>WNGJ01017426.1_pt1 | contig 13773 bp, 12 predicted proteins | sample 5400611 | NCBI WGS metagenome assembly WNGJ01 (sample SAMN13153375, study PRJNA577476) | soil metagenome | isolation source: 40 cm soil or saprolite under Garry oak tree replicate 1 | place: USA:California | collected 2016-06-15 | reverse complement strand
TTCGCGATGGACGACATCAAGTTCATGACCGGCTTCAACGTGGAGCCGGTCGTCGCGTCGGAGTCTGCCATTGCCGAGGCCATCTCGCGGTTCTACGGCGCGGCCGCGCTCTCAAACAACGAAGCAGAGCTCAGCAAGGTGATGAAGGAAATAGCCGACGAAGAGCAGGACCTCGAGCTTGCTGCCGAAGAGGAGGAACTGGACGCGGCAGCTCTGGAAAAAGCCGCCGAAGAAGCGCCCATCATCAAGCTCGTGAACCTTATCCTCACCGACGCAGTCAAGCGCGGCGCAAGTGACATCCACGTCGAGCCTTACGAGCTCGAGATGCGCGTCAGGTTCCGAGTCGACGGCATTCTCCAGACCGTTATGAATCCGCCGCTTCGCCTCAAGGACGCCATCACCAGCCGCATGAAGATCATGGCGAAGCTCGACATCGCCGAAAAGCGCCTCCCGCAAGATGGCCGCATCATGATCAAGTACAGAGCTGACGGCAAGCGGAAGGAACTGGACTTCCGCGTTTCCACCGTCCCAACCCTGTACGGTGAAAAAATCGTCCTCCGGCTTCTCGACAAAGAAAATCTGCGGCTCGACATGACCAAGTTGGGCTTCGAGCCGGAATCCCTGAAGAAATTCGAGCGCAACATCCTGCGCCCCTACGGGATGGTTCTGGTCACCGGGCCGACGGGCTCAGGCAAAACCAACACTCTTTATTCTTCCGTCTCCCGTCTGAATACCGTCGAAACAAACATAATGACCGCGGAGGACCCCGTCGAGTTTCAGTTGGCCGGCGTCAATCAGGTGCAGATGAAGGAGCAGATCGGTTTGAATTTCGCCGCCGCGCTGCGCGCCTTCCTCCGGCAGGATCCCAACATCATTCTTGTCGGTGAGATCCGCGACTTCGAAACGGCGGAAATCGCTGTCAAAGCGGCGCTTACCGGCCACTTGGTTCTCTCCACGTTGCACACGAACGACGCCCCCTCCACCATCAGCCGCCTGATGAACATGGGGATCGAGCCGTTCCTCGTTGCCACCTCCGTGAACCTGATCGGCGCCCAACGCCTCGTCCGGCGTATCTGTCCCAACTGCAGGGAAATACAGGATGTGCCCGAGCAGGCGTTGATCGACGCGGGGTTCACTCCCGATGAAGTCAAAACGGTGAAGATCTATCACGGCAAGGGATGCAATCTTTGCAGCAAAGGCGGCTACAAGGGCCGCACCGGCCTCTATGAAGTCATGGAAATCAATGATGAGCTGCGCGAGTTGATTCTCGTGGGCGCCTCCGCACTGGAATTGAAAAAGAAGGCGTTGGAACAAGGCATGCTCACATTGCGCCGCAGCGGATTGATCAAGGTGGCCGCGGGTCTGACGACTCTCGAGGAGGTCTTGCGCGAATCGGTTCTGTAACGCGTCGACCGCTTGGCGGTCGCCTATAAAGAGGAAGGGAACGCAATGGCCGGGATTTCGCTGAGCGAACTGCTGAAAAAGATGATCGAGATGGGAGGCAGCGACCTCCATATTACCACGAATAGCGCACCGCGCGTTCGCGTGCATGGCCGTTTGCGCCCGCTGGATATGCCGCCCCTTACGGCCGCGGACACCAAGTCGCTCGCCTACAGCGTGCTCACGGACGCTCAGAAACACCGTTTCGAGGAGAACCTGGAGCTCGATTTCTCCTTCGGGCTGAAAAACCTGGCGCGCTTCCGCGGAAACATCTTCAACCAGCGCGGTGCCGTCGGATCCGTTTTCCGTACGATTCCCTGGGAGATCAAAGGCTTCGAAGCCCTCGGACTGCCCGCTGTGGTCAAGACGCTCTGCGACAAGCCCCGTGGGTTGGTCTTGGTTACCGGGCCAACTGGTTCGGGCAAGTCCACGACGCTCGCCGCCATGCTGGATAAGGTTAACAACGAGCGCGAAGAGCACATGATCACGATCGAGGATCCGATCGAGTTTCTTCACAACCACAAAAAGTGTCTGGTCAATCAGCGCGAGGTGCACTCGGATACGCACTCCTTCTCCAACTCCCTCCGTGCCGCCCTGCGCGAAGATCCCGACGTGGTGCTCATTGGAGAAATGCGCGACCTCGAAACCATCGAATCTGCGTTGCGTATCGCCGAGACGGGTCACTTGACCTTTGCCACCCTGCACACCAATTCTGCTGTCTCGACCATCAACCGCATCATCGACGTTTTTCCCGCTCACCAGCAGCCGCAGATTCGCGCGCAGCTCTCCATGGTGGTCGAGGGCATCCTTTGCCAGGCGCTCCTGCCGCGCGCGGACGGCCGCGGGCGCGCGATGGTCATGGAAGTTCTTGTGCCCAACGCCGCGATCCGCAACCTCATCCGCGAGGACAAGATCCACCAGATTTATTCAGCTATGCAGACGGGTACAAGCCAGACGGGCATGCAAACCTTCAACCAGGCTCTGGCGAATGCATATTTCCAGAAGTTGATTACCCTCGATATGGCGCTTTCGCGGACTTCGAATGCTGATGAGTTGCAGGACATGATCAATCGCGGCGTGACGAGCCCGACACCCGGCGGGAAAGTTCAAGTGCTGAAGCGCTAGGAGTTTTAACGGGTCGCGGAGGCCCGCAATGGGCGATTCGGCCGACTGAGGAGGAGGAAACATGCCTGTCTTTACCTATCGAGGAACCAATCGCGCCGGCTCCAGCGTGAGCGGCGAACTGGCGGCTCCGAACAAGTCGGAGCTCGCCAACATCCTGCGGCGCCAGCAGATCACGCCGACCAAGATGTCCGAGAAGGGCAAGGAATTCAACCTGCCCACTTTCGGCGGCAAAGTTGATTCGAAGGAACTGGCTATCTTTACGCGCCAGTTCTCCGTCATGATCGACGCCGGGCTGCCGCTGGTGCAATGCCTGGAAATTCTTGCCGGGCAGCAGGAGAACAAGCTCTTTCAGAAGGTGCTCATCGGAACGCGCGCTTCCGTGGAAGGAGGCGCAACTCTTTCGGCGGCCATGAGGCAGTATCCGAAGGTTTTCGACGCGCTGTACGTCAACATGGTGGAGGCGGGCGAAACGGGCGGTATTCTGGACACCATTCTTCAGCGCCTCTCCACTTACATCGAGAAAAACGTCAAGCTGAAGCGCGCGGTGAAGTCCGCGCTGATCTATCCAATCGGCGTGTTGACGATTGCAGGCGGCGTTATCATCCTTCTCCTCTGGAAAGTCGTGCCGATTTTCGCCACCTTGTTTGCCGGCCTCGGCGCCGAACTCCCGCTCCCGACCCGAATCGTGATCCTCCTCAGTAATTTCGTTGGGAGCATCTTCGGCTTGCTCATTCTCGTCATCATGATCGCCCTCGCGATTGCCTTGAAAGTGTGGTACGGGACGCCGCAAGGCCGCATGGCCATCGACTCGACGCTCTTGAGGCTGCCGCTCATCGGCCTCTTGCTTCGCAAGATCGCCGTCGCGCGATTCACCCGCACGTTGGGTACGCTGATTTCGAGCGGCGTGCCCATCCTCGAAGGCTTGGACATCACCGCGAAAACCGCCGGAAACGCCGTGGTCGAAAGGGCCTTGCTGAAGGTCCGCAAAGCGCTCGAGGAAGGCAAGACCCTCACCGATCCGCTGCGCGAAACGGAAGTGTTCCCCGGTATGGTCACCCAGATGATCGGCGTCGGCGAGCAGACGGGCGCGATGGATGCCATGCTGCAGAAGATCGCGGACTTCTATGAGGAAGAAGTCGATGCCGCAGTAAAAGACCTTCTGACCGCTCTGGAACCGGTCATGATCGTGTTTCTCGGACTGGTCGTCGGCGGCGTGGTGATTTCCATGTATCTGCCGCTCTTCTCCTTGATTGGCAAACTGAGCGGCGCGCACTAGACTATCTCTTACGGAGCAACCGCATCGGTCGGGCTGCCGGGAGAGTGCCGCCGGATGGCGCCTCCAACCCGGGCCTCACCATTTAGCGCACTGGATCCGCCGGCCGGCAGGGACTTCGGGGCGCGCTGGGTGGCATCGTGCAAGCGCATACAAATAAGGAATGGCTGGACTGGCTGACGCGAGTCCGCCTGCTGATGATCACGCTGATTCTCGGCGTGGCTGTCGTTTGGCCTCAGTACTTCCCCTCATCGAGCGTCTCGCGCTTTGTCCTGCCTCTCATCGTTTTCTGGGTGACGCTCGCCGTTGTGCACGCTCTTCTCGTGCGGTGGCTGCCGGAGGCAGCCTGGCACGGCGCGCTGCAGGTCGGTAGCGACGTCCTGGTGTTGACCGCGCTGGTATACGCCACGGGCCTGCACGAGAGCAATTTCGTTTCCCTATACCTGCTCATCATCATCATCGCCAGCACGCTCTTTCCGCGTCGCGCGGCCTTTGCCACCGCTTTATTCTGTCTCCTGCTGTTGGGCGGAGTAACGGCGCTTGTCCACCTGGGGAAAATTCCCCGTCCGTCCGCGGCCATCCCGACTGGCGCATCTCTGCGCTTCTGGTTCTTGGGCCACCTGTTTGCTTTTCTTGCCGTTGCTTATCTGGCGAACCTGCTCGCGCAATCTCTGGCCCGGCAGGGCAAGGAACTTCAGGAAAAACGCGAACAATTGCTGGACCTGCGCACGTTCACCGAAGACATCATCCATTCGATGCGGGGAGGACTGATTACGACGGATCTGGAAGGGAGCATCTTGCTCCTCAACCGCACGGGCGAAGAGATTCTCGGACACCTCTTCGGCGATCTCCGCGGACGCCATCTTCCGGAGGTTTTCCCGGGTTTCTGGCTTCCCGGAATGAAGGACGCGACTGGCCAGATGCTGGGGCGCACGGAAATCGACTATCTTTTGCCGGATGGCCAGCAGCGCTATTTGGGAGTTTCTGTATCGCCGTTACGGTCGCGGGACCCCCGGCAGAGCGGCTACGTCTTCAATTTTCAGGACCTTACCGATCTCCATCGTCTGGAGCGGGAGGTCGCTGTCAAGGAGCGCATGTCTGCGCTCGGCCGGCTCTCGGCGGCCATCGCACACGAAATACGCCAGCCCCTTACCGCCATCGCGGGAGCCGTGAAGGAGTTGGGACGCCTCGTGCCTCTGGAAGATGACGAGCGGCGCTTGGTGGGTATTGTAGCGCGCGAATCTGAGCGGCTGAACGCGACGATTACGGATTTTTTAAGCTATTCTCGCGAGAAAACGTACGAGTTCCAGGATGCCGATGTTCGCGAACTGCTCGACGAAACGCTCACCTTGCTCGAACGCAAGCCCGAGGTGGACGCGAAATATCGCATCCTCCGTGCGTTCAACGGACAAGCAGTGCACGCGAAGGTGGACGTGAACAGGATCAAGCAAGTCTTCTGGAACCTTGGCGATAATGCCATCCGGGCCATGCCGGCCGGCGGAACTTTGACGGTCCGTCTTGATGCGCGTCCCTTTTGGCTCCGGATCGCTTTCCATGACACGGGCGTCGGCCTGGACGCGCGCCAGCGCGAAAAAATCTTTGAGCCGCTGCAGTCGCGCTTTGCCGGCGGAACCGGTCTTGGGCTTTCGATCGTGTATCAGATTGTTCAGGCTCACAGCGGACGCATTAGCGTGGTGTCCGAGAAAGACCACGGCGCCGAGTTCGTCGTCGAACTTCCGCGGGTTGCTTGATCGATGGCCAGGGCAAGTCAGGACCAGGTGGGAGACAGTGAATTGTCATGGCATTGATTCTCTTTGTCGATGACGAGAAGTCGATCTGCGAGCTTCTTGAGATTACCTTCCGCAAGGAAGGCCATCGCGTTGAGGTGGCGAATTCGGTCGAGGCCGCGCGCCGCAAACTGGAATCCCAGATCTACGACATTGTGATCTGCGACATCCGCATGCCTGGCGCAAGCGGCGTCGATTTGCTGAAGTTCGCCAAGGAGGTTGCGCCGGATTGCTTTTTCCTTCTGATGACCGGCGTGCCCACGGTCGAGACCGCGATCGCGGCCGTCAATGCTGGCGCCGACAGCTACGTCATCAAGGACCATGAGCTCATGGACCAGTTGCGCCGCACCGTTCTGCGGGTCTCCGAAAATCTCAAATTAAAGAAAGAGGCCGGCTACCTGCGCCGCGAGGTCCGGCGCCTTACGGGTCTGGACAACATCATTGGGCAGAGCTCCAAAATGCGCGCCATCTTTGACCTTATCCAGACGGTTGCCCCGCAATCGAGCCGCGTGCTGATCACCGGTGAAAGCGGTACGGGAAAGGAGCTGGTGGCCCGCGCCATTCACGAAAATAGTGCCCGCGCCCAGGCCCCTTTCATCACCATCAATTGCGGGGCATTTCCCGAAACGCTTCTGGAGTCCGAGCTGTTCGGCTACATGAAGGGTGCCTTCACGGGCGCCAACGAAAACCGTCAGGGGCTTTTCCAAGCCGCCCATGGCGGCACGCTCTTCATGGACGAAATCGGCGACATGACCCCTACGATGCAGGTCAAGCTGTATCGCGTGCTTCAAGAAGGGAAAATACGCCCGCTGGGAAGCACAGAAGAAGCCGACGTGGATGTTCGCGTCATTGCCGCCACCAACAAGGAGCTCGATAAGGAGATTGCAGAGGGCCGCTTCCGGGAGGACCTTTACTATCGTCTGAGCGTGATCCCGATGCATGTGCCATCGTTACGCGAGCGCCGGGACGACATCCCTCTGCTCACTCGCCACTTCTTGGAGAGTTTCCGCAAGGCCATGGACAAGCCGATCCGCGGGATTTCACCTGAGGCGATGCGCCGCCTCGAAAGCTACGACTGGCCCGGCAACGTCCGCGAGCTAGAGAACACGATCGAGCGCGCCGTTGCTCTGGAAACGGGCACCCAGATCTCTCTCGGCGTCCTGCCGGCTCGGGTGGGAGGATATGAATCCCCGGTCCTTGGCGGTGGCAACGGCGCCGTTCCGGTGCCTCCAGATGGCCTTGACTTCGAGAAACAACTGGCCGAGACCGAGCGGCGCTACCTCCAGGCGGCGCTCGAGGCCGCAGGCGGCGTGCGAACCCGAGCCGCGGAACTCCTCAAGATTAGCTACCGCTCGTTCCGCCATTATGCGAAAAAACACAACATCTGATGCTTGCCCGCACGGGCGGAGCGGCGAAGCCTCCGCTCTGTGCGCCTCTGGGCCCCTTCCTGGCTTTGTGCAGCCGCATTCACTTTGGGCGCGGCAACACGGGGTTTGCATGACAAATTCGGGTGACAAAAAGTGTCGACAGTCTCAGTCCGGTACCTGTACTACGCCCATTCTACAGTTCCCCTGGCTCGGCCCTTCGCCTAAGTAATTGAAACTACATAGGCTAGTCGCCATGGGAGCACTGGACTCTTTGCCGCTGCGTATGGCTACGGGCGTGCCCTGTTCTCCTGCAGAGTTTCGGGAATTACCATACACTTGGAGGTTATGAAAGTATGAAACGTCATCAAAAGGGTTTCTCACTAATCGAGTTGCTCATCGTCGTGGCGATCATTTTGATCATCGCGGCGATCGCAATTCCGAACTTGCTCCGTTCCAAAATGGCGGCCAACGAAGCGTCCGCCGTGGGTTCGCTTCGCACCATCGTCACCTCAGACGTGACCTATTGAACAACTTCGGCATGGGTGCGCAGCCCGTCACGGTGGGCGGTACGGGCCAGCGCAGCTTTTGCACGGACGATTCCGGCGTGGTGCGCTTCGATGCGGCCAGCGCGGGTATCGCTCCTCCGGGAGCTTATGGCGGTTGCGTAACTCCTGGCTGGATCGCCCTCCAGTAACTTTGCGTGACGAAACGGGGGAGGAAGAGGCAACGCTTCCTCCCCTCTTTTTATGAGGAAATTGAGTGAAACCCAATGCGCAGCCAAGCCATCAGCGGAACGAGAAGGACGCGTGCGAAAAGCGCGGCAGGGTTTTCTCTGATTGAGCTGCTCATTGTGGTTGGAATCATTCTGGTCATCGCCTCGATTGCCATTCCGAACTACATGAAATCCCGGATGGTGGCTAACGAGGCCGCTGCGGTTGAGAATATACGAACCATTACCACCGCCGAAACAACCTACAACATCAGCTACGGCAACGGCTACGCCCCTACATTATTGACCCTGGGAGGAAAGCCTCCCGTAAGCTGTAACAACGCCGCGTTGATCGACGATGTGCTGGCCGCTACCGGCCTGCGGAGCGGGTACAACTTTAGCTACGCAGCCGGTCCCGTGGTTGGCGCGCCGCCGGTTGGCTGCGCCCCTGGCTTGAACCTTTACACCGTGGCCGCGATGCCGGTTGTGCCGGGTTCCACGGGCCAACGCGGATTCTGTGCCGACCCATCGGCCGTAATCCGCACTGAGCCCACTGGGGTGGCGGGAAACCCTGGCGTAGGCGGATGCGTTGACCCCGGCTGGCCCGCTTTGCGGTAAGAGCAGCGAGCCAGTGCCCAAAACGACGGCGGCTGGATATTTCTCAGAAGCAGCCGTCTAATCAGCTACGCGGCATTTTGCGGTTAAACCGCCGCTCCACTCTGCTCGACGACACACCACTCCTTCTAGAGAACTAGATTCGCGGTTGTCCGCCGGTCCAGATTTAATTGATAGACTGTAGAGGTATGGCTTTCTTCGTCTGTCTTGCGGGGATTCTCGGCACAACTAGCGCGCGCCCGATGCCGGTTCAAGAGCTCGTCCGTCTTGTGGAGGCGCGCTACCGCTCAGCGGAGACGCTCGAGACGCAATTCTTGGAGCGATACTCAGAGAATGGACGGCTCGTGAGAGTCGAATCTGGCAAGGCGTACTTTCGCCGGCCCGGCAAGATGCGCTGGGAGTACGAATCCCCGGAGCCAAAGATGTTTCTCAGCGATGGCAAGAAGGTTTGGTTCTACGTGCCCTCAGACCACACGGTGATGCGCAGCGCGGTCAAAGATAGCTCTGATTGGAGAACACCGTTTCTCCTCCTGGTGCGGAAGCCGCGCTTTTCCGATCTGTGCAAGGGTATTGCCCTGGGGCAGCCCGGGGAAGCACTGTCCGGCGATGCCGTCATACACTGTTCGCCGCGGAGTGCTGGCGCAGGGGACGAAATCCTGTTTGAAGTAAAATCTTCCACAGGAGATTTGACGCGCGTTCTGATCCGGGAAGCGGGCGGTGTCGAGATTGACTTCCGATTCGGTGAGTGGGTGCGAAATCCGGCGCTCCCGGCGATGACGTTTGAATTTCGCCCACCCATGGGGACAGCAATTGTGGATTCCGAACCTCCGCCGAAATAGGTGACCCGGAGCGCAGCACAGCCATTGGACCTGCGGGGGGATTCTAATCCTCTGTGGTCGAACCTCCAAAAGGGCTCATGGAGCTCCAATTGCCCGCTGGCGCACCATCGTTTGCAGGCTTCGTGAAGAGTTTGTGCCCGTTATTGTAAACTGAGAGGGTCATGGCCGAATATGTCTGTCGCGTGGCGGATGGGAACGGGCGTGTCTTTGCGCTCGTGGAACCTGCGCAATCACACGAAGAAGCTCGCCAGAAGCTTCAGGACCGTGGACTACTCGTTTATGAGGTTCGTCCGCGCGGGGGCATTCTTCCCAGTATTGGAGGCCAACCGCGGGCTTCTTCGGTGGGTGGCTCGGAATTCCTGATCCTCAACCAGCAGTTCAATACGCTGATCAAGGCGGGATTGCCCATCCTGCGTGCGCTCGATCTGCTCGCCGAGCGCGCCGCCGCCCCCAAACTGCGGCCGATTGTCTCCCAGTTGCGCGACCGCGTGCGAGAGGGCAGATCCCTCTCGGAAGCTGTCGAAGAAACCGGCGCGTTCTCGAAGGTTTATTCAACCGCCGTATTGGCGGGCGAAAAGAGCGGAAACCTGCCGGGCGTCTTGGAACAATACATCGCCTATCAACGGGTGACCACGAGCGTGAAGAAGAAGATTCTCGCGACACTCGTGTACCCTACAATTCTCATTACGGTCGCGACGGCCATCGTGAGCTATTTGGTGGCCTACGTCATCCCGCAGTTCGCCAAGTTGTACGAAGACCTGAATGTGCCTCTGCCTGTTCCGACAAAGCTGCTCATTGCGATCACCGTGCAGTATCGCTACGTGGTTCTCAGTTTGGTTGGAATTCTCGTGCTTTCGGCCATTGGGCTCTATCTGTGGTCCCGCACGGAAGAGGGAGGGGCGGCATTTGACCGCCTCAAGTTCAGACTGCCGCTCATCGGCAACACCCTGCTGAAGTTTCAGGTTGCGCAATTCTCGCGCACGCTCTCGACGCTGCTCTCTGGTGGCACTCCGCTCGTCGCCGGGTTGCAGACGGCCGGCGAGGCCATCGGCAGCAAGCTGCTGCGCGGCACTGTGGCTGAAGCGACACAGATGGTCCGCGAAGGGCAGTCCTTGCATGGAAGTTTGTCCTCCCGCGGAGTGATGCCCGTTCTCGCCCTCGACATGATAGAGGTCGGCGAGTCGAGCGGTGCGCTGTCCCCGATGTTGAATAGCGTTGCGGAATTCTATGAGGAAGAGGTCAACCTGCGGCTCGGGGCCCTGGTTTCCGTCATTGAGCCGATCATCCTGGTTTTCATGGGTATGCTCGTTGCGTTCATTCTGATTTCGCTTTACTTGCCGATCTTTTCTTTCTCCATCACAGGAGTGCAACACTAAGCGACGATGGCCACGATGGACCCAAACTGGAAGCCACCGGAGACCACAAGTCCCCCCCCGACCGCGGACGAGCGCGAGGAGCGCGATCACGCCCGTCGGCTGGCCGAGCGCTACCGCTGCAGTTTTATCGACCTGAGGGAGCAGCGCCCCGATCCTGAGCTCTTCCGGAAAATCCCCGCTGACCTGATGTTCCGCTACAACTTTGTTCCCCTCGAGGAGCAGAACAACGCGTTGGTCATCGCCGTTGCGGATCCGAGCCAGGTCTTGCTCAGCGATGAGCTGCCTCTCCTCCTCGGGAAAAAGCTCTCCATCAAGGTCGCCACGGCGCGGCAAATTGGCGACTTGCTGAAGCGCACCGAACAGTCCCAGCGCGTGCTCGAGCAGGCGACGGAAGCTTTCACCCTCCAGGTCTCAAAGGAGGAAGAGGAAACCGAGGAGACGATTTCGGCGGACCGCCTGACCCGCGAGACCACCGCCAGCCCAATCGTTCGCCTCGTGGAAACGGTCATCTTCACCGCGCTCGAGCGCCGCGCCAGCGACATCCACATCGAAGCCCGCGACGCTGAAGTGGTCGTGAAATACCGGATTGACGGCGTTCTTCAGCATGCCATGCCTCCCATCGCCAAGGAATGGCATTCGACGATCATCTCGCGCATCAAAGTTCTGAGCGAACTGGATATTGCGGAGCGCCGCGTGCCTCAGGACGGCCGGTTCCGGGTCCGCTACAAGGGCCGCTACATCGATCTTCGCGTGTCCATCATGCCTGCGAGTCACGGCGAAGACGCCGTGCTTCGCATCCTCGACAAGGAAACCCTGTCCGAAAAGTTTCGGAACCTCAGTTTGGACGTCGTCGGTTTCTCCGCCGAAGAACTCCGGTGTTTTCGCCGCTACATTCGTGAGCCGTACGGCATGGTCCTCGTAACCGGCCCGACGGGCTCCGGCAAGACCACGACGCTGTATGCGGCCATCAATGAGATCAAGACCGACGAAGACAAGTTCGTCACGATTGAAGACCCGGTGGAATACCAGGTTCGCGGCATCACGCAGATTCCGGTCAATGAGAAGAAGGGGCTTACTTTCGCGCGCGGTTTGCGTTCCATCCTCCGCCACGATCCGGACAAGATCATGGTGGGCGAAATCCGCGACCAGGAAACCGCGCAGATCGCCATCCAGTCCGCGCTCACCGGCCACCTGGTCTTCACCACTGTTCACGCCAACAACGTGACCGACGTCATCGGCCGCTTCATCAACATGGGCGTCGAGCCATACAACTTTGTCAGCGCCCTGAACTGCATCCTGGCCCAGCGGCTGGTTCGCGTCATCTGCGAACACTGCAAGCGAGCCAAACGTTACGCGGCGGACGAACTCAAGGAAGCGGGCCTCGATCCGGCCCAATGGGGAAACGTGGTCTTCGCCGAAGGCGCCGGCTGCCTGGAATGTTCCGGCACCGGCTATCACGGCCGGACCGCGATCTGCGAGTTGATGGACCTGACTGACCACATCCGCGAGATGATTGTGGACCGCAGGCCGACCTCGGAGATCAAGCGCGTGGCCCGGGAAGAAGGCATGATACCGCTGCGGGAAAGCGGATTGGCGAAGGTCCGCGCCGGTCTAACCACCATTCGCGAAATCAACAAGGTAACCTTCGTTGAGTAGCGCCACGGCATTTCGGCAGGGGATCTACAGGACCGGCCTCGCGCGCCGCATTGCGCTCTGGCTCGACGCTATTCCGCACCCGCACCTGGCCTGCGAAATTGCCCCCGACCGCATCTCTGGGGCGCGATGGTCGCGGAGCGGCGCTTTGGACGGATTTGCCGTCGAGCCATTGCCGGCGGGCGCGGTTGTGCCTTCGGCCGTCGATGCCAACATCGTGAATGGTGCCGCGGTGCGGAGTGCGATGACAAACGTCTGTAGCCGCCTCCGCGCAAAGGATGAAGAAGTTGCCCTCTTCATTCCCGACCCCGTAATTCGCGTTTTCCTGCAGCACTTTGACGAATTCCCTCGCTCCTCGGAAGATGCCATCCCGATTCTTCGTTGGAAGCTGAAAAAGAGTGTGCCGTTCGAAGCCGAAGAAACGCTCATTTCCTACATGCGGCAGGTCTCGCGCCAGGATGGGGTTGACGTGCTTACAGCGCTCGCGCGTCTGCGCATCGTTCGCGAATATGAAGCCCTCGCAGAGGGGGCCTCCCTTTCTCCGGGCGTGGTGCAGAGTTCCTCGCTGGCTGCCGTTGCTTTGCTGGACGACGCGCGGCCCACCCTGTTGGCGCGGGTCTCGGGCACGGCGCTCACCACGGTGATCGCCCGCGAAGGCATTCTCCGCGGCTATCGCTGTACGGAATTGCCCGCTGGCGTCGGCATGCTCACGCCGCAGGTACTTCTGGAAGAGATTTTCCCCGTGGCAGTCTACTATCAGGATACTTGGCAGGAAGGCATCCAATCGGTTCGCATCGCCGGGCTTGGGGCGCGCTTCCAGGAATTTGTGCGCCCGCTCCAGGACGAATTTCACTGCAGCGTGAGCTCGCTCCTGGGACAGGCGCTCTCCGAGGGACGCGTGCGCGAGGATGCGCGGCCGCTCGTTGACCGGGAATTAGACGGCTTGGTCGGATGGATGATGAATCGGGGCTGATGACGAATTGAAGAGGCGATGAGAGTCCGGCTCAATCTCGCAACAAATCCACTCGAGACCCACCGCCGCTTCTATCTGGGAGCCAGCATGGTCGGCCTTGTTGCTGGTGCGCTTTTCATCGTTCTTGGGGTTCATTTCTTGCAACTGCTGCAGGCGAACCGCCAGTCTCGCGTGGAAGCGGCCCAGGTCGAGCGCCAGATTGGCGACTTGCAGCGGGAACGCAGAGAGCTGGAGCAGTTCTTCAAGCGCCCGGAAAATGACAAGCTGCACGACCGCGCTATGTACGTGAACAGCCTGATCGATGACCGGAGCTTCGACTGGACCCAGATGTTCATGGACCTTGAGAGGCTGATGCCCGCCGGGGCCCGCCTAGTCAGCTTGGATCCCAAACTGGCGGGCGATCACGTCGAGCTCAAGATGGTGATCGCAGCGACGAGCGAGGAAGCGAAGCTGAAGTTCCTGCAAGCTCTCGAAACATCAAAAGAGTTGTCTCACGTCGAGTTGCGGTCGGATCATGGGCCCTCTTCCAACGAGAGCGCCGACAAGAGCGTTATGGAATTCCTTGCGTGGTATTCGAGGGGCTGATGGCGCGCGATTTCCGATTCCGGAAGCGGTT
>WNGJ01014296.1_pt1 | contig 13777 bp, 12 predicted proteins | sample 5400611 | NCBI WGS metagenome assembly WNGJ01 (sample SAMN13153375, study PRJNA577476) | soil metagenome | isolation source: 40 cm soil or saprolite under Garry oak tree replicate 1 | place: USA:California | collected 2016-06-15 | reverse complement strand
CGCCCGCTATGACCTGATCGTCGACATGCACGGACAGTTTCGCACCGCGTTTTTCACCCTCGCGGCCGGTGCGCCCGTGCGCATCGGGTTCGATCGGCCGCGCCCGGAAGTGTGGCATGCGTCCGAGCGCACGTTCCCGCTCGAAGCCTACAAGCACGCCTGGAAAGGCGCGCGCGAGGCCTCGTGGCTCGCCTACACTCACCGTATCCCGGTGCCGACCCTCGATGTCCACGCGGTCGACCGCTACCTCACCGTCGGTCCGATGCTCGGGCTCGACGACGCACCGGCCGACTTCTCGTTTCCGGTGCCGGCCGACGCGATCGCGCGGGTCGAGCAGCTGTTGCGGGCGAACGGCGTTGCCCCCGGCGCCGATGTGCTTCTGTGTGCGCCCGGCACCAACTGGGAGACCAAGCACTGGAGCGCCGAGCGCTTTGCCGAAGTCGCGCGGCATTTCCTCATGCGCGGCCGGCGCATCGTGCTGATCGGGTCGGCGCGCGAGCGCGCGGTGTGCGCGCGCGTGGCGGCCGCAGCGCCCGGCACCGTCGATCTGTGCGGATCGACCTCGCTCACCGAACTCGCCGCGCTCGTCCTGCGCAGCAGCGGCGCCATCACCAACGATTCCGGCCCCATGCACATGGCGGTCGCCCTCGATCGGCCGGTGGTCAGCGTGTTCGGTCCGACCGACGCGCTGTGGATCGGGCCTTATCGTCGTCCCGATGCGGTGTTGCGCGCCGACCTGCCGTGCGCGCCGTGTTATCTGCGCCAGCTGCGCCATTGCCGCCACGGCCACGCCTGCATGGGCGAGATTAGCGCAGCCGACGTGATCGCGCGCATGGAGGCGATTCTCGCAGGGCCGCGGCGCGCGCCCGAATCGCCGACCGTCGAGACCGAGGCGGTGCCGGCGACCGAGTGAGTCCATGGATGGCACCCTGACCGCGACCCTGTTCGATCGCGCGCGGCTCGAGCGCGCGGCCGACCTGCTGGCGGTCGCGGTCGTCGTTTCCATGCCGTGGTCGACCACGGCAACGTCGGTCCTGCTCGTGCTGTGGCTTGTCGCCGTTGTGCCCACGCTCGACTGGCCCGCGGTGCGGCGCGAGCTGTTCACGGCTCCCGGCGGCCTGCCGGTGCTGTTCTTTCTGTTGGGTGTCGTCGGCATGCTGTGGGCCGACGTGCCGTGGCGCGAACGCCTCGGCGGGCTCGATTCGTTTCACCGGATCTTGTTCATTCCCCTGCTGCTGGCGCAGTTCCGCCGTTCCGGCAATGGCCGCTGGGTCATGATCGGGTTTTTGACGTCCTGCGCGGGGGTGCTTGTTCTCTCGTATTTCCACGCGGTATGGCGGACTTGGTACCCCGGTCCCTACAGCCACATTTTCTTGCCCGGCATTCCGATCAAGGACCATATCCTGCAGAGCGGCGAATTTCAGATTTGCGCGTTCGGGCTTGCCTATGCGGCAGTCGAGGCGTGGCGCCAGCAACGGCAGCGTCTCGCTCTGGCGCTCGCGCTCTTCGCCTGCGCGTTCCTCGCCAACATCGTCTACATCGCGACCGGCCGGACCATCGTCGTCGTGATGCCGGTGCTGCTCGCTTTGTTCGGCCTGCGGCTGTTCGGCTGGCGCGGCGTGTTCGGCGTCCTCGTTGCGGGTGTTCTGGTCGGGACGATCGCCTGGTTTTCTTCCCCTTACCTGCGCGAGCGCATCCTGCAGGCCCAACGCGAGGTGCATCTCTATGAGACCCAGAACGCGGACACCTCGTCGGGCGAGCGTCTGGAATTTTGGAAGAAATCGCTGCGTTTCATCGCCGCCGCCCCGGTGATCGGTCATGGCACCGGCTCGATCAAACAGCAGTTCGGCACCGTGGTCGGTTCCAGTGGCCCCGCGGCGATCGTATCGGAGAACCCGCATCAGCAGACGCTGACGGTTGCAGTCCAACTCGGGTTGCTCGGCGTCGCTGTCATGTACGCAATGTGGGTCGCGCACCTGACACTGTTCTTTCGCGCGGAAGGGCTCATGGCCTGGTGCGGCCTGATCGTGGTCGCTCAGAATATCGTCTCGTCGCTGTTCAATTCGCACCTGTTCGATTTCAATCAAGGCTGGTTCTATGTGTTCGGCGTCGGCGTCCTGGGCGGCACCCTCCTCAATCTGCGCCCGCGCGCGCCGGCCGCAAGCGGATGAGGCGCGCATGCTCGCCGACATCAACCGGCGCATCAAACGGACCGCCGCCTATCAGCGTTACAAGCACAGCCTCCCTTATGTGACGCTGCGGGAATGGGACAAGGCCCTGCGGCGGAAATTCCAGCTCGGCAAATATCGCGGGAGCGATTTTTGCTGCCCGGTGTGCGGCGTCGAGCTCGCCGCCTTCAAGCCCGGCGCCGCCTCCTACGAACGGATGGTGCGCGAGCACGGCTACATCTATCCGCTGGGCGCGATCGAGACCTTCAACGTCGCCGCCTATTCCTGCCCGAGCTGCGACGCCTCGGATCGCGAGCGGCTCTACGCGCTCTATCTCGATCGCGTGTTCGCGGCACGGGACCCGGCGCGCCGTTATCGCCTGCTCGAGTTCGCGCCCTCGTTCGGCCTGTCGCGCAAGCTCAAGCGCCTTGCGTTCGTCGACTATCGCAGCGTCGATCTTTACCGCAACAACGTGGACGACCGCGTCGACATCACCGACATGCGCGCCTACGCCGACGCCTCTTTCGACGTCGTCCTGTGCTCGCACGTGCTCGAGCACGTTCCCGACGATCGCCGCGCCATGCGCGAGCTTCACCGCATCCTGCGCTCGGATGGCTTCGCCATCGTCATGGTGCCGCTCGTCCACGGGGTGGACGAGACCAACGAAGACCCCGCGATCGTCAGTCCGGCGCTGCGCTGGAAGTATTTCGGCTCGGACGATCACGTGCGCCAATACGGCAAGCGCGATTTCGCCGACCGGCTCGCCACCGCGGGATTCGCGGTCGAGCGTCTGGGGATCGGTTTTTTCGGCGCAGAGGCCTTCCGGCGCGCCGGCATTGCGGTGGATTCCGTGCTCTATGTGGTACGGAGAGCCGCCTCCGGCTGACGCCAGTAGCGCTGGCCCGCAAAGGCCGCTATGGAGAGGCGCCTCTAGCAGCCGCCAACAATGCGTCTTTTGCCAACCTTCACGCCGCGCACGGCCCTCATCCTCGCGCATGATCTGGTCGCGACTGCCGCGGCGATCATCGTCACGTTCTACCTGCGCTTCGAGGGGCCGGGGCTCGCCCAGCGCCAGGATTTGCTGGTCGCGGTGTTGCCGGCGTTCCTGGTCTACGCCGCGGCGGTCTACGCCTTCTTTCAGCTCTACAAGACCAAATGGCGCTTCGCCTCGCTGCCCGATCTTTTCAACATTTTCCGCGCCGTCACGGTGCTGGCGCTCTCGCTGCTCGTGCTCGATTACATCCTGCTCGCGCCCAACCTCTACGGCACGTTTTTCTTCGGCAAGATCACGATCGCGCTCTATTGGTTCGTGCAGATGTCCTTTCTCGGCGGCTCGCGCGTCGCCTATCGTTATTTTCACTTCACGCGCGTGCGCCAGCAGGCCAAACGCGCGGACTCCGCGGCGACGCTCGTGCTCGGCTCGAACGCCGACCAGGGGCAGGGCATCCGCGGGGTCGCCGTGCTCGGTTTGCTCGACGAACTCGATGCGACCTTGGCAAATCTCGCCGTGCGCGGCACGCCGGTAGCCCGGCTCGTGCTCACGCCGTCCGCGCTCGCGCCGGAGGCGCACCCCGAGGCGATTCTGATGCGGGCGCGGCGCGCCGGCCTCGCGGTGAGCCGGCTTCCCTCGCTCGACGCCGGCGAGGCGCCGCGGCTCGCGCCGGTGGCGGTGGAAGATTTGCTCCTGCGGCCGAGCGTGAGCATCGATTACCGGCGTCTGGAAACCTTCGTCAGGGGCAAGGCCATCGTGGTCACCGGCGGCGGCGGCTCGATCGGCGCGGAGATTTGCGATCGCATCGTCACCTTCGGGGCGGCGCGGCTTTTGATCGTCGAGAACTCCGAGCCGGCGCTGCACGAGGCGCTGGAGAGTTTTGCCGCCAAGGATGGGCGCGCCCGGATCGAGGGCCGCATTGCCGACGTGCGCGACCGCGCGCGCATGTTCCGCCTGATCGGCGATTTCAAACCGGACATGGTGTTCCACGCTGCCGCGCTCAAGCACGTGCCGCTGCTCGAGCGCGATTGGGCCGAGGGGGTGAAGACCAACGTGTTCGGCTCGGTCAACGTGGCGGACGCGGCGGCGGCCGCCGGCGCACGCGCCATGGTGATGATCTCGACCGACAAGGCGATCGAGCCGGTGTCGGTGCTGGGCGCCACCAAGCGTTTCGCGGAAATGTATTGTCAGGCGCTCGATGCGGACGCGGCGCGCCGCGGCGACGGCTCCCGCGAGCCCATGCGGCTCATCGCCGTGCGCTTCGGCAACGTGCTCGCTTCGGACGGCTCGGTGGTGCCGAAGTTCAAAGCGCAGATCGAGGCCGGCGGCCCGGTGACCGTCACGCATCCGGATATGGTCCGCTACTTCATGACCATCCGCGAGGCGTGCGATCTCGTGGTGACGGCGGCGAGCCACGCGCTCGGCCCGGAGCGCACCAATGCCTCGGTCTACGTGCTCAATATGGGCCAGCCGGTGCGCATCTACGAACTGGCGGAACGCATCATCCGCCTCTCCGGGCTCGAGCCGGGGCAGGACATCGACATCGTGTTCACCGGCATCCGCCCGGGCGAGCGGCTCGAGGAAATCCTGTTCGCGCGCGAGGAGCCGACCGCCGAGATCGGCATCGCCGGCGTCGTGGCGGCGCGCCCGGTATGCCCGTCGCTCGAGGCGATGCGCGGCTGGCTCGCCACGCTCGAGCAGGGGCTCGCGCGCGACGAGCGCGCCGTCATCGACAACGTGCTGCGCGACGCGGTGCCCGACTTCCGCGGCGAGGCGGCTTGAAGTTCAAATAAGGAACGGCAGCTGCGGCCGCGCGATCATCAGCCAGAAGATCGCCAACACCACGGCGAAGGCCGGGAAGCCAAAGGCGAACCACCACCAGAACAGCCGGTGATATTGCGGCGGCAGCGGGCGGTTTTCGCGTGACGCCGCCGCGGACAAGTCGCGCATGCGCATTTGCATCCACACCACCGGGAGCCAGAACGCACCGGTGAAGAAATAAAGCACGATCGACCAAGCGATCCAGCCGTCGAGCAGCGAATAGCCGACATTCCACGCCAGCAGCACGCCGGTGACCGCGGCGAGCATGAAGAACGCGATGCCCGCGCCAGTCCCGAGCAGCACGGTCGCGCCGATCACGTGGAGAAATTTCAGGATGAAAATAAGCCGTCATCGGTCTTCGTGAATGGCGATGGCGACGAGGATCAGCACCATGATCGGCCAGATCTTCAAGAGCGGTCCGATCGGATCGATCCACAGGCGCGGCACCAGCACGGTGCCGATGACCGCGTAGGCGAGCGAAATCGCGAGCGCGGCGTAAAGCGCGTGGCGGGTCGTGCGGCGGAACGCGATGGCGACGCGATGCAGATATCCGCCACGCTTAACGCCGCCTTCGAGCATGAGTCCGACGCCTTGCTCCCAAGCGGGACCGAGCGCCATCAGTCCCGTGATAATCCAGAACAGCGACAGGACCACGAACACCAGCGGCTTGAGCAGATAAAGCCGCGCGAACCAGCGTTCCTGCACCGAGGGCGGTTCGGCCATCAACGCGGCCGCGAGGTCGCGCGGCTCGAGCCTGGTGGCGCGGGCGAGCGGCGCCGGATCGCCGGTCGCGCCGCGGAGAATCTCCCGGCGCGCGGTGCTGCGCACGGGCGGGCGCCACCCGAAGAACGCGACAGCGTCGCCGAGTTTGTAGATGACGGCGGCAAGCGGCGCGGGCAGGCGAAACGGGCGAGCCTGCGGCCAGCGTAGCCAACGGCGCAGCAGCGCCACGGTCTCATCGAAGGTCCACGTGCGAGGCCCAACAACCTCGAAGGCGCGGCGCACTGGTGCATCCGGGCGGAGAAAGAAAACGATGGCGTCGATCACATCGTCGAGATGCACGATCTGCAATGGGCCCGTGCCCGGCATGACTGGCGCGAAAGGCGCCGCCGCGAGGGCGCGCATGAGCGCGCTGCCGCCATAGGCGGCGCGCCCGATCACGACCGAGGGGCGCAGGATCACCCAGTCGAGGTCGCGTTCCATCAGGGCTTGGTCGCCGGCGAGCTTGGTGCGCGAGAACTGCGTCGGCGTCGCGCGATCGACCCCGACGGCAGAGAGATGAACCACGCGACGCACGCCCGCACGCTCACAGGCGTGGAACAACGCCGCGGCGCCCGCCGCATGCACGCCGTGGGTCGACTCGCCGGGGCTGTCCTGCAGCAGCCCGGCGCAGTTGACGACCGCGTCGACGCCGGAAAGACATGCGGCCCAGTCGGCCTCGGTTGCGGCCGCGAGATCGATTGGCACAACCTCTGCCGCAATGAGCCAGAGGTCAGCTTGTCGGTGAACGACGGCAAGGATTCCGTCACCGCGGGCGGCGAGCCGCGCACATACCGCGGAGCCGATGAGTCCGGTCGCTCCGACGACCATCACGCGCATGTTCAACTCCGCTTGCCGCGCGCGAACGCGCGCAGCAGCCACGCAACTAACGCCGCTCCGGCAGCAAGTGCTGCAAGCGCGACCCAGCGGTCCGAGACCGTGACGCTGACGACGGCAAGGACCGCGAGCACGACATTGACCGCGAATACGCGGCCGACGATTTCGATAACCGTGAAGCCGCCCTCGGTGGCGCGCTGATAAAAATGGGTGCGATGCGCCTGCCAGACGCGCTCGCCGGCGAACAGGCGGCGCGCCAAGGTCAGCGTCGCGTCGGCCAAATAATAGAACGGCAGCAGCAACGCGGCGGCGAACTGCCCGTTAAGCGCCAGCAGCATTAAGAGCCACGCCAGCAGGAGGCCGACCGGCAGGCTGCCGACGTCGCCGAGAAAAAGCCGCGCCACCGGCCGGTTGAACGGGGCAAATCCCAGGATCGCGCCGAGCAGCGCCAGGGCCGCGACAACGCCGGCAGAGGGCAGGGCACCGAGCCAGCCGATTATGACGAGCCCGGCCGCCACCGGGACCGTTTCGGCGACGGTCATCCAGTCGATGCCGTCCATGAAGTTGACGAGGTTCACGAACCACAGCGCGGCGAACGCCAGAAGCGCGCGCTCGAGCCACCAAGGCAGGGCAGGTACCACGCGCAATTCCGCCGGCAACGCGGCGATCACCACCGCGACGGCGAGCGCCTGGAGCAACAGGCGCGGCGGCACCGGCATGGCGCGCATGTCGTCGACCGCACCGACCGCCGCGATGAGCGCTGCGGCGCCCAATACCCAGGCGAGCTGCACGCGCTCGCCCGGCGGCGAGGTCAGGGTCACCGCCGCGAGCGCCACGATCGCGGTCGCGATCACGACCGCGATGCCGCCGCCCTGGGGTGTCGGTTCCACATGTGACGAGCGTGCGTTCGGCCGCGCGAGCGCGTGGCGCCGCAACGCCGGCAGCAACAGCACGATCAGGCCGGCGCTGAGCGTCGCCGCGGCTGCAACCAGCAGCAGCGCCAGCGGCCACCACATTTCGGCGGCTTGCGCCGGGCCCGTCATTCGCCCCATCCCCCCTAGTGTCCCGATTCCGAAGTTCGCCGGAGTTTGCAGCACGTTCGGGAGCGAACTTCGGAATCGAAGGACACTAGCAACTCCATGATTCTAGTGCCGCTTTGAACCCGAAGTTCGCAATGGACTCGCGGCAATTGCGGTGCGAACTTCGGGTTCGCGGCACTAGCGTGATAGCGTGCATCATCCTGGCAGACCCCCCAACCGGATGGAAGAAATGCAGATCGGCTTCAACATTCCTGTGACCCCGCCGCTCGGGACGCCCGCGACCATGGCGCGGCTTGCCGTCGAGGGCGAGGCGATCGGTTACAACTATGCGTGCGTGAGCGACCATGTGGTCGAGCCCACCGACATTCATTCGCGCTATCCCTACAGCGACAGCGGCGAGTTTCCCAAAGCCTCGCGCGGCGAGCGGCAGGAGCAATTGACCGCGGTCACTTATCTCGCCGGCAAGACCTCGCGCCTGCGCTTTCTTACCTCGGTGATGGTCGTGCCGCACCGGCCCGCCGTGCTCACGGCCAAGATACTGGCGACGATCGACGTCATGTCGGGCGGGCGGCTGATCGTCGGGGTCGGCGCCGGCTGGCTCAAGGAGGAGTTCGAGGCGATCGGCGCGCCGGCGTTCGAGGAGCGCGGCGCGGTCACCGACGAATACATGCTGGCATTCCGCGAGCTGTGGACCAAGGATGCGCCGCGCTTCGACGGCCGCTTCGTCAAGTTCAAGGACGTGATCTTTGCACCCAAGCCGGTGCAGAACCCGCTTCAGTTCTGGATCGGCGGCGAAAGCGGCCCGGCGCTGCGCCGCTCCGCGCGTCTTGGCGATGCCTGGTATCCGATCGGCACGAACCCGCAGTTTCCGATGAATACGCTGGCGCGGTATCGCGCTGGGATCGAGCGGCTGCGCAAGCTCACGCAGGAGGCCGGACGCAAGCCCGAGAGCGTCGCGCTCACGTATCGGGTGCAGCGCTTCGGGCCCAATGCTCCGGCCAAGGCCGACAACGGCGATCGGATGCTGTTCTCGGGGAGCAACGCGGATCTGATCGAGGACGTGCGCACCTTGCGCGGGCTTGGCGTCTCGGCACTCGACTTTAATTTCGCCGCGCCGGATGCCGACGCCGCGATCGCGGCGATGCGCCAGATGCACGAGCAGGTGCTGGCCAAGGCATAATCAGTGATCAGTAACCAGGGATCAGTGACCAGAAGGACGCGCTTTCTGGTCACTGGTCACTAATGACTGGTCACTGTCTACAGCGCCTCCGCCACCACCCGCAGGGCGTCGATGTTGGCGTCGGCGAGCAGCAAGGTGCCGACCTGATTGTCGCGCGCGAGCGCCTGCCAAGCCTGCAGGCGGTCCTTGATGCGCGCAGGCGGGCCGATCAAACAGGTCTCGTCGATCAGCGCGTCGGGCACGGCGGCGGCGGCTTCGTTGCGCTTGCCGTCGAGGAAGAGATCCTGAATGCGGATCGCGGCCTCCTCGTAGCCCATGCGCTTGACGAGGTCGTTGTAGAAATTCTTGCTGCGCGCGCCCATGCCGCCGATATAGAACGCAAGCCCCGGCCGGATCGCGTCGCGGCAGGCGGCGACGTCGTCGCCCATGCGGATGCGCACGTAGGGCGCGTTGTCGAAATCGGCGAGCGTCTTGCCCGGGCTCGCCGCCAGGCCCTCGCGCAGCGGCTTAAGGATCGCGTCGGCCTTCTCCGGCGCCATAAGATAGGGGAGCACCCCGTCGGCGACTTCGCCGGCGACGCGCAACCCGGCCGGCGCGATCGAAGCCGTGTAGATCTTGATGGTCGGCTTCGGATGCATGATGGTTTTGAGCGGCTTGCCGAGGCCGGTCGCGCCGGGGCCGGTGTAGGGAATCTGATAATGCTCGCCCTTGTGCTCGAGCGGGTGCTCGCGTGCGAATATCTGGCGGACGATTGAGATGTATTCCCGCGTGCGGGTGAGCGGCTTGCCGTAGGGCACGCCGTGCCAGCCCTCGATCACCTGCGGACCGGACGGGCCGATGCCGAGGAGGAAGCGGTCGCCCGAGAGCGCCTGCAGGCTCATCGCCGTCATCGCCGCGCACGACGGCGTGCGCGCCGGCATCTGCATGATGCCGGTGCCGACTTTGATCTTGCTCGTGCGCGCGAGCACCCACGACGCGGTGCTCACCGCGTCGCCGCCCCACGCCTCGCTGGTCCAGGCGGACTCGTAGCCGAGCCGCTCGGCTTCGAGCACCATGTCCATGTCGAGCTTTGGCGTCGGCCCCGTGGTGCGCAGCACGACTCCGAGCTTCATGACGCCATCCCCCCCGTTCGAATCCGCGATATCGGCTCAGCCCATGGTCTGCACGGCGGTGGGCTCGATCTCGTAGGTGACGCGGGTCTCGCCCGGCCGCCGCCAGGGATATTTGTCCTCGTTGATGTATTTCTTGGCGAGCGAATCGATGTGCGCGTCGGCGCCGTTCTCGGTGATCCGCCGCACGCGGCCGCGCACCTGGATGTAGCGATAGGCGTTGTCGGGATCCATGATCGAGAGCGCGACCGGCGCACCCTGTTTCATGTTGCGCGCCTTCACGCGGCCCTTCGCGGTGTTCACGCGAATGACGTCGCCCGTGTAATCGAACCACACCGGCGTCACCTGCGGCGAGCCGTCCGGCATCACGGTCGCGAGGCTCGCGAAGGCTTTCTTCTGCTTGAGCAGGTCGAGATATTTTTCCGGGATTGCGGTCATGTCGTGTACTCCGATGGCGTGATCACAAAGCTAATGGCGGGCTTGCGCGTTGACAACGGGAGCGGGCGAGCCCGGTTCCGTCGCGTCCGCGATCACCGACGCGTCATGCTCGTAGAGCCAGGCGATGGCGGCGAGCGACCAGTCGGTCGCGTTCTGCGCCATGTGCGCATCCCGCTGCTGCTGTTCCGCCCCGTCGGGAAGATGGAAGCGCGCCTTGTTGGTCTGCGACATGGATTGCAGCCGCGAGGCGCGCGGCAGCCGCAGCTTTTCATAGATTTTCAGCGCCGCCGCAACGTCGTGCTTGTTGAGACACGCCGTGAGGGTCGCCGCGTCCTCGATCGCCTGCGCGGCGCCCTGGCCCATGAACGGGAGCATGGGATGGCAGGCATCCCCGAGCAAGGTGACGCGGCCGACGGACCAGCGCGGCAGCGGCGCGCGGTCGAACAAGGCCCACTTATAGGTCTCCTCGGTCGCGCCGATGATCCCGCGTACCTGCGGATGCCAGCCGGCGAAGGCGGCGAGCGCGTCGGCGACTTCGCCGCGGTCGACCCAAGATTCCCGCTGCCAGGAATCCTCCTCGGTGACGGCCACGAAATTGACCAGCCGACCGGACGAGACGAAGTAATGCACGAAGTGCCGCTCGGGCCCCATCCAGATAGACGTCGTCCGCTCGAGATTCAGGTGCGTCAAGCGATCCGCGGGTACGAGCCCGCGATAGGCGACGCAGCCGGTGAAGCGCGGCCTTTCGGGACCGAGCAGCGCGTGGCGCACGGCCGAGTGAATGCCGTCGGCGCCGACCAGCACGTCGGCGGAAACCGCGTGGCCGCTCTCGAACTGCGCTTCGACGCGATCGCCGTAATCAACCAAACTTGTGAAGCGGTGGCCGAGGTGCACGCGCTCGGTGGGAAGCGCGCTGGCGATGGCGTCATGGAGATCGGCGCGGTGGAAAGTGTAATAGGGCGCGCCGAATTTCTCCTCGACCATGGCGCCGAGCGGCGCGCGCAGCAGGTAGCGGCCGTCGTCCCAGCGCCGCTGATCGAAGGTGGTCGGCTTGATGCCGCAGCCACCGAGCCGCTCGGCAAGCCCGAGCCGGTGCAGCAGGCGCGAGGCGTTCGGACCGATGTTGATGCCGGCGCCGACCTCGCCCAGCGCCTTCGCCTGCTCATAGACGTGCACGTCGAAGCCCGCCTGCAGCAACGACGCCGCCGCGGCGAGGCCGCCGATGCCGCCGCCGATGACCGCGACAGTGCAGCGCTCAACCATGGCTGAAGTTCATCCGCTCGAGGTAGGCGCGTGCGTGCGTTTTTGATGGGATTCTCATGAATGCGTCGAGATCCGCTGGATTGTCGATGTCGAGGCCAAGCCGGGGAAGCCGCAAGACTTTTGGTTCGAGCCCGGCTTGGCGCGCGGCCTCCAGGTGCGGGAGGAAACTGTCGTCGCCGAATTTCAGCGGAACGACGTCAGGCGGCGAACAAAGGATCGCGTTCGAGCCGCGCTCGTCATGTGCCGGCACGATGACGAAGTCGGGCGTGCGGTCGTGGGCGGCGATGATCTGCGCGATCTCCTCGGGGGTGACGAGCGGGACATCGCCGGGAATGGTCAGCATCGTGCCCTTGCCCTCGCGCGCGAGCCGGCGCGCCGCGGCAGCAACCGCGCCGGTCTGCCCCTCGCGTGCGCCTTCACGGGCGATGTCCGCGCGATACATTACGGCGAGCGACATCGCCGCAACGTCCTCGGTTACGACCACCGAACCCGCCAGGCCACGGGAAGCCGCAAGCGCAGCGAGCACGTCTTCCAGCATGTCGAGGGCAAGATGGCGGCGCAGTTTCTTCGATAGCGCCTCGCGCAGCCGATACTTGGCGTTCGTCGTATCTTTTACTGGGACCACCGCCCAGATGTCCGTGCTCACGCGCGTGCCTCCACGCGAATATCGTCGGCGAACGCGAGCACGGTCCTCGCGAGCGCCTCGCGGTCGGCAAGCGTGGACATCAGGATTGCGGCTTTGGCGACGCGCATGTTCGGCAGCGCCATCTCGTCTTCACTGTGATCGACCACGAACAGGTCGACCAAGCCATCATAATGCTGCGCGATGGCTGTTGCAGTCGACGGCAAACCCAGCTCGCGCATCATCTTGGCGGTCGGGCCCTTGACGGCGCGGCCGCCGATGATCGGCGACACGGCAATCACTGGCGCCGCGCACACCTTGAGCGCGTCGCGCACGCCGGGCAACGCCAAGATCGGATCGATGCTCAGGTAAGGGTTTGATGGACAGACGATGACCGTGCGCAGGCGCGGGTCGGCTAACGCGGCCATGAAATCCGAATGCGGACGTGCCTGCGCCGCTCCGTCGTACGCCAGTTCTCCTACTTCCGGCGCGCAGCGCCGGCGCACGAAATAGTATTGAAAGTCGAGCCATCCGTCGGAAGTGCGCACGCGCGTGCGCACGCGATCCTCGCTCATGGGCAGGATGCGCGGGCCGACGCCGAGACGGCGGCAGAAGTCGTCGGTGATGCGCGCGAGTGGTTCGCCGGCCGCGAGGCGGCGCGTGCGCTCGACATGCGTGGCGAGGTCGCCGTCGCCGAGCTGAAACCAGGTCTCGCCGCCGAGTGCGGCGAGCGCCGCCATGAAGGTCCAGGTTTCCTCCCGCCGGCCCCAGCCCTTCTCGGGATCGCTCACGCCCGCGAGTGTGTACATGAGCGTGTCGAGGTCGGGCGAAATCGCAAGGCCGAGATGCTCGAAGTCGTCGCCGGTATTGGCGACGACGATCAGCCGCTCCGGCGGCACGACCCGGCTCAAGCCGAGCGCGAGCTTGGCGCCGCCGATCCCGCCGGAGAGCGCCACGATCGTGCTGTCTTCGCCCACGATCCGCCTCATCGGAACAAATCTTCCTCGGGCGGCCGCACCAGCGAATGCCCGGCGCTCGCCGGCGCGGTCCAGGCAAAACCGCGCACCAACACCACCGGCACGCCCTCGGCCGCCTGGCCCATGACCAGCGACGCGGCGGCGGCGATTTCGTCGGCGAATCCCACGATGGTTGTTTGCAATGTCTGACCAAACAAATCGGGATTGCCGCGCAGGTCGAGCGCGGCGGGCAGCCCCGCCACGCCGAGCGCGACGCCGACGGTGCCGCGCCGCCACGCGCGTCCGAAGCTGTCGTTGACGATGACTGCCAAGTCGCAGCCGAAGCGCTCGGAGAGCTTTGCGCGCAACGCTTCCGCCGATGCGTCCGGGTCGCGCGGCAGCAGCAGCACGCGTTCGCGCCCGTCCGGCGCGCTCACGTTGGAATGGTCGACACCGGCGTTCGCCATCACGTAACCGAGACGGTGCTCCACGATGAGCAGGCCCGGGCGCTGGCGCACCACGCGCGTCGATTCGCCGAGGATCACTTCCACGAGCCGCGGATCTTTTTGTATTTCCTCCCCGATCGCGCGTGC
>WNGJ01005102.1_pt1 | contig 13777 bp, 14 predicted proteins | sample 5400611 | NCBI WGS metagenome assembly WNGJ01 (sample SAMN13153375, study PRJNA577476) | soil metagenome | isolation source: 40 cm soil or saprolite under Garry oak tree replicate 1 | place: USA:California | collected 2016-06-15 | reverse complement strand
CAATTGCTGGCGGCGCTGTCGTATCGCAGCGTGCTGACGCGCGGCTTTGCGCTGGTGCGCGATGAGCAAGGCCTCCCCGTGCACGCCGCGGCCTCGATCGGGCCGGGCGCGCGGCTCGATCTGGAATTCGCCGACGGCCGCGTCGCGGCCACGGCGGATACAGATCGGCCGGCGGCAACCCATCCAGCGAAGCCGGTTGAAAGCGAACCGAAGACCTCGACGCCGAAGCGCGCTGCAAAGCCGGTCGGTCAGGGAAGTTTGTTTTAGACGATGCGATCTATGCCTCGTCCCGCTTGCGGGGAGCGAGGGAAGAGTCACTTTTAGCGCGCCAGCCATTCCGCGACGCGCTTTTGCGAATCGGCGCGGGCTTCCGCGTCGGTGCCGACATGGCCCTTTTCAGGCACGGTGGCATCGGAGGTCCCGTTCACCGCATGCAGCGGAAAATTCGCGCGGTCGAAATCGTGATAGGCGTCGGGATAGACCACGAGCCGCGCCAGCGCGCTGCGCCCATAGGCGCCGTCGACCATCTGACGGCATGCCGGCGGCGAGCTGATGTCATCCTTGGCGCCGATCAACAGCAGCGTCGGAACGCGCGCGCTCCATCCAAGGCCCGACGAGAGGCGGCAGTCCGGATAGAACGCGATCGCCGAGCGGAAATCCGGCTCGACGTTGCGCGACGACTGCTGCGGGCGTATCGCCCATAACAGCGCGCTGGCGCCGTTCGCCCATCCCAACAGGCTGATGCGATTGCGCGCGGCCCAGGGCTGCTGCACCAGCCACGCTTTGGCCGCCATGATGTCCGCCACCCGCTCGCGACGGGCCAGCACGCGCCGCTCCTTGACGCGGCATTGCGGTCCAAGTTCGCGTGAGCCATAGCTGTCCGGCAGCAGAACCGCGTTGCCCTCTTTCAGCAATTGCTCCGCCCAATCGCGATAGCGCGGCTGGACCGGCTCGGCATGGCCGGCCAGGCCGCCACAGCCATGCAGGGCGACCACGACCGGAAACGGCCCGTCGCCGTCGGGCTTGTAAAGCTGCGCGTGCAACATGCCGCCGCCTAAGGGAATATCGACTTGATGCGGCGCCGGCAGCGGCCCGGCATTCGCGGCAAAAGCCACGGCCAATGCGGCCAGGAATGTCATTGCCGACGGAAGACGCATCAGGTTTGCCGAGTCATTGCAGTGCCGCTCGAGGGAATCCGTCCGCGCAAGGCTACCACGTGGCAAAGACCGAAATTCATCACGAATCGGTGGGTTTAATGAGCGGACAGCATGACCTATTTATGATAGATCGCAGTTTCCAAAATATTTGATCCGGTCCAGGCGGCCGGAGGCTAGGCGGAGAGTTCAACCGTGCTGAACAAATTCGGGCCCTCGGGCCACGGCGAAGCGCAGCTGCAATATCTGGACGGCGATTTCCGGGTGACCTCGCCGGGAACCTATGTGCGTTGCGCAGTGACCGATGCACGGATACCGCTGGACGAGCTGAAATACTGGAGCGTCGATCTGCAGGAGGCCTACGCCATTCCGAGCGCGGTGCTGCAGAGGCATTTTCCCGGCGCGTTGAAGGCTTGAAATTGTAGAAATCGTAGATGGAGTGGCCCAAAGGCGCGCTTCGCGTCGTGCGCCCCATTTGCCGGATCGGCAGACAGGCGACACTGTGGTGGGCACGCTATCGCTTTGCCCGCCCTACGCTCTCACCGAAATCTCTCGCGCGCCTTGAACAAACGCTCAGCCACGAACTTGCGCAACTGCGCGGCGTCGTCGAATTCGAGCGTCACTGGGAACGGAACGATATCTTTCGCCGCCTGCGAAAACCCCTCCCCGGCCCGCAGCCGCGCCAGATCCTTTTCCGTCGTCACCAAGGTCAGCGCGTCGCGCCGTGCCTCCACGATCAAGGATTCAAATTCGGACGGCGTGAACGGGTGATGATCGGCGAACGCCCGCTCTCGCACGACATCTATGCCGCTGGCGCGCAGCGTCCTGAAGAACCGCGCGGGATCGCCGATCCCGGCAAAGGCCAGGACGCGCTTGCCGCGTAGCGCTACCACCTGCGCCTCGTTCGGTTTGAGGTGGGCCGACAGCACCGGCCGTCCCTGGGCGGCGATACCGGCGGCAACAGGACCGGCCGCGGCGCCATCGCCAATGACGATCAGCGCGTCGGTGCGGGCGAGTTGCGGCGATAGCGGCGCGCGCAAGGGACCTGCGGGAAACACGCAGCCATTGCCGAGGCCACGCTGTCCGTCGATCACGATCAGCGAGGCATCCTTGGCGATCGCGGGGTTCTGAAAACCATCATCCATCAGGATCACGCTGGCCCCCCGCGACTTCGCCAACGCGACGCCACCGATGCGATCGCGCGCCACCACGACCGGAACCGTGCGCGCCAGCATCAGCGGTTCATCGCCGATATCGGCGGCCGTGTGTCTTTCAGCGTCGACCCCGATCGGGCCGCGCAGCCGTCCGCCATAGCCGCGGCTGAGCACGACGGGGGTCTCGCCGAGATCACGCAGCACCTTGGTGAGAGCCAGCACCGCGGGCGTCTTGCCGGCGCCGCCGACATGATAGTTGCCAACGCAAAGCACGGGGATGCCTGTGTCAAAACCCTCGCGTTGCAATCGCTGCGCCGCGACCGCGCCATAGAGCGCGCCGAGCGGAAGCAATAATCGCGATAGAAATGACGAGGGCCGGTGCCAGAAGGCCGGCTCACGCATTGCCGGCCCCCATCTCGAGCCGTAACTGCAACAGATACGGTTCGAGCGCGGCAAGCGTGCGATCGAGCGCGCCGCCGAGCTGCTCGACCACGCGCTCGGCAGCGCTGACCGACCATTCGCGCGCCGCCGGATCATCCAGCAATTGGCCGAGCTGCTTCACCAGCGCTTCCAGCGTGTCGGCTTGCCTGGCGCCGCCCGCGCTATCCAGCGCCTCGTACACATCGGTGAAATTGAAGACGTGAGGGCCATGCACGATCGACGCGCCGAGCTTGATCGCCTCGATCGGATTCTGCCCGCCATGAGGAACCAGCGACCCTCCCATGAACACGATCGGCGCCAGCCGGTAGAACAACCCCAACTCGCCCATGGTATCCGCGACATAGATATCGGTGGTCGCGACGGGCAACTCCTCGCGCGAACGCAGGGCCACATGCAGGCCGGAAGCCGCGATGGCGCGGGCGATGGCCTCGCCACGGGCCGGATGCCGCGGCACGATCACGCTGAGCAGCGATGGAAAGAAGCCGGCCAGCACGCGATGGGCTTCAACCACGATTTCCTCCTCGCCCGGATGGGTCGAGGCCGCGACAATGATCGGGCGGCCGCGCGTCACCGCCATCAAGCGCTCCAGCCTGGCGGCGTCGGCGGGCGGCGCCGGGACGTCGAGTTTCAGATTTCCCGTGGCGATCACGTTGCGGCTGCCAAGCGCCGCAAAACGCTCCGCGTCGAGCTGCGATTGGGCAAGGCAGACCTCGAACCTGCCGAGCAGCGCCGAGATCGTGCCGGCAACCCTGCGCCAGCGCGGAAACGAGCGATGCGACATCCGGCCGTTGATCAGGACCAGCGGCATGCGGCGCGACGCGCTGGACAAGATCAGATTGGGCCACAGATCGGACTCGATGAACAAGGCGAGGTTCGGCTGCCAGTGGTCGAGAAAGCGCTCGACATAACGCCGCGAGTCGTAGGGCACATATTGATGGATGATATCGGCGGGAAACCGTTTGGCGACGATCGCCGCCGAGGTCACCGTGCCCGAGGTCAGCAGGATGCGGAGATTGAGCGCGCGCAGTCTCTCGATCAGCGCCGCCGCGGCCAGCACTTCGCCGACGCTGGCGCCGTGGATCCATATCAGCGGACCGTGCGGCCGGATGTCCCTGCTCATGCCGCGGCGTTCGCCGACGCGATCGGGATCTTCCTTGCCCTGCCTCAAACGCCGGCTGATCAGCGCCGGCGCCAGCGGCACCATCGCCGAGGACAGTTTCTGGTAGACCCGCAGCGTCATCGGCAGGGAGTTAGCCATGGCCCGCCTGTTCCGGACGACCGACCTTCGCGTAGGCGCGACGGGTCGCTTCGTTCAGGTTTGCTTCGAGTTCCGCGCGCAACTTTTCCATGGTCTCGGCATCGGCGTCTGTCGGTACGGAAATCGCTCCAACGCCGACCAATGCGCCTTGCCCGAATGGCAAATTGATGGTTGTTCGATCCCAGTTCTTCAACCGGACGAATCGGCTGGTCGCCATCGCGAACGGCATGATCGGCCGTCCGGATTCGCGCGCCAGCATGATGATACCGAGCCCCGCGACGCGCGACCGCTTCGGCACGTCGGCCGTCAGCGCGACGTTATAATTTTCCCCGAGCGCCTTCACCATTTCCTTGAACGCACCGACACCGCCCTTGCGGTGAAACGCCGACCCGTGATCGCCGGAGCCGCGGATGGTGCCGACGCCAAGCCGCTCGGCGGCGATCGCATTGAATTCGCCGTCGCGATGCCGCGAGATCAGCACCTTGGCGAGATGGCTGTCCTTTGTCCTGATGAACGGCGTCATGAAATGCTGACCGTGCCAGAAGGCGAAAATCGCCGGCATCTGCGGCTCGACGATGTCATAGACGTCGGGCGGATCGAAACTGAATGTGTTGGTGCGCCAGACCAGCCGCAGGAACTCAGCCGCGAGCAGACCCACAGCGCGCTGAACCCAGCTGCTGCGCAGCACATTGCGAAGCAATTTTTTCAACGGCCAGGCTTCACTTCTTGACTTGGATCGAGCAGCCGGTGGAGATGAACGATGAAATAGCGCATGTGGGCGTTGTCGACGGTCTGCTGCGCCTTTGCCTTCCACGCCGCGTGCGCGGTCGCGTAGTTCGGGAACACGCCGACGACTTCGACCTGGTCCAAATCCTTGAACGTCGTGTGTTCGAGATCGATCAGTTCGCCGCCGATGACGAGATGCAGCAATTGCGGCTGGGCACTATCTGGCATGATTCTTTTCCCCTACTGCGATGCCCGGCAAGCAACTTTCCCGACGCTTATCGAGAGCCCTCAGGGCAACGGACGGGTCCGGAAATGCTCGACAATGCGTGCATGACGATCGCGTCCCGCTGCCACCAGCATCCCGTGCGTCACTTCCCGCCGATTGTAGAGGATCGTATCGCCGGAGAGCGCAGTCATCCTACCATTCGCTTCGTGCACGATCAAATTGGCCGCGGCAAGGTCCCAGTCGCGACTTTGCCCGCCCGCAAAAGCGGCATCAAGGTTTCCCTGTGCAACCCGGCACAACCGCAACGCCAGCGATCCGATTCGGGGATGCAGGATAATATCATCTGATTGCGGGCTCAGCCGTTCAACCAGCGGTTTAGGACCCGCCACCCGGGAAAAATCCAGCGCGGTGCCGGATGTCGCGAAAACCGGCACCGCGTTAAGCACGGTACCGTGCCCTCGCATGGCAAAGAAAAATTCATCGGTGGCCGGCGCAAATACCGCGGCCAGCACCGTCGATCCTTGCTCGACCAGTGCCACGCTGACGCACCAGTCCTCCCGACCGGCGAGATAGCCGCGAGTGCCGTCGATCGGATCGACGATCCAGACCCTGTTCTTGTCCAGACGCGCCTCGTCGTCGGCGCTTTCTTCCGACAACCAGCCATAATCGGGTGTGGCGGTTCGTAACCGGCTCTCGAGCAGGTCGTTGACCCTGATATCGGCTTCGGACACCGGCGAGGAGGCGCCCTTGGTCCAGTTCTTCAAGTCCGTACCGAACAGCGACAGCGCCAGCGCGCCGGCCTCCCGCACGGTGTCGTTGAGCAACGCGGCGTCCCGCGCCAGGATTTCGGGCCTTTGTATCTGATGGTGCGCGCTGCCGGCGTTAGCGTCCGCCAACCGTCAAACCCTCGATGCGCAGCGTCGGAGCGTTGATGCCATAGCGAAATTCCAGATCGCTGGCCGGCGCCAGCGACTTGAACATCTCGAGGAGATGGCCGGCGATCGTGACCTCGCTCACCGCATAGGTGATCTCGCCGTTCTCGATCCAGAAGCCGGATGCGCCGCGGCTGTAGTCGCCGGTGACGCCGTTGACCCCGGAGCCGATCAGGTCGGTGACGTAAAAGCCCGCCTTGATATCGGAGATCAATTCGGCCGGCGTCGGCTCGCCCGCTTCGAGATGGAGATTGTACGATCCCGGCGACGGCGACGACGATACGCCACGGTGGGCATGGCCGGTCGTGACCAGCCCCAGTTCGCGCGCGGTCGCGGAATCCAACAGCCAGGATGTCAGCACGCCCTCGTCGATGATGGCGAGCTTTTTGACCTTGACGCCTTCGGCGTCGAACGACTGCGAGCGCAATCCACGTACCCGCAACGGATCGTCGATGATGCGGATGTTCTTTCCAAACAGCTGCTCGCCGAGACGATCTTTCAGGAAACTGGTCTTGCGGGCGATCGAGGCGCCATTCACCGCGCCAACGAGATGACCGACCAGCGATCCCGAAACCCGGGGATCGAATACCACCGGCACCTTGCAGGTCTCGATCTTGCGCGGATTGGCGCGCGCAACCGTGCGTTCGCCGGCGGTGCGGCCGATCTTGGCGGGAGAATCGAGATCGGAAGCATGCGGCGCCGAGGTGTAGTCGTAGTCACGCTCCATGCCGGTGCCGTCGCCGGATATCGCGGTCATCGAGATGCCCTGGCTCGAGCGCAGGTAAGAGCCGTGGAAGCCGGTGGAAGTGACCAGCACCATGCCGCCGATTCCGGCCGAGGCCGACGCGCCGCCCGATTTGGTCACGCCCTTGACCGCGAGCGCGGCGGCCTCCGCTTCGCAGGCGCGGCGTTCGAGCTCGGACGTCGAGGGAACCTTGGGATCGAGCAGATCGAGATCGGGAAAATCACGCGCCAGCAGCGACGGATCGGCGAGACCGACATATTTGTCGTCGGGCGCGACCCGCGCCATCGCAACGGCGCGCTCCGCTAGCCTTGCGACACCGTCACCTCTTACCTCGTTGGTCGAGATCACTGCCTGGCGCCGCCCGACCAGCACGCGCAATCCGACATCATCGCCTTCCGAGCGCTCGGACTCCTCGACGCGCCCATCCCGTACTTCCACGCCTTGCGAAACGTTGCGCACCGCGACCGCATCGGCGGCGTCCGCGCCTGCGCTTCTCGCAGCCTCGACCAGACGCTGCGCCAGCGCGCTCAGGGCGGATTGGTCGAACAGGTCGGATGTCGCCGACTTCGAAGCAGGCGGTGATGCGGCTGATGGTGAAGAGATCACGAACAAATCCCAGCGATTGAAGGAGGATCGAAGCAGTCAGGAATACAAATCCTTGAGTCCAGCAGATGTGCTTGATTCACACACACTTCAAGCATTTCTTGCGCGGGAAAGCCAAAGAATTTCGCGAATTCCGCAACCACTCGTCAATCATGTGAGCCAAGGTCCTGTCAATCATGCCAGTTGATGTCGCGCAGGTGACGTCCGATTAACCAGCCTTATTAAGGCAATACCGACACGGCTCGGCTACGGTCTCATGCATCGACCGGGAACATAATCCCGGCGGGGAGACAAAAGCCGTGAGGCGTCAAACAGCAACAAGCGGGATCAATCCCGCCGGGTCGAGCCGTGCATTGCGGCTCGACCCTCTCTCTCTGCCCGTCAGCTTTCATGCGCAGGATACCCGCGCGGATGGCGGCGTTCGGAGAATAGAACTTCACCGCGAACGCGTCATACTGCATCGCGCCGTCCACGGCATGCGGATGGCGATCAACGTCCGCACGCGGGATTTTCTCGGCGTTGCTCTGCGCGGCATCGGCGACGCCCGGATGCTGGTGCTGGTTCACCGCGATCCGTCATTGACGATTCCATTAGGCGTGAGCGCCGACAGCGAAGAGATCGCGTCGGCATGGCGGACCTGGAGCTACATCTTCGCGCTTCCGCAATTGCTGGAAGACGAGCCTCGCGAACCCGCCGCGCGGCGCCGGCGCCACAACGCGATCCGGGCGCGGCGGCCGAAATTCCTGATGCGGCGGCGCGCCGGCAACCTGCTCAACCCTGCGAATATTCATCAAGGCGAACGCGAGATCATCGCGCGCGATTGAGTCTTCGCTTGGCGTCTAGCCTTCGCGCAGTCAAACAGCCCGCATCACAGCATCCGCAAGCAATCCGGCGAACAGCAATAGTCCCGCGTCGCGGTTGGATTTGAAGATCCGCAGGCATAGCGCGGGATCGTTGATCTGCAGACGTCCGATCTGCCGGATCAGATGCGCCGCGAAAGCGGCAAGCCCGATCCAGGCCGGCCAGCGCACGCCGGCCAGCGTCAACGCCACGCCGATCAACACCACCGCGAGGCCGTAAAACACCATCAGCGCCGGCCGCGTCCGCGCGCCGAACAGGAGCGCGGTCGACTTGATGCCGATCAGGGCGTCGTCCTCGGCGTCCTGATGCGCATAGATGGTGTCGTATCCGATCACCCATGCAATCGATCCCGCATAGAGCGACAGCGCCGTCGCATCGATCCGTCCCAGCGTCACGGCAAATCCCATCAGCGCACCCCATGAGAACGCCAGCCCGAGCACGATCTGCGGCCACCAGGTGATCCGCTTCATGAACGGATAGACCGCGACGATGATCAGTGAGGCGATGCCGGTCGCCACCGCGAAGCGGTTGAATTGCATGAGCACCGCAAGGCCGATCAATGCCTGCACGACGAGAAAGACCGCCGCTTGCGGCACGCTGACCTGCCCCGCCGGTATCGGCCTCGACCGCGTCCGCTCGACCAGCGCATCGAGATCGCGATCGGTGATGTCGTTCCAGGTGCAGCCCGCGCCGCGCATGACAAATGCGCCGACGAAGAACAGGGCGATGATGAGGGGCAGCTGGCCGATATTGCCGATAACGCCAGCGGCCAGCGCCGCCGACCACCAGCACGGCATCAGCAGCAGCCAGGATCCGATCGGGCGGTCGAGACGGGAAAGCCGCAAGTAAGGCCGCGACCAGGGCGGCGCGAGCGTGTCGACCCAGTTGCCGGTCGCGTCGGCAACGCGGGCACCGCTCATTTGATGGCGGTCATCGCGTCAGCACGTTGCCGTTCAGGGTATCGAACGTGCTGCCGCCCTTCTTCACCGCATTGGCTTCCGGAAGCGCCGCGGAAGAGCCGAGCACCTCGCTCAGTGAAGGGCCAGCCGGTGCTCTTTGCTGCTGTTGTTGCGCAACGTTGCAGACCTGCTTCTGCATTTTCTCGGTATTCTTGTGACCGGTTTTCAGCTGATCCGCGATCTGCGGAGGAATCCCGCACTTCGCCGAATTGGTTTCGACGTATTTGATCATCTTGATTTCGGCCTGGCCGAAATTTCCGATCAGCTTGCAGGCTTCATCGGGGGGGGCGTGGCGCTCGCTGGCGGCCTTGATCAGCTTGCCGCGCTTCTCGGCGTCTTCCCGCAAGGGAACGAACCCTTTCATGCAGTCATCCGCGGCAGCTCCCTGCGGAGGAGCCGGGGGGCGTTCGAACGCAGTGCCGGTGACAGGCGCTGCGCCGGTGACCGGAAATGAACTGCGGGGGGCGGGAGCAGCACCATTCACCGGCGGAAACGGCGAAGCATTGCTGGGCGCCGCCTGATTAGGCAGCGGCGCCGGAAACGCGCTTTGCGCAAAGCCCTGGCCGGCGTGGGCGCTCACAACGGCCACGGTCAGCGGTACGATCAGACGGCGGATGATCAAAGCGGTGCCTCCGGCAAGGTCCAATAGCGCCCGGCGCCTTGCCCGATCGAAGAACGATTTCCGATGGCGCCTTTTACGATTCGTGGCTGCTTTTAACAACCCGTGGAATTTGGCAACAGCGCGGCGTAGGGCCGCGCGGATGCCGATAAATTGCGAAATTTCGCCGTCTTTAGGCTAAAAGGCTCCGAATTGGAACATGACGCATGCCTCAATTCGATTTTCGAAGTCCCCGGCTGTTTGTCGATGCCGCGCTGGCGGCCGGTCAGACGGTGGCCCTGGAGCGCAACCAGAGCAATTATCTCGGCAGCGTGCTGCGGCTTTCCGCGGGCGCGACCATCCTGGCGTTCAACGGTCGCGACGGCGAATGGCAGGCTTCCATCTCCGGGCACAAGCGACCCGACAGCCTGAATATCACCCTCCAGACCCGGCCGCAGGATCGCCTACCCGATATCGCTTACGTGTTTGCACCGTTGAAACATGCCCGGCTTGACTACATGGTGCAGAAAGCCGTCGAGATGGGCGTCTCAAGGCTGCAACCGGTCTTGACCCGCTTCACCCAGGTCAGCCGCGTCAACGGCGAGAGGATGCGCGCCAATGTCATCGAGGCTGCCGAGCAGTGCGGCATCCTGAGCCTCGCCGAGGTCGTCGAGCCGATGGCGCTCGATCGTTATTTGACCCAGCGCGAACCGAAGCGCCTGCTGGTCTTCTGCGACGAGGCCGCCGATACCGCCAATCCATTGCAGGCGCTGCAAGGCGACCGGGATAGTTGGAACGGCATCGATATCCTGATTGGTCCCGAAGGTGGATTTGCCGAGGAAGAGCGCGCCCTCCTGCTGCGGCAGCCGCGAAACCTGAGGCTTTCGCTGGGGCCGAGGATCCTGCGCGCCGATACCGCAGGGGTGGCGGCGCTGGCGCTGGTGCAGGCGGTGCTCGGCGACTGGACCGGTTCCGGGATGCGCGGTGAGAACCGTTAACCAGTCGTCCTGGACCGATCATTAAGGCCCGGGCGTTAAGACACCGACATTAAGCCACCTGGATTAAGGCCCTTGTGGATTAAGGCACTTGGCCGAACCCAGTCGAAACCCCGCGTGGGCCGTGCTAAAGGCTGCGCCGGGAAGCTTTGGAACCCGTTCTTCGGGATATTTGGACCTTGAGATGCCCCTGACCGCCGCCCCCCGTGCGACCGGATCCGCCGCATGGGCGGATGCCCTGCTGTTGTCGTTCGCGCAGGCCGGCTACAGCCGGGCCGAACCGGCGATCCTGCAGCCCGCGGAACCGTTCCTCGATCTCTCGGGCGAGGACATCCGCAAGAGCCTTTACCTGACCACCGATGCCGGTGGTGAGGAGCTGTGCCTCCGCCCCGACCTCACCATTCCGGTGGCGCGGGACTATCTCACCTCCCCCCGCGCCGGCCAGCCGGCAGGCTTCAGCTATCTCGGACCGGTGTTTCGTTATCGCGGCGGCCGGCCGAGCGAATTCCTGCAGGCTGGCATCGAATCGTTCGGCCGGCAGGACCGCGCCGCGGCCGACGCCGAAATGCTTGCATTGGCGCTACAGGCGACCAGCGCGTTCGGGCTGACCGAGGTCGAAATCCGCACCGGCGACGTGGCGCTGTTCATCGCGCTGATCGATGCCCTGAATCTTTACCCGGTGTGGCGGCGGCGGCTGATCAAGGATTTCAACCGCAAGATCAGCCTGGAACAGGATCTCGAGCGGCTGACGCTCGCGACCGCACCCGGCCGCAACGAATATGAAGGCGTGCTGGCAGCCCTTGCGGGCTCCGACCGCAAGGCGGCGCTGGCGCTGGTGACCGATCTGATGTCGATCGCCGGCACCACAAATGTCGGCGGCCGCTCGGTCGCGGAAATCGCCGATCGCTTCCTCGAACAATCGACCTTGAAGGGCGGCGCTTTACCGCGCGACGCGCTCAACGTGATCAAGCGCTTCCTTGCGATATCAGGCGATCCCGGTGACGCGGTTAAGCGACTGCGTGCGCTGGCCGCCGACACCCAACTCGACATCACGGCCGCGATCGATCAGTTCGAAAGCCGCGTCGGCTTGATGGCCGCGCGCGGTATCGTTACCGGCATGACACGCTTCTCCACCTCGTTCGGACGCGGCGTCGATTATTATACCGGCTTCGAATTCGAACTGCATGCCAAGGGCAATGGCGTCGAGCCGCTGGTGGCGGGCGGGCGCTATGACGGGTTGATGACCCAGCTCGGCGCCGGCACCCCTATCCCCGCGGTCGGGTTCTCGGTCTGGATCGAAGCCTTGACGCAACTGGGGCGCAAACCCGCCGCAACCGGCAAAAGCGGGAGCGCGTCATGACCGCGCCATTCGTTCTCGCCGTTCCATCGAAAGGCCGGCTGCAGGAAAACTCGGAAGCCTTTTTCACGCGTGCCGGTTTGGCGCTGGCGAAGCCGCGCGGCGCCCGCGACTATCGCGGCACCATCAGCGGGCTCGATAATGTCGAGATCGCCTACCTCTCGGCGAGCGAGATCGCCTCGCAGCTGGCGCGCGGTGCGGTGCATCTCGGCGTCACCGGCGAGGACCTGGTGCGCGAAAGCATCGTCGATGCCGACAAGCGCGTCCTGCTGATCGACACCCTTGGTTTCGGCAGCGCCAATGTCGTGGTCGCGGTGCCGCAAGCCTGGATCGACGTCCGGACCATGGCCGATCTCGACGACGTCACCACCGGTTTCCGCGCCCAGCATAACCGGCGGATGCGGGTTGCGACCAAGTACATCAATCTCACCCGGACCTTCTTCGCGTCGCATGGCGTGGTCGATTACCGGATTGTCGAGAGCGCGGGCGCGACCGAAGGCGCACCGGCCGTCGGCACCGCCGAAATGATCGTCGATATCACGACGACCGGCGCCACGCTGGCCGCTAATGGTCTCAAGGTGCTCGACGACGGCGTGATCCTGCGCAGCCAGGCCAATCTGGTGGCCTCAAAGGACGCTGACTGGTCGGATGAGGCGCGAGAGACTGCGCGCGTCATCCTGGATCACATTGCGGCCCGCGCGCGCGCCAGCAAATACCGGGAAGTCCGCACCCGCTTTGCGGGATGTGACGCCGCGCTGCTGGCAGAGGCCCATAATCGCTTCGGCGTGGTCTCGCCGTTCGGCGGCCCGACATCGTCGGGGATGGTGACACTGCACTGCCCACCGATGCAGCTTTACGCACTCGGCAGTTTCCTTCGCGCCCACGGCGCCGAGACCGTATCGGTAGCGTCGCTAGACTATGTACTGGACCGCGACAATCCGCTGTTCGCCAGGCTGGAGGCCTTCCTGCGGCAGTGAGGCCGGATGGTGTTTCGTTCATCGTAGCGACAGCAACCAACGACTACCATATGCTGTTCTGAGGATGGAACCTGATCGATGATGCTGGGTACGGACGTTTCTGCTCTATCGACCACCGCGGCGACCGCCGCGGCGCAGGGTCTGTCGATCGTCGTCCCCGTCTACAACGAGGCCGCCGGGCTCGCACCTCTGCACGAACGGCTTGGCATTCTGGCAAGGGCGCTGCGGCAGCGCTATGCGCTGGCCTGCGAGGTCGTCTATGTCGACGACGGCAGCGCCGATGCGACGCTCAGCATCGCGCGCGGGCTTGCCGCCGATGCGCTCGACGTTCAGGTGGTGTCGCTGTCGCGCAATTTCGGCAAGGAAGCCGCCCTGATGGCGGGACTGGACCATGCCCGGCGCGGCGCGGTGCTGTTCATGGACGGCGATGGCCAGCATCCGCCCGACCTGGTCGAGAAACTCGTCGGACACTGGATCGATGGCGGCTATGACGTCGTCTATACCGCCAAAGCCCATCGCGACAATGAACCCTTTCTGCGGCGGCTTGCCGTGCACGGCTTCTACGCGCTGATCAATTGGGGCGCGCGGCAGAAAATCCCCGAAGATGCCGGCGACTTCCGCCTGCTGTCGCCGCGCGCGGCCGCAGCGCTGCGCCAACTGCCCGAACGCAACCGCTTCTTCAAGGGCCTGGCGAGCTGGATCGGATTCCGCCAGATCCGCGTCGACTACGAGCCCGCCGCCCGCACGCATGGCGCCACCACGTTCAGCGCCGCCCGGCTGGTCGGACTTTC
>WNGJ01007447.1_pt1 | contig 13778 bp, 11 predicted proteins | sample 5400611 | NCBI WGS metagenome assembly WNGJ01 (sample SAMN13153375, study PRJNA577476) | soil metagenome | isolation source: 40 cm soil or saprolite under Garry oak tree replicate 1 | place: USA:California | collected 2016-06-15 | reverse complement strand
GCTGAATTGGTCTTTTGGAAGGAAGCGAGGAACCTGCCACAACAGGAAGAAGTGGCTGCGACCACCGATGAAGTGACCCAAATCTTCCATGCGAACGTTGCTGCGGCGACATGGACGACCGTCCCTCAAACTCAGCTCGCACCAGTTTAGCTTTGAGGAGACTTCTTCATTTCTTGGGCGGGATTTTCAGGTCCAGATTCCGGATGAGGCGATGCAGATTGTTGGGATGCACACCGAGAAATTGTGCGGCTTCCGTGTAATTGCCCCCTGCCCGCTCGAGGGCGCTGCGGACAAGCTGCCGCTTTGTCTCCATAACAACCCGATGGTATTCGGTAATTTCAGCGCCTGATACGGACTGCTTTTCAAGCAGGGCTTCCGGAAGATCTTCAGGCATGATGAGCTCTGTCGTTCCTAACACAACCGCCCGTTCAATCGCGTTATCGAGTTCGCGGACGTTGCCGGGCCAATCGTAATTGATGAGACATTGCCGGGCCTCCAGGCTGATACCCTTGACCGAATGGGCAGACTTTTTGGCGCAGCGCATGGCAAAGTACCCCGCCAGCAACGGAATATCTTCTCGCCTTTCTCTCAGCGGCGGCATTGTGACGGTCAGAACATTCAGACGGTAGTACAGATCCTGACGAAACGTGCCCGCTTGAATTGATTTCTCCAGGTCCCGGTTGGTTGCAGCGATCACGCGGATGTTTACCTTGATCGGCCGGTTCCCACCCACGCGTTCGAATTCCCGTTCTTGTAAAACGCGCAAAAGTTTCGTTTGAAGCGGGGGAGCCATCTCCCCCAATTCATCCAGGAAGACGGTGCCGCCGTCGGCAGTTTCCAGTTTTCCTTTCTTTTGCGCGATAGCTCCAGTGAACGCCCCCCGCTCATGACCGAAAAGCTCGCTTTCCAGCAAGCTCTCCGTCAGCGCCGCGCAATTGATAGCGACAAACGGCTTGCCCGATCGAGGACTGTTCGTGTGGATAGCCCGAGCGACCAACTCCTTGCCGGTTCCGCTTTCACCCCGGATCAAAACTGTAGAATCCGCCGGCGCGACCCTGGCTATAAATTGATACACCGCCCGCATCTGAGAACTCTCGCCGACCATACTGTGTTCGACGTTGATGTCGGACTGCAGCCTGCGGTTTTCGTTCTGCAGCCATTCCATTTGCCGGGCGTTCTCGAGCGCCACGCTGGCTGTTCCTGCGATGCCCATCATCAATTGAAGGTGGTCTTCGTCGAATCGAATTCCCGGCTCTTTGGTCTCCAGGTAGATCACACCGGTAACTTTGTCGAATAAGAGGAGTGGTACAGCAAGGACCGATTCCACTTGCCGGTGTACGAGACTCTGCGGCGTCTCGCCGGCATCACCCTGAGAGATCTCGTTGATCAACAGTGCCGTGCGCTTCTGAAAAACCTGCTGAATTACACCGCGGCTGACGACAACCGGACTATTCGCTCCGGCCGCTCTCGACCAACCCAAACTCGCCAGTGGATCGTCCGAATCCGCCGAAAGCACAATTGCGCCGGAATCCGCTGGAACCGCGTTGAAAATCAACTCCAGCAGTTTGCGTTCGAGCGCGGCCTGACCTCGCGTCGAATTAATTTCCGTGCAGACTCTGAGTAAGGTTCTCAAGTCGCTTAAGGTTCGTTCCATGACCGGGGCTGGGGTCGAGCTATCGAGATTCAGATAAATTGCATCCTCTGGCCGAAGGCGTAAGGCAGCCGTGCCGGCCATGTCCTCCTCATCGAACCGGACCGGGGCAGCAGTGGTCAAGACTTCGGATCCGAAGTCGGAACTACCCTGAACGAAGAGCAACAACGATTCGCCGATATGAATTCGATCGCCGGGTTCCAGTCTCCGTTCCTTGACTGGCACTCCATTGACGGAAGTTCCATTCCGGCTGTTCAAATCGAAAATGCTGAAATACCCAGACCCCGCCCTTATCAACGCATGATGGCGTGAAATAAGCTTTCCGTTCACGCAGAGCGAGTTTGATGCCTCCCGTCCGATGGAAAACTCGGTATCGGACAAAACAAACGTCTGGCCCTTTAGAGGTCCGGCAAGAACGACAATTGATGGATTCTCGCCCGTCATGATGTGCCATTATAAGGCGTGTTACAATTCGGGCGCTTCAGATCAGGATCTCGTTGTCGTTTAATTTTCAGGCGGCCATGATCGGAAAAACCGTTTCCCACTATCGCATAATCGAGAAAGTCGGTAGTGGAGGGATGGGTGTCGTCTATAAGGCTCAAGACGAAAAATTGGGGCGATTTGTCGTGCTCAAGTTCTTGCCGGAGCAGGCATCCTCGAGCCGGGCCGCACTGGAACGCTTCAAGCGTGAGGCCCGCACCGCCTCAGCGTTAAATCACCCGAACATTTGCACGATCTACGACGTCGACGAGTACGAGGGGCGTCCATACATCGTGATGGAGTTTCTCGAAGGAGAAACCCTTGCCGAGCGTATCGCTAAGGGTCCGCTCGAAGTAAACGCGCTACTCGAAATCACCATTGAGATTACGGATGCGCTTGAAGCGGCGCACAGCAAGGGGATTGTTCATCGCGACATCAAGCCTGCAAACATCTTCATCACCAGCCGCGGCCCATGCAAAATCCTCGATTTCGGCTTAGCGAAATTGGTTTCGGGCGCCGCTCCGGCCGCGGAGCTGTCCACGGACTCCACGGCCGCGGCTGACGAACTGACAAGTCCCGGTCAGGCTGTAGGGACTATCGCTTATATGTCGCCGGAACAGGCGCGTGGGGAAGAGCTTGATCAACAAACCGACCTGTTTTCATTCGGCGCTGTCCTCTACGAGATGGCTACCGGCCGCCGTGCATTCCCCGGTCCAACCGCTGCCGTTGTTCACGACGCCATCCTCAACCGCGCCCCAGAGCCGCCATCTCGGGTGAACGCACGAGTTCCTGTAGAGCTCGAAAGAATCATCTTGCGCGCCCTTCACAAGACCCGCTCGGCCCGATATTCGACTGCGACCCAGATACGGCTCGAGCTGAAGCGGCTACAACGGGATCTGGATTCGGTCACCGCTGTAGCGGCCGGGGGAAGTGGACATTGGGTTCGAAGCGTTGCGACCAGACGCACGATGATTGGGGGCGCCGTCCTCCTGCTGCTTCTTCTGGTTATTGTTTCCGGGTTGCTCGGTCCGAACAAGAGCGCGCAATTGGACTCGATCGCCATTCTGCCTTTTGCGCATGACGCGGCGTATCCGGACGGAGAATATCTCTCCGACGGTATCACCGAAAGCATCATGAACAGCCTTTCTCAACTACCTAAATTGCGGGTTACCGCACGCAGCCTCGTGTTTCGTTATAAGGCCAAGGATACGGATCCCCGAAAGGCGGGTGCGGAGCTTGGTGTACGCGCCGTGCTCACGGGTCGCGTTGCGCAAAGAGGAAACAATTTGATCGTACAGACGGAATTGGTCGATGTGAACAGCGGATCGCAGCTCTGGGGTCAGCAATACAATCGCGAGCTTGCGGATATTTTTTCAGTTCAAGAGAACATCGCGAGCGAAATATCGGGAAAGCTGCAGTCCACATTGACCGGCGAGGACTTGAAGCGCGTCACGAAGCGTTTCACGCAAAACAGCGAAGCTTATCAACTCTATCTGCGCGGCCGCTACAACTGGAACAAGGGCACAATCGAGGGTTTCAAGAAAGCCATCGACTATTTCCAGCAGGCCACCACTAAAGATCCCAATTACGCCCTCGCCTACGCGGGGCTGGCGGACTCAAATCTCTCTCTTGGCAGCTATTGGGTGGAAGCCATCGCGGAAGCAAAGACCGTCGCTTTAAAGGCGCTTCAGATCGACGACTCGCTCGCCGAAGCTCATATTGCGCTGGGCAATATCAAGCTCCTGCTCGACTGGGACTGGGCCGGAGCCGAAAAGGAATTCAGCCGGGCCATTCAACTGGCTCCGAACTCCGCGTTGGCATATAACCAGTACGGCATGTACCTGGCTGCGATGGGACGTCTTGAGGAGGCGATCGCGACCGTTCAGCGCTCCCTGACGTTGGACCCTCTGTCGCCCATCATCAACGCGAACCTGGGATGGTACCTGCTCTACGCAGGGAAAAAAGAAGAGGCAGCCGAACAGTTTAAAAAGACGCTCGAGATCGACGAGAACTATGTATCCGCCCATTGGGGGCTCGGGGTCGCGGAACAGCAGCGCGGCGTGTATCCGGAGGCCATTGCCGAACTCCGCAAAGCGTTTTCCCTTTCCGAGGATAGCCCGGTTCTGCTCGGACATCTCGGATATACCTATGGGCTTTCACGCGACGCGCCCAACGCGCGGAAGGCGCTTGACGACCTGGGAAAGCTTTCCCGCCGGCAGTATGTCTCTTCAGTCAGTATTGCATTGATTCACGCCGGGCTCGGTGAGAATGATAAAGCATTTGAAGCGCTGAAGCGCGCTTATGATGAGCACGACTTCCCGCTGGTGCTTCTGAAAGTCGCCCCCTGGTTTGACCGCCTGCGAGGAGATACTAGATTTCGCGATTTGCTTGTCCGGATGAGTCTTTCCTGAGATTCACACGTTTGTCAAAACCCCGGCATGGACCAGTATCTTAGTGCTGCTTTTCGTAATTACGGTAACGTATGGGTGGAGCGCATTCCCCTCCTCGCAGAGGAGGGGTGGCGCGACAGCTTAATAGAAGCTGGCGCGCCGGGGTGGTCAGTTCGACGAAACGTTACGCCGGTCCGACCACCCCGTCTGCGCCGCCAGCCCGCTGGCTGTCGGCGCATCCACCCCTCCTCTGCGAGGAGGGGAATTTTGAGGAGGCTGTGATGTGGAAATCGAGTCTGTTGCTGTGTCTGATCCTTCAAAGTGGTGAAACTTCAGTCCAGGAATTGTTGGCGCGAATCGAAGCTCTCGAAAAGCGCGTCCAAGAGCTCGAAGCGGAACGCAGGCCGCCAGTTCCTCCGGCCCCCGCCCCTGCGGCGCCGGCCTCCCGCGATGCCGGTTCTCACAACGGAAGCGACCCGCAACAAGCCACTTTACCGGCAGTTGCGGCTCTGCCTGAATACCCTTCTCTGGAACTGCGAGGATTTTCGGATATCGACTTTTCGGGATCGGACCAAAAAGGAACAAACAGTGGATTCAGCGAGGGGCAGTTCACGCTGCATTTGGTGTCGGCGCTTGCTCCGAAAGTAAACTTCTTTAGCGAAATAACGCTGAGCGCCCGCCGCGATGCCGGACTGGGAGGCGCACCGGGCTTCAATCCCGAAGTTGAGCGTTCCATCATCCGTTACGATCAGAGCGATGCGTTCAAAGTATCCTTCGGCCGCTATCACACACCCATCAATTGGTGGAATACCACCTACCATCATGGCCAATGGCTCCAGACGACTGCCAGCCGTCCGGAAATGGTTCAGTTTGGCGGCCAGTTTATTCCGATTCATTTCGTCGGCGCTCAGATTGAGGGTACGATGCCGGCCCGCGGATTGAACCTGAACTACAATGCCGGCATCGGGAACAGCCGCGGGCCGATCCTGAGCCGGCCGGCAGACTTCGGCCCCACAAATAACACGAAAGCCTGGCTCGCCAATCTCTCGGCCAGACCAAACCATGCTCCTGGAGTGCAATTTGGAGGATCTGTATATCAGGATCGTATCGACTTGTCGCCCGGACAGAACTTCAGAGAATGGATTACGTCAGGACATTTTGTGTGGACCAACGACACGCCGGAGATCATAGCGGAAATCGCCAATGTCAGACACCGGGATCTTGCGGGTCTCCTGCCGATATCCAATAGCCAGGCTTTTTATATCCAGTCGGCATATCGCTTGCCCGTAGCGAACCGAGTCTGGAAGCCGTACTACCGTTACGAATATATTCATATACCGAAATCGGATGTGCCGTTTCGCACGGTGCAGAGCCTGAGCGGCTCGACCATCGGCATACGTTACGATCTGACCGAGTTCGCCGCTCTGAAATTCGAGTATCGAAATTTCCGGCGGCCGCCGGATTCGACACGAGTTAACAGTGCATTTATTCAAACAAGTTTCACTTTCTAGGCTGATCAGAAAATGAGGCGGTTTATCTGCTTCGTAATAATGACGGGATTCCTGACGGCATGTTGCGGGCTGCCCCTCGAGGCTCAGGGGACATCCGGGGGCGACATCGCCGTTGTTGTTAATCCAGACCTGGCGATACAAAACCTGAGCTTCGATGACGTCCGAAGACTGGTGCTCGGCAACAAGCAATATTGGCCGGGAAACTTGCGAGTCACATTGTTGCTGCGTGCGCCTGTTGCCCGAGAACGAGACGTGGTGCTTCGGAAAGTCTGCGATATGAACGAAGCCCAGTTCCGCCAGTACTGGATCGGAAAAGTCTTTCGCGCGGAAACAGCCTCTGGCCCCAAAATTGTTTACTCCAACGATATGGCGCTCAGCCTGCTTTCGTCGCTGCCGGGCTCGATGGCTTTCATGGATTCCGCCGCTGTTCCAAGGAATTTGAAGGTCCTCCAAATCGATGGAAAGCTTCCCGGGCAGCAAGGCTACCCGCTGCGTTGACAGGATATTCTGAGATGGCCGGAAACATGCGACGCTTTACCGTGATTCTCACAATCATTGTTCTTTCTTCCTTAGCCGCAGCCGCCGCACAGGCCGGCGCGGCGGTAACTCTCCCGGTCGAAGTTGTAGGCGAGAATGGCACGACGGCGAGCGTTACTGTTGAAATCCCAACTGTCTTGGCGCGCCAGGTTCGGTCCCTTTGGATGGAAATCCATGGTCTGAGTTACGCCGGCATGGTGAGCGTCGAGATCAATGAGGGCAACTGGGTGTCTTTGAATAACGATGCCGTCTCGGTCGCGGAGCCCGGCAAAAGCTACGGAGGAATTGGCGGAGGTTTCCCCACGCTGAAGCTCACTCTGCCTCTCACGGAGGGCGCCGTCGTCGGAGGCACCAATATCATTCGGTTCCGGTTCAACCGCACCGATGGGCTGGCGAGCGGGTTTCGAGTCCTGGCATTCAATTTCCTGACCAGTGATTCAATCAAGGTGTTAAAACCCGACGCGTTCAGTGAAGAAGATCCCAACACCTGGACGCCGCCGTTTCGCGATTCCGCTTCCTTGCTGGCTGGCCAGCAGCTCTGGCAGAGCGCGACACTGACAGCAAGTGGACTGGAGGATGCCCCACGCATTCGCGCCCACTGTTCGGACTGCCATGCTTACGATGGCCGGGATCTCAAATATTTCGGATACTCGAACGCGTCGATCGTTGCCAGGTCCAGGTTTCACGGCCTTTCGACTTTGCAAGGTCAGCAGATCGCAAGCTACATTCGCTCCCTTCCCGTTCCGAGCCCGGGGCGTCCATGGAATCCGCCTTATCAGCCGGGCCCCGGATTGGATGCTCAACCGGTCGCCAATTGGGCAGCTGGAGCAGGGCTTTCATGGGTGCTCGACAGCGACACCGCAACGCTTCCATTCATCTTCCGGCCGAAGGGTGATTTGGCCAGGCAGCCGGATATCGGGACCGCACCGGACAGTGCAATCGTTCCGGCAATCACACCTGATGTGTTTCGGCCGGATGGAAACTTGAATCCACGTGAAATTCCCATCTCCTTACAACTGCCGGACTGGAACCATTGGCTGCCGCGTGTGCATCCTCTGGACGCCTGGGGCCCGGCTTTCGAAAATAGTGAATTCTCCGAATTGTACGGCTCGACTGATTACGCTTCGAGTGGTGGCCCGAGAGCGCCTCGCGCGTCCAGGCAGTCGTTGCGTGGCATCCTGGCGTCGCCGGATGTGTCGAAGCTTATCTCGTCGGGCCGCATCATCGCCTACTTCGAAAAGTGGACAAGTGCGCGGCGCGCATTACTCAAACCGTATGTGGAACGCTCACCCGTGCAGTGGTCGCCTGATTTGGCTAATAAAGCGTATTCAACCCAGCTTTGGCAGCTGGTGAAGACTTGGGAGATGACTCAGGAATTTGGCCTTGAAGGACGGGGGCGGGAGTTGTTCGGATCTACGGGTGAATCGCGGACCTGGTTCAATGGGATTCCGGCGGCGGCAGCACCCTCGGCTGTCAACATTCCGGATGGACCTTCGGGCATGGGCGGGAGCGCATTGACGAACGAGTACTTCAACGCGTCGTGGTATCAACTGCAGGTGCTCCTCAACAGCGGCAATCACCGGCACCGTGACCGCTCCCCTGTAGACTGGCTATACCTCATCGGCGGTTTCCAGGATCTGTATCGAGAAAGCCGGAGACCGGAACCGGCGCGGCTGCTGGTGACGTTGATCAAGGCGATGCAGTCTACCGATCCACGCATAGGGCCGGAGGACCGGGCGCAAGGCTGGCGTCCCGATCAGAGTGTGAATCCGACCATCATGGTCAATGAAGCGTGGGCGCCGATGTTTGAAGCGCTTTCCCGCGAAGTGAGGCGTGCCATTACGGAGTCGCTGCTCGCGGCATGGCTGGACAAGAACCTTCAATATCCTGTCGGCCGGTATTTCACCGTGGGATTGACGGAGAACAACTACACTCTCCCGGCAAATTACGGCGATATTTCCGGTCCCAATGTCTGGGATGCCGCACCGTTGTTCATCGCAGCCAATGTAAATCCTGAGGTCGTCACCCGGCTTAAAAAATGGGGCGCCGCATATACCGCTGTGGCCGCGCGGTTTCAATACTCGCCCAAGAGTCCTGTTCGAAGCAGAGAAACCGGAAAGCGCTTCTAAATCGCTGCTCAGCGGGCCTATGCCGGCTGGCAAAGTGGATGGAGGTCTGATCGACTCAGAAATGGGGACTGAAAATCACATTGTCATTGATCCCAAGATTTGTCACGGAAAACCCATCATACGCGGGACCAGGCTGCCGGTCGCGATTGTCCTCGTGCCGATGCTCACCATCAAATCGTGCCCGCCCGTCTCAACTTGGACCAACCACTGATCAACGCTTCTTGCCATGTCGTGAGACGCGGACAAGTGTGAAAGTGCCTCCGCCGTTAGGTGGGAAGGCCAAGCTCGCTTGCCGCCTGCCGCTGAGGCTCATCGTTCGTAATAAAGCGATCAATCGGTTCGACCGAATGGAACGAAAGGGCGGTCCGCAGGTGGACGAGGTCCAAAGAGCGAGGTGTCGAAACGGCCGGCATTGTGTTGGATCTGCAGATATCCAGCGTCAGGTCCGACAGCAGAAAAAAATCCGCGTCTGCTTCGATCCGAGCAAGGCATTCCTTGTATTGGTCGGGTTGCAACACGCCCTCTCGCGTCAATCTCACAAGATTCCTTTTGGCCTCGAGTATGAGCAGTACGCTGGACAATAGTTCCGCTCCAGTAGTCTCCTGTATCAATATATCGCTGCCTTGTTCGCGCAGGAGCATACACAGATATGCAGACGTGTCGAGGTAAAGGCGCCGGAGTCTGGTTTCGTCTGTTTTCTCAGCGGTCACCACGGTCTTGGAGTAGAACCTTCAGGTAGCGGCCACTCGTCCCTTTTTTAACAGCCGGCACAATTCGGGCTTTACCAAAGAGCTTGCCGCGATGCAGGTGCGGCATGTGAACTGGCGCCAATCGGGCGACCGGCTCATTATGCCTTGTAATCAAAATAGTTTTTCCGGATGCCGCTTCGGCGATTGCTGCGGATAATTGAGCCTTAAGGTCCTGCATTGAGATCTTTTTCATGGCTTAATCCTACCATAGCTGGTCCTACATTCAGACCTGTTTGCAGACCTAGCCCCGTAGGACTATGACCACGAGTCTGTTTAACCGAGTGAGAGGTTTCCACTGGTGTGACGAAAGTTGAATCGATCTCAAAGCCAAACCGGCGGCGTACTGCTTCGAACCGCGCTTCAATACGTTCATTGAAGAGGACACTGATAGAAGCGCCGACTGTGCCCGCGCGCTTCTATCGATGAATGTGAACCGGCCGTAAACGCATCCAACACTGCTGCAAAGCTGATACGGCTGAACCGAGTCACTGGCTAGCACACCACCTCGGATGCCCACATCGATTTGTACTGGCCGCCGCACCATCCGTTTGAGGGCATCCAGGCTGCTCACAGTAGTCTGGGCATGCCTGAAAGGTGCGGGAGTTCCCCTCGAATTGTGGTCTGGCGAGTGCTGAATTTCTCAAGAAGGCTACCCAAATTCCGGTTTCTGAATCCTTGCGCCAACACAGGCGGGTGCGCCAATATACCTCTCACACCAAAACGAGATTGGAGGCCGATCATGTCTGAGAACCAACGGCGTGTGTATCCACTGGCCGGCGACGGAGAAGGTGCGCCAGCATCGTCGGAGAGCGGCGTGATACGCCGGCGCGATTTTATCCGGACCGGCGCCTCGGGGCTTGCCGGCGCCGCGCTGGCGGCTGCCGGCTGCAGCCGGACATCGGAGAATCAGAACGCGGGTCCCCTCGGTAATTTGCGCTCGGCCACACCGGCGGAGCTTCAGGGACTCGTCGGGGATGGGCGGAGGCGCCGCATTGTGCTGCGAGGAGGTGTCGTGCTCACCCTCGACGCCAGGTTGGGAGACTTCGAGAAGGCCGACGTTCTGATCGACGGGAAGACGATCGCCGAAATTGCGCCCAACATTTCCGCCTCCGACGCCGAGATCGTCGACTGCTCGGGCACTATCGTCATGCCCGGGTTTGTTACGACGCACCATCACATGTACGAGACGCTGCAGCGCAGCATGATCCCGGATGGACTCCTGCAGGGCGCCTGGCCGCAGGAAAGCTATAACTCGGTCGTTCAAAACATCTGGACAGCGGGCCGAATTGCCGATCCGCAGAACCCGAGCTCGTTTGTCTGGGATCTCGGCCGCTCGCCTTACGACCCCGAGGACTGCTACATCTCGGAACTGGTGGCGTGTTTGAGCGAAATCAGCGAAGGCATTACGACCGGCGTCGACACGTCGCAGTCGTCTCACACGCCCGAGCACACCGACGCCATGATCAAAGGGCTCATGGACTCGGGACGCCGGATGGTCTACGCCTACACCGGCGGCATCGATCGGAGCGCTCAGGGTATCCCGTACGAATTTCCCGGCGCCATGAATGACACGTCGAAGGGCATCGGCCGCATTGCGAAGACGTATTTCAGCTCGAAAGATCAACTGGTAACCCTCGGCTTCGGCGGCGGCCCGGGGGTAGCGGCGCCCGGCTCCGACTATACGGGATGGCAGCTGGCGCGCGCGTTCGGCGGTTCGCTGCACAACCATAATGTCGGCGGTGCGGCCGTTGTGATCAATGCGGCGGCCGACCCCAGAAACGGCAGCGACTGGTCCGATGTGACGTTCATCCACTGCACGCGCTGGCAGGACCAACCGATTGCCCAGATCAGTTACGGGTCCCACGGCTATCCCAAAGAGAACCGGTCCAAGGCGTGGGAGATCTGGCGCGACCGGGGCGCCCATGTATCGATTGCCAACCTCATCGAGATGCAGATGCGGCACGGGATGCCGCCTTTTCAGGAAGCTCTCGACCACGGTATCCTGCCCAGCCTCAGCCCCGATGTCGACACGAACATGACGACGGATCCGTTCTCGTTGATGCTCTCGTTGATGCGCGGCGCCTTCTGCCTGCAGCGCGCGCTGGCCAACGACCTCGCTTTTCCGGAGAGCAATCCCGGCGGATTGCCGGTCCCGCAGCTCCTCACGTCACGGCAAGTCATCGAGATGGCCACTATCGCCGGCGCGGCGTCCACTCGACTGCTCGACAAGATCGGCACTCTCGTTCCCGGCAAAGAAGCCGACATCATCGTTCTCGACGCGCGGAGCATCAATACCTGGCCGATAAACAATGTACCGGGCACTATTGTGACGATGCTGAATCCGCGGCACGTTCGAGACGTGCTGATCGCGGGAAAGGTCGTGTTCTGGAAGGGCAAGCTCGTCGGGTGGAACGTCGATGCGCTGCTCGGTCAGATCGAGCAGGCTCGCGACCGCTTGCTCGCACGAATCAACGGCCCCGCGAAAGCCGGATCGCTTCCCGCGGGCAACAACAGCATGACCAATCCGTACCGGGCGAATTTCCTCGGAAGCTGCTGCGAAAAGGGGCAGAACACGTCGGCTCCGGCCTATGTGTTAAGGCCCTGACATCCTCCTTCTCGCAGAGGGTGACAATTAACTTGACGCAGTAAACGTGGTCTCCCAATCTGAGATGTGAGTTGGCTTGTTGTGCGATGTGTAATGTATTTGTTTCGACTACCAGATTACCGAATGACCCATTGAGCAAGTTGCGCATTTGGTGGTTTGGTAATCGCACCAAGTACCTTTGACATCGCACAACAAGCCATTTAACAGTTGACATGTGGCGCTGGTCCCCGTGTCCAGCCAAGACTTACGTGTAGATCAGCTCACGGAGGACGGGAATAATAGCTCTGCCAAGATTCTCTTGACCGCGGCGAAGAACCCGCTAATAATCCTGCCAAAACGATCCGAAGGTGAGTTGCACGAAATCGGAGGACGGTTGATGTTTAAGCGAACTCTTGTGGCGTCGGGTGCCGTGGCTCTAGCAATCGCGATTGCGTTGTGCGCGCCGGTCCTCGTTCGAGCCCAGGCCCCTTCCGGCACCGCAACATTTAAAGCGACAGTGACTGATACGGAGACTGCAATTAAGGAGGCGGCCGAGGCGGCAAAGGCGGCTGCAGCGGCGGCTTCAAATTGGACACCACCTCGCACGCCGTGGGGCGATCCGGACCTGCAGGGATTTTATTTGAGTCTCAGTTACACGCCTTTGGAACGTCCGCCCGAACTTGCAGGAAAAGCGTTTTACACGGAAGCAGAAGCTCTTGCAGCTTTCAAAAAAGCCGTCGAAGAAGACGCGGAGGTCGATCCGAGAACTGTTCACTATGATTGGAAAGAGTACGGCATGGACGCCTGGCAAAGCCCGGTCCGGCCAAACCTGCGCACGTCGCTGGTTGTGGATCCGGCGGACGGACGAATTCCCGCTCTGACGCCGGAGGCGCAGAAGCGGCGGGCCGCCGCGCGCGCGAGAAACCCGCAGGTCAGCGTGCAAACCTTGGACAACCTCTATACGCGCTGCATCACCGGGAATCAAGGGCCGCCGAGACTTCCGTTTAATCATGACAGCGAGTCCCAAATCTTGCAGACGCCGGGTTATGTCGTGCTGATCCTGCAGTCGAACAATGACGTTCGCATCATTCCCCTCGACGGGCGTCCGCATCTGCCCCAAAACGTCGGCCTCTGGCTCGGCGATGCGCGTGGTCACTGGGAAGGGAACACGCTTGTTGTTGAAACAACGAATTTCCATCATGAGAGAAACTGGCGGGGATCCACCGATGGGATGAAGCTGACCGAACGCTTCACGCTGGTCGATCCGAAAACGATCCGCTACGAATTCACTGTGGACGATCCGGCGACGTGGGTCAGACCGTGGTCCGTCGAGAGTGTGCTTCCGAGGATTGAACCGCCGCTGTATGAGTTCGCGTGTCACGAACAGAATTACGGCTTGATGAACGTGATCAAAGGCGCGCAGGTTCGCGAAGCCGAAGCTGCCGCGCGGAAGAAATGAAGGTCCGAATGGAATTGAATCCGAAATACCCAACGCCGAAATTGGGCGGTCATAGACCGCCCCTACAGTGGGCAATCAAGACTGTAGGCGCGGTCTGTGACCGCGCGCTAGCTATCGTCATGATCGTTACGCTGTGCAGAACTGCAACTCCGGCGGCCGCTCAAGCTCCCGCCGCTGGACTGTTTCCTGCTTACACGGCGCCGCGGGCAATCGACGGCAAGCCGAATCTCAACGGCATTTGGCAGGCTTTCATCACAGCGAATTGGGACGTTGAGGCGCATCCGGCGC
>WNGJ01005095.1_pt1 | contig 13784 bp, 13 predicted proteins | sample 5400611 | NCBI WGS metagenome assembly WNGJ01 (sample SAMN13153375, study PRJNA577476) | soil metagenome | isolation source: 40 cm soil or saprolite under Garry oak tree replicate 1 | place: USA:California | collected 2016-06-15 | reverse complement strand
CGGACATGCGCGTTCTAGCGTTAGGGCTGATTTTATTGGCGGTTTCCCTGCCCTGTGCCGCACAGACCGTACTTAAATCCGAACCTCTTGTGCTTGCTCCCTACGAGATCGCCTTCGTGCAGGACGCGTCGTGTCCGGTCGGGAAGGTGCTCAAGGTCACCGGTGCGATAAGGGGCCTGCATCGCCGCAAGGCCTGTGTCACGCTTGCCGCCGAGCAGGCATCGCTGGCGGTGGCAACGCCGTAATTTTGGAGTTGGCATCTGCGCCCGTCACGCGGGTCCAACAGGTAGCCCGTGCTTTGCCGGCAAGCCAAAGATGTCAGGAAATACCGAACTATCCGCTTTTCGCGGATCACGACGGCGCAACGGGAGCTGACTTACCCCTCACTTCGCGAGTTTTGCCCTTCACGAACCGATCTGAAATTCCAGTTCGGCTTCGCGCTCGGCCTCGGCCTGGTTTTTCACGGGATCTTCGTGCGGCTCCGGCCGGCAGGCCCTGATCTCGTAGTCATTGTCCAGCACCGGCCGTGGCGCCGATTTTTCTTCTTCGGATACCGCGTCGACCACCAGCCCGCTTTGTCGGGCGAGCTTCCAGACATCCGCCTCGGTCGGATAGGCCTTGCTGAGCTTGGCCTCGTTGCAAAACAGCGCGTAGGGCATCGAGTCGCTCCATTAAACCACGATAACGCGCGTGATCGGGCAGGGTTTCAGGCCGCCCAAGACCGGCGGTTCACACGCGAGTGACGGACGGAGAGGAGACTTGCTCGGTGGCTATTTTCGGGCGGATTCCTGAGTCGTAAACGAGTCCTGAATCCCCCGAAAAATAATCCCCGAGACTCGCCGGCCAGAATCGCCCGATGTTTTGCGGGCCATGAGAATCGTCCTGCAAACCTTCTGCGAACGCGTCCACATCACGCTGTCTATCGCACTGCTGGCGGCCTGTGCGGCCAACCTGGCGCTGGTGTGCGCCTGGCTCTCGCGCCTGGCCTGAGCCCAGGGGCATGCTGCGGCGGATCATGCGCGTGCTGATTGACGGCGCGGCCAATCTACCCATCATGCGGGCAAAGCGGGCAGGCGCCGCAGCGAAAAGGCGGCTGCCTGAAAATTTGCCAGGGTGGGGAGGGCTAAATGATCGAGGCACTTAAGGCCCGTGTCAATGGCGATGAGGCGCTGGTCAGGCGCGGGCGGTATCTCACGACAACGTTCCTGCTGGAAGTCGGCGAAGCCGCTTCGCTGATTTCGATCTTCGAAGGCAGGATCGTGTCGGTGACGTCGGGGCCATTCGTGATGCCGTCGTCGTCCTTTGCGCTGCGTGCGCCGGAAGCGGAATGGCAGAAATTCTGGAGCAGCCGGCCACCGCCCGGCTCGCATGATCTGATGGCCCTGATCAAGCGCCGCGTCCTCAAGGCCGAAGGCAATCTTCAGATTTTCATGGCCAACCTTCGTTACTTCAAGGAGGCGTTGGCGAAACTGCGCCCGATGGGGGCTCAAAGCGCATGAGCATTCAATTCGAGCCGATCACCGGCCGTTACATGCATCTCGATTTGTTCGGGCGCCGGCATCGCATCTATGTCGAGGAGGCCGGCGAGGGCACGCCGCTATTGTGTCTGCACACCGCCGGGGCCGACGGCCGTCAATACCGCGCGCTGATGAACGAGGCGCGCATCACTTGCCGTCACCGCGTCGTCGCTTTCGACATGCCCTGGCATGGCAAATCCTCGCCGCCATCGGGCTGGCACAATGAGGACTACCAGCTCAGCTCGGCGCAATACACCACCATGATCCTTCAGATCATGACCGCGCTCGAATTGGACCACCCGATCCTGATCGGTTGCTCGATCGGCGGACGCATCGCGCTGCATCTGGCGCTTGAGCATCCGGAACGCTTCCGCGCCATCATCGGCCTGCAGGCCGGCGCGCATGTCGATCCCTATTACGACCTGAATTTCCTGCACCGTCCCGACGTGCATGGCGGCGAAGTCTGCGCCGCGATCGTCTCTGGATTGGTCGGGCCCGATGCCCCCGACCATGAGCGCTGGGAAACCCTGTGGCATTACATGCAGGGCGGCCCCGGCGTCTTCAAGGGCGATCTTTATTTCTACAAACGCGATGGCGACATCCGAGACCGTGTCGCCCGGATCGACACCAAACGCTGTCCGCTGTTTTTATTGTCCGGTGAGTACGACTATTCGTGCACGCCGGAGGAAACGCTCGAGGTCGCCAGGAGCATTGCGGGCTGCGAGGTCGCCATCATGAAAGGTCTTGGGCATTTTCCGATGAGCGAGAATCCGAAGGAGTTCTTGAAACACCTGCTGCCGGTGCTGGAGAGGATCGGGAGGATGGCGCCGGCGATTACCCGGTAGGGCGTGAGCCGTCTTCCCGCGCATCGCCGAGCCGTGAATGAGCACGAGTGCAGAGCGTTATGAACGAAGTTCTGTCTGCGCTGTTGGTGCTTTCGTGCCTGACCGGGGCGTCGCCAGGGGCTTTGCTGATGTATGCCAAGCTGCCTGCCGCCGGCAGGACGATACCCAGAACGTAGTGCGCCTGATCGCCAACATCTTCGTGGTGATGACGTCGTTGGGGCTTGGACGGCTATTTCGGCGGCAGAGCCGGGGCGGAAGCGTCGCCGATGCCGGCACGGGCCTTGGCCAGAGTGGCGCGACAATATTCCTCGCGCTCCCGGTTGAACCGCTCCTGATGGGCGCGAAAACTTGCGACCCGGGTTCGGATCTCGTTCCGGAAATCGCTTGAGATGCTCGGCCGCGCAACCTGGATCGATAAGGCCTCGATCGAGACTTGAACGTTCGAGATTTGGACGTTCGAGGCTTGGGTATTCGAGGCTTGGGCGTTCGAAATTTGGACGTTCGAAATTTGGACGTTGTCCGGCGGCGCGACGGACCTTATCGCGTCGACGAGCGCCGACTCAGTGCGCGGTTTCAGGCCAAGCCCGGCGTCAGATTGCTTGCCGGAGACCGATTGAACAAACGCCAATGTCTGCGCGATCAAAAGGTCGCGTTCTCTTACCCATTCCATCACACACCTCAAGCCCTCCGGTACTCCTACAAAAACGCTCCACGGAAGCAAGCGATGTGACGTGCGCGGCCGTTAATCCCTGTGGATGACTTGCGGTGAATGACTTGAGGCGGTGATTGGGGACTGATGACTTGCGCGGTCGATGCCGGGGGACAGATTGGAACCGCTCGGGTGTCAGCAGCGACAAGCCGAACGCCCCTCGGATGGCGCGCGATCCGCAAGCCCCGCTAGGCGAACCGGCATTTTGCTCCGGCCGCACGGCAAACCTGCCGATGGTCCTCGGAACGGCCCGTGTGACGGCAGCCGCAAGCCCGGCGGAACTTGATGGAACCTGAACGGCCCTGCGGAACTCGTAGTCGGGAAGCCGCCAACACGATCAATGGTATCCCGATCATGGTGGATAGGACACGGTTGTTGTCCTTTAAAAACAGGCATAATCTGCATTCTGCGGTGTTTATAGTTTGCTCGTCAGTTATATTCGGAGGGCGGGGGCGTTGAGTCGGAGTAACCCCATGCGCGTGGGGGTAATTGTTGCGTCGATTTTGGTGCTGAGTACTTCTTCAGAAGCATCCAAGTCCTGCATGAACAAGACCGAAGCACGCCAGCACTTTGGCTCGGTCTGGCTTTATTGGCATGGCAAGGATCATTGCTGGGACGCGACACCGGGACGTCGACACCATCAGATCCGGCAAGCTCAACTGAACGTTCAGCGGAAAGTCGATCGGCCCAAGTGGCGCGAATCGATGTCGAGGATGTTGCCTGATGCCGAAACCGTGCAGGCAGCATCGCCTGCGCAGGCAGCATCGCTCGCGCAGGCGGCATCACCCGGGCAAGCGCAAGCAGCACCGTGGGTCAATCGCTGGGTCGATATCGAGCGGCCCCCCATCGATTCACGCTGGGTCGATATCGTTCAGGTCGCGCCACCACCCGTCGTCAGCAAGCCCCAGCCGATGGTCACACCGCGGGGCGTGGTGATGGTGATCATCATCATCACACTGACGATTGTGATTTTCATGATCTATGAAGGACCGCCATCGAGACGACGACCAGCTGGTTGAGATTTCTCCAAAGACTTCGTGCCGGATGACGTCCGGAGTCTGCCGACGACGGCATCAAATCCAGTACTGGGATCCCACTGATCTTACCCATCGATACGGCGTTCTGCGGCTTAGCCGGGCGCTGGTCTATTTGGTGCCGTAGGCGCGGTCGCCGGCGTCGCCAAGACCCGGAAAAATATAGGCGTTTTCGTCCAGCCCGGTGTCGATCGCGGCGAGCCAGATCGGAACGTCCGGGTGAATGCCGCGCATGCGCTCGACACCTTCCGGTGCGCCGATAAGGCACACCAGCCGGATATCGTTCGCGCCGCGCTCCTTCAGTCGGTCGACCGCCGCGACGGCGGAGTTCGCCGTTGCCAGCACAGGCGAGATCACAATCACCAACCGTTCGTGCAGATCGCTTGGCGCCTTAAAGAAATACTCTACGGCAACGAAGGTTTCCGGTTCGCGGTAAAGGCCGATATGGGCGATCCGTGCGGTCGGCACCAGATCGAGCATGCCTTCCGCAAAGGTAACGCCGGCACGCAGCACCGGCGCGAACACCAGCTTCTTGCCTGCGATCTGCGGCGACTTCATATGCGCAAGCGGCGTTTCGATATCGATGTCGGCCAGCGGTAGATCGCGGGTGATTTCGTAGCACAGCAGCATCCCGATCTCCTTGAGGAGTTCGCGAAACGACTTGGTCGAAATGTCTTTTTTCCGCAATAGTGTCAGCTTGTGCTGCACTAGCGGGTGGCTAACGATCGTGACGCCGTCCATGTTGTTGATCCCGGATCTAGAATACCGTGCCGTCGCTGATAATTTTCACTGGTGGCGAAGCGTCAGCGCGGCGTTCGCGCGCCAGCAATCGACCCGCGGCCCAGGTTCCACCCTCGAGAATTTTCGCCAACGGCAGCGAGGTGGCATCGAGCTTGAGTCGCTGCCGCAAGCTATCGGCGAGGCGGTCGAGCAGCGCCACCGTCAGCGCGCGCCATTCCACGACCAGCGATGACGCCACCTCATGCTCCCGCTGCGCATCCTCTAACTCGCGAAATGCGAGCACGCCGGTATCGACGAACAGCCCGCCGTTGCGATATTCGGCAAGGCCTGTGAGGCCATCGATATCGGTTACGCCGATACCTGCTGTTTGTAGCGGTTCGATGAGGGAATAAGCCAGCCATTGCGAGAGCTTGTGCAGCGGCATCAGGCCGCTGGTCGCATCCGCCGTCGTCAGCATCGGATGCTTCCAACAGTCGCCGAGTGCGATCCCGCCCAGCGTCAGCCGCGATGGCCAGATCGATCCGAGTTTTTGCAGCAGCTCCGATAGAATCGTTGGGGCGGGAAGCTTGAGGTCGTCGTCCGCCAGCATCGCAAGTCGATCGAACAGGCCGCCGGGCCGTGGCGTGTCGAGGCCGCCAAATACGTCCGGCTTCGAGGCCACCAGCGTGCCGAGGCGGCGCAACAGATCCGCGCGGCCGTCCATGCCGACCAGCGGATTGACATCCGAGACCTGCATGCCGCGCTCGAGGTCGGTCGCGGAGAAGTTTGCAAGCACGTCGGCGTCGGCCCGCAAGGGCTCAAGCGGATAAGCCGAGAATGCGCCGGCCGCGAACATTGCGAGGCTGGCCAGTGCCAAGCCCTCCGAACGGCCGGCGGCCAATCCGGTTTTTGGATCGTGGTAGTGCCACGATGGGCCGGCACCGGCGTCGAGGAAGACGCTGACGATGGCCAAATCGAATTCAGCACGGGCGCGGGCTGCGCGATCGTGCCAACTGGTCTGCCCGGCGATATCAGCCCAACGATTATCCCCATTCGTGACGAAGTGCCGCCAGCGCGAATGAAACGGCACCTCGAACGAGGGATAGGCCTTGCGCGTGGTTTCCAGCACCAGGTCGACTGCGCTGTCCATGCGCTCGAGGCGGATGCGGAAGTTCGGAAGCTTGTCTTCAAGGCCGATCTCGAGCATACGATGCGCGCGCTCGCGGACCGCCCTGGCATTTAATAATGATAAAGCGGCTGACGTCTCGAGGTTTGCAAGGGGCACTGCCGCCTCTCTCAATATTTTTCGAGCGAACGGCCAACCGGGTTGATCGAGTCCTGCTGCTGTATCGGTTCTGAGGTGTAGTAACCGGCGGCCTTCTTTGCCGCAATTTCCACATGCGCGTCGGCGGGCACGAGATCATCGGGAAGCGGCACGCGTTCGACGATTTCGATTCCCTGGCCGGTCAGCGCATCGTGCTTCATATCGCTCATGGAAACGAAACGGTCGATTCGCTTCAGCCCGAGCCAGTGCACCACGTCCGGCATCAATTGTTGGAATCGGGCATCTTGCACCCCGGCGACACATTCGGTGCGCTCGAAATACTGGGCCGCGGCATCGCCGCCTTCCTGACGCTTGCGCGCGTTGTAGACAAGAAATTTCGTGACCTCGCCGAGCGCGCGGCCTTCCTTGCGATTGTAGATGATGATGCCTAGGCCGCCGGTCTGCCCGGCGCGCGCGCATTCCTCGATGCCGTGGAGCAGGTACGGACGGCAAGTGCAGATGTCCGAGCCAAACACGTCGGAGCCGTTGCATTCGTCATGCACGCGGCAAGTTATCTTGGTGCGGTGGTCAGGCAGTTTGGTAGTGTCGCCGAACAGATAAGCGGTCGTGCCGCCGATCGGCGGCAGAAACACCTGCAGATCAGGCCGTGTCACCAGTTCCGGAAACATGCCTGCGGTCTGTTCGAACAGCTGTCGGCGCAGATTGTTCTCAGTGGTCCCGAAGCGCTGCGCCAGGCCCGGCAGGTACCAAACCGGGTCGATCGCGATCTTGACCACGGAGATGCTTCCGTTCTCGTGCACGACCTCGCGGTCCTGTTTAAGCCGTCCGGCTTCGATCGCCGCCTGCAGTTCGGGCAGATCAAGTCGAGCGCGCGTGATCGCAATACTCGGACGGATGTCGATGCCTTCGGCGATCTCCGCTGCGAAGTTTTCCGCGGCGAGATGTCCCCACGGATCGAGCGAAACGATCCGCTGCGGATCGACCCATTGCGAAAACGGCCCGATCGTTTCGGCAGGATGGGTGTTGGTGAGATCCGGACGCCGGATCGGATCGAGTGCGCCTGACGACACGGCGAGCGCGCGATAAACCGAGTAGGAGCCGCCATGGGTACCGATGACGTTGCGATCTTGCGGGCGCGACACGGTGCCAATCACCGGTCCGCGCTCGCGCGCGCTGGCTGCGCCCCAGGCGATCGGGAAGTTGTGCTTGGCACCCGGCGCCGGGTGCGAGGTAATACGAATATGGTCAACCCGATTGGAGCGAGTCATCGCCATGGACCCTGAAAAGGCAACGGCCCGCCTAAGCAGACGGGCCTGGTCACCAACGGTGAAATTAGTAGCGCGGCCGCAGCCGAGCCTAGGAGTATAATCAAATCGCAATCGAACACAACGGCGATTCCAGTCTCCGGGGACGTCTTGGCTATTAACCTTCTTCAGCGTGGAAGCCGCGCTCAAGCGATGCTTTGCGGCAGCGTGTGGAGGAGTGTGCGCGGCGAGTTGGATTGGCGTTCGAACTGCTGAGGCGCTTCCCGCATCAACTTGCCGACGGTCAGAAGGGACGTGTCGGCATCGCCCGCGCCATCGCATCCGGCCCCGCCTGCTGGTGCTGATGAGCCGCCGGCGGCGCTCGAGGCAACTGCTCGCGGTTGAGGTGCGAGGATGGCCTCGCTGTTCTCTTTGTCAGCCGTGACCTCAATGTCGTTCGCATGATGTGCGACCGTACCATCGTGCTGCGAAATGGTCGCATTGTCGAGCAGGGCGAGAGTCGGGCAATGTTCGACAATCCACAAACCGCTTGGCCGTGCCGCATATCGAGAGCGATTGTAGCTAGACCTTGCCGGGCACGTTCACGTTTGCTTTTGACGCAAGGTAGACGTGCACGGCAGCGTCCTCAGTTCTCGATTCGGTGGCGCGAAACTTGCTAGCTTTGGGCATGTCCAGCTCCCGTGCCTCCGGCTTCCGGACCACGACGCGGCCGAGAGAAGCGTCGACATGTGTTGTGCCCAAGAGACGGACGTGAGATGGACGATGAGCCGCATTATCATGGGTGCCGCGCAACCGGGGCCGCTCCTAAAGAACGGTGATCGCGCACGCCGTCCAGCGCATGTCCGATCTGATGCGCCGGGCGCGGCAGCGCGTGATCCTGCGGGACTGACACGCTCCCGCCGCTTCCGCTTCTTCACTATCACATCAGGAGATTGTAATGCCTTTCGATTTGGTCCTGCGCGGCGGTCGGGTGATTGACCCATCCCAGAAGCTCGACGCCGTGGCGGATGTCGCCTTCGCCGCCGGCAAGGTGGTCATGGTCGGAAACGAGCTCAAGGCCGATCCTGGAACCGACGTGCGCGACGTGTCGGGTTACATCGTCAGCCCGGGGCTTATCGATCTGCACACCCACGTCTATTGGGGCGGCACCTCGATCGGCATCGACGCCGAGGAGTTCTGCCGCACCTCCGGCGTCACCACGGCGGTCGACACCGGCAGCGCCGGCCCGGGTAATTTCGCGGGCTTCCGCAAGCACGTGATCGAGCCGAGCCAGGTTCGCATTCTCGCCTATCTGCACGTCTCGCACGCCGGCATCTTCGGTTTCTCGCATCGGATCATGGTCGGCGAGAGCGAGGAGATCCGGCTGATGAATCCGATCGACGCCGTCAGCGTGGCGGAGCTCAACCGCGACCTCATCGTCGGCATCAAGGTGCGGGTAGGCCGCAACTCCTCGGGTACCTCGGGGATCGTGCCGCTCGAAATCGCGCTGGAGGTCGCCGAGCAGGTCGGCATGCCGCTGATGGCGCATATCGACCATCCGCCGCCGAGCTACGAAGAGGTGGTCGCCCGCCTGCGTCCAGGCGACGTTCTCACCCACGCATTCCGGCCGTTTCCCAATTCGCCCGCCACCGCCCAGGGTACGGTGAAAAAGGTGGTGCTGGAGGCGCGCGAACGCGGCGTGTTGTTTGACATCGGCCACGGTAAAGGCTCATTCGCCTTCAAGACTGCCCGGGCGATGCTCGCCCACGGCTTCTATCCGGACACCATCTCCTCGGACGTCCATGTGCTGTGCATCGACGGCCCAGCCTTCGACCAGGTAACGACCATGTCCAAGTTCCTGTGCATGGGCATGCCGCTCCCCGATGTGATCGCGGCTTCGACGGTCAATGCGGCGATGGCGCTGCGGCGTCCCGAACTCGGCAGCCTCAAGCCGGGGAGCGTCGGGGACGCCACCCTCATCTCGATCAAGCAAGGCCAGTTCGACTACGTTGACGTGGTCGGCGAGCACCTGATCGGCGACCGCAAGATCGTGTCCGAAGGCGTCGTTATTGGCGGCCGTTGGTGGCACCCGAAACAATCGTCGAAACTCAAGCAGCTCGCAGGCTAAACCGGGGGCGTAAATGGATGTAATCGCTTGAAAATGTGGTTGCTCGAAAAATGCTTTCTCCGTCGTTGCTGGCCGGGTCTTGGCGGCAGCGCGGGCGGGCCGCGCTGGCATACCACTTGCAAGCAAAGGAGGCTGATCGCCATCGATCTGATTGGCCCGTTTCACCTCGTTTGGCGCCGAACCCTCGGCCCATGAAATGGGCGGAACCGCCGTAACAATTCGAGACTGGGAGAGAGCTCTATGGATCGCAGGACTCTGTTAAAAGGATTGGCCGGGGTGGGCAGCCTGGCGGCGACGGGCGGCATTTCGATGCCGGCCCTTTCCCAAGGCGCTGCGGCGCGCACCTTGCGCTTCGTGCCCCAGGCCAACCTCGCGAATTTCGATCCCATATGGGGGACCCAGTATGTCGTGCGTAACGCCGCCGCGCTGGTGTGGGACACCCTCTATGGCATCGACGCCACGCTGCAGCCGCAGCGCCAGATGGTCTTGTCCGAGGATGTGTCCGATGACGGTCTGATCTGGACTTTTCGCCTCCGAGCGGGGCTGAAATTTCACGACGGCGAGCCGGTGCTGAGCAAGGATGTGGTGGCGAGCTTGGCACGTTGGTCGGCCCGCGATCCCATGGGGCTGATGATCAAGGCGATCCAGAACGAGCTTACCGCCGTCGACGACAAGACCTTCAAATGGGCGCTGAAGCAGCCTTATCCGAAGATGCTGCTGGCCTTGGGCAAGAACAGTACGCCCTGCGCCTTCATCATGCCGGAGCGCATCGCCCAGACCGACCCGTTCAAGCAGATCCCCGAATATATCGGCTCGGGTCCCATGAAGTTCGCGAAGAGCGAGTGGGTGCCTGGCGCCAAGGCGGTGTTCGAGAAGTTTACCGATTACATGCCGCGGCAGGAGAAGGCGTCCTGGCTCGCCGGCGGCAAGCAGATGCTGGTCGACCGCTTGGAATGGGTGGTGATCCCGGATCCTGCCACGGCGGCGGCCGCGCTGCAGAACGGCGAGGTCGATTGGTGGGAGAGTCCCATCACCGATCTGGTGCCGTCGCTCAGGAAGAACCGCAACATCAGCGTCGACATCGCCGACCCGCTCGGCAACATCGGTTCGTTCCGGATGAACCACCTGCACCCGCCCTTCAACGATGTGAAGGCGCGACGTGCCGTGCTCGCGGCGCTGAGCCAGGAAGACTACATGCGCGCGCTGGTCGGGGACGATACCTCGCTCTGGAAGCCGCTGCCGGGTTTCTTCACGCCAAATACGCCGCTTTACACGGAGGAGGGTGGTGAGATCCTGAAGGGCAAGCGCGATTTCGCGGCGGCCAAGAAGCTCCTGGCCGAGAGCGGCTATTCGGGCCAGCCGGTCACCTGCGTGGTGGCGCAGGATCAGCCGATCACCAAGGCGCAGGGCGATGTCACCGCGGATCTGCTGAAGCAAATGGGCATGAATGTCGACTTCGTCGCGACCGATTGGGGCACCGTCGGTTCCCGCCGCGCCCAGAAGACGCCTCCGGGCCAGGGGGGCTGGCAGGTGTTTCACACCTGGCACGCCGGCGCTGACTGCATCAATCCCGCCGCCTACAACGCCATTCGCGCCAATGGCGACAAGGCGTGGTTTGGCTGGCCCACCAGCGAGCCTGTGGAAAAGGAAGTCATCGCATGGTTCGACGCCAAGAATCTCGATGAGGAGAAGGCCGCGGTCAATCGCCTCAACAGAGCGGCGCTCGAGGACGTCGTCTACGCGCCGACCGGCTTCTTCCTGAGCTACACGGCGTGGCGCAAGAACATCTCCGGTATTGCGAAGGGACCGCTGCCCTTCTTCTGGGGCGTGTCGAAGACCGCATGACGGTGCGGTGAACCCACATGGTCTCGTATATCCTCCGGCGCGTTCTTTCGACCGTGCCCGTGATGGCGATTGTCGCGCTGTTCGTCTTCAGCCTGCTCTACATCGCGCCGGGCGATCCGGCGGCGGTGATCGCGGGCGACCAGGCGAGCCCCGCCGATGTTGAGCGGATTCGCCAGGGCCTTGGGCTCGACCGGCCGTTTCTGGTCCAGTTCGGGACCTGGCTCTGGCGCATTCTGCACGGCGATCTCGGCACCTCGATTTTCACCAACCTGCCGGTCGCCTCGCTGATCGCGCAGCGGATCGAGCCGACGCTTTCGCTGATGGCGCTGACCCTCGTGCTGACCATTCTTATCGCGGTGCCGCTCGGCGTGGTGGCGGCGTGGAAGGCGGGAAGCTGGGTCGACCGCACCATCATGGGATTCGCCGTGTTCGCCTTCTCGCTTCCCGTCTTTGTTGTCGGATACGTCCTCGCCTACGTGTTTGCGCTGCAGTTCGATTGGCTTCCCGTGCAGGGCTACACGCCGCTGGCCGAAGGCTTCTGGCCATGGTTGCAGAACCTGATCCTCCCGGCCGTCGCGCTCGGCTGCGTCTACATCGCGCTGATCGCGCGCATTACGCGTGCCTCGATGCTCGAGGTGCTGCAGCAGGATTACATCCGCACCGCCCGCGCCAAGGGCCTGGGGCAGCGCAGCATCCTGTTCGTTCACGCGCTGAAAAACGCAGCCGTTCCGATCGTGACGGTAATCGGGATCGGCATCGCGTTGCTGATCGGCGGCGCGGTGGTGACCGAAAGTGTGTTCGCCATCCCGGGCCTTGGCCGGCTGACGATCGACGCCATCCTGCGCCGCGACTACCCGGTCATCCAGGGCATCGTCCTGATGTTCAGCTTCCTCTATGTGCTGGTCAATCTGATGGTCGACGTCACCTACACCCTGGTCGACCCGAGGATCCGCTATTGACCGTCTCGACCACCAGCACCGCGCGGCTGCCGCCGGGCATTGTGATCGCGCCGCAACTGCCGGACCTGCTGCTGCCGGTGGCAATCCGCCGCGGTGTCACAGGCTTCCTGCGCAATCATCCGACGGTTGCGATCGGCGGCGCATTGCTCGTCTGCCTGGTATTGGTCGCGATGTTCGCGCCCTATCTCGGAACCGTCGACCCGACCGCGCTCGCGCCCGCCAAGCGTACGCGCGCGCCCTCCGCGGACTTCTGGTTCGGCACCGACGCGCTGGGCCGCGACGTCTATTCGCGCGTGCTCTACGGGGCACGGGTCTCGCTCACCGTAGGCATTGCGGTGGCGCTACTGGCCTCGCTCGCCGGTCTCGCCATCGGCCTCGTCTCGGGTTTCGTGCGATGGGCGGACGGCATCCTGATGCGGTTCATGGACGGGCTGATGTCGATACCGCCGATCCTGCTCGCCGTCGCGCTGATGGCCTTGACACGCGGTAGCGTCGGCAACGTCATCCTGGCCATCACCGTCGCCGAAATCCCGCGCGTTTCGCGTCTGGTGCGCAGCGTCGTGCTGTCGCTGCGCGAGCAGCCCTATGTGGACGCCGCCGTCGCCTCCGGCACGCGAACGCCGATGATCATCCTGCGCCACATCCTGCCCAACACGTTGGCGCCGATGCTGGTCCAGGCCACCTATATCTGCGCCAGCGCCATGATCGTGGAGTCCATCCTCTCCTTCATCGGCGCCGGCACGCCGCCCACCATTCCGTCATGGGGCAATATCATGGCCGAGGGCAGGGCGCTGTGGCAGGTAAAGCCCTACATCGTGTTTTTTCCCGCCGCGTTCCTGTCTGTGACCGTGCTTGCCGTGAACTTGCTCGGTGACGGCCTCCGCGATGCGCTCGATCCGCGCATGGCTAAAAACCTTTAGAGACAAAAGCTGATTTTCACCTCAATACGTCAGTTCCAAGAATGAGGTTCTGATCCGATGGCATTGCTCGAAGTCCGGAATCTGCAGACCCATTTCCGAACCCCCGAGGGCATCAACCGCGCCGTCGACGGCGTCTCCTTCCACGTCGACGAAGGCGAAACGTTGGCCATTGTCGGTGAATCCGGCTGCGGCAAGTCGGTCACCTCGATGTCGCTGATGCGGCTCATCCCCGAGCCCCCCGGCAAGATCGCCGGCTCTGTCCGCTTCCAGGGCAAGGATCTGCTGCAACTCCCCGACCGAGAGATGCGCGCCATCCGCGGCAACGACATTTCGATGATCTTCCAGGAACCGATGACGAGCCTCAATCCGGTGCTGAGCGTCGGCCGTCAGATCGGCGAGACGTTGCGGATGCATCAGGGGTTAGACAAGCAGGCCGCACTGGCACGCGCTATCGAGATGCTGACATTGGTTGGCATCCCGGAGCCGGCGCGGCGGGTGCGCGAATATCCGCATCAGCTCTCCGGCGGCATGCGCCAGCGCGTGATGATCGCCATGGCACTCGCCTGCAACCCAAAGCT
>WNGJ01007435.1_pt1 | contig 13785 bp, 9 predicted proteins | sample 5400611 | NCBI WGS metagenome assembly WNGJ01 (sample SAMN13153375, study PRJNA577476) | soil metagenome | isolation source: 40 cm soil or saprolite under Garry oak tree replicate 1 | place: USA:California | collected 2016-06-15 | reverse complement strand
GACCGACCACAGCGGCACGTGCGCGGGGATCGGCGTCAGGCTGGCGACCCCGAACGCGACGACACCGCCCGCGAGCATCCCCACGGCGCCTCCCACGAGCGTGAGGGTCGAGGCCTCGACGAGGAATTGCCACTGGATGGCGCGCCGGGTCGCTCCGAGCGCTTTGCGCACGCCGATCTCCCGCGTGCGCTCGGTGACCGAGATCATCATGATCGCCACCACGCCGACCCCCCCGACCATCAACGCGATGGACGAGAGCACCAGCATGACGAGAAAGAACATGCCGGTGACCTTGTTCCAGGAGTCCAGCAGCTTGTCCTGGGTGACGATCGAGAAGTTGTTTTCCTGCCCCGGCTTGAGCCCGCGCAGCGAGCGCAACGTGGCCACCACCTCGTCCATGGCCTCCTGCTGGGTGTAGGTCGGCGCCGGGGCGACCGCGAGCCGCATCCATCCCTTCCGGTACGGCACGTGTTTGACGAACGCGCCGTGCGGAACGCCGACGAACGGCGGCGTCGTGCCGCTGAACAGACTGGGCGGCGGAACATAGACGCCGATCACCTTGAACGGCGTCCCGCCGACGTGGATCGTCTGGCCGATCGGGTCGCGCCCGCGGAACAGCTGCTCCTCGAGCTTGGTGTTGATGACCGCCACGGCGTCGCTGGCCACGTCTTCCAGCCGCGTGAACGTGCGCCCGGGATGGACGTCGCCGCCGTTCACTTCCACCCACTGCGCCGACAACCCCGAGACGTTGACCGATTCGAGCCGCCGGTCGCCGTACTCCACGGTGGCGGAGCTCTCGTCGCGGCGGGTGACGTAGCGCACGGAGGGCAGCACGGCGATCCGGTCCGCCTCGAGCTCCACGATCTCCGGGTTCCGCCGCCAGGGGCTCGATTCGTCGGAGCCGTCCGAGACGTTCACCCCCGCCTGGAAGAAACGCCACACCAGAAACGTGCGCGGGGCGATGGACTCGATCACGCTCGACACGCTGCGGTTGATCCCGCTGATCATCGCCGCGATCACCATGACGACCGTCACGCCGATGGCGACGCCCAGGATCGTCAGCGCCGCCCGCCGCTTGTTGCCGCGCAGCGAATCGAGCGCGATGCCGACCCCTTCGAACAGGGCCCCTCCCCCGCCGGTCATGTCTCGTGCCGCAGGGCGGCGATGGGGTCGAGTCGCGCCGCGCGGCTCGCCGGGTACACACCGGCGACGACCCCGACGCCGCCGCCCAGGACCACGCCGACCAGGATCGACCAGGGCGCGACCGCGGCGGGGAGCGGCGTGAGCGACGCCACGGCGCCCGCCAGGCCGATGCCCAGGACGACGCCCCCCGTGGCCCCCGCCGTGGCGAGCGTCGCGGCCTCGACCAGGAACTGCCGCAGGATGTCGCGCCGCCGGGCGCCCAGCGACTTGCGGATGCCGATCTCGCGCGTCCGCTCGGCCACTGCCATCAGCATGATGTTCATGATGACGATCCCCCCCACCACGAGCGACACGGCCACGAGGCCGGGCAGCGCCACGAACAGCACCCGGCTGATCTTTCCCCAGAAATCCAGCACCTCGTCCGCGGTTTCGAGCGTGAAATCGTCGGCCTGGCGCGGCCGCAGGTGGCGCCGGTTGCGCATGATCGCCTCGGCCTGCCCCAGCGCCTCGCGCATGTCGGGCTGGGTGCGTGCCTTCATGGCCACGGCGTCCACCACGCGGGGCTCGCTGACATAGCGCTTGAGCGGGGCGCTCGCCGGCGCCACCGCGAACTTGTCGAGCGACAGGCCGAACAGGTTGCCCTGTTTCTCGACCACGCCGATCACCCGGTAGGGGAGGTCGAAGATCTTCACCTCACGGCCGAGCGGATCCTGACCCTCGAACAGCTTCTCGGCCAGCTCGTACCCGAGCACGAGCACGGGCACGCCGGCCTGCACTTCCTGTCCCGTGAAGGGGCGGCCGCGCTCGACCGCGAGGGAGCGGATGTCGAAGTAGAGCTCCGTCGCCGCCGTGACCTCCACGTCCTTCGCGTGCCTGTGCCCGGCCACCAGGGTGGTGCGGGTGCTCGACTCCCACGCCGCGAGCACCGGGACCGTCACGCCGCGCATGACCGCCTGCGCGTCGTCGTAGCTGACGCGCGGCCGCCGGCGCCACACCCGCCACATCGAGTCGGTCACATTGCCGAGCTGGACGTCGGGAAACTGGCGCAGCCGGAACGTATTCACGCCGAGCAGGGTGCCGGCGAACTTGTCGGTCATGTAGCGGTTCATCCCCTGCACGACCGAGACGACGGCGATGAGAAACATCACCCCGATGAACACGCCGATGATCGAGAAGGCGCTCTTGAGCTTCTGTGCCCGGATGGTCTGCAGGGCGAGACGGACGGCCTCCCAGAAGGCCATCTATTCGTAGCGCAGCGCCTCGACCGGGTCGAGACGCGACGCTTTGCTCGCGGGATAGATACCGAACAGCAGCCCCGTGACCGCGGCAGCGCCCAGGGCGAGGACGACGGAGCCGAGCGGCACGTAGGCGGGAACCGGCGTAGCGCCGGCGAGCACCAGCGAAATGAGCCAGCCCACGACCATGCCGACGATGCCGCCCACCAGCGTGAGCGTCGCGGCTTCGACCAGGAACTGCCACAGGATCTCGCGCCGCGTCGCGCCGAGCGCCTTCCGCACGCCGATCTCCCGCGTGCGCTCCGTGACCGAAATCATCATGATCGCGACGACGCCGATGCCGCCGACCATCAGACCCACCATCGAGAGCGCGATCATCAGGACCCGGGCCACCAGCGTGAAGCTGTTGATGGCCTTCACGTAGACTTCCTGCGTGACCGCATCGAAGTTGTTGCGCTGGCCCGGCCGCAAGCCCCGCATCGTGCGCAGTGCCATGGTGACGTCGTCCATCGCGCGCTCCAGCGACACCGAGTCCTGCGGCACCACGAACATGTCCATCCAGCCGCGCCAGTACTGCAGCTCCTTGGCGAAGGTCCCGTGCGGGATCATGGCCTGGGGCCGCTCCTCGCCGCCGAACAGGTGGGGTGGCGGGTCGTACACGCCGATCACGTCGTACGGCACGCCGCTGATCTTGATGCGCCGCGCGACCGGGTCCCGTTGGCCGAACAGGTTCTCCGCGAGCTTCGTGTTGACCACGGCCACGTGACTGTTGGCCGCGTCCTCGACGTGGCTGAACGAGCGGCCCGGGTGGATGGCACCGCCTTCGATCTTGGGCCAGTCGGCGTTGCGGCCCCGGATGCTGATGGCCGCCATGCGGTGGCCCTCGAAGTCGATGTCCGCCGACGTGTTCTCGTCCACCACCACGAAGGCGATGGAGGGCAGCTGCCCCAGACGCGCGGCCTCGTCCATCGTCATGGGAGGACGCCGCCGCCACGGGTCCGGGTCTTCCGGGTCGACGTCGCCCTGCCCGCCCCAATAGCGCCCGACCCAGAATGTCTTGGGGCCGAGCGAGGAGAGCATGTCGGAGATGCCCTTGTTGAACCCGCTGATCAAGGCCCCGATGACCATGACGACCGTGACCCCGATGGCGACGCCCAGGATCGTGAGCGCGGCGCGCATCTTGTGGGCGCGGAGCGACGCGAGCGCGATGCCGACGCCTTCGAACAGGGCGGTCACGGCTATTCCTGGCGCAGCGCGGCGATGGGATCGAGCCGCGCCGCGCGGCTCGCGGGATAGACACCCGCGACGACGCCGACGCCCGCGCCCATGACCACGCCCAACAGGATCGACACGGGCGACACGCTGGCCGGGAGGGGAGAGGCGGCGGCGATGAGGAACGTCAGCCCGATGCCGGCCACGACGCCGAACGCCGCGCCCACGGTCGCGATCGCCGCCGCTTCGGCGAGAAACTGCCGCAGCACGTCGCGGCGCCGCGCGCCCAGCGACTTCCGCAGGCCGATCTCGCGCGTCCGCTCCGCCACCGCCATGAGCATGATGTTCATGATCACGATGCCGCCGATCACGAGCGAGACGAGCACCACGCCGGGCAGCACCACGACGAGGATCCGACTGATGCCCGCCCAGAACCGCTGCACGCCCTCCGACGTATCGAGCGCGAAATTGTCATCCTGACGCGGCCGCAGATGGCGGCGGCTGCGCATGATGCCCTCGGCCTGGTCCATGGCCAGGTGCATCTCGGGTTCGCTCTGCGCCTTCACCAGAAAGGCGTCGAGGATCCCGGGAGGATTGACGAGATTCTGCGCGGGCGACAGCGCCGGCACGACGACGAAGCGATCGAGCGGAAAGCCGAGGATGCTCCCCTGCTTTTCCACCACCCCGATCACGCGATAGGGGCTGCCGCCGATCCGCACGCTGCGGTCCAGCGGGGAGCGATCGACGAACAACCGCTGTGCCACCGCGTCGCCCAGCACGACCACGGGCGCCCCGGAGCGGTTCTCCTGCGCGGTGAACGCCCGCCCGAGGGCGAGCCGCAGGTTCTTGATGTCGAAGTAGCGCTCGCTCGCGGCGGTGAGCTCGATGTCCCGGGCCTGCTTGTCGCGGTAGGAGACGGTTTGGTTATCGCTCGACTGCCAGGCCGTCACCACGGGCACGGTGAAGCCGGCGTTCAGCGCCTCCGCGTCGCTGAAGCGGATGCGGGGCCGTCGTGCCCACGCCCGCCACACCGAGTCGGGCACGTTGGGGGTGAACATCGGGCGGCGCCGCAGCTGGAAGGTGTTCACGCCGAACAGCGTCTGCGCGAACTTCTCGGTCATGTACCGGTTCACGCCGTTCACGATCGACCACGCGCCGATGAGCGAGGCGACGCCGATGAACACGCCGAGCAGGGAAAAGCCGCTCTTGAGCTTCTGGGTCCGGATCGTCTGGAGGGCGAGGCGCAACGCCTCGAACAGCGGCATCTAGGCGGCCTGCAGCTGGTCGCTGGCGATGAGCCCGTCGCGCAGCGTCACCACGCGCGCCGCGTGGGCCGCGATGTCGCGCTCGTGCGTCACCATGACGATCGTTTGCCCCTGCCGGTGCAGCTCGCGGAACACCGCCATGATTTCGGCACTGGTGGTGGAATCGAGGTTGCCCGTGGGCTCGTCGGCCAGCAGAATGGACGGGTCGTTCACGAGCGCGCGCGCGATCGCGACGCGCTGGCGCTGCCCCCCGGAGAGCTCGTTGGGCCGGTGCTCCATGCGGTCGCCCAGTCCCACGCGCTCGAGCGCCCGCGCCGCCCGGGCGCGCCGCTCGCGCGCGCCGTGCCCGGCGTAGATGAGCGGCAACTCCACGTTGTGGAGCGCGCTGGCGCGGGGCAACAGGTTGAAGGTCTGGAAGACGAACCCGATCTCCTTGTTCCGGATCCGCGCCAGCTCGTCGTCGTCCAGGTCGGAGACCTTCTGGCCGTTCAGCCAATACTCGCCCGACGTGGGCGTGTCGAGACAGCCGATCAGGTTCATGAGCGTGGACTTGCCCGATCCCGACGGTCCCATGACAGCGACGTACTCGTTCTTGCGGATCTGCAGGCTCACGCCCTGCAGCGCCCGCACGACCTCACCCCCCATGTCGTAGGCGCGCGTGAGCTTGTGCGTGAGGATGATGACGTCGGGGAGCGGCGTGTCCCCGGTCCGGAACATCTGCGGGAGCGTCACGCCGCGGCCTTCTTCTTGGTCGAGTCGGCCGGCTGCTTCATCGCGCGCACCCGGGCGCCGTCCTTGAGATCGCGAATCGCCTGATACGGTCCGGCGACGAGCGTCTCGCCCGCTTTCAGGCCGTCGGTCACCTCGAAATACTCGTCCCCCGCGATACCGACCTTGACCGCGCGGAAGGTCGCGACGCCGTCCTTCACCGTGAACACGCCCTCGGTCTCCTTTTTCTTGCGGGCGCCCGTCGTGTCCACCGGGCGGTTTTCGGTCGACACCGGCTTGTTCTCCCGCACCGTGAGGGCGATGATCGGAATCGACAGCGCCTGCTTGCGCGTATCGGTGACGATCCGCGCGGTGGCGGACAGGTCCGGGCGCGTGTCGACCGGCGGCTTGTCGAGGGTGACTTCGACTTCGTAGTCGACGGCCCGGTCGCTCTGGCCCGTCGCCGCCTGACCGGCGTTGAGCACGCTCGAGTTGGACACCTTGGTCACGTGGCCCGTGAACGTGGTGTCGGGGAAGGCGTCGATCGACACCTCGACCGAGTCGCCGAGATGCACGCGCACCACGTCGGTCTCGTCCACCTTGACTTTGGCCTGGATCACCGACAGGTCCGAGACCGTCATCAGCAGGCCGATGTCTTTCGAGAACGTGCTCGGCACGGCCACTTCTCCCTCCTCCACCGCGAGGCGCGTGACCCGTCCGGCCATGGGCGCGACGAGCGTGGTCTTGCGGAGGTTGTCGCGCGCCGACTGCATCGCCGCGCGCGCCTGATCGACCTGATGCTGCGCCGCGGTCAGGTTCGCCTCCGCGATGTCGAACGCCGTCTGCGCCTGCTCCAGCTGCTCCTGCGACACGAGGTTGGGGCTCTGGGTGTGCAGCTCCTTGGTGCGCCGCAGCGCGCGCTCGGCCTGATCCTGGTTCGCCTTGGCCTGCACCGCGGCCGCCTGCGACGACGCCAGCGTGGCCGCCGCCGCCTGCAGGTTGGCCTCGTAGATGGTCGGGTCGATCTGCAGCAGGAACTGCCCTTGCTTGACGAGGTCGCCCTCACGCACGGCGATCTTGGTGATCCGCCCGGTGATGTCGGCCGAGATGTCGACCTTTTTCTTGGGTTGGATCTTGCCGCTCGCCGTCACGGCCGCGACCAGGTCGCGCCGGGCGACCTTTTCGAAGCGGACTTCCTGACCGCGGTCGCGGCGCGCGCCGGCGCTGATCGCCACCAGCCCGACGATCAGCACTGCCGCCCCCGCGCCCACCAGCACCTTGTTTCGTTTGGACATCGCAGTCGCTTCCTCCCGTTACCGCAACGGCCGACCGACCGCCGCCTCGAGCGCGGCCAGCGCCTTATGATAGTCGTATACCGCGTTGACATAGTCCGTCTCGGCGCGCAGCGCCGCCACCTGGGCGTCGAGCAGCTCGAAGAACGTGCCCGAGCCGACGCGGTAGCGCTCCGTGGCGAGCTGCAGCTGCTCGCGCGCCGCGGTGCGGCTCGTGTCCTGAATGGCGATCGCCTGATGCGTCGTCTGGAGCGTCAAGAACGCGCCGCTCACGTCGGTCTGGAGCTGGAGGCCGCGCGCCCGCACCGACTCCTGCAGATCCTGCTGCTGCGCCTTCGCCTGCGACACCTCGAGCGGCTGCTGGAAGTTGCCCCACAACGGGATCCGTACCGTGAGCCTCGCCTGGAACGGCTCCGGCGTGAACTGGAAGGGATAGGCGGCGTTGCGGCTGCGGATCGCCTGCTCCGCCGCGGGCGTGAACGAGTACTGCGTGCAGTCGAGTGGCGGCCCGGAGCCCGAGTTGAGCCACGCGCTGTTGGCGTAGGCGCAGGTGGTCGAGTCCGCCGTGGCGCTGGCCTGCGCGCCCGCGATGGTCGGGTTGATGTCCGAGAGTTTTTGCGTGAAGCCCGACCAGCCGGCGGACACCGACAGGGACGGGCCGTAGCTCGCGGTCGCGGCCCGGACGCCCCAGGCGGCGGCGTGTTCACGCCCACGCAGCGCCTTGAGCGCCGGGTTCTGCTGCTCGGCCATCGTGAGCAGGTCGTTCAGCTGCCAGGTGGGCGCCTGCACGGTGAAGGTGTCGGTGAGCTGGACGGACGCCAGATCGACCGGTGCCGTCACGCCGATCTGCTGAAACAGCCGGAGCTTCTCGACCTGCACCGCCGTGCGCGCCCGCAGCAGGACCACCTCCGCCTGCCCCCGGGCTACCTGCGCCTGGCGCACGTCGATCAACGACGCGCGCCCCACGTCGTAGCGCGCCTGGGCGAGCTTCTGGAACTCCTCGTCGTGCTGCAGCTGCTGGCGCGCGACCTCGGCGTTGTCCCGCGCTTGCAGTACCGTCAGGTACTGCTGCGTCACGCCCGTGACGAGGTTCGTCTCCGCGCCCGCGACGTCGGCGTCCGCCGCCGAGAGCTGTGCCTTGCGGAGCCCCGGCTGGGTGAGGGTCTGGCCGCTCAAGGTCCAGTCCAGGCCGACGCTATAGCTCGAGGACAAGGTGGAGACGCTCTGCGAGAAGTTCGACGTGAGAAACGTCTGCTGACCCGGGCCGGCGTACCCGATCCCCCCCGACGCGCTCACGCTCGGCACCAGCAGGGTCGACCATGCGCTCCGCACCGCCCAGGCGGCGGGGGCGCGGTCGTTGATGACCTGCCGGTACACCGGGTTGTTGGCACGGGCGAGGGCGACAGCATCGGCGAGAGACAGGTTCGCGGGAACGGAGCGCTGACACACCGCGAGCACCGGGCTGACGGCGAGCCCGACGGAGCACAACAGAAGCCTCATGGCGATCCTTGGACCGGTCGTTGGGACGACACCTCGTACGCGGCGCGAGCGCCGCAGGTTTCGACGCGCGACAATCTAACCCGGGTAGCGGGCGGCGACGACCCGCTCAATGCGCCGGCTGCCGCCCCGCGACCAGGCCGCGTGAGGGAATCTCGACCTTGGCGAGGCGTCCCTCGGCCCCGAGCCAGACGTGCACGAGCCGGTTCTCGCCCCCCGTTACCGTGATGTGGCGCAGCTCCGCGGGGTCGCGGTTCAGCGTCGTCGCCTCGATGCCCAGGTCCCGGACCGCCAGCAGCTCGCGCCGGCCGGCCCGCGGGAACACCGCGGTCACCTGGGCCGGCTGCGCTCGAGCCAGCCAGGCGACCGGGAGATAGAGGGCGAACACGGAGTCGTCCAGCACGGCCGCGGGCGGAGGCGTGGGGAACTCCCGCGCCCGCTCGGTGCGGCGTCCCAGCATCCGCACCACGAACCGGCCGCGGGTGAACTGGCCCACGATGCGCAACGGGTCGCGCGGGTCGGCCACCGTGTACTCGAGCGTCGTGGCGCCGGAATCGGGGCCCAGCTCGAGGATCGGGTCGAGCACCACCACGGGGCGGGTGCGATCGAAGCGGATCGTGGTCGCCAGGGTCCAGCCGCCCGCGGCGGCGCGGGCCGGCGTGAGCCGGAACGCTTCACGCGCGATCTCGACGGTGTCCTGTCGCACCAGCAGCGTTCCCTCGTCCACCGACCCCTGGCCCTGGCTGTGGACCACGGCGAGCGCGAGCAGGAGCGCGCTCACGGGACCGGTGCCCCCAGCACTCGCGTGGCGATACGCTCGCGGATCATCTTATACAGCCGTTCGCCCTTCTCCCGCGTCGCGAGCGACGGCCGCCCCAGCGAGCCTGGCGACCCCTTCGGCAGCGCGCCCAGCCGGGTCCGCTGGTAGCGCGTGAGCTGCCGCTCGGGCAGCAGGAAGTCCTGGGCGCGCTCCATGTGGACGAGCTCCGGCGCGAGGTAGAGGAGCAGGGACGTGTCGAGCTCGCTCCCGTGCATCGGGCCGTCGCCATCCTCGAGCAAGCCGCTGAAATCGAGGTCGAACACGTCGACCGTGAAGATCCGTGCCTGGTGCGTACGCAGGGTGGACAGGGCTTCCTGGTGCGGATCGTAGCCGTGGGCGGTCAAGATGATAAAGGTGTCGACGCCCGCCTGCTCCCACGAGCCGAGCAGGTCGTTCATCCAGCGGTGCAGCGTCTTGCGGCGCACTGAGGCGTTCCCGGGAAACGGCCGCTGGGTGGACGTATTGACACCATATTCGATGGTGGGCGCGCGCAGGATCTCGAGCGCGCCGGACAAATCGTCGGCCAGGCACTCGACGATGATGGTGTCGCAGCCGAGCGGCAGGTGCGGGCCGTGCTGCTCGCACGTCCCCACGGGAACGAGGAGGCGCGCATCGCGCTCGAGAATGAAACGGACCTCATCGGGGACCAGGGCCTTCAGGTGGAGCGGCGGGCTCACGTAGCGCTCGCGGGCTGCGTCGTCGCCGTGGCCGCGGCCGAGTGGCTCCACGGGACGGGTGCGGGGTGGGGCTGGGCCGCGGGAGCGGCGGGGGGAGCGCTCGTGACGGCGGCCCTCGCCGCGCGGCGGCCTCGGGCCGCGTTGCCCGGCGCCGCTGCCGTCGCGAGTCTCGTGCTCGGTGCCGTGGTCGTGACCGGCATGCTGCAGGTGCGGGGGATCGAATGCTGCTGGCCCGCCGTGCGGGCCGGCCGGATGCCCCGGGACTCGTCCCAGCTCAAGGACGCGCTCGCTGTCGCGGTGACCGAAGCGCGGCGGCTCGCCGGGCGGGGCATGACGGCGGCCCTCCTCTCCCGCGAGGCGGCGTTCGACGAGCTGCGCGAGGCGGTGGTGTCGGGCACGCGCACGCGCGGTGTCGAGCGGGGCGTGGTGATTCTCGCCCCCGACGGCGTGCCGCTCGCATGGGCTGGTCGCCACCGCTTCGTTCCCGCACGGGACACCGCCGAGCTGCGCGCCGTCATCACACCATTCTACGTGTCGCTCGAGGCCCGGCGCCAGACGCCGGGCGGCGGCAGCGCCGTGGGAAGTGTGCTGTTGGACGCGACGCCGGCCGTGCCCGACCGCGACCACGCCCTGAGCGCGCGATTCGAAGCGGCTCACGGCGTCGCGCTGCGGTTCTATGCGCCCGGGCTGGCGCCGCGCGGGGACGACGTGTTCGACTTCTGCCCGACCAGGTGCGAGCCCGGCGCCACGCTGTTGAGCGTGCAGCCGGCACCGCCGACCCAGAGCGACGCCAAGCTCGCCGCGCTGGGCGCCGCAACGGGACGTGCCGGCGCCGCCCTCGCGTTCGTGCTGCTGCTCGTGGTCGTCACCGCCCCGGCGGGCCGGTGGCGCTGGCTGGTGACGGTCGCGGCCGCGTGGACCGTCGCGCGCGCCATGCAGGACTCGACCCGCTGGGCGGGGCTGTTTTCGCCCGCGTCGTTCTACCGTCCCATGCTGGGTGGATTCAGCGCCTCGGCGGGGGCGCTCACCGCCCTCGGCGTAGTGCTGCTGCTCACGGCGGCGGCGGTGTGGCGCCGCGGTTTCGCGCGCCGCTGGTGGTCGCTCGCCGGTGCGGGCCTGCTGGTGCTCGCGGCGCCGTACGTCGTGCGCTATTTCGGTCGGGGCATCACGCCACCGGCGGGCGGCGTGGGGTTCGCGCTGTGGATGTCGTGGGAGGTGGCCATCGCGACCTCCGCGATGGCGCTGGTGCTCGCCGCCGCGGCGCTGGTGCGCGGCACCACCGAGCCACGGCGCCTCCCCTGGATCTTGCCGGCGGCGTGCGCCTGGGCGGGCCTGGCGGCGCTCGCGGGCCTGTGGTTGTGGAATCCCTACGGGGCGTGGCCCGAGTGGTACACCTTCGTCTGGCTCCCCGCGCTGGTGGGCGTGCTGGTCCCTGCGCCCCGGCCCTGGGCGGTGCTGGGCATCGCGACGGTCGCGGGAACGGCGGCGGCGCTCGTCACCTGGGGCGCGGCCGTGGAGGGCCGGCTCCTGCTCGCGGAGCGGGACGCGCTGGGGTTGGGTGCCGTGTCCGATCCGCGTGCCGCGTCGTTGTTGGAGCGGCTCGGGGCCGCACCACCCGCGACGTCGCCGCGAACGGCTGGTGAGCTGTATCGCGTCGCCGCTCGCGGCCGATTCGTACCCGGCGAGCCTGGCCGTGTGGCATCGCTCGGGCGAGCCGACGGCGGAGATCCGGCTCGCGAGCGTCGACTTGCCGCCGTCCCTCCTCGCCGCGTGGGTGCGCTCACCGGAGACGGCACGCGGTCCGCGCGTGGAGCAGCTCGACGGCAACCCGGGCAGGTACTACGTGTTGATCGCGCCGCTCGTGGGCGGCGACGTCCTGACCGTGGGGGTGGGCCCGCGCACCCGTAACATCCCGTCGTCGCGGGTCGCGCGGTTCCTGCAGGGAGAGGCTGGCGTCGAGCCCCCGTACGACATCAGGCTCTCGCCGCCTTCGCCGCCGCCCGCCGCACCGAGCGCCCGTGTGATCTGGACCAGGGTCGCCTGGTCCGCGCGAGGCGAGCGCCGCATCCCGGTCCCAGGCGGCCTCGTGAGCCACGTCCATCTCACGGTGGATCTGCGCGATCCGTGGGCGCTGTTGGTGCGGGGCGCGCTGGTGGTGGTCGTCGACGTGGCCCTGCTCGCGGGCTGCTGGCTCCTGAGCCTCGCCCTCACGGGAGGGTGGCGTCCGCAGCTGCCGCCCGTCCTCGCGGCGCTGCGGACGAGCTATCGGGCACGTCTGGCCGTGGCGCTCGCCGGGTTCTTCGTGGTGCCGCTCCTGCTGCTCGCCCTGTGGAGCTTTGCACGCCTGCGGGACGACGCCCGCCAGGACGGCGACCTGCTCATTGGACAGACGCTGCGTGACGCGGCGGGCACCGCGGCCACGCTCGCGTCGGAGCGCGGGGCCGCGATCGGCCGGTCCACGGTGGAGCTCGGCAACCGGCTCGATGCGGATCTCTGGCTGTATCGCGACGGCGTGCTCGCCGGCATCAGCGCCCCGGTGCTCGGCGAGCTCGGCGTGGTCGATCCGTTTCTCGCGCCCGACGCGTTCGTGCGGCTGGCCTTGCGCGACGAGCTGGAGCGCACCGCCGACAGCCGGGTGGCGGGCCGCACGATCCGGGTCGGCTATCTCGTCGTCTTGTCGGAGTCGCCACAGGTGCAGGAGGTGCTGGCGGCTCCGCAGCTGCTCGACGACGAGCGCGTGCGCCAGCAGCAGGAGGACCTGGCGCTGGGGCTGGCTCTCGCCACGCTGGCGGGGCTCGTCGCCGCCGTCTCGCTGGCGGGTGTCGCGGCCCGCGGGCTCGCCCGGCCCGTCGCCGCGCTGCGGGAGGCGGCCGGCGCCGTAGGCCGGGGGGCGCCGTTGCCGGCCTTCCCGCCCGGGGCGCCGCGGGAGTTCGAGCCGGTGCTGTCGGCATTCCAGCGCATGGCGACCGATGTGAAGCGGAGCCAGAGCGCGCTGGAGGAGGCGCGCAGCCGGACGGCGCAGGTGCTCGCCAACGTGGCAACCGGTGTCATCGCGGTCGACGAGGGATTACGCGTCACGATGGCGAACCCGCGCGCCGCCGAGCTGCTCGGCACCGCGCTCGCGCCGGGCGACCTGCTGCCGCAGGCGGCGCCGGCCGAATGGTCGCCCGTGTGGACTGCGGTGGCCGAGTTCCTGCGCTCCCGCAGGGAGCGTATCGCCGAGCACGAGTTCGCCGTGGGTCGTCGGCAGATCCGCATGCAGCTCGCGTCGCTCGGGCCGGCCCCGGACGGCTGCGTGGTCGCGCTGGACGATGCCACGGCCCTCACCCGCGCCGCGCGTGTGCTGGCGTGGGGGGAGATGGCCCGCCAGGTCGCCCACGAGATCAAGAATCCCCTCACGCCGATCCGTCTCGGCATCCAACATCTGCAGCGCGCCCGCGAGAGGAAAGATGGGAAGGATTTCGACGCCACCCTGGATGAGACCGCGGAGCGGATCCTCGCGGAAATCGACCGGCTCGACGCGATCGCGCGAGCCTTCTCGCGCTTCGCCTCGCCCTCGGTCGAGGCGCAGCCGCTCGAGCCCGTGGACGTGTACGCGGTGGCTCAGGAGGTCGTGCGCCTCTACACGCTCGGCGGCGCCGAGGCGGGGGCCCGAGTCGAGATCGCGGGCGTTGCCGGTCCGCCCGTGCGCGCCCGTCGCGACGAGGTCAAGGAGGTGCTCGTCAACCTGCTCGAGAACGCGCGCAACGCCGGCGCGCGGAAGGTAGCGGTGCGGGTCTCGGACGGAGGACGGCGGCTCGCCGTGGAGGACGACGGCGCGGGCATCGCGCCGGACGCGCTGCCCCGCGTGTTCGACCCGGCCTTCTCCACCACCTCGAGTGGGTCCGGGCTGGGGCTCGCGATCGCCCGGCGCCTGGTCGAAAGCTGGGGCGGGAC
>WNGJ01019980.1_pt1 | contig 13786 bp, 12 predicted proteins | sample 5400611 | NCBI WGS metagenome assembly WNGJ01 (sample SAMN13153375, study PRJNA577476) | soil metagenome | isolation source: 40 cm soil or saprolite under Garry oak tree replicate 1 | place: USA:California | collected 2016-06-15 | reverse complement strand
AAACTCGCCATCCATGTGTTGTATCCCCCCACACGACTGCTCGTGTGGAGATTGATGGTTGAGTGTGATCCAGGCCAAGCTAGCATGAGTAGTGCTCATGCACTTGGCTGTTCGCAAATGTTAGCTCCGCCTCCCAACAGAGGCAGAGTATCATGATTGACAGGAACTGCTGTGTCTCGTATGTACACGATCCTCACAGTTACTGTTCTGCTTTCCACTCTTCAATTGTCAAGGTGCCAGTTTGAGCGATTATTTCGCTCATTTGCGTCAACACGGGTATTATTTCATACCTTTAATTTGTTGTCAAGATATCGACCCTTCACTATTACTTTTGCCTAAAAACACCGTCTGTTTGCTATTTCAGCCACAACAACTCTGCTCAAGGTTCATTACAACCACTTAAGGACGCAATAAATCTTAGTAAGTACTAAACGCTCTAGGAAAAGTGATCCATGAGGAGGTCACATTAACGTGACATACAAATGCTGACTACCTGATAGACAGGAGCACCTAATCAAAGTTGACCAGATGATTGTCTTGTGGTGCTTAGACATTATTGCATGCACCTTGCAGAATGTCAAGTGGTTTTTGGGTGAATTTTGAACTTTAGCATACACGGTGGCCGGATCAACCCGTTAAGTTTACCGGTCGGTATCATATGATGTTTGCCATTGTTCACGTAGCTGCTGGGCCTTAGTGAAGGTCTGGATCAGGTTACTGTCATGGGTGGCAATCTGATCACGAAATGCACTTAATTCCTTGATGTATTCATCCAGGCAGTAAGTCAGGGACTCACTGTTGGTCAAGCAAATATCGCGGTAAACCTCAGGGCTACCAGCTGCCAGGCGTGTCATGTCGCGAAAGCCGCTGGCAGCCAATATTGCAGCATCGCTCCATGCCGCCTCCTCAGCTACAGTATTCATGAGCACGACTGAGGCCACGAAGGGCAAATGACTTACTCCAGCGACCTGTCCATCATGCTCTGCAGGCTCCAAAAAGCGTACACGCGCTCCCAGTATCTCAACAAACTTGGACACTTTATCAATTGCCACTGGAGAAGTGCGCTTTGTAGGGGTAAGGCAATAGATGCGATTTTTGAAAAGTGTAGCGCTCGCGGAGTCAACACCGCTGACTTCTCTTCCTGCCATGGGATGTCCCCCAACAAACGATACAGATGTCGGAAGATACTCTTCTGCCCAACTGATTACCTGCATTTTCGTACTGGCTACATCAGTCACAATAGATCCAGGTGAGGCCACTGCAGCTATGTTTTGCAATAGTGAGTGCATCGCTCCAACCGGTGTAGCCAATATGATTAATTCAGCGCCGCGCACTGCATCGGCTAACGCATTATAGGGTTGATCTATAGCTCCAATTCTGCGAGCACGGTCGGTTACGCCCTTACCAAGATCGTAGCCAGTTATCTGCTGGGCTGATTTCGCATTGCGGAGTGCTAGGCCAATTGATCCACCAATCAGCCCTAAGCCAATGATTGCTACCCGGTTAAACATAGCTATCCCTTTCATGTTACAAGCAACCAAATGCCCAGTCCGATGAGCAGAAAAGCGCTGAGAAGTTCACTCCACTCTTTTACTGCTCGTAAGCGGGCACGTAATGTGCGGCCTAACGCGATACCTGCTAAGGTCATCAAGAATCCTTGTATACCCACCAGAATACAGAGCGTGACAGGATTAAAGGCTATTCCACTTGAATGACCAACAGTTATCGTGCCCAGAGAGAAACCAACCGCTAGCTCATCCAGACTAATGCTGAGTGCGAGAAGGAGCTGGTAGCTCCACCGAAACTGTGTTTTTAAAGGCGCTTTGTACCGAGATGTATTGGATTTCGGCGCATTCTTCTTCCTGATATACTCGCGCCCTTCCTCCAAAAGTTCCCATAAACCAACACTTATCAAAAGCAACGGACCTACAAAACGCATAATATCGCTAATCAGCAGCGAGGAAGCATACCCAATTGCCAGGCCCGCCAATGGCATAAGCGTCTCTGCCAGTGAGAATAGAATAGCAGATTGCAACCAGGTAGGGAACCTCCAGCTTCTCTCATGTTGTGAAACGACCTCATTCCGTTGACTTTTAATACCCAGGCTGATTGAGACTCCGAGGGTATCTAGCCCTAAAGGGAGCACAAATAAAAGCAAAGGCAAGATAGACAAAGCTGTTTCCTTGCAAGTGACTCTCCCTTATATCCTAAAAATATACGAGGTCTTCGAGCCACTCGCTTCCACCAGGCCCCAATGAGCTTGCCAGCATAGCGGTAACATCATCGCTAAGTAGCACGCTAAAATCGTTACGATAGAGCTCCAGAAAGCGCGGCAGCGTCTCCTGACTGTAGTTTGCCAGTAAGTCAGCAGCAAACTGCTCGAGTAGTAGATTATAAACCAGGTATTCCCCGGCAGATGTATCATCATACCAGTCGAAGCCACGTACTGTTACAGGGGTCTTGCCATCTGGTTCTGGTTCGAAAATCTCTGCATACTGCTCATGCAGATCTGTCAAAACAACGCCGCGCCATCCATCTATCTGTTGCAAAAGCCAGAGTGCAGCGAATTGCAACTGCCACTCATCCGCCCATAAAGGACTTTCATCGGGCCAAGGGCGCGGATCATCCTCCAGGAAGGCCTGTGTTAACGCAGCATACAGGAGGAAAGCCAGCTTTTCCTGTGTATGCATACCTATGATTGGATCAAGTTGGGAGGGTACGACAATAGAAGGCGGTTGGGTAGCGTTCGTCCAATAAGGAAGCGCATCATGCGGTTCTTCCGGGTCTTCTCGTGGTGCAAAACTCCAATCAGTCGGCGCAGCCAGGATAATTTTCATTTCTGGCAGGGGTCGATCGAGCAATTGTGTTAACAACTTACCTGCTTTATTAATGGATTGAAATATCCAACGGGCCAGAGAGTCTTGACCCGTTGGATAATAGAAAGTGAGTGGCTCCGCCAGCATCTCATATTGTTCGTATGGAAACGGCATACTCTACCTCTTAACTATCACTACTGAAAACTGTTTTTTACCCTGGCGATTCCAACTCTAGAGGTGTTTCCTTGCCATTGAGTGCGTATTGACGAACTTCATCCACCGTGTTTTGCTTGCGGAAGCGATGATAAAATTCGTTGTACAACATACGCAAACGTTGAGGGCTGATATCTCTTCCTCTCTCATAGTACTCAAGCGCTACCTCGCCGATAGCCCAGGTAGAAGCGCCGGCAATTGCACCGGCAACGAAATCCCCACCAAATGGTACGGTTTTAGCAGCTTGTTCTGCTAGATAACGCAAGCCCAGTCCTCCTACCATAGTCACGACGAGCTTGCGAGCATGTTTCATAACATCCGCCGAATCTATCTGTTCACCATACAACGCCGCCAGGCGCAACACCAGGCGGATCTGAGTTCCGAGTAGAATAGGTATATCTATCAATGGAATTGGCTCCAAACCTGCTGCCAGGCTTAACAAAGTCGAGTTACGGATAATACGGTGTGCGGCAGTGCGACGGTAGGCTGGCAACTCCCGCCCGATGATCAGAGCAGCTTCGGGGCTTGCCTCGATCATGGCAGGAATAAGTTCCTCGGCTATATTCTCACCCGTGCGAGCCGAGATAGGTATAACGCCCGCGGCACCGAGCTGCACTGCTACCTCGTTCGCTAGCCTGTCTCCCCACTCTCCACCGGTCAATGCGTCGATTTTATTGACGGCGAGAATAGTAGGTTTGTTCAACTTTTTGATGGTTTCATACAGTTCGCGGTCTTTCTCCTGCAGGCCCTTTGTGGCGTCGATAAGAAACACGATTACACTCGCCTGATCCATGCCGCTTTCCATGAGATCCGGCAGGTGTCCGGGTGTGTCAATTAAAGTAAAAGGGCCAAAATCGGTACGCACCAAGGTACGAGTTGTGCCAGCCTCTGGTGATACAGGAGAAAGTTGCTGACCTTTGATGTGATTGAAGAGGGTGCTCTTGCCAGTATTGGGCTGCCCTACAATTACAACTGTGTTTCTCAGGCCTGCCAGCACCTCTCCCTGTGCCTCTTTCCAGTTCACTGATTGCATGAATCTGCGCATCATCCCGATGTTTGCGGGCAAACTCGTGAGTGCGCTGATACCCAATTCACGCAGATTTTTCGGACGCTTGCTTTTGCTAAATGCGCTTTGGAGCATGCGTTGAATCAGGCTGTTCCTGGATGGCTCTTCTGTCATAGGTTGTTTTTGGTCGTTAGTAGCCACACACTGTTTCCTTCCTGTTGCGACAAGATGAGAGCCAGGTTGTTGGCTCTATCCAGTAATTATACTCATTATAGCCATCTTTAGCCTGGAAGGGCAACTGGCTTCTCTAAGGTTGCTCTGTTATGTACACGTATAAACAGCAACTGCGCAATACAAATTCGTATGCGTCAAGATGGCAATTGGCTTTTGTCTTGTTTAGCAGATTTGCTACAATAGCAATGGATGCATTTTAAACACGACTCTCAGGCGTTTGAGCGCTTTTGGATGAATATTTGAAACAGGGAAAATAGCAAGATGGACAAGACACAAACAGCTTCTGTTGCGGATAAGCAGCAGGAAGAAACGTACACATACGCGGGCTATCATAGCATTATTACGGGCGTGAATCGCTCATGGCAATACGGCGGTTTTCCCTTGCCCGATGGCACCTTTTGGCGTTACCGGGAACCAAATGCAACAGTTGTGGTTGAAGGAGAGCGAGTGCGTGTAACCGCTAAACTGAGCCGCACCAACGACCAAGTACAGATACTCGACAATGCAAAGAACATGTTCTTCTCGACAAAGCGATTTGAGATACCGGAGAAAGGCGAAATCTCCTTCGAGTGGGAAATGAAAGCCCTCTGTTCAGGTACAGCCCCTCACGACCTTTATGATGGGTTTGGCTCCGTCAACCTACTCGATTTTAGCACGGGAGTTGCGCTCGACTTTTTTGCCTGCAATGATCTGATTACCAGCGTCTATGCACTTCTACCTTTCCCAGGAGTGCCCGAGCCAGCGGATGTCGAGAATGCGGAAAAGCCGAAATATTTTTGTGACTTTAATGAATTGCCTATGACGACTGCACCTGGGCAACTGCATCATTATCGCATTAGCTATCACAGAGGCAAGGATGAAGTGCGCTATTTCGTGGATCGACAGGAGGTTGGAGTTTACAACGAAGTACCGGTCAAAATCGATGGCTTGATTATTGCACTTGGGGTCTAATGACCGAAAAAATGATCGAGCAAGGTAAAAGTGTTTCAGTTCACGGCCAGGTTTTAGCAGGCACATGGAGCGCATTTACGATCACTATGCGAGACAAGTAGAGCTGTATCCGGCATGTACCGGTGCTGTTACCATTTTCTGTCTGCCAAAAAGAATGGGAGAGTATGAGCAGGATCAAGCGCGCATACCAATACCGATTTTTTCCGACAGACGAGCAGAAGACCCTGCTTGCCCGGACCTTCGGATGCTGCCGATACGTTTACAATTGGGCACTCAACCTGAAAAGCACCACGTATCGGGAGACCGGGAAATCGCCAGGCTTTGCTGCTCTCTGTGCGATGGTGCCTGTTCTGAAAACCCAGCCGGAGACGGCATGGCTTTCAGAGGTCTCTTCCGTCCCGTTGCAACAGTGCCTGCGCCACCTGGATCGCGCCTTTGTCAACTTCTTCGAAGGACGAGCCAAGTACCCCGCGTTCAAAAAGAAACACGGCTCACAATCCGCTACCTACACTGCTGCTGCATTCACCTGGAAAGACGGCCAGCTCACCCTAGCGAAAACAGATGCGCCGCTTGATGTCCGCTGGTCGCGCCCGCTCCCCGCTGGGGCGACCCCTTCCACCGTCACCATCAGCCGCGATCGGGCAGGCCGCTATTTCGTCTCCTTCCTAGTAGAAGAGGAGATCACGCCACTCCCCGTCTTGCCTCAGAGGATCGGCATCGATTTGGGGCTGACTTCGATGGTGATCACCTCTCAGGGCGAGAAAGTAGACAATCCCAAATACTTCGCACGTGATGCAAAGAAGCTGGCGCGTGCCCAGAAACGGCATGCAAAAAAGCAAAAGGGCAGTCGCAATCGGGAAAAGGCTCGGAGGAAGGTCGCCAAGATCCACGCCAGAATACGCGATAGACGCCGGGACTATCAACACAAACTCTCGACACGTTTGATCCGCGAGAACCAAGTGATCTGCGTCGAGAGCCTGGCGGTCAAGCATATGATGCAACACCCGACACTTGCCAAGGCGATCGCTGATGTGGGATGGGGCGAGTTCCTCCGACAATTGGAGTACAAAGCTGAGTGGTACGGACGCACGCTGGTCAAGATAGACCGCTGGTATCCATCCAGCAAGACGTGCTCGGTCTGTGGTCATGTGCTTGAGTCCCTTGATTTGGATGCCCGAGAGTGGACATGCCCGCAGTGCGGCACCTACCACGATCGAGACCTCAATGCAGCAAACAGTGTCTTAGCCGAAGGGCTCCATGTCTACGCCGCAGGGCTTGCGGTGTCTGCCTGTGGAGGAGACGTAAGACCAAACCTGGATGGCATCAGGGAGGGCAGTCTCCAAGGAAGCAGGAAGTAGGAGGAGCTTCCAGACCTTTTACGGCGCCCAACCGGTCGTAAAGTTCAATACCGTTCATATGTGGTAGTTGATAATCTATAATGAGCAGGTTCGGCTTCAGCTCGTGGATGGTTTTTAATGCCTGAAAGCCATCAGAAACTAGCAACGCGTGATGAGTAGTCTCCTGCGAAATAGCCTGAACAAGGAAAGAACCAATATCTTCGTCATCCTCTACGACGAGAATAGTTTTGACAAAAGTATCTCCTGCACCTTTTGGCTGTTGGTGCGCATCAGGCATAGGTATGCTCCTAAATACTTCGTTTATGACCAAATTATACCATCACGTGACACGTACGCCAGAGAGAAAAAGTTTCAAAGAAGATTTGCTTCAGCAGTCAAACTGATAAGCGGCCGGTCAGTTGAATTGTTCCAAACATTCCAGGACACGGTCAATCTCGTCGAGTGTGTTATAGTGGGCCATGCCAAGCCGCAATGCCCCACCTCTTTCTTCAAGCCCTAAACGTTCCATGATACCGAGCGCGTAGTAGTTGCCGTCCCAGGCAAAAATGCTGTGAGAGGCCAGATACTCGGCTAATTCACGCGCTGAATGCCCCTCTACGTTACAGGCAATAGTGGGAACTCGCCAGGAAAGTTGCTGCGGGTCAGCGATGCCATAGACTTTGACGCCTTTGAGTTCGCGCAAGCCTGCCAATAACTGTGCTGACAACCCGCGTTCATAATCCATGACCGCATGCATGGCAATCTTGAGCTCGTGCCGCCTGCCAGTATAGGAAGTTGCATGGAATATATTGCTATAGCGGGTGTTGTGTTCACGACCTAAAAGTGCCAGGTAGTCAATCACACCAACCAGCCCGGCCAACCCCTCATGATTCTGTGTACCCGTCTCCCAGCGGTCGGGAGCTTTATTGCTTGCAGGACGCACCTTATACGCGGGAAAGGTCTCCAAATGTTCCGTCTTCGCATAAAGAATACCTAGATGCGGGCCGAAGAACTTATAGGATGAGCAGACCAGAAAGTCTGTATCGAGCAGTTGTACATCGATTGGACCATGTGGTGCAAACTGCACGGCATCTATCCACGCCAGTGCGCCCACTTCGTGCGCCCAACGAATGATCGTCGTCACATCGTTAATAGTGCCTACTGCATTAGAGGCATAGCCCACGGCGACCAGCCTGGTGCGATCGGTAATCTTTACCCGCATATCCTGCATATCGAGTGTTACGTTTTCCGGGTGTACATCAACAGTGCGTATTACAACACCACGCTCCTGGAGCGCAAGCCAGGGCGCGACGTTAGCATCATGATCCAGAACCGTCACCACAATCTCATCGCCAGGTTGCAGCGTTTTGCCGATAGCACGGCTGAAAGCAAACGTCAGGGTGGTCATATTGGGCCCGAAAACAATCTCATCCGGGCTGGCGGCATGTAGAAAATCAGCCATGGCGCTACGCGCAGCAGCAATGACCCGGTCAGTACGTTTGCTAGTCAGAAAGGCCCCATGCGTGTTAGCGTTGGACTCGCGGAAGTAGGATATCATGGCATCTATGACCTGTTGCGCAACCTGTGTGCCGCCAGGGTTGTCTAAATAGATGGCTTGCTTACCATCGACAACCTGTGCGAGTGAAGGGAAATAACGACGATAGGAACTTAGATCGAGCACCTGGGACATTCAACGGGTCTCCTCTGAAGAATAGCCTGAGCAGGTTAACAAGAACTTGCCAGCCAGGAAGAGATCGAATAGAACTACTTTCTAACTCGTACGGAGATTATATCATTACCACAGCGCTTTCGTAGGACCTACACTCCTGTACTACCTGCCACACCTGTAGAGTGCCATCCTCACTTGATGAGGCGATACGCTTACCACCAGTCAACCAGGCCATTGCTCAAACCGGGCTTGTATGCCCATCATAGGTGAACAGTTACCAAGGGGAGAGTCCTTTTTTCGTAGCAAGAAAAGAGAACATAGGTGTGGGTTAGCGCCGTGATACAATGCTGACAATGACGAACCACCACGCTTCTCTTACCGGAGAGTAGAGACAGCGAGCTCGTGAGGAGTATTCTCCGTTGCGCCTAGGAAGAGAAGTGAGGGAAGGGCGTCGGGAAGTGGGCACTGGAAGACTGAAACTCCCTACGGCTCAAGCCGAGGGGTTCTTGGTTTGCTTGCACTCTCCCTACCCTGCGATAGGGCCTCGTGCAAGGTCTGCAAGACTTTCAAGCCGACGAACTCTGGCGTGGAGGATATCCGCGCTTCGGAGCGAAATGCTCGTCTTTCGTCCGTTGTTACTCTTGCTTGCGACTTGCGCCCGTTTCCAAACGCTGCTACGCGAGGTAGCCAAGCAAGAGAAGAGAGAAGTGGTATGCACTTGATTTATACGGTAGTGCTTTTACCCGCGAGACCGATTTATCGCGGAACCCGCAAACACTATTCGGTTGTCAAATGTACTATGTACACATTCTTGTAGAGGGAGCAAAAAGTGGAAATGGTTCTACCGCCTGACGGCGGGCGGCTATCCATCCCCAGGTCTGAAGACCGGGGCCTTTCGCCGCAACTTGGTAAGGGGCGGCATGTTTTCGACTTCGTGATGCCGAGCGGTTTTCTCATATCACAGTACTCCATGATGACAGCCCATCAAGATCACTTGTCTCTCCACCGGTTGTTGTGGTCAATGAACTCTTCGGTGTCAATTGCCTCGATTTGGGGCTTTGTGTCGATCTGCATGCCTGATAGCTGTTCGCGGTAAAAGTCGATGAAATTCCAGAGTGCTAACACCTCGTTTGGCAGGAAATCAAAGCTGAGGCCCGATGGGTGTTTTAGGACGAGCCCGGTTTCCTCCATACGCACTTTGTATCTTCCGATGATTGCATCCATAGTCTGCCCCTTGTCTAGCTATCTGTAGTGCTAAGCTCTCTGTCTACGAAGATGCTCTGCCACTTGTCCGTTACGCCGATCATAAAAGGCCAAGAGGAGATAGCTCTGACTGTCTACAACGATCATGGATCTCTTGCCTATAGTGTATTAGGTCGATATGTTGAGATGATAGTGGTGTCGATATAGATACGGTGTCAATACGCCTGTATTGTGAAAAAATCTCTACATTCCTTACAGAAAGAAACGAAGGATACGCTACTCCCAAGACTTGGGGCTTGACTTTTCTGCGGGTCTCAGGTACTTTATAACCGACAAACAAGAGGAGAAAACAGTGATAACCTTCATCTAACTTAAGCCTGGATCGCGGAATACATCTGACTGCACGAATATGCCAGCTCTAGAAACAGCGTTTTGCCTGATGTTTTCGCTATGGTATCTGGTGGAGAAGGCTCTTTTCACTGTTGCCGACTGTAGATTAGGAAAGTTACTCCTGCAACTCTTTCCCATATCACTGCAACATTGAAGTCGCTTCTCGAACTGTGAACAGCCACCAGACTTACCTCATCTCATACAATAGGCCGCATCAGACGTGTTCCCAACCATAAGGTATGTGAGAAATACTGCTCGGCCTGGAGTGAGCATCTTTGATGCGGGGTCAAGCAAATCAGCTTTATTCACGATTACTTTAGTTAAAGGAGTTTACTGTGCCGGAACACTCTATGCCTATAACAGTCGAAGAAAATCAAGCGCATGCGTTACTTTCGCGCGCACCAAAGCACGCGATCCTGGTTGGCGTTGAAATGCCCGGCATCGACTGGCCTGTGGAAGAATCGCTGGACGAGTTGGCACGGCTGGCAACGACTGCAGGCGTAACCTGTATGGATCGGGTCACCCAACGCCTGGCACGCCCTCATCCTCGAACTCTGCTAGGTTCAGGGAAAATACAAGAAATTGCCGACCTGATACGCTTTCACGACTGTGATGGCGTCATTTTCGATCTCGAATTGACGCCTGGGCAGCATCGCAACCTGGAGGGTGAATTAGAGACACAGGTACTTGATCGTACAGCTCTGATTCTCGTGGCGTCTCCTGCCGTACATACGCCCCTCCTGAGAGGGCGGGCGATCGCCCACGCCCGGGCGATCGCCAGAGGAAGCGGGACGGTCACTCGCTTGACAAGCCACTGCGGAGAGGAAGGAGGTCACTATGGCAGAACGCGGATCTAACAATGGCACAGTGGAGCAGGGGAGCAGGCTGCTCGCCCAGGCCCCCGCGCATGCCATCCTGGTCGGGGTGGATATGCCAGGCGCCAACTGGCCGGTGGCGGAATCGCTCGACGAGCTGGAGCTGCTGGCAGCGACGGCGGGCGTGGCGTGCGCCGACCGCGTCACCCAGCACCTGGCGCGCCCGCACCCCGGAACGCTGCTAGGGTCGGGGAAGGTCGAGGAGATCGCCGAGCTGGCACGCTACCACAACTGCGACGCCGTCATCTTCGACCTCGAGCTGACCCCTGGCCAGCACCGCACGCTGGAGGGAGCACTCGAGGCACAGGTCCTCGACAGGACCGCCTTGATTCTCATCATCTTCGCCCAGCGCGCCCGCACGCGCGAGGGACGCCTGCAGGTCGAACTGGCCCAAATCGAGTACGACCTGCCGCGCCTGGCCCGTCAATGGGGACACTTCTCCCGGCAGAAGGGCAGCGTGCAGCAGCGCGGCGAGGGCGAGAAGCAGATCGAGGTTGACCGCCGACTGCTGCGCCGGCAAAAGGACCAGCTCCTCGAGGAACTGGAGCATGTACGCACCCACCGCCAGCTCCACCGCGAGCGGCGCAAGAGCGCGGGAGCACCCGTCGTTTCGCTGGTCGGCTACACCAACGCGGGCAAGTCGACGCTACTCAACCGGCTGGCGGGTGCGGACGGCCTCGCCGAAGACAGGCTCTTCGCCACGCTCGATCCCATGACGCGCCGCACCCGCCTGTCGGGCGGACAGGAAATCCTCCTGACCGACACGGTGGGGTTCGTGCAGCGGCTGCCGACGACGCTGGTGACGGCTTTCCGCGCCACCTTGGAGGAGGTAGCCGAAGCCGACTTGCTCGTCCACGTGGTCGACTCATCCAGCCCGATGGTGCAGCGCCAGGTGGAGGCGGTCGAGCAGGTGCTCGAGGAGATCGGCGCGGGCGGCCTCCCCGTAGTCGTTGCTCTGAACAAAGCGGACCTGGTGGCGAGCGATCTCCAGCTCGCGCTGCCGGTGGCGTCGGCCACGCTGCCCACGGTCCGGGTCTCAGCGCTGACCGGCAGCGGCATCGACGAGCTGTTGCGCTGCGTCAGCGATCAACTCATCCAGCGCTTCGCCGCGCTCGACGTCCTGATCCCCTACGACCGGGGCGACCTGGTCGCCCTGCTCCACCAGTTCGGGACCATCGAATACGAAGGCTACGAGGAAGGCGGCACCCACCTGCGCGGGTATGTCCCGGCCAACCACAGCGGGCCGTTCGCCCCTTTCGCAGTCCGGCTGGCGGCCGCGAAACGGCTGCACGCGTGACGCATGCGCCCTCATGGTAATGTCTCACCTCCCGAGGCTGAGATAAGCACGTCGCGGTACTTCTGACGAATGGAGACTCCAACGATGTGCTGCTCGAGCGGGTCGTAGAAGACGGTCTCAACCAGCGCCTGCGTGGCTTCCGCCCGCTCCAGCGCACTCGCGTCCCACCAGTCCGAAGCGAGGTCGATCAGCTCCATTGCGGCCCTGGAGAGTTCGCTTACCCGCGCATCGACGCTTCCCAGCTGGATCCGCTGGCGCAGGCCGCTCAGCGCCGCCTGCACCTCCCGCATGCGTGCCAGATACTCGGAGCGGTCGATGTCCCCCAGCCGGTACATGTCCTTGATGCGCTCCAGCTCGGCCTCCCTGCGCCGGACAGCCCCCAGGATGTCGGCCTGCTCGCCCCCGCTCAGGGCCAGGGCCGCCTGTTCCAGCAGCCTGGAGCGGATTTTCTCCTGCCAGTCATCCGGCAGGCGGGTGTGTTGCTCCAACCAGTCGCCGAACTGGGCAATGATCTTACACGACGGCAGGATGCGGGACTTGCAGGGGCAGAGGTCATCGTTCAACTCACGACTGCGGCAGCGATAGCCGGTCTGGGCCTGGCGCCGCTTTTCGCTCGAGCGGTCGCGAAAGCGATTGCTGTAGTAGACCGCCATCACCCGCTGGCAGTGTGTACAGACAAGCCGCTTCTTAAATTCCATCGGGATTTCGGATCGGCGATTGCCGGAGCGGCGGAACTTCTCCTGTGCCACCTCCTGGATCCGAAACCAATCCTCATAGGGACACAGCCACGGGTGCCGACCCTCGCACAGTTCGTCCCTGTACCTCACCGTGCCATAGGGACTGCCGGGCGCGAACTGGCGATACCAGACGTTCGTCCGGATAGCGGCAACCGTCCGGCTGTTAAAGGGCTTCAGCTCGTAGACAGGCTCTTCGCCGCCACGCGGCCTCTTCTGGTAGGTCCCCCATACCCGGTACCCCTCCGCGTTCAGGCGCGCTGCCACCTCGGGGTCGGTATGACCGGACAACCACATAGAGAGGGCCAGGCCATATCCCTTCGAATCCTTATCATCCAGCGCAAACGGTTCCTTTGTGTCCACGCGCTCGTAGCCCCAGGGCTCCCGGCAGGCGTTGCTCAGCCCATCCCCGAGAGCCCGCTCCCTCTTCCCTTTCTCCGCTGCGTTTCGCGGCTCAGGTAGGAAACACTCTCCTGTGGCAGCCAGTATTGCGCCTCATCCAGGAAGACAGGGCAGGGAAGGCGCTTGCTCTGTTCCTGGCTGCTGGTATACGTAATCAAGTCGTTGACCAGGTAGACGATGGCCGCTGCTCGCTCCTCGTCTTTGAGCCAGGCTTGCAGATTCACGACGACCTGCAGCCGTGCCGTAATGATCTCAGCAGCGCTGTACCAGTGCTCCTGGTCGGCAATGCGCCCATTCGGCAAGACTTCCAGCAAGGACTCCAGGTCGCCTTCCTTGTCGAACACCACGCCGGGAATACCGCGACGGGCCGGATCAAACTGCGCGGCGATGAGCATGATCTGTTCAATGATCTTTGCCAGCACGCCCGTTTTGCCGCTGCCCTCGCGCAAGACGATATTGACATCTGGGAGGAAGTGTGGTGCCAGGGAGAGCTCCAGGCACGGGTCCTTGGCGACATAGACGATCATGGCGTCATCTTTGGCCTCGTTTTGCGCCTGGTCTTCGATTTCGCCGGCACGACTGTGCTGCTGTGTCTCGGCTTGCGGTTCAGCTTCCGGTATAGTTGTCTCAGGAAAGCGCCCTAGCGCGCGGTCGATGAG
>WNGJ01007250.1_pt1 | contig 13786 bp, 11 predicted proteins | sample 5400611 | NCBI WGS metagenome assembly WNGJ01 (sample SAMN13153375, study PRJNA577476) | soil metagenome | isolation source: 40 cm soil or saprolite under Garry oak tree replicate 1 | place: USA:California | collected 2016-06-15 | reverse complement strand
CCTTCGAGCAGGAGTCCGCATGGTGGAGGCAGAACAAGCTTTCGCTATTCAAACCGTCTTGTCAGGAAACAATGGGCAGCCATATCGATAAATATCTGCTACCCAGATTCAGCGAACTTTCGATTGATGCTGTGGATGAACGACGAGTGCAAGAGTTCACTGCCGACCTTAACCGCATGGAACTCGCTCCGAAGTCCATTCGCAACATTATCGGAGTGCTGAAGCTTATTCTCGGAAAGAGCCGCTGGAGGGATTGGAACTTGGTCCTTCCAGAGGTGCCGGAAAGGGAACAGCGCTACTTCACCGAGGATGAGATGCGGAAAATCATCAATTTCGTAACTGGGCAGTGGCGCGTTCTATTTGCAACGATGGCCGGAACAGGTCTTCGCTGTGGCGAAGTATTCGGGCTACACTTTGAAGACCTGGACTTGGCATCCTGCCGCATCTCTGTTCGTCGCAGCGTTTGGCATGGACAGGAAGTCACGGTCAAGACTAAAAGTGGAAACAGAACCGTGAATATCGAACCTGCTCTGGCTGAGATGCTGCGCGAGCATTTAGGTGGTAGAAAATCAGGACGCGTTTTTGAGACCAGGAACGGCACGCCATTTTCCAAGGACCATGTTCGGCAAAAATTGGTGTCCGTCCTACTCAAACTCGGTTTGAAGCGAGGGGGACTCCATGCCTTTCGTCACGGCAGGGTGTCCGTCCTTCAGGAAAATGGTGTACCTGGAGACTTGGTGAAAGAGTGGATTGGCCATTCCAGTTTGCGAACAACATCCCGCTATACGCACATCAGCCCCGAATTCCGTGAGCGAGTCGCAGCGGATGTGGGACTGTTTAAGCCGATGTTGGACCCAAATGGACCCAATTTGCAGCAAACCAAGGATGCGTAAGTGATTGAAAAAATTGGTCGGGGCGAATGGATTTGAACCATCGACCTCCTGGTCCCGAACCAGTCTGTAAAAATCCCTAAGCCATCGTCCTGGCGTCACTTACGGGACTTAGGGCAACAAAAATCCCCCTCAGATTCACAACCATTCGCAACCGGCAACATATAGGTTGGGGTCGAAACCAAAGAAACAAGCAAAAAATCTTGGCATGGAAAATCGGGGGAAAATTGCTGAAAGATTGCCCGTGCTCGTTTGCTCCGTCTCATGCTTTCTTCCCTTCCGTTTGAGCTAGCGCTCCGTCACTACAAACCCATGACCTTCGCAATGAGGGCAAAGAGACAACGCTTCGGGCCTTTTTCTTGCGCTCTCACCAACCGCGATTACCAGGCTGGACATCCTACAAGGTCTCTGTTCCTAAATGGAGCCTCCACTTTTTCCGCGAGCAAAAGGCAGTGCTCCACCGCCGGTACTGGGTGACGCACCCGGTGAGGGAATTCGTCGTAGGTCCGCCCGTCAAGCTTCCTGCCCAACACCGATTTGCGAACCCCACCCCACTGCTTGAAGAAAAATGGCACTCCGGTGCGCCGACATTGATCTCGGACGGATAGTACCCATTCCTTCTTCATGGGTCTTGCGCCTGGTCCGCTTTCACCGCCGACAATGACCCAATGAATTCCATCCAGATTGAGCCGTCCAAGGTCTTCAAGCAAAGGCTCAACGGAAAGAAAGCGAATTTCCGCATCGGCTTTTCGCAAGTCATCGATGCGCGGGAGACCGTACTTTCGATCCTCAACGCTTACTCCCCACCATATATGCGGCTGACGTGCTGCAAATTCTAATGTTGAATTCAGAAGCTCCCTCAGCCGTCCAGCCCGCTTCGTCAGTACCTGATATGTGTGCCATTTCGCGGTGACCATGACTCTCGCTACTGCAACAATGTAGTCGTGCGGCACGGCGTCATGGAACAAGTCGCTCATAGAATTAACGAAGATCATCTTCGGCACGCGCCACCGCAACGGCTCGCCCAGCTTCTCAGGCACCAGCCGCAAGTCGAACCCTTGCTCGTACGGATGGCCTTTGACTCCCCGGAACCGTTCGGCGAATGTTTCTACCGCCTCCGGTTTTTTCGGTACTTTGAGAAAATCTCGCGAGCGATCTGTTCTGCGGTGCTGTTCTGCGACGCAAAAAAAAGATAGTAAACTATTGCGCCTCTGGAATTCTCCATCGGCAAAGGCTCTGGCACGCAATCAAATCCAGCAGTTTCCTTGAGCCTCCGCCGGAATGCTCCCGCTATTACTTCGTTTGGCTCCTTCTCGACCATGGGCCCAAACAGACCCTGCGTCGTTCCGTATGCTACCTCTCTCCAGGATTCATCTCCCCAGAACCGGTTCATTCTTTCGATCTGTTCTGGCTTTACGCGCTCCGGGTTCCTCCAGATGGCATTGCGGTTGATGTCCTGTACCGGAAAATTCAAGAACACATCCAGGCTCTTCATCACCCCCGCTGTGGAGATTACCTTCCAATCTAAGTGCAATCCATAGGGGTCAAGTACACACAGTCCTCTGCGATATTGGTCGTATCGAACGCGAGGAAATACGTCTCTCTGCAAGATTTCGTTGCAATCGCCCTGGTAAATGGAAACATCCTTTCTTGAGCCAACGAACTCTCGCAAGGTCTCAATCTTCTCTGGAGCAATATCGATGAGGTGAAACTCTCGGAACTGAGGTTGGACAGCAAGCGCGTTAAGCGGGCTTCCCGGAATTAGCTTCTGGGTCTCTTTCGAAAGATGTTTCCCTGCCCCAGCAAAGGCGTCGATATAGACATGGAAGAACGGAGTCTGCCTCTTCGCTGATAGAATTCTCGAGTAAGCATCTGCGTATTTTTTGAGGATCTCAAGTTTTAGCTCCGACCACCCTCCAATCTCGTCGAATTGAAGCTGTTTACTCATCCCGGTGTATATTCGCCTTTTGTTCGCCTACAAGTCAAGCGCGCTCCACCCAAGGACGAAGACCGCCTTCGCATTTGTTCTAGCGTTTATGGACTGCGACGCGTTTATATTCAAGAGGTTGTCTTGAGTATCCCGTTGCGCTTGGTTCCAGATTAGGCTCGCCGTATTCTAACCTCGCTAGCCACGATCAATGTCATCGCTCCCCTCTATTTCCGAGCAGTGCCATCGGCAAGCGGGTTGGTGCGAACGTCTTGGCTCTCCACTTTACGCCCATCTGTTGTCCCGCTGCGCCGATGCCTACGAAGCCCGTGGTTCGATGCGGGACTTGCTGCAGCCGCACGAGAAAGATGATGGCGCTACCGTACTACCCCTGCGCTTCATGGGAGCCATCCATCGACTCGTGCTCGATGGGCGGGCGCCTGAGTTAGCCAAGTTCTACCCGTCTGTCGGCGGAATTGTTGAGTTGAATGGAGCATGGGAAGCGTTCAAGGGAACTATACGAGAACATATGGACAGCCTGCGTCTGCTTGTTGAGAGTCCGGTGCAGACGAATGAAGTTGGTCGATCTGGAAGCCTGCTGGGAGGCTTCGGCTTGATCACCGAGTGTACAGGCCTACCGCTGCGACTTCTTGAGATAGGCACGAGCGGGGGACTCAATTTGCGTTGGGATCGATATCGCTACGAATGGCCCGGCGGCAACTGGGGCAATCCTTTATCGCCCGTACGCCTGGAGAATGTCTTCATCGATGGTGCACCGTTCCTTCCGCCCGTAATCCAGATCATTGATCGAGCGGGTTGCGATCCATCGCCGGTCGATATCACCAGCGATTCGGGTCGTCTCACCCTGCTTTCGTACATCTGGGCCGACCAGGTGGATCGGATTCGTCGGTTAGCAGCAGCGATCGAGATCGCGCGTGTCGTGCCTTGCGTCATCGAAAAGAAGTATGGTGGAGAGTGGCTTGAGGCACATTTGAGAGACCCTTTTGCCGGTGCTGCGACAGTCGTCTTTCAATCCGCTGTATGGCAGTACATCGCTGGATCCGAGCAGCAACGGATCATCACCATCATCGAAGAGGCCGGGCAACGAGCATCTGAGGAGGCTCCACTTGCATGGTTGCGGATGGAAGGAGACAACAACACATTTGAAATTCGCTTGCGGATATATCCTGGATTCAAAGAGCAAATCATTGCTATTTCGCGTCCTCATGCTCCATCCGTGCGCTGGCTCGTGAAATCTCACTAAGACTGGGCACCGTCAGATGATGGTTGTTGACGAAATCAGGCCCTAGCATAGCACTCAGAGCCGTACGTCTTGAGAAGCCTCGACCGTCTGCTTTCTAACAAAGAACCGCAGCCCGGGAGTTCGACGCGAATACGCAATGCGAGTCTGTGGTTGATCAGCTCGCCGACGCCTTCAATTCGTCGCCCAATACTGGACTGAACAGAAAGTCGTGAAACTCGCCTTTTAACCCGTTCAAGCGAAACAAAGTGCCAATCTGCGCCCAGTGACGGATTTCATGCAACAAGACGTGGACGACAATCTTCCGGGGTGTGGCCCTCAGAGAATTGTTCATTACACTGAAATCCTGCGGGACATCCCAGTCCTGGGAGGGAAAACCTTTCACAAATTCCTTCAAATCCGTCCGACTTTGTTGGCCGAATTGAAAGAGCGCTTCGACGCTGCCGTTCGGAATCGAAGCCGTGTCGGTTAGTGGCCGATTCGAGAGCCTGTCAATATAACGCTTTTCGGCAGAAAAAATGTGCCGCACCAAATCGCCAACGGTTTGAAAACGACCGTCGCCATGTGGCCCGGCGCTGGTCGCTAAAACGTCGTCACCGTGCTGCCGAAGCCAGTCATGCCACTTGCCCCGCTCCCAGTCTGTATATTCGATGAGCTCGGTCAGGCTCAGACTCGTGGACATTTCTTCCCCCCGTACGGGCGGGCGCTCCACTTTAGTGGTCGCAGGTCATTCGCAGCTCGCGAAGGAGAGAGTAACTCGCCGCTGTGGCTCGAAGCAATTGCGGGCGGTGAATGCGTGGGGCTTCGACGCCCAAATGTTGTAGCCGGTGAAAGTCAGGACTGTCCAGAGCTACGACCTCGCCGTCGATAACCGTGTCGGACGCAAAACGCCCGAGGATGAGGGCGAAAAAGATGCTGTCAATCGAGGCGCAGTGCCAAAAGGGGGTCTATCGCGGTCGCTCTGCGCGCTGGTATGTAGCTAGCCAGTACGGCAAATAAGGCCGGCACGATTGCGAAGCCCATGAATGTAACAGGATCCAGGGCGATGATGCCGGACAAGACACTAACCATGATGCGGCTGAGCACCAAAGCCACTGGAAGGGCGACAGCTAGACCAATCGCTACCAAACGGAGCGCGTTTCCGACGACGAGCTTCCACACGTCCTTTGGATCGGCACCAAGTGCCATGCGAATCCCAATTTCCTGCCTGCGTTGGACGACGGAATACGCCATGACCGCGTAGACACCTGCGGCGCTCAAAGCGAGCGCGATGATGGCAAAAGCCGCCATCAGGGCACTCATAATTCCTACCGCTCCCGAAAGGTCAGCGAAAAATCGGCTGAGGCTTTGGAGATCATAGGCCTGCTGCGCGGCATCCACACTTCGCATTGTCTCGCGGACCTGTAGAGCCGTCCGCTCAAAAGGCGCTTTTATCGAATCACAAAGTTCAGCGCGCGAATCGGCTGCTGCAGATATGGGAGATATACTGTCGGGCGGACCTCAGTGTCCAAGAAGAAATACTCGACATCTCCCACCATTCCGACAACGGTGACCCAAGGCGTACGGATATCGCTAGAGACCAGCTTAAAGCGCCGGCCGATCGCATCTTGCCCGGGCCAAAAGCGTCGCGCCGCGCTCATGCTCACGACTGCCACGGGCAAAGCATCCGCTGAATCCTGGGAAGTAAATATGCGTCCCTCACGGATAGGGATGGCCATGGTGCGAAAGTAATCTTCGCTGGTCACCCGCACTTCTGTGAGCAAGGGCCGTTCGGGTTCGGGTATGTTGACCGTCTGGCCTTCAATCACTAGGGGACTGCTTCGTGTGTCACCTAGCGCCGGCAATTCGCTGATCACTCCGACGGACTGCATTTCTGGGATGGCACGCAGGCGACCCAGCGTTTCTTTATAGAAGTTCGCTACCTGATAACGCTCGCTGTACTGGGATTCGCGCAATCCCACAGCGAACGTTAAGACGTGGCTTGGGTCAATGCCGGGCTTTGTCGAGGCAAGATGTCGAAAGCCATTTACCATCAGACCCGCGCCGATGAGCAGGACGATGGCAAAGCCGATTTCAGAAATGACCAAGACCGAGCGCATCCGGGAACGGCCCGGACCCAAAAAACCCCGTCCAGCCTCCTTCAAAGTTTCCGCCAAGCGCTTAGGAGAAGCTTGTACGGTTACAGGCAAAGTGGATGCAATAGCCGTGAGGACCACGGCCGCCAACACAAAGGTCACCATTCGGATGTCAAGATGGGTGTGCATCAGAAAAGGGGCATTTCTGGCGACCAACTGCGGAATGTTCGCCTTGATAACCGCCAGCGCCGCGACAGCAAGCGGCAAGCCCAGGACTGCAGCCAGTAGCGACAGCAAAAATCCTTCCGTAAAGAGCTGCAGCGCGATTCGTCCTCGGCCAGCGCCGATAGCAACGCGAAGCGCCATCTCCTTCCGACGCATTGCGCCGCGAGCTAATTGCAGGTTCGCGACATTGGCGCAAGCCAGCAAGAGCAGAAAGGCCACGGCGCTCATCAGCACGGTCATGAAACGCCGCGCATACGGATCCGCGGCTTCGCGCAGAAGCATCACATCTATCCCGCGACCCGAGTTGGAAAGCGGATAGTCGTGCGCCAGCCGTTGGCCGATGCTGCTCATTTCCGCCCGGGCTTCGGCGATCGTGAATCCCGTCTTGAGCCGGGCGATCACGCTCCATTCGTGCTTGGCCCTCTCATTTCTCTCGACGGGGGCCACAACCCAAGGCGCCCAGATTTCTGCGTACATGGGGTACTCGAATTCCTTGGGCATGACACCGATGACCGTATAGCCGAGACCGTTCAGCGTCAGCAGCTTGCCCAACAAATTAGAGTCCGAGCCTAACCGTTGCTTCCAGAATTTATAGCTCACGACGATCTGGTCTCTTTCGTTCTCGTCCCGTTCTCCCGAAAAGACGCGACCCTCGAAGGGCTGTACGCCCAGTAAGGAGAAGAAACCCGGTGAAACCAAATAGGCCTGAACGTGTTCTGGATCACCTGAACCGGTTACTGTGGCGTCCCAGGATTTGTAGGCCTCCATCTGGCCGAGGACGTGATTCCGATCCTTCCAGTCGAAGAAATTCCCTGAGGTGACGCCGTAGCGCTCCGCACTGACTTGCGGGATGGTTTCCGACAAGACCACGACTTGATCGAGGTCCTTGAAGGGGAAAGGGCGAAACGCAGCATCCGCCATACTAAAAATCGCCGCATTCGCGGCTATGCAAACAGCCAGTGTGATCACCGCGACCGCTGTAAAGCTCCAATTCTTGAGAAGCACCCGCAGGCCGAAACGAATCTCATTCAAGAAATTCATGCCTTTGACCTCCTTGTGACATTCGTACAACGCAGCTTTAAATCAAACTGCTGCCGAGCCGTCTCTTCGAAGCTGCTGACCGCCATTCCGACACTCGCTTAATTTGCTCATTGTCCTATTCTTCGGTCATCTGCATTGGGGCACCGATTCCTCGCAGGTTGAACCCGGCGATCGCGGCAGCGAGGTTCTCCGGAGACAGCCGCTCTGCCGGAGACTGCCGTAGCCAATGAGAGACGGATTGATGGACTGCGCCGACCCAGCAATTAGCCACCACCGCCGTCTCCATGGGAGCCAGTTGATCAGCCACGGCTCGTAATGCTCGTTCGACGCTTCTGGTATGACTGGCGATAAGCTGATCTCTGACAGCTTCCAGGCGTGGCCCAAGTCCTGAAGATTCAACGAGGAGAATGCGCGCCTCTTCCGGATGCTCTGCCAAAAACCAAACGAATGCTTTCACAGCAGCTCTCATCTGCGACAGCACCTCAGGCCCAGCCGCGGCAAGAGCTTCGTTGAGTGTAGAGGCGATCCTCTCGCCGAGTTCCCGCAACGCCGCTGCGAAAATGTCCTCTTTGTTCCGGAAATAGAAATAGAAACTGCCGATAGAACTGCGCGCGGCCCCCACGATCATCGGCACGGTCGTCAGGTGATAGCCCTTTTTCCCGAAAATGCGGATCGCTTGGCCCAGGAGCTTGCGGCGGCGAGCCTCTTTGCGCTCAGCCATTTTACGAGTCGTGCGATAGACCATAGACACCCTTCATTACGGTAACTCCAAGAATAGAATGACATGTCATTCTATTCTTGTCAATAGAAATCTTTGAGCTGCGCTCACCTTGTCCTATCTGGGAGACTTAACCTCAGGGGCAGGCCCAGATCGAACAGCAGAAGGCGCCTGCGGGGTTTTTCATTCCCCTGCAAGGCTGGATTCGCAACGACATAGGGGTCGATGGAGAAATAGGGTTATGCGTACCGACCGCGTTTTATTCGGTGCGGAGGGCGAGCATGGGATCGATGGCGGAAGCTCTGCGCGCAGGCAGGTAGCCGGCAACGAAAGCAACAGCGAGAAGAAGCAGGCATGCCGTCACGATAGCGGACAAATCGGTTGGCGAGAGGCCGAAGAGCATGCTGGCGATGAGCCGAGTCGCGGCGAGGCCGGAGGGAACACCCAGCGCGACTCCGAAGAGAGTCAGCGCCAGCGTCTCGCGCAAAATCATCCAACGAACACTTCCCTGCTGCGCGCCCAGCGCGACACGGACGCCGATTTCGCGGGTGCGGCGAGTGACGCCGTAGGACATCAACCCGTAGAGCCCGATCGAGGCGAGCAAGAGAGCGAGAGCGGCAAAGAAAGTAGAAAGCAAAGCGATCACCCGCTCGTTGACAAGGAAGCGGCTCGTCATTTGGTCGACCGTTGCCGTGCGAAGCGGATATTCGTGGCCGAGGGACTCGATCTGGTGGCGGATGGTCATCGCCAGCGCTTCGGGATTCTCTTTGGTGCGCACGTAAAGGTTGTGCGATTGTCCCCAATGTGGGGGAAGCTGGAGATCAGAAAGGTAAATCACCGGCGGGGCGGCATCGCGCAGGTCGAAAATCCGAGCATCCTCAGCGACGCCCACGATTTCGAGATTCTGGAACTCAGGCCAAAAGCTGTAACGAACGTGCTGTCCGACAGCATCACCATGAGGAAAAAGGCGCTCGACGAGGCTCCTGCTGACGATGGCGACGTGAGGATGCTTCTCATCGTCGGTCAGTTGAAAGTCGCGACCACTCAACAAGTGGATGCCGAGGGTGTTGAAAAAGCCTGGCCAAGTTGTTGCCCCGATCGCCATCACATGGAAACCAGTGTTCGGATCCTCTGAGGTGGCCGAGACTTTTTGCTGTTCCTGCGCTCCTACAGGCCCGGGAACAGTTATGTCCGAAAGGCCAGCCGAGAGGACTCCGGGTAGGTTGGAGACTCGCTCGATGAGTTGCTGATGATAACTGTTCATGTTCACGTTCTCGTAGGCACCGGGTTTCGCGTTGAGATTTATTTCGAGCAGATTGTCTTTGCCGAAACCGAGATTGAGGGAACGTAATCTTTGGAAAGTGCCGACCAAAAGTCCCGCGCCCAACAACAAGACGAGGGACAGCGCCACCTGTGTGATGATCAGGACCTTGCCCAGTTTGCTGCCACGACCCGTCAAACTTCGAGAACCTTGTTGCAAGACGATGGCGGGGTCTTGACGCGAGGAGTGCCAAGTCGGCGCCAGACCAAAGAGAATTCCTGTAGACACGCCGACAAACAAAACGACGGAAAGCACACGGAGATCGGGGCGCAAATCGAACGAGACGGTGCCCTCCGTCATGAAGGCTACGAGCATGCGGCTTCCCCAGTAAGAGAAGGCAAGGCCGAGAAGAGCGCCGACAAGAGAGAGTACGAGGCTCTCCGTGAGTACCTGGCCGGCGAGGGCCCAGCTGCTCGCTCCGATGGCCATGCGCACGCTCATTTCCTGGCTGCGAGCGGCGGCGCGAGCCAGCATAAGATTCGCGAGATTCACGCAGGCAACCAGCAAAATCAAACCGACGATGGCAGCAAGAAGATACAGGGGACGAGAAAATTGTGCACGCAGGTCCCTGGCAAAGCCCGTTCGGACGGGCGAGACGTCCAAGCCCATGGAAAGAAATGTTTGGCGGCGCAGACTGGGCGTTTCCGTGGAAGCCGTGGCCAAGAGAACTTCGGGCCAAAAGGATTGGAGCTGGGCGCGAGCCTGATCGATCGTGACGCCGTCCTTTAGTCGGCCCGTGATTTGAACCCAAAGAGACGATCGGTTATCAAGGCTACCAAGATTAGAGATAACGATGGGGATGGCGGTGATAGGAACCGTGACGTCGGGTGGCTCGCCTGGAGTGAGACCGGAAAACCACTTTCGAGTGACGCCAACAATGGTGACGGGCTGGCCTTCGATGCGGATCTGCTTCCCTATTGCATCGCGCGCGCCGCCGAGACGCTGCTGCCAGAACTCGTAGCCAATCACGGCCACCTGGGAAGTTGAGCTAGCGTGAAGATTGACGTCTCCCGAAGTCAGTAGGCGGCCCAGGAGAGGAGCGGCTCCAAGCTCCGAGTAATAATTGCTCGTAGCCGAGTAAACCCGACTTTGTGCAAGCACTCCGTTTACGTCCACGTTGGACAACCAAGGACCGCTCCACCCCATGAATGCGGAGAAAACGCGCTGGCCCCGATCGAGTTCGCGAAACATGGGATACGAGAAGGTGATTTTGTGACCCTCCCGCACAAGAGAAAGCTCGACGAGGCGGTCTGGGTGAGGGACGGGGAGATCGCGAAGAAGAAGAGCGTTGATGAGCGTGAAGATAGCGACGTTTGCGCCTATGCCCAAGGCGAGCGAGAGTATTGCAACGGCGGTGAAGCCGGGATTCTTGCGCAGCGCGCGCAAGGAGTACCGGAGATTTTGCCAGAGTTGACGCATGACCATTCGCTCCAGAAACGGATCTGGGCGGGATTCTCCACGTTTACGCCAAGTCGGGGGCATCTTTCAAGCTTCGCAATTCGGCGCTGCGTCATATTTCGTTTCGTCCGTAAGCGTTAAGCGAGGTGCATCTGTCCCTGCGGTTTGCCTCTGGCAAACTGGGCGGATGCTCGCAAGGAGCGGGTCAGGGCAGAAGAACCGTGCCGTCGAATTGACTCTCGCTTTGGTGAGATATTCCTGCGAACCCCGCCGTCGGCAGCTGCCCAGGAGCGTGAGCCTTCACTGAGGGTCCTGCCAACGGGGCACCAGGTCTTGCTGGTTGAGAGTTTGGATGAGATAGGAACCCAGGTCCTCGCTGAAGAGAGTCTGGAGGAGCACATAGGTCCGGTTGACCACATCGATCATGAGCGTCTTCATCTCCTCGTCGCTGAGACGCGACAGTTTTGACCAGGGGATTTCACCGAAAGGGGTCTTCACCACCACGTCCGAGTAGTCGCCGGCTTGGGAAGAGGGAGTGATGCCGGCGTGGAAGTCTTCCAGGACCGTGCTGCGGAAGCAATGCAGCGCCATATATTTGGCCAGACGCTTCAGGACTTGTGGATTTTGGGCCAGAAGCCTTGCGCTCGTGCGATTCATCTCCCCACCCCTCTGTCACCTTCCTATGTCAGGTGTGCGCACCGAGGCAAGGATTAAATAGAGGTTGTCCGGGCCGCGGTGCGGAGATAAGCTACGAGCCCTCAGCGAGGGAATCATGAGATTCCGACCGCAGCGCTACCAATGCCCGAAGTGCCGATGGGAGTTTGCCTTCCGGAAGAAAAGGTGTTGCCCCGGGTGTGGCACGTTGAGTTGGCCCTGACCTCAGAAATCCCTTAAAAGAGGCTTGACACGCTTGAGCAAAGCATGGCAGTATACATTGTATGGCAGAGTATAAAGCTTCGCGTGGCTTGCTCAGCTCAAGTGATGAACGATCGGAGCCTTGGGAGGCACAGCTTCGTAAAGGGTCTTTGGAGATGGCGATCCTCGCTAGCCTCTGGACGGGGAAGCGCTACGGATTGGAAGTGCTGCGCTCACTCGACGGGAGTGGAAGACTGGCGTTGGCCGAAGGCACGCTTTACCTGATTTTGAACCGACTCAAGAACGATAGGCTGGTCGAATCGAAATGGGTGGATGCGGGGACGGGTCATCCCCGGAAGTATTACTGGTTAACTAAAACTGGCCGAGACCGTCTTCGAGCAATGGCGCGATTCTGGACGCAATTCTCCTCGGACCTTAATGCTCTGCTCGAACCTGTGACCGGCCAAAAGGAGAATACCAGTGCCAATGAATAACGTGGTCGAAAGCATCGATCAATACTGCAGCCGCCTTTGCAAGGCGTTACACAAAGTACCTACTCCTGAAAGGGACGAGATTGTCCGGGAGGTACGCAGCCACATTTTGGAGCGGGTCGAAGCCGAACCGAATGTGACGGAAGACATTCTGGCTGGAATCTTTCGGGCGGTCGGCGAGCCCGGTGAACTGGCTTCGGAGTACCGAACGCAGGCGATACTAAGTCGGGCAACGCGCAGCAGATCTCCCTGGCTACTGTTGCGTGCGACAATGCGGTGGGCAGCGTCGAGTGTGGCAGGTGTTGTGGCATTCCTGGCTACGCTGGTCGGGTACGGGTGCGCCGTCGTTTTCGTTGTGTTTGCGTTGTTAAAACCGGTTTTCCCGTCACGCATTGGACTTTGGCTGGCACCAGAGCAAACGATCAGCTTCGGATACTGGAATGGCCGGCTATCCGGGACAGAGATATACGGAATCTCTGTCCGACCCCCAGCTTCGTTTGCGCTGGGTACTCTTTCAGCAACCGATGGCCCTGTGCGCGAGCTTCTGGGAATGTGGCTCATTCCTGTTGGCGTTCTGTGCGGCGCGCTGTTTTTTGTCGCAACCACGATCATTGCACGGTGGTTGATCAGAAGATTTGTCCGGAAGAAGAGCTGGGAGGTGTCACCCTCCTACGCTAACTCGCTGGCACAAAGTGGGCGAGCGTAGGCGAGGAACTGAGCGCTTGGGTTCTGGAACATTTTGGCGCTGTAGTTCGTCGTTCCCTTAAGTAGATCGCTGGGTTGAGGTGTGGTTATGCAGACCTTTCTATCCGACTTGCAACTTGCATTTCGGCTGCTGGGGAAAAAGCCGGGGTTTACCGCTGTGGCCGTTCTTACTTTAGCCCTCGGAATAGCCATCAATGCCTCCATGTTTAGCTTGGTGAGCGCGTTCCTGCTCCGGCGCCCTCCTGTTCGTGATCCCGAACGCATTGTGGTGGTCTCCTCGGTGAATCCCAATCCGGTGTTCCACCCGGATGCGGCTGCTGTCTCTCTGCCCAACTATCTCGCTTGGCGCGAAGCCAATCAGGTCTTCGGAGAAACGGCCGCTTCTGATGAATATCGCAGCGTTAACTTGACGGAGGGCTCGTCTGCCGTGGAAGGCTCTTCCACTACGGGGGCCACGACCGCTGAACCAGAGGTGCTTCAGTCTGCGGCGGTGTCGTCTAACTACTTTAGTCTGCTTGGCGTCTCTGCGCAACTCGGGCGTACTTTTTTGGACGGGGAGGATCAGCCTGGACACGATCACATCGTCATTCTCAGCCACGACCTGTGGGAGCGCCGCTTTGGCTCGGATTCCACCATTGTGGGCCGCACGATTCGGCTGAATCGCGAAAACTATACCGTTGTGGGCGTGATGCCCGCGAACTTCCGGTTGATGGGTTTCCTCGCGCAGCTCTGGACTCCGCTCGTGCTAAGTCCAGCAGATCAAACCGCAGCCGCGCGCAAGGACCGTTCTTTACGTTTCTTCGGGCGACTCAAGCCAGGCGTAACTCTCGAGCAGGCGCGCGCCGAGATGGCCGTTCTGGCTCGCCGTGCTGCTGAAAG
>WNGJ01005093.1_pt1 | contig 13788 bp, 14 predicted proteins | sample 5400611 | NCBI WGS metagenome assembly WNGJ01 (sample SAMN13153375, study PRJNA577476) | soil metagenome | isolation source: 40 cm soil or saprolite under Garry oak tree replicate 1 | place: USA:California | collected 2016-06-15 | reverse complement strand
TGATCGTCGTGCGCGATGGCGCACGAACGCAAGCTTCAAAAATCAAAATTCGAACACCCGACCGTCTGCAGGTAGCGCTGTCGTCCGCACGGCGTCGAGACGCTCCCAGCCCGCTTTCGAGCTGCCCTGCGGGCACTAGTGCCCAACGCTGCCTGAAGCGAAAGACTTGCTCCGGCGAGATCTTCAGGGTGGCTCAGCCTTGGGCTTCTTCAACCATATCCGCAAATTCAACCATATCCGGCAAAAACTGCCGCTCCCGAAGGGACGGACTTTGACGCGTCAATACCGCGCAAACCCGCGGATTTCGTTGTGGATACTTCGCACGGACTTGGCCGGTGCGGGACCGAATCCGGGACATTCTGAAACGGGTTGTTAAGATACCGCACTGACGACTGATTCGTTATTCTCTGCAGTTTATTTGTGCGCGAAATCGTTCTTGATACCGAAACCGTCAACCGGGACAGCCAAGAGAGCACGACGCCCCCCAAATGGTGGCATGAACCCTGCATGGGTCGAACCGATCGGCTATTCCTCATTAAATGAAGGTCACCATGCTTGTTACTCTTGTCGCTATTCTCTGCAACAGCCAGCTATGCCTGGAGAAAGTCGTTACCACCAGTGAGCAGTCGGGCATCACCATGACTGCATGTCAGGTAAACGCGCAAATTGGTATTGCCGAGTGGCTCGCTAAGGGCCCGTACCATGAGTGGAGGTTACAAAGTTACAAGTGCGTCGCGGGCAAATACATTCCCAAAAACGAAGCATGAAGTGCGCGCCAACCGCTCTTGTGAGCGGCTGGCTTTTGGTCATGAAGCGATCGGATAGGGCGGCTCGACGCAGCAGCGGTTTGCGGCGATCAGAAGTCGGCTTTAGACTAGGTCCGCTTTGGAGAATGTTCGCTTTCCGGCGCCAAGTGGCTGGAGAGGCGTCAGTGAAACCTGACCGATAGATCGCGCGGTATCGGCCTTGGCGCCATTGCGCGCCAGGCCGGGGGCGATGAGGGTGATTGAGCGCCACTCACTTCATCCGGTTGAACCGCACACTTTTCCCGTCGGCCAGCCTGGTCGCGATATAGCCGCCGGCGAGGCAGGCTTCGCGCTGTGGCATCTTTTCCTGCGGGCTGCGCAGCGTCTCCCACCACGACGCGCGCTGTGCCGCGCGCGGCAAGGCGGCGTCGATGATCTGCTCGATCTGCTCGAAGCTGAGCACGAATTCGGGGAGCGACTGCTTCTTCAGATAATCGCGCAGCGGGTCGTAATCGTTCACGGGTAAGCCCGCTGAGCGGTCAAGCAGACTTCGCCAAAGCCCGCGTCACGGCCTCCGGCTCCTTTTCGACGACCTTGAGCAGGATGCGCGCGCTGCGTTCCGGCTGGCGGCGGCCCTGCTCCCAATCACGCACGGCCGACAGCGCGAACCCGTAGGTTTGTGCGAAGCTCTCTTGCGAAAGGCCAAGTCGGGCGCGGATTTTCTTCACATCAACCCGCGCCGGAACCTGAATTCCATAGTTGCGCTTGTTTCCGGATCCGTCGAGATAGGCTTTAGCCTCGCCGAGCCCGGCTTTGATCTTGTCGAATGCCGCTTTTGTCATTTTTTCCTCCGGTAACTTTCGACCATATCGGCGACCACTCTGCTCAAAGCATTGCGCTCGGCCGCCGAAAGGTTGGCTTTCTGGTTTTTCGCGAAAACCGCCAGAACAAACACGAGCAGGCTTTCTCCACTGGACAGATAGATAATTCGCGCGCCACCGCTCTTGCCCCGCGCGCCGAAGCCAAACCGCGCCTTGCGGATACCGCCACTGCAGGCGAAAGCGGCGCTACTTCTCCAGATACTTCTTCATCTCGGCGCGCAGGCCGTCGCGCAGATCGGCGCGCGCCATGCCGAAGGCGATATTGGCGCGGAGGAAACCGGCCTTGGAGCCGCAATCGTGCCGCTCGCCCTCGAATTCGACGCCGTAGAAGCTTTGCGTCTTGGCAAGGCCGATCATGGCGTCGGTGAGCTGGATCTCACCGCCGGCACCGTGCTCCTGCGTTTCCAGTATCGTGAAAATTTCAGGCTGCAGGATGTAGCGCCCGGTGATCGACAGGTTCGACGGCGCGGTACCCTGGGGTGGTTTCTCCACCATGCCGTCGATCTCGAACATATTGCGGTGCTTGTGGCGCTTGCCGACGCCGCAGATGCCATATTGATGCGTCAGATGCACGGGCACGGCTTCCACTGCGATCAGGTTGGATTTGCCGCCGAGCTTGCCGGCGGCCTCGATCATCTGTCCAAGGCAACCCGGCGTGTTCAGCACCAATTCGTCCGGCAACACTACCGCGAACGGCTCGTTGCCCACGATATCGCGCGCGCACCACACCGCGTGGCCGAGGCCGAGTGGCGCCTGCTGCCGCGTGAAACTCATGGCGCCGGCTTCGGGCTGGTGTTGCGCCAAGATCTCCATCTCGGCCTTCTTGCCGCGCGCGCCGAGTGTGGCGTCCAGTTCGTACATCCTGTCGAAATGGTCCTCGATCACGCCTTTGTTGCGGCCGGTGACGAAGACGAAATGCTCGATGCCGGCTTCCCTGGCCTCATCGACCACATACTGGATAAGCGGCTTGTCGACGATGGTCAGCATTTCCTTGGGCATCGCCTTGGTGGCGGGCAGGACGCGGGTGCCGAGGCCGGCAACCGGGAAGACGGCTTTGCGGATTTTCATGGGATGTCGGGGCGTCCTGAAGGGCATGCGGGAAAGGTGTCTTTGATGGCACGTTGGTAGCCGGTTTGCAGCCGGGAACAAAGCCGGATGTGGCAAGAGCCCGCCAGAGTTTGCCGAGTTCCTTGGCAAGCGGGCGGCGGTGAAAAGGGACATTAAAATCTCCGCTCTGCTAATCTATTGAAAACCGCGACGGGGCCTGCTGAAAAAGGGCGCGCTTTTGGAAACAGGGTGAAATCAATGATGGCCATGACCGGCACCCGGCTGAGGACAGCCACGATCGCGGCGGCGCTGGGCACGTTGTTGCTCGCCGGCGAGGCGCTTGCGCAGTCGCAAAGCGGTGACGGGATTTCCAATCTGCTCGGCAACATCTTCTCGGGGCAAAAATCCACACCATCGCCGCAACCGGCGCCCGCCGGGAGCGGCGCCGCCCCGCCATGGAGCGGCGAGGACGGCGCCTCCGGCCATCCCCTGATGACCGCGAGCGCGATCCGCGAGGCGGCGGCGAATTTCGGCAGTTGCGTCGCCTCGATGTGGCCCGACGCCGCGCGCCGCAACATCTCGCAGCAGAGTTTTGAGCGCTTCACCGCAGGGCTTGAGCCCGATTTGCGCATCATGGATTTGATGGATTCGCAGCCGGAATTCACCAAATCGATCTGGGATTATCTCGACATCCTGGTGAACGACAATCGTCTCGCCAGAGGGCGCGAGATCCTGGCCACATACAAATCGCAGTTCGATGCGACCGAAAAGGCCTATGGCGTCGACCGCTACATCATCGCATCGATTTGGGGGATCGAATCGAACTACTCTACCCAGATGGGCGACCGCAGCGTGCTGCAGTCCACCGCGACACTCGCCTGCGTCGGCCGCCGCCAGAAATACTTCAGGGATGAGTTCCTCTCGGCGCTGGAAATCCTGCACCGCGGCGACCTGCGCCCGGAACAGATGCGCGGCTCCTGGGCCGGCGCCTTTGGCCCGACGCAATTCATGCCGACCGCGTTCAAGCGCTACGCGGTGGACGCCGACGGCGACGGCCGCCGCGACGTGGTCGATAACGCCGCCGACCTGATCGCCTCGACCGCCAACAACCTGAAGAAGGACGGCTGGCAGCCCGGCCAGAGCTGGGGCTTTGAGGTCGTGGTGCCCGAGGGCTTCAACTACATGCTGGCGGATCGGGCCAAGGCGATGACCGTTCCGCAATGGGAGCACCTTGGCCTCAAGCGCGCCGACGGCCAGCCCTTTCCGCGTCCGCAGGACAAGGCCTATCTGCTCGCCCCCGCCGGCGCCGAGGGCCCGGGCTTCCTGATGCTGCAGAATTTCCGGGTCATCATGAAATACAACCCGGCGGAAGCCTATGCGCTGGCGATCGGACATTTCGCCGACCGCCTGCGCGGCGCCGTGCCATTCGTGCAGCCCTGGCCGCGGCAGGAACGGGAATTGTCGCGGGCGGAGCGGCTGGAACTGCAGCAGCTTCTGGCCCAGCGCGGCTTCTACCAGGGCACCCCCGACGGCCAGTTGGGCGGCCAGACCCGGGAGGCCGTGCGCGGCTTCCAGGCTTCGATCGGGGCACCGGCGGACGGATTTGCCTCCTCCAACGTGCTGGAACGGCTCAGGGGGCGGTGATTTGGGGGCAAGTTCCAAATCCCGTTTCGGTAGAGCGTTTTCAAGCGAAGCATGCCCTCGGACTTGATCCGGGGGTGGATACCGGTTCGCGTAAAGAAAAAGCGTCAAAACAACAAAGTAGGGCTTCGGTTCCGATGCAATCAGAACCGGAAGGCTCTAGTCGCGTTAATCCTGTTCGTGGCATTTCCGCCCCGCCCTTGACGGCGGCGGCCGATGCCGGATTTATGGGCGAATCCGCCCGCTTGCGGCCCGATTCCGCTACTATAATTATGCCTGATCACCATTGCGATCGAAGCCCATGCCGAAGCCGAAATCGTTTTTCCGGGTGTTCACCGAAACCGGCCCGCTGATCGCGCTGGCGGTTGCGATCGCGCTGCTGGTGGGGATCGTCGGACCGGCATCCGCGCAGTTTTTCAATTTCGGCGGCCCACCGCGACCGCAGTCGCGCGGCGGCTGGTTCGGTGGCGATCTGTTCGCCCCGTTCCAGCAGCAGGCGCCCAAGCGGGTGATTCAGGATTTTTCCAAGGCGCCGCCGCCGGACAAGCGCGACACGGTGCCGGAGCGCAACGTGCTGGTGCTCGGCGATGCCATGGCGGACTGGCTCGCCTATGGTCTCGAGGACGCCTATGCCGAACAGCCCGACATGGGCGTAATCCGCAGGCACAAGACCGTCTCCGGGCTGATCAAGTATCAGCCCAAGGGCGATCCGGCCGACTGGGCCGCGGCGGCCAAAGGCATCCTTGCCACCGAGAAGCCCGATGCCATCGTCGTCATGCTCGGCCTCAACGACCGCGTCTCGATGCGGGAGCCGGTAACCGAGAAGTCCGACGGCAAATCGACCGATAAGAAGAACGACAAGAAGGACGCCCGCGCCAAACCAGATGCCAAGCCTGCCGATGGCAAGCCTGCCGATGCCAAGTCTGCCGATGGCAAGCCGGCGGAGACAAAACCCGGGACCAAGCCCGATGGCGCAACCGATGCCGCCAAGTCCGACGACCGGCCGGTCGATGCCGAATTGTCGCCGGACGACGCCGCCGACAACGATGTGCCGCCGGCGATCGCGCCGGAGGAGAGCACCCGCTCGCCGAACGGCGTCTATGAGTTTCGCGAGGACCGCTGGGTCGAGCTCTACAGCAAGAAGGTCGAAGAGATGATCGGCGTGCTGAAATCCAAGGGCGTGCCGGTGCTCTGGGTCGGCCTGCCCGCGGTGCGCGGCACCAGGGCGACGGCGGACATGCTGTTCCTGGATTCGCTGTATCGCGACGCCGCCGGCAAGGCCGGCATCACCTATGTTGATGTCTGGGATGGATTTGTCGACGAAGGCGGCCGTTTCATGCAATATGGCCCCGACTTCGAAGGCCAGCCCCGGCAATTGCGCGCCGGTGACGGCGTCTTCTTCACCAAGCGCGGCGCGCGCAAGCTGGCGCATTATGTCGAGCGCGAGATCACGCGGCTATTGGCCGCACGCTCCGCGCCGATCGCGCTGCCGACCGAGCCCGCAACGCCCGACGCCAACGCGCTGCCCGGCCAGCCGGCGCCGCGTCCGCTGGCGGGACCGATCCTGCCGCTGGTGGCCTCCTCCGTCGGCACCGATCAATTGCTTGGCGGCCCGGGCTCGCGCCCCGCCGCGGTCGACGCGCTGGCGGCGCGCACGCTGGTCAAGGGGGAAGCGCTGGCGCCGCCGGCCGGCCGCGCCGACGATTTCGTCTGGCCGCGCCGCGAGGTTGGACGCGAACAGGCCAAGGGTGAGACACCGGTGGCCGCCACTTCTCCGGACGGAACGGCCGCGACACCGAACGCGCCGCCCAAGCCTGCAGTCAGGAAACTTCGCCCCGCGCAATCCGGCGCGCCGTTCCGGGAGTTTTTCGGATTCGGCAACGCGCCGCGCCAGCAGTGGCAGCAGCCGCCTCCGCGCGCGACGCCCGCAACGCCCGGAATTCTGCGCCCGCCGGGCGCTATTGGACGGTCGGCGTCGGTACCGGGCTTCTTCGATCGATAAGCCGATGAAATCCTCGTGGTGAGGAGCGCGTCTTCGTGCGTCTCCGGACGATGCATCGCATCGCCGGGAGAACCATGAAGCCGATTATGTCGTATGCTTCGAGACGCGGCGCGCAGCCAAGTCTACGCAAGCGTATGCTTGCCCGCGTGGCCGCTTCCTCAGCGATAACGGCGAAGCCGTTACGCAGGGATGAGGAACCGGTGATCGCTTAACCGTAATAACGCCAGCGCGGCTGTGGGCGGCGTGGCGGACGCGTCATCAGCATCGCCAGCGCAAAACCGATGCCGCCGGCGATCAACAACGCTCCGAGCGGATTATCCTGCACTTTCTTCGCCACGACTTCCGATCCGCCGCGCAACGTGTCGCCGCTACTATCATAAGCGTCCTTGGCGTAGCCGGCCGCGGCGTCGGTGGCGTCGCGCGCGGCATCCTTGGCCTGGCCATACAGATTCTGCACTGCGCCTGCAGCCTCGCGGGCGCGGCCGGCGGCTTGCGTCTTCGCGTCCCCGGCGACGTCGCCAACGGTGCTTTCGACGTTACCGGCAAAATCCTTGGCCGAGCCGGCAATCCGATCCTTGTCCATCGCGCTCACTCCTTGTTGCACGCGCTTTGTAAGATACGCGCGCTTTGAGATCATTCTTAGGTGAGCTAACCGGCAAGGTCCGGTTCGGTTCCTATAGAATCAGGCCGCCATCGACCACCAGGGTTTGGCCGACGATGTAGGACGCGAGCGGCGACGCCAGAAACAGCGCGGCGCCCGCCATGTCGGCCGGCGTGCCCAGCCGCCTCAAGGGTATCCGTTCGATCGCGCCTTCCAGCCGCTTCGGATTTTCGGTCGTCACCTTGGTCATCTTGGTATCGACGAGACCCGGCGCGATGCCGTTGACGCGAATGCCGTCCCCGGCCCACGCCTGCGCAAGCGTCCGGGTCAATCCGACCGCGCCGCTCTTGGAGGCGTTGTAGGCCGGATTGCCCTTGGTCGAATGATAGGCGGCGGTCGAACTGACGATGATGAGCGAGCCCTTGCTGGCGCCGAGCATCGCGTGAAACCTGGTGGCGCAGGCCATCAGGCTCATCAGGTTGACTTCCATCACCTTGCGAAATCCCGCCATTTCGAATTCGCCGCGCCGGTAGATCACCGCACCCTGCGCCAGCACCAGCACGTCGAGCCGGTCGAACGTCGGCCTGAAGTTTTCGATCGCGCCTGCATCGCTGACGTCGAGCTGAAAGTAGTCCAGGCCCGCAAGATCCGATCCCTCGGCGGCCGAATAATCGGCGGCGCCGGCGCGGGTGCCGCAGACCTGCACGCGCGCCCCCTTGGCCCGGAACGCCTGCGCGATGCCGTTGCCGATGCCGCTGGAGCCGCCCATCACGAGAACCTGCTTGGCGTTGAAATCCAGTTCGTTCATCTCCCGACGATCCTTCTTTTATCTTTTATCGACTTTGTTTGACCTGTCTGGGGATCGGTGCCAGCCTTGTCAATCCAGCGCGTGCAACACGACCTCACGACATCAGCTCACCGCATCAGATCAAGGCGGGTGTTCCATGTCCGAATTCAAACAGCTCAGCCGGTCGGTCAGGGGATTGACCGTTCTTGTCACGGGCGCGGCCTCCGGCATGGGCCGCGCCACCGCGCGGGTGTTCGCCGCCGAAGGCGCGAAGGTGGCGGTAACCGATTTTGCCGCCGACGGCGCCCAATCGGTTGCGGGCGAGATCGCGGAAAAGGGCGGAACCGCCAAAGCCTGGACGCTCGACGTCGCGAGCCGCGATGACATCGATACGGTCGTCAACGATGTCGCCACGCATTTCGGCGGCCTCGACATTATCGTCAACAATGCCGGCATTTCGGTGCGCCTCGCAATCGACGATGACGGCTATGACGAGGCGTGGGCGAAAGCACTGGCCGTGATGCTCACGGCGCATCCGCGCATCATCCGTGCCGCGCTGCCCTATCTGCGCAAATCCAAAAGCCCGCGGATCGTCAACATCGCCTCCACCGAGGCGCTCGGCGCCACTGCGTTGCACAGCCCCTATTCGGCGGCAAAGGCGGGCGTGGTCGGGCTGACGCGTTCGCTGGCGGTAGAACTCGGCCGCGACGGCATCACCGTGAACTGCATCTGCCCCGGGCCGATCACGACCGGCATGACGCAACGGATCAGCGACGAGCACAAGGCGATCTATGCCAGACGCCGCACCGCGCTCGGCCGCTACGGCGATCCCGAGGAGGTCGCCCATATGACGCTGAGCCTGTGCCTGCCCGCAGCGTCGTTCCTGACCGGGGCCGTGATCCCCGTGGACGGCGGCCTGATGGCCCGCAACGCCTGATCCGTTCCCCGGATGCTGCGCAGCACGAAGTGTTGCGCAGCCGGTCCGGGGTCCATTTTTCCTTTGGCCGCGCGTGGGTCCCGGCTCTGCGGCGCATCGTCGAAGAGACGCTGCGCCGTGTCCGGGACAAGAGGTATGCGTCGCGAGACGTTGACATCGCATCGTCTGGAGGTAATTTTTTGGGCAAACGCCGCAGGAAAAACCTGCTCGCTTCGATCAGGAGAACGCCATGACGGTCACGATCCGGCAGCTTCACCCGCATTTTTTCGGTGAAGTTTCAGGCGTCGATTTGCGGCAACCGCTAACGCCGCAGCAGGCCAGGGATATCGAAGCCGGCATGGACAAATACGCCGTGCTGCTGTTCCGCAACCAGGACATCACGGACGAACAGCAATTGGCCTTTGCCTTGAACTTCGGCGAGCGCGAGAACGCGCGCGGCGGCACCGTGACCAGGAAGGAAGATTATCGGCTCACATCCGGCTTGAACGATGTCTCCAACCTCGGCAAGGACGGCAATCCGCTGCCGCGCGATCACCGCACCCATCTGTTCAATCTCGGCAACTGCCTGTGGCATTCCGACAGTTCGTTCCGCCCGATACCCGCGAAGTTTTCGCTGCTGTCGGCGCGGCTGGTGAACCCGAAGGGCGGCAACACCGAATTCGCCGACATGCGCGCCGCCTATGACGCGCTTGACGACGAAACCAGGGCCGAGATCGAGGGCATGATCTGCGAACATTCGCTGATGTATTCGCGCGGCTCGCTCGGTTTTCTCGATTACACCGAGGAAGAAAAGCAGATGTTCAAGCCGGTGCTGCAGCGGCTGGTGCGCACCCATCCGGTGCACGGCCGCAAGTCGCTGTACCTGTCGTCACATGCCGGCGCTATTGTCGGCATGAGCGTGCCCGAGGCGCGGCTGTTGCTGCGCGACCTCACCGAGCACGCCACCCAGCGCGAATTCGTCCATGTCCACAAATGGACGCTGCATGACCTCGTGATGTGGGACAACCGCCAGACCATGCACCGGGTGCGGCGCTACGACCAGTCGCAGCCGCGCGACATGCGCCGCGCCACCGTGGCCGGCACCCAGCCTACGGTGGCGCAACAGGCGGCGGAGTAAGAGTTGCTTGTCATACGCGGGCTTGACCCGCCTATCCATCAATCTTCGTAGGAATTTTCGCGAAGAAGCTGGATGGCCGGGTCAAGCCCGGCCATGACGAAGGCTACGCATGCCCGGCGTCGTTCGACAGCATGCCCGGATCGATGCCGATCTTGCGCAGCGCGCGCAAATATTTTTCCTCGACGTCGTCGCCGAACACCAGATCCGGATCGGCATCGCAATGCAACCAGCCGTTATCCTGGATTTCGTTCTCCAGCTGTCCTGCCGCCCAGCCGGCATAGCCCAAGGCCAGGATCGCATGCCTGGGGCCGGTGCCCTTGGCAATGGCTTTGAGGATATCCACCGTCGCGGTGAGGCAGATGCCGTCGTCGATTCTCAAGGTCGCGTCCTTGATAAAGAAATCGCTCGAATGCAGCACGAAGCCGCGGCCGGTGTCGACCGGGCCGCCGCGCAGCACCTTCATGGTTTCGGCATTTTCCGGCAGCTTGATCTGGTCGGCCTTGTCGATGATGTCGAGCTGCACCAGCAATTCGGGAAAGTCGATGCTGCCGGCCGGACGATTGACGATGATGCCCATGGCGCCATCGGCCGAATGCGCGCAAAGATAGATCACCGACCGCTCGAAGCGCGGGTCGCCCATCACCGGCATCGCAATCAGGAGCTGACCGTCGAGATAGCCCTGAGCGGCCGAATTATCGCCCATGCCGCCGGCTTTGCGGCGAACAGTTCTCGGAGTTTTGCCTTCAGGGTCCATCCGCAAAGGGCTCTCTTGCTGGTCCACATCCTGATATCGGGTGGGGTTTCTGTCAATCAAGCTTCGCGTCGGCGTTTGTTAACACATCACAAGCAATTCAATGGCTTGCCACCTTGCCAGGCTGTAATGACGTCTCATGACCGTTATAGTTCCCATGCGGGCCCCGCTTGGCTTGGCCGCAACGATATTTGCGTCATCGCCAGGCTTGACGATATCCTTGACGGTATGCTTGGCGGTATCCTTGGCGATGGAGGCTCGCGCCGGGGATGCGTCGCCTTGGCAAAGGGACGGCCACTCTGCGGTGCGGTTGCTGGCGGGTTCGCGCAGCGGTGCGGTGCTGCTCGGCGGCATCGCCTTTCAGCTTCAGCCGGGATGGAAAACCTATTGGCGCACTCCCGGCGATTCCGGTGTGCCGCCGCGCTTCGACTTCTCCAAATCGGAAAATATCGAAGCCGTCACCGTGCTGTGGCCGGCTCCGATGAAGTTCGACGACGGCGCCGGCGGCCACTCGCTGGGCTACAAGAACGCGGTCGTGCTGCCCTTGCGCATTGTTGCGAAAAGTGCCGATAAGCCGGTGACGCTTCGCGCCGATATCAATTACGCGGTCTGCGAGAAGCTCTGCATTCCCGTCGAAGCCAAGACCGAACTGCCTTTCGCCAGCGTGGCGAGCACCGAGGACAGCGCGCTGTTCGCAGCGCTCGACACGGTGCCGAAGCCAGCCAATGTCGGCGATCCCAACCCGTTGACCATCCGCGACGTCAGGCGCGACGGCAAATCCACCGTTCTGGTCGACGTGGCGACACCGGACACCAGGGAAGTCAGTCTGTTTGTCGAAGGACCGACGCCGGACTGGGCGCTGCCGGTGCCGACGCTACGCGAACAGAGCCCGCCCGGGGTCAAGCGTTTTGCCTTCGAACTCGACGGCCTGCCTCCGGGCGCCAACTCCGAAGGGGCGGCGCTCAAATTGACGCTGGTCGGCGGCGACCGCTCGTATGAGTTCAATATCAACTTGAATTGACCCGAAGGGTCATTCCGGGACACGCGTCCTCGCGTGGACCCGGAATCCAGGGATTCCCCGATGTGCAATTGCACATCTGAGGTTCGCGCTTCGCGCGCCCCGGAATGACGGCCCAGAAGCACCCAACCTGTTCTTAACGAATAGTTGATAGGTCCGGATCGTCGCCGCACCGGTTGCGGCCCTCTTTCAGGGATCTCCCGCTGTGGCCGTGACCGACGCCGAATCCCCGACAGCTTCACCCACCGGCTTGATCGGGCGGCTGCGCTCGATGTTTGGCTTGTCCCTGGGCGGCTCCAGCGAAGCCTCGGTGACCAAGCGGCTCGCCGGCACCATCTTCATCATCCGCGTGGTCAGCGCGGCGCTGGCCTATCTTTCGCAGATCCTGCTGGCGCGCTGGATGGGCGGCTCGGATTACGGCGTCTACGTCTATGTCTGGACCTGGGTGCTGCTGCTCGGCAGCATGATGGATTTCGGGATCTCGGCTTCTGCGCAAAAGATCATTCCGGAATACCGCAGCGGCGGCGAACATGAATTGCTGCGCGGGTTTCTCTCCGGCAGCCGCTGGATCACCTTCGTCGTGTCGAGCGCGGTCTCGCTGCTGCTGGCTTTCATCGTGGACCTGCTTTCGCCATGGATCGAGGAAGCCGCGATCATCCCGCTTTACATCGGCTGCATGACGCTGCCGGCCTTTGTCGTCGCCAATACCCAGGACGGCATCGCGCGCTCGCACGACTGGATGCGGCTCGGATTGATGCCGCAATTCATCGTCCGGCAGTCGCTGATCATCGGCTTTACCGCGGGCGCCTTCGTGCTCGGCCTCCATCTCGGCGCGGCGCTGGCGATGCTGGCCAGTGCGGCCGCGGTATGGATCGCCATGATCGGGCAGATGGTGGTGCTGAACCGCCGGCTCGGCCGACATATCAAGCCCGGCCCCAAGGCTTACGATTTCCGCGGCTGGCTCGCGATCTCACTGCCGATCCTGATGGTCGAAGGCTTTTACCTGCTGTTGTCCTACACCGATGTGCTGGTGCTGCAGCAATTTCGCATCTCCGAGGAGGTCGGCGTCTATTTCGCCGTGGTGAAGACGCTGGCGCTGGTCTCCTTCATTCACTACGCGATGTCGGCGACGACGGCGCATCGTTTTGCCGAATATCACGCCCTCGGTGACACGCCGCGGCTGTCGGCCTATGTCGCGCACGCGACCAAATGGACGTTCTGGCCGTCGCTGGCCGCGACCATCCTGCTGCTGGCGCTGGGCAAGCCGCTGTTGTGGCTGTTCGGACCGCAATTCGTGGCCGGCTACGACATCATGTTCGTCGCTGCCATTGGCCTCGTGGTCCGCTCCGCGATCGGCCCGGTCGAGCGGTTGCTCAACATGCTCGGCCACCAGCATATCTGCGCGCTGGCCTATGCGCTGGCTTTTGTCATGAACGTCGTGCTGTGCGTGACGCTGGTGCCGCGGTTCGGCGGTCACGGCGCCGCGGCGGCGACCTCGATCTCGCTGGTGTTCGAGACCGTGCTGTTGTTCTGGATCGTGCGAAAACGGCTGGGACTGCACGTGCTGGCGTTCGGGAACAGCGGGTCCAACGACTCGCCGTAGCGGTTGAAAAGGCGCCCGCGCGATATGATTTCATTATGACTACGACCGACCTGAAAAATCTGTTGGAGCGCGTTCGGAGTCGGCCCGAAGCGGCGCAGGATGAACTTGTTGCTGTTGCAAACCAAATCGAAAGCGAGTTGCAAGGCCGGGACTATCTCGCGACCCGAGAGGAATTGCAGATCATAGATGCTGCAATGGCCTCCATCGACGGCGGCGAAGCCGCAACTGATGTTGAAATCAAAACAGCTTTTGCAAAATTTCGTTCAGCATGAAGCTGGTCTATTCGCGGCGGGCGCTCGCTGATCTTAACGAGATCGCGAGCTATTATGCTGCCAGTGCCAGCCCAGCGATAGTTGAGCGGGTAGCGCGGGCGCCATATGGTTCACTCGTCATGCGCGGGCTTGACCCGCGCATCCATCAAACAATCAAAATGGCGCTTCGCGCGATGGATTGCCGGGTCAAGCCCGGCAATGACGACGCGGTATCGTGACGCGCAAATATCTGATTCGAATTTCAAACAGCGAGAGGACGTGAATCCGCGTTCTCGCGGCACGATGTGCCCGAGCTTTGCGTAAGCTTCCGCCCTCCTTCGAAGTAGAGGGCGCAGGGAAAGCCGGATGCGCGCTGCACCCGCGGTCTCGTGTGCAATGTGCACAA
>WNGJ01011838.1_pt1 | contig 13789 bp, 17 predicted proteins | sample 5400611 | NCBI WGS metagenome assembly WNGJ01 (sample SAMN13153375, study PRJNA577476) | soil metagenome | isolation source: 40 cm soil or saprolite under Garry oak tree replicate 1 | place: USA:California | collected 2016-06-15 | reverse complement strand
GACATGGCGGGCGTCGACTTCGGCCACCACGGCGAGGACTGCACCTTCGAGACGCTGCTGCGGCGCACCGGGCTGCGCGACCGCAAGCTCACCGTCCTCGCCGAGATCATCCACGAGGCCGACCTGAAGGATCAGAAGTTCGCCCGCGAGGAAGCCCGCGGCGTCGATCTGACGATGCGCGCCCTGCTGAGCGCGATCAAGGACGACCACGAGGCCCTGGCCCAGGGCCTCATCCTGTTCGACGGCCTGTACGCGACCATCGGAGAGCGGGCATGACCGATCCGCGGAAGGAGGACGAGGTCGGCAGCCTGTTCGTCCTGTGCGGCGTGGTCGTGCTCCTCGTGAAGGCGCCGCCGCGCCGCCTGCTCGCGTGGGCCGGGTCGGCGCGGGGCCTCCCCCGCGCTCGGCTGGCCCCTCGTCCTGCTCACCGGGCTGGCCGCCCCCGCCACCCTCGGCGTGCTCGGCCAGATCCTCTGGTTCTTCACCAAGGCGGGCGCGTTCGTCTTCGGGAGCGGGCTCGCCATCGTGCCCTTCCTGACGGCGGCGTCGTGCAGGAGCACCGGTGGCTCACCGACCAGCAGTTCCTCGACGCGGTCGCGGTGGCCATGCTCACGCCGGGGCCGGTCGTGATCACGGTAGCCTTCATCGGCTACCTCGTGGGCGGCCTCGCGGGCGGGACGCTGGCCGCGATCGGCGTCTTCCTGCCGACCTATCTCTTCGTCGTGATCCCGTACCGCTGGTTCGACCGCTTCAGCGAGAATCTCCAGATGAAGGCCTTCGTCGGCGGCGTCACCGCGGCCGCGGCGGGCGCCATCGCCGGCGCCTGCTTCGTGCTCGGGCGGCGGGCCATCTTCGACGGGCCCACCGCCCTGCTGGCCCTCGGCGCGTTCGGCCTGCTGGGGCGCTTCAAGGTTCCGGAGCCGGTCCTGATCGCGGGCGCCGGAGCCGTCGGCCTCCTGATCTTCTGGCTGCGGGGCGCGTCGTGAAGCGGGCCGGGCGCCGCGCCGCCGCGGCGGCCCTGCAGCCGCCGGGCGGCTGGCTCACCGGGCAGACCGGCCGCGGCACCGCGCGCTGGACCCGGCAGGGGGACGCGCTCACCTACGAGGGCGGGGCCGCGTTCGGGTGGGCCGTGCACGAGGGCGCGTCGTATCGCGACGGCTGGGTGGAGACCCGGTTCAAGCCGATGGCGGGGCGCGAGGACCGGGCCGGGGGCGTGGTCTGGCGGTGGCGCGACGCGGACAACTACTACGTCGCCCGAGCGAACGCGCTCGAGGACAACGTCGTGGCCTACAAGGTCGTGCGGGGGCGCCGCACCGATCTCACCCCGGTGGGCGCCCCGCCCGGCACCTACGGGGTCAGGGTCCCGGTGCCGTCCGGCGCCTGGCACACGCTCCGGGTCGACTTCACGGGCGTCCACTTCGAGATCACCTACGACGGCCGGCGTCTCTTCGCCGTCCGCGACGACACCTTCCCCGACGCTGGCCTCGCGGGGATCTGGTCAAAGGCCGACAGCGTCACCGAGTTCAACCAGTTCCGACAGGAGGCCGCACCATGAGCAGCGATCGCCCGGTTCTCTTCGTCTGCCTGCACGGGGCCGCCAAGAGCGTCCTCGCCGCCGCCGACTTCCGACGCATGGCCGCGGAGCGCGGCCTCGACATCCCCGCCGCCTGGGCCGGCACCGAGCCCGATCCGGCCATCGCCCCCCGCGTGCTGCGCGCCCTGCTCGCCGAAGGTGTGGACCTGACCGACCAGGTGCCGCATCGGCTCACGCGCGGCGACGTCGCGGGCGCCGCGCGCGTCGTGGCCTTCGGGTGCGACCTGGGCGAGGCGGCCCCGGCCGGCACCCCGATCGAGCAGTGGACGGACGTGCCCGCGGTGAGCGACGACCTGCCCGCCGCCCGCGCGGTGATCCGCCGCCACCTCGAGCGGCTCGTCGACGAGTGCGCCCGCTCCCGGAGCGGGCCCTCTTGAAGGGGGCTCACCGCCGGAGCGCGCCCGCGTGACCGCGGACGGGCGCCTCGTCTTCGCGGCCAAGACCGCACGCACCTTCTGCTACGGCTTCCTCGGCGTGCTCTTCCCGGTCTATCTGGCCGAACACGGGATGGGAGCCCGGCAGATCGGGGTCGCGGTCACCCTCACCTTGCTCGCGAGCGCGGCCATGACGTTCGCGATCCGGCGGCCCGCCGAGCGCTATGGGCCGCGGGTCGCGCTGCTGGCCCAGGCCGGCCTGATCGTCGTCTCGGCTCTCGTCTTCCTCGTGACCGAGCAGCCCTGGCTCATCGTGGCGGCGGCCATGGTCGGCAACCTGGCGGTGGGCACCGGCGAGACGGGCCCGTTCCTGACCCTCGAGCAGGTCGCGGTCACCCGGGCGACCCCGCGGGAGCGTCTGACCACGACCCTCAGCCTCTACAACCTGGCTGGCTACGGCGCCTCCGCGCTCGGGGCCGCCGCGGTGGGCCGCGCGGGAGCCTCGCCACGCGTTCTCTTCGCGGTCTTCCTCCTGGGCGGCCTCGTCCAGATGGCGGCCTACGCGCTCATGCGCCCGGACCCGGCGCGCCCCGCCGGCCCTCGACCGGCCGTCGCGATGCCTTCCCGCCCGCTCATTCATCGCCTCGCCGCGCTCTTCGCGCTCGACTCGCTCGCGGGCGGCTTCGTGCTCCAGAGCCTGATCGCCTACTGGTTCTACATCCGCTTCGAGATGGACCTGGCCGCGCTCGGCTGGACATTCTTCGGCGCGCAGATCCTGTCCGGCCTGTCGCTGCTGCTGGCCGCGCGGCTGGCGCCCCGGCTCGGGCTGGTCAACACCATGGTGTTCTCGCACCTGATCTCGAACGTGCTGCTGATCGGGGTGGCGCTGGCGCCTTCGGCCGCGCTCGCAGTCACGCTGCTGCTCGCCCGTCACCTGCTCTCTCAGATGGACGTGCCCACCCGCCAGAGCTTCCTCATGCTGGCGGTGCAGGATCATGAGCGCGAGGGCGCCGCGAGCCTCACCAACATGAGCCGCACGCTCGCTCAGTCGGTGAGCCCCGCCCTCACCGGCTGGGTGATGGCGAGCGTGTCGATGGCCGCGCCGTTCTTCCTGGGCGGAGGCCTCAAGATCCTCTACGACGTGATGCTCTACGCGACCATCCGCAACGTGGAGACGCGATGACCCTGCTCCTGACCCGGGGGGACGTGGTGGAGCTGCTGACGCTCGATGAGTGCATCGCTGCGGTGGAGGCCGGCTTTCGTCGCCAGGCCGAGGGCGGTGCGGTCGGACCCGGCGTGCTCGGCCTGCCCGTGCCGGACGGCGGCTTCCACATCAAGGCGGCCGGGCTCCGTCTCGCCCGCTTCTACGTCGCGGCCAAGATCAACGCCAACTTTCCCGACAACGTGGCCCGCCGGGGTCTGCCGACCATCCAGGGTGTGGTCGTGCTCTCCGACGGCGAGACCGGGCTTCCCCTGGCCCTGATCGACTCGATGGAGATCACCGCGCTCCGCACCGGCGCCGCCACCGCGGTCGCCGCCCGGTATCTGGCGCGGCCGGAGGCACGCGTGGCCATCGTCGTCGGCTGCGGGCGCCAGGGCCGCATCCAGCTCGCCGCACTGGCGCGCGTCCGTCCGCTCGAGCGCGTCCACGCGGTCGACGCCGACCCGGGCCTCGCGGCGCGCTTCGCCCGAGAGATGTCGGCCCAGCTCGGCCTCGACGTGCGCCCAGCCGCGAGCGCCGCGGAGGCAGCGCCGGGGAGTGATATCTGCGTGACCTGTACCCCGTCGCGCAGACCCCTGCTGCACCGGGTCGACGTGACGCCCGGCGCCTTCGTCGCGGCGGTTGGCGCCGACAACGAGCACAAGCAGGAGCTGGAGCCGGCCCTGATGGCGGCCGCGACCATCGTGGTCGATAGTCTCGAGCAGTGCGCCGCCATCGGCGATCTCCACCACGCCCTCGCTTCGGGCGCGGTCTCCATCGGCCAGGTGCACGCGGAGCTGTCCGAGGTGGTCGCGGGGCGCAAGCCCGGCCGGCGGTCGGCCGAGGAGATCACGATCTTCGACAGCAGCGGCGTGGCGATCGAGGACGTCGCCGCCGCGGCGGCGGTCTACGAGAAGGCGGTGGCGGCCGGCCGCGGAGTCACGGTGGACCTGGCGAGCTGACCGGACGAGCGCGGCGCGCTCACGTGGATCACCGTCGCGGGCGCCCGAGCATGCACGAGATCTGGTAGCGGTGTCGGGCGACCCAGCGGTAGAGGAGCGGCGCCAGCGCCTCGACGCCGGGAAGGCGGAAGGCGGACGCCAGCCAGCGCCAGCCGCGCATCCGGCGGAGGATCTCGGGGATCGCGGCGTCGCCCGCGAGGACCCGCCCGTCCGGCAGGATGAGCTGCATGGCCTGCAGGCAGGCCCGCTCGTCCATCCAGGGATAGCGGGCGCGCCGCTCGGCCGCCTGGCAGGGCAGGAATTCCAGGTGGCCGCGGACGGCGCGGCGAGAGATCCACGAGACGCCCCCCTGGCACAGCCCGCAGGTCCCATCGTAGATGAGCACGGCGCGGGCGCGGTCGACCGGGGCCTGGGCCTCCTCGAGCTTCGGGTCCATCAGGCCGCCATTGTACTCCCGTGGGTCAGCGGTAGGCACACGGGGGCACCGCGGTCCGCCAGGGCCCCTGGGTGAGATGTCCGCCGGGCGGGAACAGGCGAAGCTGCTCGGCGGGCAGCGCCGCCCGTACGCGACGGCCGCGCAGCGTGAGGAAGTAGCCGGCGCGGGTCGCGTCGACGCCCAGACGGCGGAGATCCTGCGCGTCGCGCGGCAGTGTGTGACGGCGCTCCGCCACCAGGCGCCGGGCCGCGGTGGGGCCGATGCCCGGCACCCGCAGCAGCAGCTCGTAGGGCGCGCGCTCGAGCGCCACCGGGAACCGCTCCACGTGGGCCAGCGCCCATCCCGTCTTCGGATCGTGCTCGAGGGCCAGGTTGCCGTCGTCCCCGAAGACCAGCTCCTCCACGCGGAAGCCGTACTGGCGGACGAGGTGCTCGGCCTGGTAGAGCCGCCATTCGCGCGCGGCCGGCGTGGGCGGGAGGCCTTCCATCGGCGTGCCCTCCACCGGCTGGAACGCGCTGAAGTGGGCGTGGTGCAGCAGTCCCTGCCGCTCGAGACCGCCCACGACCCCCAGGATCTCGCGATCACGCTCGCCCTGGGCGCCCACCACGAACTGCGTCGTCGTCCCCGCCGCCGCGATCCCGGGCCGGCCCTCGAGCCGCGCCTCCCGTGAAAGGCGGCCGGCCAGCATGAGGGCGGGGAGCAGATCGCCCGAGTAGTCCTTCTCGCGGGCGAGGCCGCGCACCACCGCGTCGTTGGGGCCCTCCAGGTTCACCGACACCCGCGTGGCGAGTCGGGTCGCCGCGATCACCTGATCGCGCTCCGCTCCCGGCAACATCTTGATGTGCACGTAGCCGGCGAAGCCCTCGCGTCGTCTCAGGATCTCGACCGCCGCGAGCATGCGGTCGACCGCCCGCGCGGCGCGCCCCGGGACCCCCGAGGTGAGGAACAGGCCCTGGGCCACTCCGCTCCGGTGCGACTCCATGAACGTTCTCGCCACCTCCTCCGGCGAGAGCGCGGTGCGCTTCACCCGCCCGCCGCAGAACGTGGGGCAATAGCCGCAGGAGAGCGAGCAGGCGTTGGTCTGCATGACGCGCATGAGCGTCGTCGAGCCGCCCCCGGGGAGCCTGACGGGTCGGATGCCCACCGGCCCTTCATTCAGGCGCGCCCGGGCCGGCAGACCGGTCTCCCGGTCGTCGGCGGCGGCTTCGGCGAGGATCCGGAATCGCTGGGCTCGGTCCATCATCTGATACTAAACACACGACGAGTATCATGGCAAGTACAACCCGATGCGCTAGAATGGCCGGCCATGGGCCGAGCGTGGCTGAGGATGTCGCTCTTGCTGGTGATGATGACGGCGTGCGCGCGGGTGCCAGGCCAGGAGGTCCCCGACGTCCGGACGCCGCTGGTGGTGGTCAACGAGATGCTGAGGCTCGGCTCGGTAACTGCCGATGATGTCGTCTACGATCTCGGCTCCGGCGACGGGCGTATCGTCATCGCGGCCGCCCGCGACCGCGGGGCGCGCGGGGTGGGATTCGAGATCGATCCGGCGCTGGTGGCGCAGGCCGTCGAGCGGGCGCGTCGGCTGGGACTCGCCGATCGAGTCACCTTCCGGCAGGACGATCTCTTCCAGGCTGATCTGCGGGATGCGACCGTCGTCACGCTCTACCTCTCCCCGGACCTCAATCGCCGGCTCCGCCCCAAGCTGCTGAGCGAGCTCCGGCCGGGCTCACGCGTCGTGTCGCACAACTTCGACATGGGGGACTGGGCGCCCACGCGGACGCTCCAGGTGACCAGCAACGAGGGGACCCACACGCTCTATCTGTGGGTGGTGCCGGAGAAACAGTAGGGCTCGGGGGCCCCCTGACCCTGCCCTCTCCCCCTTGGGAAGGGGGAGAGGGAGAGGGCGTGGGCTAGGCGCCGGTGACGGCCTTGATCGCGTCGTGGGTGACCGAGACGAGGCGGTCGACCTGAGCCTCGCTGATGATCAGCGGCGGCGCGAAGAAGATGTGCTCGAGGCGGGCGCGGGTGATGACCCCGCGCTTGGTCATCTCGGCCAGCACGCGCGGTCCCACCTTCTTGTCGGCGCCGAACGGCGCCTTGGTCCCGCGGTCCTCCACCAGCTCCACCGCGGCGAGGAGCCCCTTGCCGCCGCGGATGTCGCCCACGTGCTTGTGGTCGCCGAGCGCCTGCTGGAGGCCCTTGTGCAGGCGCGTGCCCATGGCCGCCGCGCGCTCCCAGAGCCGCTCGCGCTCCATGATCTCGAGGTTCGCGATCCCGACCGCGCAGCAGGTCGGATGCCCCGAGTAGGTGTAGGCGTGCATCCACTTGTCCTCGGGCTTCACCTCGTCCATGGCCTGCTTGATCGCCTTCGAGACCATGATGCCGCCGAGCGGAAGATAGCCCGACGACACGCCCTTGGCGAAGGAGACGATGTCGGGCAGCACGTTCCAGTGCTCGAGCGCGAACCACTTGCCGGTGCGGCAGAACCCGGTGATGACCTCGTCGGCGATGAAGAGCACGTTGTGCTTGTCGCACACCTTGCGCACGAGGGGGAAGTAGTCGTCGGTGGGGTAGAGCACGCCGCCCCCGCCGTGGATCGGCTCGGCGATGAAGGCGGCCACCGTGTCCGCACCCTCGCGCACGATGGCCTCTTCCAGGAGGCGCGCGGCAGTTTGCCCCGCGGTCTCACCCGGCTTGGCGCCCTCCTGACGGTACGGATAACAGGTTGGAATATGCACGAAGCCCGGGACGCGCGGCTCGAACATCTTCCAGTAGGGCGACATCCCGGTGGCGCTCATCGCCTGCAGCGTCACGCCGTGATAGGCGAGCGTGCGCGCGATGACCTTCACCTTGTCGGGCTTGCCCTTGGTCTTCCAGTAGAAGCGCGCGGTCTTGAACGCGGACTCGTTGGACTCCGCGCCCCCCGAGGTGAAGAAGACACCCTGCATGTTCGGATACGCGATGGTCATCAGCTTGGACGCGAGCTGGATGGCCGGGATGTTGGTCGAGCCGGAATAGGCGGAGTAGTAGGCCAGCTCGCGGATCTGGTTGGCCGCCGCGTCGGCCAGCTCGGTCCGGCCGTGCCCCACGTTGACGTTCCACAGCCCGGCGAGCCCGTCGATGTACTCGCGGCCCTGCACGTCGGTCAGCACCGCGCCGCGGCCTCGCACGTAGACCATCGGCTCCAGATGGTCGCTCGGGTGGTGCAGCGGGTGGATCAGGTGATCCTGGTCGTCCTTGATGAGCTGCGCGGCCTCGACGGGCATCGGACTCCTCCTACGGGCTCGGCTGGTGGTAGATGGACGTCGCGGGCGCGTGGGCCCGGTAGTCGCCGCCCGGTATCGGCACGCCGCGGTCGAGCGGGCCGATGTACCAGTAGATGCACGCGGCCTGATCGCGGCCGTCCTCGCTCCGGACGGTGACCTCCCGGCGATGATACTGGGGTCCCTCCGCCGAGTCCAGCGTCCCCCACAGCGCGGGATCGTGCAGGAGATAGACCTCGCCGTGGATCGCGCTCGTGCCGCCGGGATCGGCCACCGCGCCGGGGTACGAGCCGAGATCCAGGATCCGCCCGGCCACCCGTCCGCGTCCGAGGTAGGCGGTGCGGCCCTCGAGGAGCCGATGCAGGCGGAAGCCCCGCATCAGCGTGCCGTAGGTGAAGAGGAGATCGCCGGCCACCGCGGGGCGCTCGTTACGCGCGGGGTGGCGGGTCCTTCGCCTCCTGCTCCTCACGGGAGCAGGCTCCGGGCGCGGCTCAGGTCTGGATGCCGAGGCGCGGCAGCACCCAGCGATTGAGCGCGAACCAGCCGATCAGGAGGACGCCGACGGCCAGCGCGGCTTCCATCGATCAGGACTCCGCCGGCTCCCCGCCGTTCACCGCCCGCAGGACCGCGCCCAGGAAATCCCGCTCCGGCAGCGCGCCCTCGAAGCCGACGCGATCGTTGATGACGATCTTGGGGACGGCCATCACCTGGTAGCGCTCGGACAGCTCCGGGAACTCGTTGGCCTCGATGCACTCGGCCCGAACCCGGGGAGACGCGATCGCCATGTGCTGCGCCAGGCGCACGGCCCGGGGGCAGTGCGGTCAGGTGGGGGTCGCGAAGACCTTGATCGTGACGTCCTCGGTGAGCCCGGCCAGGGCGGCCTTGGTCTCGTCGGTCAGGCCCGCATCCCCGGTGGACACCGCGATGATGGAATCGATCAGGTTGGAGAACTCGTAGCCGGCGGGGATGCCCAGGAACCGGATCCCGTAATCCTGCGCCCCCTCCACCACGACGGCGGGCGACTCGGTGATCCCGTAGGCCGCCGCCTGGTCGCGATCGATGTGGGGGTTGAGTACCGTGACCGACAGCTGGTCGGACAGCGCGGCCACCTCCCGGATCAGGGCCACCGCCTGGGTGTTGCTGTCGCCGCCCAGCTCGGTGGCGAACACGGTGAGCTTCACCGGGCCCCCGATGCGCTCGAACTCCTTCTTCACCGCCGCCTCGTCCCGCGCCTGAAGGAATGCCATGGCTCGAAGTATACCGGCTTTACTTCGGGGCCCCGCGGACGATTTCGAGCATCCGGCGGTAGCCGGAGGAATCCACGCGCGCGTCGATCAGCGCCGGACCGGGGGCGGTCTGCGCCGCGATCAGCGCCGTGCTGAGCGTTGCCTCGTCGGTCGCGGTGAAGGCGCGCAGGCGGAAGGCCCGGGCCAGCGCGCGGAGATCGGGCCCCGCGTAACGCATCGAGACACCCTCGAACCCCTTCTGCTCCTGCTTGACCTCGATCAGCGAGAGGGCCTCGTCGTTGAAGACCACGATGAGCAGTGGCAGCCGGAGCCGCGCCACCGTCTCGAGCTCGGACGCCACCATCATGAGCCCGCCGTCACCCGTGAAGCAGACCACCCGACGGTCGGGATGGACGAGCTGCGCCGCGATGGCCGCGGGCAGCGCGAAGCCCATGGTGGCGAGCCCGTTCGAGATCAGCAGCTCGCCGGGCTCGAGGGCCTGCCAGTAGGTGGTGGCCGGGAACATGTGGGCGCCCGCGTCCACCGTGGCGATGCTGCCCGCGGCGGTGAGCTCGCGGGTCATCTGGGCCACCCGGTGCGGGGCCAGGCCGGGCACCGGGACCTCGAGGGCGGCGAGACGCTCGCGCCGGAGCCGGTCCACCTCGGCCACGTCCCAGTCCGCCCGCGCGCCCGGCCCCATGATGCGCGACGCCAGATCCTCCAGGATCGCGCCCGGCTCCCCCACCACCTCGAGCGCGGGCGTGAAGTAGGCGTCGCCGCCCGACGCGCGCAGCCGCGGATCGGCGGCCGCGCAGCGGGTCAGGCTCAGCACCGGCGCGGTGTAGGCCCAGCGCCGCGGGATCAGCTCGACGGTGTCGAGGCCGAAGGCGATGATCAGGTCCGCGCGCTTGACCAGCGGCTCCTCGAGCGCCCCGCCCGTGAAGATGCCGAGGGCGAGCGGGTGCGGATCCGGGATCGCGCCCTTGGCCTTGTAGGTGGTCAGCACCGGCGCGGGCAGCGCCTCCGCGAACGCGCGCAGCCACTTGGCGTCCGCGGCGCGGCAGCCGAGGCCCGCGATCACCAGCGGGCGCCGGGCCGCGCGGATCATCCGGGCCGCGCGCTCGACCAGGTCGCCGTCGAGGGCCGCGGGCGGAGCCGGGGTCACCGACGTCGCCACCGGCATCGCGCGCCGGCCCGCGACGTCCGCCGGCAGGTCGAGATGCACGGGCCCGCGCGGCTCCGCGAGCGCGAGCTGCACCGCGTGGGCCGCCCAGTGCGCGGCCGAGTCCACGCCGACCGTGACGCTGCCCTTGGTGATCGGCGCCAGGTATGCCGTGTGGTCGAGGTACTGATGCGTCGCGTACTCGAGCACGCCCGACGGGTGCCGGTCGCTGATGTAGATGACCGGCGAGCGGTCGAGCCGGGCGTGGGCCAGTCCGGTGGCGCTGGCGGTGACGCCGGGGCCGAGCGTCGAGAGCACCGCCCCCGGGTGACCGGTCAGCTCTCCGGTGACCGCGGCCATGATGCAGGCCGCCCACTCCTGGTGGCAGAGCACGAAAGGCAGCCCGCGGGCCCGCGCGGCCTCGAGGACCTCGAGGTTGGACCCTCCGCCGGGAACCCCGAAGAGGCGGGACACCGCGGCCCGCTTCAGGCCGTCTACCAGGAGATCGGCGACGGTGGGCATCACGCGCCTCCGGCCGGGGCGCGCCGAGGCAACATCACGTCGCTCCGCTAGCCCCCCGCCAGTCGCCGGAGCACCGGCTCCATCCGCTCGAGCGCCTTCTTGAGGTTCGCCTCCGAGCTGGCGTAGGACAGGCGCAGGTAGCCCTCGCCGTACTGGCCGAACGCGGAGCCCCCGAGCACCGCGACGCCCGCCTCCTGCAGCAGCGCCTCCGCGATCTCGGTGGAGGGTCGCTTGAGCGCTTTCACATTGGGGAAGACGTAGAAGGCCCCGCGCGGTGAGCGGCAGGACACGCCGGGCAGGCGGTTGAGACCCGCCACCAGCACGTCGCGCCGCCGCTTGAACTCGGCCACCATCTCGGTCACCGGGGTCTGGTCACCTTGCAGCGCCGCGATGCCCGCGTGCTGGGTGAACGAGGCGGTGCAGGAGTTGGAGTTCACCATGAGGCGGGTCACGTGCTCGGCGAGCGCCACCGGCATCACCCCGTAGCCGAGCCGCCAGCCGGTCATCGCGTAGGCCTTGGAGAAGCCGTCCAGGATGATGACCAGGTCCTTCATCCCCGGGAAGCGGGTGATGGAGGCGAACTCGCCCTCGTAGAGGAACGCCTTGTAGATCTCGTCGGCCAGCACCGGGATGCGGTAGGTCTTTGCGATCTCGGCGATGCGGCCGAGCTGGTCGACCTCCAGCACGCCGCCGGTGGGGTTCTGGGGCGAGTTGATGATGATCAGCTTGGTCTTGCGGGAGACGCTCTTCTCGAGCACGTCGAGGTCGAAGCCGAAGCCGCTCTCCTCCCGCAGGGGGATCGGCACCGGCTTGCCGCCCACGAAGTTGATCACCGATTCGTAGATCGGGAAGCCCGGGTTCGGGTGGACGACCTCGTCGCCCGGGTTCACCAGCGCGGTGATCACGAAGTACATGATGGGCTTGGCCCCCGGGGTCACCACGATCTCGTCGGCGGTGACCGGGAGGCTGCGGGTGCCCTCCACGTCCTTCACGATGGCCTCGCGCAGCTCGGGCAGGCCCGCGGCCGGCCCGTAGTGGGTGGCCCCGCTGTCGAGCGCCCGCTTGCCCGCCTCGCGGATGTGCTTCGGCGTGTCGAAGTCCGGCTCGCCGATCTCGAGGTGGATGATCTCCTTGCCCTGCCGCTCGAGGGCCTTGGCGCGCGCCAGCACCTCGAACGCCGATTCCGTGCCCAGACGTGACATCCGCTCCGCGAATTCCATGGTGGCGCCGATTATACCCGATCCCGGTCGTCTTCCTCGAGCCCGCGCACGCTCACGCCGAGCAGCGACGCGAGTGTCCGAGCGAGCCCGACGAGCTGAACCGGATCGATGACCGCGCCCGCAAGATCGGTCGGACGCATCCGCAGGTCGTCCAGGATCGACCCTCGAAGATCGGCCCCCTCGAGATGGGCACCGTACAGCGAGGCGCCCCTGAGGTCCGATCCACGCACGGTGACCCCGGGGAGCCTGGCGTCCTGGAAATCGGCCTCCGTCAGGACGCAATCCTCCAGCCGGGTGTTCCGGAGCTCGGCGAACCGGAACGAGATCAGGGCGCCGCGGCACTCGCGCATGACCACGTGCCTCAGCGAGGCCTCGGCCATGTCGAGGCCGGTGAAGCGGCACCCGATGAACTCGACGCGGTCGATGGAGGCGTTGCGCACCGTGGCGTTCGCGAGATCGCAGCCCTCGAACCTCGCGTCGGCGAGGACCAGCCCCTCGAGTCTCGTATGGCTCAGATCCGTCTCGCGCAGGTGGACGCGCTCGAATCTGACGTTCCGCGCCGTGCGATCGACCAGCCGGCAGTGCGAGATCTCCATGTCCGCGTAGACACCGCCGTCGGCAATCTCCAGCTCCCGCACGGCGCGGAGGGTCCGGCCGGTCGGCAATCGCGGGGCCGTGACGAGGGGCCTCCGGCGAGCGCTCATGGCCCGACTATACTTGACCGCGTGGACTTGGTGGAGATCCCCGCCGGCTGGTTCTGGATGGGCTGGGAGGACGGCCATCCGGGCGAGCGGCCGCGGCATCGCGTCTGGCTCGACGCGTTCGCCATCGCCCGCGCTCCCGTGACCAACCGGGAGTACGCTCCCTTCCTCGAGGAGACGGGCGCGAGCCCGCCCGCCTGGTGGGCGGATGCCCGCTTCGCCGATCCAGAGCAGCCGGTGGTGGGCCTGAGCTGGCTCGACGCGACGGCCTACTGCCGCTGGCGGTCCGGGCGCGCCGGGGCGCGCCTGCGCCTGCCGTCGGAGGCCGAGTGGGAGAAGGCCGCGCGCGGCGGGCTCGACGGCGCCCGCTTTCCCTGGGGCGAGGCGCGGCCGCCCCGCGCCGGCCTCGATCGGCCGCCGCGCCCGATGGAGACACCGCCCAACCCCTTGGGGCTACTCGCGCTGTCGGGCGTCTGCCACGAGTGGTGTCTCGACTGGGAGGATGAGACCTACTATGCCCGATCGCCCGAGCGCGACCCTCGCGGGCCGGAGACGGGCACCCGGCGCGTCTCCCGCGGCGGCGCCTGGCGGCATCACGATCCATGGAGCCCGGTGGCGCATCGCTCCTCCCTGCCCCCGCACCTGCGCTACTCCGACTACGGCTTCCGCCTCCTGCGCGAGGGAGGGGCGCTCTAGCCCGACCCACTCAGGAACGGGCTCCACCGAGACCGGCCAAGGCGGTCTCCGCGCCCGGCAGCCAGTGCCGCATGTCCATCGCGTGGAGCATCCGCACCGCGGCGGCCAGCTGCTCGCGTGCCTCGTCGCGCCGGCCCGTGCGCGCGGCCAGCGCCCCCAGGTCGAGACGGCACAGGGCCTCGAGCGGACGCATGCCGAGGGCCTGGGCTCCCTCGAGCGCGCTCTCGCAATGCCGCACGGCCGCGTCCGGATCCGTGGACGCGAGCGCTTCACCCAGCATGCGGAGCGCCCCCGCCGCGTAGCCTCGCTCCTCCTGCTCGGAGGCGAGCCGGTGCGCGTCCTGCGCGGTGGCACTCGACGCAGTAGCGCTGGCTCGGCGGGTTCGGGGTGTGACAGTGGGCGCAGGTCAGCGGGGTCGAACCCACGCCGCTA
>WNGJ01005091.1_pt1 | contig 13790 bp, 14 predicted proteins | sample 5400611 | NCBI WGS metagenome assembly WNGJ01 (sample SAMN13153375, study PRJNA577476) | soil metagenome | isolation source: 40 cm soil or saprolite under Garry oak tree replicate 1 | place: USA:California | collected 2016-06-15 | reverse complement strand
CGTACCGGGTTAGCGGCCGCGCCGGCAAAGCCACCGCGGCCTCTCAAGCGGCATCGCAAGCGACGCCGCAGCGGCCCGGCGGTGTAGGTGCAGAGAGGGCCGCGGCTTCGAACGTACCGGGTTAGCGGCCGCGCCGGCAAAGCCACCGCGGCCTCTCAAGCGGCATCGCAAGCGACGCCGCAGCGGCCCCGCGGTGTAAGTCCTACGCCGCGACGTCGGCGAACTCGCGCCGGATCGAGCGGAGAGAGCGCTCGCGCAGCACGAACGACTCGACGACATCCGGATCGAACTGGCGCTTCGACTCGGAAAGGATCTCGCGCCGCGCTGCCGCCCAGCTTATCGCCTTGCGGTACGGGCGGTCGCTCGTCATCGCATCGAGCGAGTCCGCGACCGCGAAGATCCGCGCACCGAGCGGAATCTCGGTTCCGCCGATCCCGTCCGGATAGCCGCTCCCGTCCCAGCGCTCATGGTGGGAGCGAACCACGCGCAACCCTTCGCCGCGGAAGAAGGCGACGCCGCCCAGCATCTGTTCGCCCAGCACCGTGTGCGTCTCCATCCGCCGCCGCTCCGCCTCGCTCAGCGGCCCAGGCTTGAGGAGGATGCCGTCGGGGATGCCGATCTTGCCGACATCGTGGAGCAGGAATCCATACTCGGTGCTCGGGTCGTCCATCAGCGCGGGGTCGATCGCCTTCGTCAGTTCGAGCGCGTAGCGCTGCACCCGCTGCGAGTGGGCTCTCGTGCCCGTGTCCTTGGTCTCGAGCGCGGTCGCGAGAGCCGTAACCGTCTCGTGGTAGGCGCTTTCGACCAAGTGGCGCTGGCCGCGCTCGATCTCGAGCAGATGCCTGAGATCGCGCGCGTAGAGCAGCAGCTGTTCCTGGGGCTCGCGCTTCTTCGCAGCGCGGAACGGGATTCCGTGCAGGCCGCCCGAAAGGCGTTCGACAATCGCCAGCAGCTCCAGTGGGCTGAACGGCTTACTGAGGAACGATTCGGCGCCGGCATCGAGCGCTGCTTCGGACGTGCCGCCGTCGGAGCCGCTCAAGACGACGATCGGAATGTCCTTCATCGCGCGGTCGCGCTTCAGCTGCCGGCTGAAGGCAAGGCCGTCCATCCCGGGGAGATTGACGTCGAGCACGATCGCGTCCGGGCGCCGCCGACGAATGGCGGCGAGCGCGGACGGCGCATCCTCCGCCTCCTCGAACTCGACGTCGACAGCGTCGAGCGTCGCTCGAAGCAGAGCTCTCAGTCCGGGATCGTCATCGACGAGCAAAAGACGCAAGGTAACCTCCAACCTCGTGTCTACGGCAACCTTCTTTTTCGGCCGCGAAGCCGGTTGCCTTTAGCTAGTAGATGTAGAAGCCCTCTTTGGACTTGCGTCCCAATTTCCCCTGCTCGACGTACTGTTCGAGCAGTGGCGCCGGCGCATATTTGTCGTCGCGGAACCCGTTTTGCAGGACTTTCATGATTGCAACACAGGTATCGAGTCCGATCAAGTCTGCGAGCGCCAGCGGCCCCATCGGGTGAGCGAAGCCGAGCTTCGCGATTGTGTCGATTGCCTCAACCTCGGCAACGCCGTCCTGAAGCGCGTAGACCGCTTCGTTGATGTAGGGCATCAGGATCCGGTTCGAGACGAAGCCCGGAAAGTCGTTGGCAACGGCGGGCGTCTTCCCGAGCTCGCGCGCGAGCTCGATGATCGCTTCGGCGGTGTCGTCGGAGGTCTCGCGGCCCCGCACGACCTCGACGAGCTCGAGGACGGGCACCGGGTTGAAGAAATGCATGCCAATCACTCGATCGGGACGCTGCGTCACTCCTGCGAGGGAGGTGATCGGGATCGACGACGTGTTCGAGGCGAGAATCGCCTCGGCCGGCAGCGTCCGGTCGGCGCGGCGAAAAACGTCCTCCTTGACCTCGGCGTCCTCGACAACGGCCTCGACCATCAGGTCGGCGGGCACCAGGTCGTCGACGGGTTGAACGCGCGCGAGCACCTCGTCGGCCGGCGCGCCGCCCTTCTCCTCCAGTCTCGCCAGACTGTTTCGCATCGTCTCCAGCCCTCGCTCGACCGCCCCGGGCGCGGCGTCGTGGAGCGAGACGCGCCGGCCCGAGGCGGCGACGACCTGCGCGATGCCGCCGCCCATCTGACCGGCGCCGACGACGAGAACGTGCTGAAAGCGCACGGCCGAGAGGCTAACGTCCAGCGCCGCGGTGGTCCGTTTCGAGCTCTCCGTCGAGATCGCCAAGCCCATGCACGAGGTCTGGGAGTACCTGATCGACCCGGAGAACGTCCCAGAGTGGCAGGCAAGCGCGCTTTCGTCGCATCAGATCTCGGACGGTGAGATGTGCGTCGGCACGCACCTGCAGGACGAGCGCCGGTTTCTCGGGCGCCGCGCGCGCTCCGAGGTCGAGGTGACGGAGTTCGAGCCGGAGCGGCTGTTCACGCTGCACGGAATCTCGGGTCCGGTGCGCTTCACCGTCCGGCACCGCCTCGAGGATCGTGACGGGCACACGCATCTCCAGATCGAGGCCGAGGCAGACCCGGGCGGGATCGGCCGGCTGATGCGCCCGGTGGTCGAGCACGCGGCCGCACATGAGATCCGCAAGGACTTCGATCGGCTGAAGGAGAGGCTCGAGGCGAGAAGCTAGAGGTCTGACCTCGATCCGAGGCGTCGCTTGCGATGCCGACATGGAGGACGTCCGGGCTCTGCCAGGGCGTCCGTCTTATCCCGGCCGGCAGTTCGGTGGCCACGACCGTGCCGCTCACACTTCGATCAGTAGCGCGTCGCCCTGGCCGCCGCCGGAGCAGCCGAGGCGTCGCTTGCGACGCCGGTTAAGAGGACGCGCGGGCTTTGCCCGTGCGTCCGCTACTCCCGGTTGGCAACGTCGCCGATGCTAGAGCCGGTCTCAGACCTCGATGAGCAACGCATCGCCCTGACCCCCGCCGGAGCAAATAGCCGCCAGGCCGAGGCCGCCGCCGTTTCGGCTCAACTCGTTGATCATCGTCGTCACGATCCGGCCGCCCGAAGCGCCGATCGGATGGCCGAGCGCGACCGCGCCACCGTTCACGTTCGCCCGGTCGGGGTCGGCGCCAAGCATCTTCACCGAGTTGAGCACGACCGACGAGAACGCCTCGTTCACCTCGACCCGCTCGACATCGTCGATCGACTTGCCCGCCTTCGCCAGCGCCTGCTCCCCCGCCTTGGCCGGCGTGCGGGCCAGGTACGCGAACTCGTCGGCGACGTAGCCCTGGGCGAGGATCGTCGCCAGCGGCTCGAGACCGCGGCGCTTGGCGAACTCCTCGGAGCAGACGACGACGCAGCTGGCGCCGTCGTTGACGCCGGGGGCGTTGCCCGCGGTCGTCGTCCCTTCGGGGTCGAAGACCGGCTTCAGCTTCGCCAGCGCCTCAATCGAGGTGTCCCGGCGCGGGCCCTCATCGGCGGCAACCTCGCCGACAGGAACGATCTCGCCCTCGAAGAAGCCTTCGTCCTGCGCCTTCACCGCCCGCCGGTGCGAGCGGAGCGCCCACTCGTCCTGCTCCTCGCGGGAAATGCCGAGCTCGCGGGACACGAAGGAGGCCTGCTCGACCATGTGCCGACCGTCGAAGCTCGAGGTCAGCCCGTCATGGGTCGTCAGGTCGATCAGCGTCCCGTCGCCGAGCTTGTAGCCGAACCGCGCCTTCTTGAGCGCGTACGGCGCATTCGACATCGATTCCATGCCGCCGGTAACGACAACCTCGACGTCACCGGCGCGGACCATCGAGTCGGCGATCTCGATCGCCCGGATCGATGAGGCGCAGACCTTGTTGATCGTGTCGGCGGGCACCTCGATTGGTAGGCCGGCCCCGATCGCGGCCTGGCGTGCGGGCGCCTGGCCGGCGCCGCCCTGCAGCACCTGGCCCATGATCACGTACTCGATCTCGTTCGGCTCGAGTCCGATCCGCTCGAGCGCCGCCTTGATCGCATGCGCGCCGAGCTCCGTCGCCTCGTAGTCCTTGAGCCCACCGCCGAGCTTCCCGAAGGGCGTCCGGACGGCGGAAAGGATCACCGAACGTGCCATCAAGGAAAGGCTAGCCGTCGACCACGAGCCCCTGCAGTGGGCCGAACAGGCGCCTCGAGCGCCGTGAGGCGCCCGGGAGCCGGACGAGCCGGTGCGTGAGTGGCTCGCCCCGATTTCGGCGATCGAGCTGCTCCTCGGCGATCGGGAACCAGCGCTCGTCGACGAGCTCGGCCGGCTCGCGGCCACGCACTTCGTCGAGCGGGAGCTCGAGGTGCTCGGCCCAGAGGCGCTCTCGGGTCGCCCGGGCCAGCTCGGGCTCGCAGCTGACGAGGTTGACCTCGCTGTCGTTGAAGAGCGAATGTTCGTTCAGGTTCGCCGAGCCGATCGTCAGCCAGCGGTCGTCGACGATCCCGATCTTGGCGTGGACGTAGATTGGCTCCCTCCCGGCACCATTTCGCGCGTAGAGCGCACAGGCGAGGAAGCGCCCGGCTCCTGCGTCGGCGTCGGCGAGGACGCCCACCTGACCGCGACTGTCGTCGTTGCCGCTGTCCGCACGCGCCGGCAGGACGGCGACGATGCGGAAGTCGTCCCGCGGCGGCCGCCTCAGCTTCCCGACGAGGATCTCGACCAGCTCGGGAGACCAGAGGAACTGGCTCTCGAGGTAGATCAGCCGCTCGGCGGAGCGGAGTGCGCGGACGTAGCTTTCGAGGATCCGGAACGCCCCGTGCGGCCGGGCCCGATAGACCCTTTCCGGAATCGTCTGGACGAGCTGCAGCTCGTGCTCGCCGGACTCCGCGGACATCGCCGGAGCCGGCAGCTCCTGGCCCGCGATCTCCTGCCAACGGAAACGGAAGTGCTCGGCGACGTCCGCGACAACGGGGCCGCGGACGAGCGCCGCTGCGTCGTGCCAGCCCAGCGCGGGACGCCAGGGATGCGCGCTCGAGTCGTAGCGGTCGCCGTTGAAGCTCGTCAGGTCGATGCCGCCGACGCTCGCGACGCGGTCGTCGACCACGACGAGCTTCTCGTGGTGACAGTGGAGCGGCCGCTCCTTGGCGTCGAGCGCGACGCGGACGCCGACGCCGCGGAGGCGCTCCGCGACCTCACGAACTTCCGAGCGGGAGGGCTTGAAGAGCGGCAGGGGCGCTCCCGCCCAGAGCAGCACGCGCACCTCGATCCTCCGCCGAAGCTCCGCGAGCAGGTCGAGCAGGAGGCGACGGTCTCGCCCGCGCACGAGCGCGAGCTCGGTCGAGACGTACCAGCCTGCGATGTGGACGTGCGACTCGGCGCGCGCGAGCTCGTCTGCGAGCCGCGGCAGGAAGCTTGCGCCGTCGATCAGGATCTCGACGTCGTTGCCGCGGCGCGGCGGCGGGTCCCCGTCGGCCCAGAGGCTCGGCGAGGGCTCGAATGCTGTCTCCCAGCCCGCCCGCGCGAGCCTGCGCCGGTGCTGCGCCCGAACGAGCGCCTCGATCCGATCGCCGAGTGTCGCGTCGACGCGCGCGAGCAGATTCGAATACATGCCTCTTCGTTACCGAATCGCGGCAATCGCTAATCCGGGTGTTGACGGGCGCGCCTTGCCACGCGTACTCTCAGCGGGATGTCTCGTGCCACGCAGACCTGGGCCTGGACCTGGCGCAACGAGCGTGGCGGGAGCGTCGCCTGACCTGACCTAGGCACACAACCCGTTCCGCTCGTGAGACCTTCCAGCCGGAGGGTCTTTTTGTTTGCCCTGACATGAACGCAACCACCGTCGTCTCCACCGATCTCCTCACTCCGCTCGGGGCCTACCTGAGGCTGCGCGAGTCCGGCGTCGCCTCTTTCTTGCTCGAATCCGTCGAGCACGGCCGCCTGGGGCGGCATTCGTTCGTCGGCGCCGGCTCGCGGCTGGTCGGGCTGGCAGAGGCCGAGGCCGTCGAAGCACCCGTCATCGGCTACCTCGGCTATGACCACGCGGCCTTGCTCGAGCCGACCGTTCCCCTGCCGGCGACCGGTCGCGAGCTGCCCGAGAGCCGCTTTGTCGTGGCCGAAACCCTCGTCCGCTTCGACCACGGGCTCGGGATGGCGGAGGTGCTCTGCGGCGATCCGACCGTCGTCACGGAGCTGCTCAACGGTCCGCAGCCCGACGCGGCCGCCGGCGCGCGCGGTCGGGCCGGGTCGACGCGGCGACTGCCGTCGCGTCACGACTACGAGCGCGGTGTCGTCAAGGCGAAGGAGCACATTCGGGCCGGCGACGCCTTCCAGATCGTGCTCTCGCAGCGCGCCGAGCGGCCGACCTCCGCGACCGCGCTCGAGCTCTACCGCTCGCTGCGGCGCGTCAACCCCTCGCCCTACCTCTTCCTGCTCGAGCTTGACGGGCTGGCGCTGGTCGGCTCGTCGCCGGAGACGCTCGTCAAGCTCGAAGGCCGCCGCGCGAGCCTGAACCCGATCGCCGGCACGACCGCGCCCGGCGCGGGCGACGCCGAGCGCCTGCTCTCCTCCGAGAAGGACCGGGCCGAGCACGTGATGCTCGTCGATCTCGGCCGCAACGACCTCTCGCGGGTCTGCGTCCCCGGAACCGTCCATGTCGAGCGCTTCCTCGAGCCGGAGCGGTTCTCGCACGTCACCCATCTGGTCTCTGAGGTTGCCGGAGAGCTGCGCGAGGGCTTCTCGGCTTTCGACCTGCTCCGCGCCTGCTTCCCCGCCGGCACCGTCTCCGGCGCGCCGAAGGTGCGCGCGATGCAGATCATCTCGGAGCTCGAAGGCCACCGCCGCGGCCCCTACGCGGGCGCCGTCGGCTATTCGCTCCCAGACGGGACACTCGACACTTGTATCGCGATCCGCACGATCGTCCTGTACGACGGCCTGGCGCTGCTGCAGGCCGGCGCCGGGATCGTCGCCGACTCCGACCCGCCGGCCGAGCACGAGGAGTGCCTGCGGAAGCTGGCTGCCCTGGAGCTGGCGATCGAGCTTGCCGAGGCTCGGCGATGATCCTCCTGATCGACAATTACGACTCGTTCACGTACAACCTGGCCCATCTGTTCGGGGCGCTTGGCTGCGAGGTGAAGGTCGTGAGGAACGATGCGATCGACGCGGACACGGCGGCAAGCCTGGTCCCGAGCCACCTCGTCATCTCGCCCGGACCGGGGCGCCCGGGTGACGCCGGTGCGACCGTCGAGATCGTCAGGCGGCTGGCGCCGAACGTGCCGACCCTCGGCGTCTGCCTCGGACACCAGGCCGTGGTCGAGGCCTTCGGAGGCGAGGTCGGCCCGGCGAAGCTGCTCGTCCACGGCAAAGCAAGCCCCGTCCGGCACGACGGCCGCGGCATCTTCGCCGGCCTGCCGGAGGAGTTCGAGGCCGGCCGCTACCACTCGCTCGCGGCGATCTCGGTGCCCGAAGAGCTCGAGGTCTCGGCGACCTGTCCGGAGGACGAGGTGATGGCGGTCCGCCATCGCTCGCTCCCCGTCGACGGCGTCCAGTTCCACCCGGAATCGGTGCTGACGCCGGTCGGGCCCGCGCTCGCGCGCAACTTCCTGGCGGCGAACGCATGATCCAGCAGGCGCTGGCGAGGCTGCTCGACGGCCACGATCTCTCGCGCGAGGAGGCGCACGGGGTGATGGGCTCGATCATGAGCGGCGAGGCGACGCCCGCCCAGATCGCGGGCTTCCTGATCGCGCTGCGCGCAAAGGGCGAGACCGCGGACGAGATCGCCGGCTGCGCGGAGGCGATGCGCGAGCACGCGCTGCCGGTGCGGCCGCAGCGAGACGACCTCGTCGACACCGCGGGCACCGGCGGCGACGGCGCCAGCACGATCAATATCTCGACCGCCGCGGCGCTCGTCGCGGCGGCGGCCGGAGCCGGCGTGGCGAAGCACGGCAACCGGGCGGTCTCCTCGGCCTGCGGCTCGGCCGACGTGCTCGAGGCCCTGGGCTTCAACCTCGACCTGTCGACCGAGCGAGTCGCCCGCTCGATCGACGAGCTCGGCTTCGGCTTTCTCTTCGCGCCCACGCACCACCCAGCCATGCGCCACGCCGCGCCGGTGCGACGCGAGCTCGCCGCGCGTACCGTCTTCAACGTGCTCGGCCCGCTCACGAACCCGGCGGGCGCACGCGCCCAGGTCGTCGGCGTCTATGCGCCGGAGCTCGTGCGCACGATCGCCGAGGTGCTGGCGCAGCTTGGAGCGACACGCGCCTTCGTCGTTCACGGCGCGGGCGGGATCGACGAGCTCTCGCCGGCCGGACCCAACTTCGTCTGCGAAGTCGTGAACGGCGACGTGCGGGCCCGCAACATCGACCCGCTCGAATTCGGGCTCGCGCGTTGCGACCCGAGCGAGCTGCGCGGGGGCTCGCCGGACGAGAACGCCGCCGCGATCCGCGCCGTCTTCGCGGGCGAGGATGGCGGGCGGCGCAGCGCAATCCTGCTCAACGCCGCCGGCGCGATCGCTGCGGGAGGGCATGCCGACGACCTGCGCGAGGGGCTCGAGCTCGCCCGCGAGGCGGTCGACTCGGGCACCGCCGGAACGCGGCTCGACGAGCTGATCGCGTTCACGCGAAGCGAGGAAGGGGCCGCGTAGCGTGGGTCGTTTGCGGGACGCGCTCAGCGGGTCCGGCCTCGGCGCGATCGCCGAGGTGAAGCGCCGCTCGCCCTCGGCGGGGGACCTCAGGCCGGACGCCGATCCCGCGGAGCTCGCGGCCGGATTTGCGGCCGCCGGCGCAGCGGCGGTGTCGATCCTCGTCGACGCGCGCTTCGGCGGCTCGATCGGCGATCTGCGCGCCGCGCGCGCGGCGACCTCCGCGCCGCTGCTGGCCAAGGGCTTCTTCCGCGAAGCGGCCGAACTGGACGAGCTTAGGCAGGCGGGAGCCGACGCGGCGCTCCTGCTGCTGCGGGATCTCGACGACCGGCGCGCGGCGGCGATGCTCTCGCGCGCAGCCGAGCTGGGACTGGACGCGCTCGTCGAAACGCACGACGCCGACGAGCTGGCGCGCGCGGTCGAGCTCGACGCGGAGATGATCGGCATCAACGCACGCGACCTGGAAACGTTCGCGATCGACCGGGGCGCCGCGCTCGAGCTCGTCGCTCAAGCCGCCGACTTGACGGCGGCGCCTGAAGGTCGTGCGGGCTTCGCCGGTGCGACCGCCTCGCATTTGCCGCGCGACCGCGTCATCGTCGCCGAGAGCGGCGTCACGGCGCGCGCGCACGGCGCGGCCGCGGAGCTCGCAGGCGCCGACGCGATCCTCGTCGGCTCCGCGCTGATGCGCGCGCCTGATCCCGTCGCGAAGCTGCGCGAGCTGCTGGCGCGCCCGCTCGTCAAGGTCTGCGGGCTGACGCGCGAAGAGGACGTGGCCGTCGCCGCCGAGGCGGGGGCCGACCTCGCCGGCTTCATCCTCGCCCGCGAGACCCCGCGCCGCGCTCCCGCGGTTCTCGCGGTTCCGGAAACGATGCTCTCGGTGGCCGTCTATGTCGGCGAGCGCGGAGACGCGCCGAGCGATCTCGCCCAGCTCTACGCGCGCGAGGACGGACATCGGGCCCGTGACGGCGTCCTGCTTCGCGGCGACGAGCAGGTCGCGCGGGTCGTCGACCGCGCGTGGCAGCAGGAGGATCCGGAGCACATCGAGCGTGCCCGCGCGGCCGAAGGGCGGATCGTGCTGGCCGGCGGGCTGACGCCCGAGAACGTCGGCGAGGCGATCGAGGCGGTGCGGCCGTGGGCGGTCGACGCCAGCTCGAGCCTCGAGACCGAGCCGGGGATCAAGGATCACGACCGCGTCCGCGCCTTCGTTGCGGCTGCGCGATGACCACGCCCGCACGCACCTACGGCGAGTACGGCGGCCGCTACGTGCCCGAGACGCTGATTCCGGCGCTCGACGAGCTCGAGGTTGGGTGGCGCGAGGCGCTCGCCGACCCTTCGTTTCGCGACGAATTGGACGAGCTCGGCCGCTCCTTCGGCGGCCGCCCGACGCCGCTGACCCTTGCCGAGCGCTTCGCGCCCGGCAAGCGGCTCTACCTGAAGCGCGAGGACCTGCTCCACACCGGCGCCCACAAGCTCAACAACGCGCTCGGCCAGGTCGTGCTCGCGCGGCGGCTCGGGAAACACCGGATCGTCGCCGAGACGGGCGCCGGCCAGCACGGCGTCGCGACCGCGACCGTCTGCGCGCGCTTCGGCTTCGACTGCGTCGTCTACATGGGCGCCGAAGACATGCGCCGGCAGGCGCCGAACGTCGAGCGGATGGGCCTGCTCGGCGCCGAGGTGCGTCCGGTCGAGTTCGGGACGAAGACGCTCAAGGAGGCGACGAGCGAGGCGATCCGCGACTGGATCACGAACGTCGAGACCACCCACTACCTGATCGGCTCCTGCGTCGGACCGGCCCCGTACCCCGAGATCGTGGCCGAGTTGCAGGCCGTGATCGGGCGCGAGGCGCGGGAGCAGATCCTCGCGGCCGAGGGCCGCCTGCCCGAGGTCGCAATCGCGTGCGTCGGCGGTGGCTCGAATGCGATCGGCCTCTTTGCCGGGTTCATGGACGATGCCGAGGTTCGGCTCGTCGGCGTCGAAGCCGCCGGCGCGGCCAGCCTCGGCGCGGGTCGCGCTGGCGTCCTCCACGGCTCGCGCTCCTCGCTGCTCGCCGACGAGGACGGCCAGGTGCTCGACGCCCATTCGATCTCCGCCGGCCTGGACTATCCCGGCGTCGGCCCCGAGCACGCCTACCTCCGGGATACAGGACGCGCCGAGTACGTCGGCGCCGGCGACGAGGAGGCGCTCGTCGCGTTCCGTCGCCTGGCCGAGACCGAAGGGATCATCCCCGCGCTCGAGCCTGCACATGCTCTCGCGAAGGCGGTCAAGCTGAATGAAGAACTGATCCTCGTCTGCCTCTCCGGCCGCGGAGACAAGGACCTGGCCGAGGTCCTCTCCCGGTGAAACCGGTGCCCCGCGAACTCCGCACCCCCACCCTCATTTGGGTGGGGCCGCTCCCTCCGCCCTCGGCGGATGACGCTATCGAAGAACCTGTGACGTGTCTCGCGCGCGAAGGCGCCGATTGTGCGCCGGTTCGTCCACAGGCGCCAAGACGTTGTCTGCCGGTTCGACCAGAGGCGTGAAGACGCTCGCGATCTACCTGATGTGCGGGCCTGAGACGCCCGAGCTCGCCGAGGCCGCCGTCGAGGGCGGTGCGGACATCGTCGAGCTCGGCTTCCCGTTTTCGGACCCACTTGCCGACGGCCCGGTGATCCGGCGGGCCGGCGAGCGCGCGCTCGCCGAAGGAATGCGGACTGCCGCCTGCCTCGAATGCCTGGCAGCGACCCGCCGGCGCGTCGACGTGCCGCTGATCCCGATGACCTACGCCTCCCTGCTCGAGGCCTACGGCTACGAACGCTTCGCCGACGCCGCTGCGGCTGCGGGCGCAACCAGCCTGATCGTCGCCGACCTGCCGGCCGAAGCAGAGCCGGCGCTTCGCCGCGTGCAGCTCGTCGCACCTACCTCGACCGATGAGCGGATTGCACTTGCCGCCGAGCGGACGGACGGCTGGCTCTACCTGGTCACGGTCACCGGCACGACCGGGGCTCGCGAGGGCCTTTCCCCGGCTCTCCGGGAGCTGGTCGAACGGGCCCGCAGTCTGACCGACCTGCCGCTTTACGCCGGCTTCGGCATCTCGACGCCCGAGGACGCTGCCGCAGCGACGGAGACCGCCGACGGGATCGTCGTCGGGTCACGCGCCGTCGAGGTCGCGATCGACGGGCCGGCGGCGCTACGCGATTACGTCTCCTCGCTCCGCGAGGCGGTCGACTCGGCGTCACCGGTCAGCTCGTAGAGCCACCCCTCCTGCCATTCGAAGGGCGCTCCAACAAGCACCTCGAGCGGCACGCCCTTCAGCAAGTGCTCGAGCGCCCAGCGGGTCGCCGAATGCCCGATCACGACGATCCGGCCCGAGCCGTGCTCGACGGAGACGTCACCGAGAAAGCATCCGCTCGACCGTCTGCCGGTAGCTCTCGCCGCCGGGAAACGGCTCGTCGATCCGCTTTGTTCGCTCTCGCTCGACCTCCGAGACCGGACCGCCGTTCAGCATCCCGTAATTGCACTCGCGCAGTCGCGCGTCCCGGCGAACGGGGATGCCGCTGTCCCCGAAGGCGAGGTCGGCTGTCTCGACCGCGCGGCCGAGGTCCGAGGTGTACACCGCGTCGATCCGCTCGCCCCGGGGCCGCGCGCCGAGCCGCCGCGCGAGCCGCCGCCCTTCCTCGGAGAGCTGACCATCGAGCCAGCCGGTCGCGATTCCGGACTCGTTGTCGGTGCTGAGCGAGTGCGTCTCGAAGACGATCTGGGTCGTCATTCCCCCGCGACTTCGAGCACCGCGGAGCCGCGGATCCGGCCGCTCCGCATACTCTCGAGCGCCTCGTTCGCCCGCTCGAGCGGGAACGCTTCGACCACCGCCCGCACGGGCACCTGCGGCGCCAGCGCGAGAAACTCCTCGCCGTCACGACGCGTCAGGTTGGCGACCGAGCGCAGCATCCGCTCTTCCCAGAGCAGCTCGTATTCGAAGGCCGGAATGTCGCTCATGTGGATGCCGGCGCAGACGACGCTGCCGCCCTTCGCAAGCGCACGCAGCGCGAGCGGAACGAGCTCGCCGACGGGAGCGAAGATGATCGCGGCGTCCAGCTCCTCCGGCGGCCTTTCGTCGGAGCCGCCTGCCCAGACCGCGCCCAGGTCACGCGCGAACGCCTGTCCCTCCGCGTCACCGGGACGCGTGAAGGCGAAGACACGGCGCCCCTCGTGCCTCGCGACCTGCGCGATGATGTGCGCGGAGGCGCCAAAGCCGTAGAGGCCGAGCCGCTCGCCGTCGCCCGTGAGCCGGAGCGAGCGGTAGCCGATCAGGCCCGCGCACAGGAGGGGAGCCGCCTCCAGACCGGAATAGCCCTGGGGAAGTGGGAAGCAAAAGCCCTGATCGACGACGGTGTACTCGGCGTAGCCGCCGTCCAGGTCGTAACCCGTGAAGCGCGCGTGGTCACAGAGGTTCTCGCGGCCGGAGCGGCAGAACCGGCACTCGCCGTCCGTCCATCCGAGCCAGGGAATCCCGACGCGGCGGTCCTCGCCGACGACCGTTCCGACGATCTGGTGGCCGAGCACGAGCGGCAGCTTCGGATGCGGGAGCTCGCCGTCAAAGACGTGGAGGTCGGTCCGGCAGACGGCGCAGGTCTCGACCCGGACGAGCAGCTGTCCCTGCTCAGGCACGGGTTCCGGCAGCTCCGCCTGCCGTAAAGGGGAGCCCGCCCGGTCTAGCACCATGGCACGCATCTCTCTATCGTGCCGGTGGATGCGCGCGCTTGCTTTCATGGTCGCGATCGCGCTCGTCGGGGCACCTGCGGCGGCGGCCGACATTCTCGGCACGGCGCAGGTACGCACGGCGGACGGCAAGCTGCTCGCGGCCGCCGGTGACGGCTCCTTCACCTATCCGCGGGACGGCTCGGTGCTTTCGATCGGCAGCGTCTTCGCGACGGAGACGCGCGTCGAGCTCGACGACGTCTCAATGCTCGGCGGGCGCGTCCACGCCAACCGCGTCACGATCAGGCATGGACGGCGCGCGGCGATCTCCGGGCTCGTCGTCCAGGGGCTGCTGCGGGATCCGAGCTCGAATGGGCTCTTCCAGCTCGACACCGGCAGCTATCTGGTCGTCAGCCAGAAGGCCGTGATCGGCAAGAAGACTGGTTACGTGGGCCTGCGGCTGAGCGTCGCCCCGGGTTACCCGGGTGTTCCGAGCGGCGCCCAGATACTCGTCGGCCTGCGGGAACGTGGCAACGTGAGCACCAATCAGCTCGCGAACCGCGTCGTCACCGCGGCCGGACCGTGG
>WNGJ01016901.1_pt1 | contig 13794 bp, 10 predicted proteins | sample 5400611 | NCBI WGS metagenome assembly WNGJ01 (sample SAMN13153375, study PRJNA577476) | soil metagenome | isolation source: 40 cm soil or saprolite under Garry oak tree replicate 1 | place: USA:California | collected 2016-06-15 | reverse complement strand
TACCGGCGCGCGCTCGCCGAGTTGCAGCGTGCGCAGATCGTGGAAGCGGCGGAGTAGCGGGCTCCCCCCGGCTGAGTGCGAATGGGCAAGATCACCGGCTTCCTGGAATACGAGCGCGAGGACCGTCACTACGAGCCGGTCGAGGAGCGCATCAAACATTGGCGCGAATTCGTGCGCCCGCTGCCGGAGGAGGAGAACAAGAAACAAGCGGCACGCTGCATGGATTGCGGCGTTCCCTACTGCCACACCGGCTGTCCGGTCAACAATCAGATCCCGGACTGGAACGACCTCGTCTATCGCGGCAACTGGGAGGAGGCTACGCGCAACCTCCACTCCACCAACAATTTCCCCGAGATCACCGGCCGCATCTGCCCGGCGCCGTGCGAGGCCGCCTGCACGCTCAACATCGAGGACAATCCCGTCACCATCAAGACCATCGAATGCGCGATCGCCGACCGCGCGTTCGAGCGAGGCTGGATAAAACCGGAACCGGCCGCTGACAGGAGCGGTAAGAAAGTGGCCATCGTCGGCTCGGGTCCGGGCGGATTGGCCTGCGCGCAGCAGTTGGCGCGCGCCGGCCACGACGTGCATGTGTTCGAGAAGTTCGCCAAGGCTGGCGGATTGCTGACTTACGGCATCCCCGATTTCAAGATGGAGAAGCACATCGTCGCGCGCCGCGTCGCGCAGATGGAGGCGGAAGGCGTGACCTTCCATTACAACGCGCACGTGGGCGTGAACGTGCCGGCCAAGGAGCTCCTCTCCGACTATGACGCGCTGGTGCTCACCGGCGGCGCCGAAAAGGCGCGCGATCTGCCGATTCCGGGCCGCGAGCTCAAAGGCATCCATTTTGCGATGGACTACTTGCCGCAACAGAACCGCCGCGTGAGCGGCGAAGCGGACGACGGCAGCGTGCCGATTCTGGCGGGCGGCAAGCACGTCGTGGTCATCGGCGGCGGCGACACCGGCTCCGACTGCATTGGCACGGCGTTCCGCCAAGGTGCGTTGTCGGTCACCAATTTCGAGATCATGCCGCAGCCGCCGCTGCACGAGAACAAGATGCTGACGTGGCCCGACTGGCCGCTGAAGCTGCGGACATCATCGAGCCATGAGGAAGGCGTCAAACGCGATTTTGCCGTGCTGACCACCAAATTTTCGGGCGAGAACGACGAGGTGAAAAAACTTCACTGCGCGCGTGCGGATGACAAGATCAAGCCCATTCCCGGCACCGAGTTCGAGATCGACGCCGATCTGGTGTTGCTCGCCATGGGTTTCGTGCATCCCGTGCACGAAGGCATGATCGCAGAACTCGGCCTCGCGCTCGATCAGCGCGGCAACGTGAAGGCCGATACACTGGCCTATCAGAGCTCCAATCCGAAAGTGTTCGCGGCCGGCGACATGCGGCGGGGCCAGTCGCTGGTGGTGTGGGCGATCCGCGAGGGCCGCCAAGCGGCGCATGCCGTCGACAAGTTCTTGATGGGATCGACGACGCTGCCGCGCTGAGCGGCGCCGCTGGCGGGCGGCCGCTTGCGCCCGCCGCAGTCACCATGAACCTGTTCTATCGAAAGAAGTTTTGGAAGAAGAAGGGGGAGCGTTGCGGATTCGAGGGATTGGGCCGCCGCGGGCGGCGCTGCGCCGCCTTCTCCTCTGACGACGCATCGGCCTGAGTGGAATCCGAGGTACGTTGTCCCGCGGTGGGCTTCGTTGGCTTCGCATCGGAAGCGTCCGGTGCGGGCGCAGGCGGCGGCGCAGCCGCGAGATCAGCCGCCGACGGCTGGACATTGAGCACGCTGCCGCGCGGCCAGCTGAAATCATCGGCCCGTCCGGTCGGAGCCGCGACCGTCTCGCCCTTGGTGAGCACGCGCGTGGCGGTTGCGTCGGCGGCGGGGGCAGCGCGGCCGCTGCCGATGAGTTCTTCCGACGCGGCCTGCATGGCGGTCAGCGGGACCACTGGTCCGGCCAACGGCCGCTGGACGGGACCCTCCGGCTTGGCATTCGGCGCCTGGGGGCCAGGATCGACCGGCATCGGCAGCGCCACTGGCATGCCCCGGTTGGCGATGCTGCGCTGGATTTCACGCTCGACGTAGTGGGCAACCTTGCGGGCGCCGAACTTGGTGTAATAGACGCCGTCGCCGCTGCGCAAGCGGCGAATCTGTCCTTCGTAATCCGGCCCTTGCGGCGAGTAGCGGCCCGCCTCGTCGACGAAGCCGTCCCAGATGTCGACATACACGATTCCCGCCTTCTCGGCTCGGCTGCGGTAGAGCTCGTTGAGATAGGACGAATCGGCGCTCGCCTTGGTACCGCGCTGCGACGGCAGACCCACCCACATGACCGGAACGCCTGCGCTCTTGAGGGCGGCAATGGTCGCATCGATGCGCCTGATGTAGGCGAGCTCCCACTTCTCCGTGTGAAACTCCCACGGTCCATAGGATGCCTGGCGCGCCTGCTCAGGCGTCATATTGGCGTGTTCGGCGGCCTCGGAGGGGGCGGGCGGCTGTTGCTCCGCGTCGGGCGGCGGGGTCGGAATCGGCGGGGTCGGAATCGGTGGAGTTGCGGGCGGGCTCGGCTGTGCCGCCTGCGTATTCGGCTTGGGCGTGGCGGGACGACCCACCACAGGGGGGGCCTTTTCGCGGATCGTCTGACGGTCGTTGTTTCCGACCATCATGACGATGAATTTGGGCTTCTCGGCCGCGATGATCTCGCGCGCCACCTGCGGCCACTCGAGATCGCGGCGCTGATCGTAGCGGATCAGGCCGGAATCCGTGCGATGCTTGCGCACGATGCCAAACTCCGGGTTCTCGGAAAAGGCATCTTCGAGCCCGTAGGCCAGCCAATCCGCGTTGGCATCGCCCATCACCACGATCGGGGTCGTGGCTTCGGGCTTCTTCTGCGACGACGGGGGCGCGCGCGAATAATCGACCGGCGCCTCGCGTTCCTGGCGGTAGGGATCGTAAGAGCGGCGCTCATTCCAGCCGCCGCCGAACCAGTTGTTGTTCCATTGTTGTTGCTGGCGCTGCGGACGGCCGCCCCAATCCCCCCAGAATTGCGCTTGCGCTGGCAACAACAGCACGAGGCTGACGCTCGCGGCCGCGACGACCACATATCCTCGAAACCTGCTGGTTGAGCTCATGATCGACTGCCGTCCGCCATTGCGCCGCTGCCACGCCGACCCGGGCGATGAGCGGCAAGCATTAACTGGCTATTAATACGGCAAAAATGGCAACTTGACGATAGCCCGACCTGACCCCCCTGCGACCCCTGCAGGCGCCCATTTAGCGGCTGCGCAGCCGCTCCAGGATCGCGGCCGACGCAAACCCGTCGGGCACGTGACCCACCGACGACTGGAACTGCCGCAGCGCGTTGCGGGTCTTGCCCCCGAGCCGGCCGTCGGGCTCGCCCACATCGTAGCCGCGCGCGGCGAGATGCTGCTGCAACTCGTAGCGTTCCGCCCGCGTGAGCACGCGTTCCTGCCGCGGCCAGGCCTGCACGAAGGGCTCCCCGCCGCGCAGCCGGTCGGCGAGATGGCCGATGGCGAGCGCGTAGGCTTCGGCCGGGTTGTACTTCATGATCACGCGGAAGTTCTGCAGCATCAGGAAGCCCGGCCCCTGCGCCCCCGCCGGTACCAGCAGATAGGCGCGGTCATCGACACGCGGGAAGGCCTTGCCGCCGGCGCGGCGGATGCCAGCTCGTTCCCATTCCTGCACCGACATCACGCGCGAACGATCGGCGAGCATAAAATTGAAGCCTTTCGGCACCACGACCTCGTAGCCCCAGGTCTGCCCGGTGACCCAGCCGTCCTTCTTGAGATTGTTCGCGGTGGACGCGATCACGTCGGGCACGGAGTCGACGACGTCGCGGCGGCCGTCGCCGTCGAAGTCGACGGCGTAGCGTTTGAACGAGGTCGGCATGAACTGGGTCGGGCCGAAAGCGCCGGCCCACGAGCCCTTGAGATGATCCGCCTTCACATCGCCGCGCGCGAGAATTTCCAGCGCCGAGAGAAACTCCTCGCGGAAATAGTCTTGGCGGCGGCCGATGCAGGCGAGCGTCGCCGTCGAACGGATCACCGAGCGCTCGCCGATCTGCGTGCCGTAATTGGACTCGACGCCCCAGATCGCGGCGATGAAGTGGCGATCGACACCATACGCCTTCTCGACCGCGTCGAAGGTGGCGCGGTGCTGGGCGAGAATCGCCCGCCCATTCTGGATGCGATCCTCGTTCACCAGGATGTCGAGATAGTCCCAGAACGATTTGGTGAATTCGGGCTGGGCATCGAGCAGATCCATGATCCGCAGATCGGGAGTGAGGCCCGCAACGTTGGCCTCGAACAGCGCGCGCGAAACGCCGCGACGCTCCGCCAGCGGCCAGAGTCCGGCGAGGCAATTGCGGAAATTGGCAGCCGCGGCGCGGATCGCCTGCGCCGTCATCAGCGGGTGATTGGAGGCGCCGGATTCGCCGCTCCAGTCTTGGGTCCCCGCCGCCGGCGCGGGAGTACCAGCGGTGTTCGCGCCCGGCGCGCTGAACAGCGTGCGGATGTCCAACCCCTGGCCCGGAGCCGGGGCTGCCCAGGCGGTGGCGGCCAGGGCTGCCGCGCCGAGGAGACCCGTCAGTGGGGCAAATCGTGCCATGGCGTTTCGTCTCGACCCGGTCGTTGCCTGTCAGGTTTTTGGGGAACTCGAATGGTCGCGGGACGCTTAACGGACCCTTGCCGGCGCCCTACCGGGTAGGACTTAATGGCCTTGCCGCCGGCGTTCCAGCGGTCATTGCACGCCCAAACTTCGGCAATACCGAGACAGATGGACGCGGCCACGACTACGACTACAATCCCAACGAGCTCATGAAACCCATCCGCAAAGCCGTCTTTCCGGTCGCCGGGCTGGGCACCAGGTTCTTGCCGGCCACGAAGGCCATGCCGAAGGAGATGCTGCCGGTGGTCGACCGGCCGTTGATCCAGCATGTGGTCGACGAAGCACGCGAGGCCGGCATCGAACATTTCATCTTCGTCACCGGCCGCAACAAGGCCGTCATCGAGGACCATTTCGACCGCCAGTTCGAGCTCGAACACACGCTCACGGAGCGCCAGCGACGCGCCGACCTTGAGGCGCTGGCGCGCGACCTGCCGGGGCCGGGAACGGCGAGCTTCACGCGGCAGCAATTGCCCTTGGGGCTGGGCCATGCGGTGTGGTGCGCGCGCGAGCTCGTGGGCCACGAGCCGTTCGCGCTGCTGCTGCCCGACGTGCTGGTACAGCACAACCGCGGCTGCCTGGCGCAGATGATCGACGCCGCGCGCAACCTCGGCGAGAGCGCGAACATCATCGCGGTCGAGAAGATGCCGGCCGACCGCATCCACATGTATGGGGTGGTCGGCATCGGTGAACGCAGAGGCAACTTGTTCTCGGTCACCCAAATGGTCGAGAAGCCTCCGCGGGACCGCGCGCCCTCGAACCTCATCATCACCGGCCGCTATATCCTCCAGCCCGAGGTCTTCGACATTCTTGCCGCCGAGAGGCGCGGTGCGGGCGGCGAGATCCAGCTCACCGATGCGATGATCGAGCTCGCCAAGACCCAACCCTTCTATGGCCTCGAATTCGACGGCAGGAGCTTCGATTGCGGCTCGAAGGTGGGCTTTCTTACGGCCAACATCGCCTATGCGCTCGAGCGCAGCGATATCGCGCCGGCAATGCGCGCCGAACTCAGGCGCCTGCTCGGCGACGGCTAGCGTGAGGATGGGCGCCGCGGAGCCGGCTGAGCCAGTTATGCTTTGGTTAACCAAGCGAAAGCAGATATGGTAAAGACCGCTCGGCCGAGCCGCGGGTCGCCTGCGGTCGGCTTCCGTGCTATCCGACCATCATGCCCAAACCGCTGAGCACGCAACGAGGAACGAGCGCCCGCACCGGCGAACTCATCGCGTCGGCGGTGCGAACGCTCGAGGTCGAGGCGACTGGCATCAACACGCTTTCGGCCGCGATTCATGACGGCCTCGGCCGTGCCTTCATTGCCGCGGTCGATTTGATCTCCGGCGCACGCGGCCGGCTGATCGTGACCGGCATGGGCAAATCCGGGCATGTGGGGCGGAAAATCGCGGCAACCTTCGCCTCCACCGGCACGCCCGCCTTCTTCGTTCACCCCAGCGAAGCCAGTCATGGCGATCTCGGCATGATTACGCCCGATGACGTCATCATGGCGCTGTCGTGGTCGGGAGAGACGGTCGAACTCAAGGACCTGATCGACTACTCGCGCCGCTTCCGCATCGGGCTCATCGCCGTCACCGCGGTCAGCGACAGCACGCTCGGCCGAGCGGCCGACGTCGTGCTGGCGGTGCCGCAGGCGCGCGAGGCCTGCCCCCACAATCTCGCTCCCACCACCTCGACGCTGATGCAGGCCGCGCTCGGCGACGCCCTCGCCGTCGCGCTGCTGGAGAGCCGCGGCTTTACCGCGGTCGACTTCAGCAGGTTCCACCCGGGCGGGCGGCTTGGCGCGATGCTCAAGTTCGTGCGCGACATCATGCATACCGGCAGCGAGATCCCGCTCGCCACGATCGGCACCCGCATGTCGGAAGCGATCGCCGAGATGACCGCCAAGACCTTCGGCTGCGTCGGCATTACCGACCGCCGCGGCCATCTCGCGGGCATCATCACCGACGGGGACTTGCGCCGGCACATGAGCGCCAACCTGCTCGATCTCAAAGTCGAGGAGGTGATGACGGCGGAGCCGAAGACCGTGCGGCCCGACCAGCTTGTCAGCGAGGCGCTCGAGCTGCTCAACTCGATGAAGAAGACGCAACTCATCGTGGTGGATGGCGGCAAGCCGGTCGGTGTCGTGCACTTCCACGACCTCCTGCGCGCCGGGGTCGCGTAAGCGGCAATCCCCATCGGCGTCCAGTCGTCGCGGCAAGTCCCCAAACCGGCGGCTATACCCAGCCCTTGAGCTCCCGCAGCGCCATCTGCCAGATCACCAGCATGCCGGGCGCGCTGTCGTTGAGGCAGGGTATCGCGGCGAAATTCTCACCCCCGTACTTCTTGAAGATGCGCTCACCCTCGATTGCGATCTCCTCCAGCGTTTCGAGGCAATCGGCCGAAAAGCCCGGCGTGACCACCGCGATATTCTTCACCCCGCTCTTGGCGAGCTGCTTGAGGGTGAGATTGGTCGCGGGCTCGAGCCACTTGCCGCGGCCGAACCGGGACTGAAACGTCATCGTCAATTTCGACTGCTCGAGATTGAGCCGCTCGCGCAGAAGGCGGACGGTCTCGACGCAATGGGCAAAGTAGGGATCGCCGTTGTCCACATAGGCCTTCGGCACGCCGTGGAACGAGGCGAGGACGACCTCGGGCTTGAAGCTGAGCTGTGAGAGCTCCGCGCCGGTCGAGGATCCTAGCGCTTCGATATAGACCGTGTCGTTGTAATAGGGCGGCGCAATGCGCACCGCCGGCTGATAACGTAGGCGCGAAAGCACGCGAAAGACCTCATCGCACACGGTCGCCGTCGTTGCCGCGCAGTACTGCGGATAGAGCGGCATGACCAGGATGCGCTCGCAGCCTTGCGCGAGGAGAGCCCCGAGTTCTGATGCGATCGAAGGGCGGCCGTAGCGCATCGCCCAGTCGACCACGAGGTGGGCGCCCAGCGGCTCGAGCGCACGGGCGAGCTTTTCGGCCTGCGAGCGGGTGATGGTCTTAGTCGCGCGCCTTGCGTCGCGGCCGGATGGGCAGGATGACGCCGTTGAGAGCGAGCTGCCACAGCGCCCCCTGATCCTCGATCACACGCGGATCGGTGAGAAATTCCTTGAGATAGCGGCGCACCGCGGGCGCATCGGCGGCCTCCGGGGTGCCGAGATTGACCAGCAGCACCCCGATCTTGCCGGCCGCGGAGGTCGCACGATCGGACGCGGTGGGTAGGGCTTCGTTCATCGCCACGGAGCATACGCGATAGCGGCGGCCGGTGCATGCGTGCTAAGCACGCAGCCCCACCGCATCGCATCGGGACCCTGCTTCCCCGCCATGTCCGCCCCTCGCCGTTTCGCTGCCGGCATCCTGCTGATCGCAATCCTCTGCGCCTCCTCGGCCTGCGCCGAGACCGCACGCATCACCTTCATCTTGGTCAATGACATCTATTTGATGGCGGATCAAATGCTGCCTGACGGGGAACGCCGCGGCGGGTTCGCGCGCCTCGCCGCCGTGGTCAAGGCCGAGCGCGCCCGGGGCGCCAACGTGATCGTTGCCCATGCCGGCGATACGCTGTCTCCGTCGCTGATGTCGGGCCTCGACCGTGGTGAGCGCATTCTGACGCTGACCAATCTGATCGCACCCGACATTTTCGTGCCAGGCAACCACGAGTTCGATTTCGGCAAGGCGACCTTCCTCCAGCGCATGGCAGAGGCCGAATTCCCGCTCTACGCCGCCAACCTGCGCGGCGCCGATGGCGGGCCGCTGCCGAACTTCAAGGACCGCTCCATCACGGCCATCGACGGCGTGCGCATCGGGCTGACTGGCGCGACCTACGACGACACCCCTCGCACGTCGAGCCCCGAAGATCTGAAATTCCTGCCGACGGTCGCGACCACGAAGGATGCAGCGGAGGCGCTGCGACGTGAAGGGGCTGATTTCGTCGTGGCGGTGGTCCATGCCAGCCGCGGTCAGGACTACGCGATTTTCGAGACACGCGCGGTCGATCTCGTGCTCAGCGGTCACGATCACGATCTCTTCATCGAATTCGACGGCCGCAACGCCATGGCGGAATCGAGCTACGACGCCCACTATGTCACCGCAATCGACGTCGCCATCAACGTCAAGGAGGAGAACGGCCGCCGCAGCGTGACCTGGTGGCCGCAGTTTCGCATCATCGATACGGCGACGGTGACGCCCGATCCCGAGGTAGCGGCGGTCGTTGCGAAGTACGAGGGAGAACTCGGCAAGGAGCTCGACGACGCGCTGGGCACCACCGCCGTGGCGCTCGACAGCCGCACCGCCACCGTGCGCACGCGCGAAGCCGCGATCGGCAACCTCGTGGCCGACGCGATGCGCGCGTCCACCCACGCCGATGCGGCGGTGACGAATGGCGGCGGGATCAGGGGCGGCAAGGTCTACCCGCCGGGCGCGGCGCTAACCGCGCGCGATGTGCTCACCGAATTGCCGTTCGACAACCGCATCCTCACCATCGAGATCGCCGGCGCCGACTTGCGCCACGCCCTCGAGAACGGACTTTCGCAATTGCCCAATCCCGGCGGGCGTTTCCCCCAGGTCTCGGGCCTGACCATCGAGGCCGACACGAGCCGCCCCGCCGGAGACCGTATCGTCTCGATCAAAGTCGGCGACGCGCCACTCGATGAGCGCAAGATCTATCGCCTTGCGACCAATGATTTCATGGCGCGCGGCGGCGACGGCTATACCGGGTTCCGTGACGCCAAGCCGCTGCTGTCAGCGCTCGATGCGCCGCTCGTCGCCAATGCGGTGATAGCCCATATCAAAGCGCTCGGCACCGTGCGCACCAACGCCGATGGCCGCATCGTGATGAAGTGAGGATTAACGGCTGGTGCGGTCGAGCGGTCCGCCACCGATGCATGCGCTACCCCACCGGCCGCTCGTCGGCGATCACTTTGCCGTCGTTCGGCAGGCTGCCCGGAGCGACGAGCTTCACCTCGCCGCCGAGCTTGGTGACCGCCCGCAAGGTCGCGACCACCGCCTGCTGCAAAGATGCCGACGGCGCCGCGCATTCGGCCATCAAGGTCATCACGTCCTGTTCGCCTGCGCGCGCGACCACGAGTCGCAACCGGCCGAGCTCGGAATGATGCTCGCCGACCTGTGCCACCTGGGTGGGACGCACGAACATGCCCTTGACCTTGGCGGCCTGATCGGCGCGACCCATCCACCCCGCGAGTCGCATATTGGTGCGACCGCAACGCGAGCGGCCCGGCATTACCGCCGAGAGGTCTCCGGTCGCGAGCCGGATCATCGGATAGTCCGGGTTGAAGCAGGTGACGACGACCTCGCCCACTTCGCCCGCGGCGACCGGATCGCCAGTACCGGGCCGGACGATTTCGACCAGCAGGGTTTCATTGACGATCATTCCTTCACGCGCTTCGCTCTCGTAGGCGATGACGCCCACGTCGGCGGTCGCGTAGCATTGGCATACTTCGACGCCGCGCGCGGCCAATTCCTGGCGCAGCGAGAGCGGCAACGCCGCGCCGGAGACCAGCGCCCGCCTGAGGGGGGAGGCGTCCATCCCCGCCTTTGCCGCGGCATCGAGCAGAATTTTCAAATAGTCCGGCGTGCCGAGATAGCCGCTGGGCCTGAAATGCGCGATCGCCTCGATCTGCTGCTCGGTATTGCCGGTGCCAGCAGGGATGACCGCGCAACCGAGCGCATGCGCGCCCGTTTCCATCATGAAGCCGCCCGGGGTGAGATGATAGGAAAACGAATTGTGCACGACATCGCTGGCGCGGAAGCCCGCGGCGAAGAGCGCGCGCGCCACGCCCCAAAAATCTTCGCCCGCGCCCTGCGGCTCGAAGATTGGTCCCGGCGACATCAACAGCCGCCGCAGGCGGGCCGTCGCCGCGACGTTGAAGCCGCCGAACGGCGGGCGCTTCTTCTGGCACATCGCGAGTTCGGACTTGCGCAGCACCGGCAGCTTGGCAAGCGCCGCTCGCGAGGTCACGGCATTGGGATCGAGGCCGGCGAGCTGCGTTGCCCATCCCGGCGCGCTCAAGGCCACCGCGATGAGGTCGGGCAGTCGGCCGAAGAAATCGCGCTCGCGATCGTCGGGATCACGGATCTCGAGGGAATCGTAATGGCGATCGCCCATGAGGTCGCACGCGGTCTGGCATCGACCAAATCTCAGAACCACAAGGCTACGCCAACCAGCGCTTGCGCCGCCGGTAATGCTTGCCCTCGCGGAACGATTTGCGGCGGCCCTCGGACACGCCCAGATAGAACTCCTTGACGTCCTCGTTCTCGCCCAGCGCCTTGGCCTCGCCGTCGAGCACCACGCGGCCGTTCTCCAGCACATAGCCGTAACGCGCGTACTTCAGCGCCATGCGGGTATTCTGCTCCGCGAGCAGGAACGACACCGCCTCCTTGGCGTTGAGATCGCCGACGATCTCGAAAATCTCCTCGACGAGCTGCGGCGCGAGCCCCATGGAAGGTTCGTCCAGCAGGATCGTCTTCGGGCGCGACATCAGCGCGCGTCCAATCGCGCACATCTGCTGTTCGCCGCCGGAGATATATCCGGCGGTGGAGGTGCGCCGTTCCTTCAGCCGCGGGAAATAGGAATAGACCAGTTCGAGATCGCGCCGGATGGCCGCGCTGCCGTCGCGGCGTGTAAACGCGCCAGTGAAAAGGTTCTCCTCCACGGAGAGGTGCGCGAAGCAATGGCGCCCCTCCATCACCTGGATGCATCCGCGTCGCACGAGCTCGTTCGGGGAGCGCGCATGCACCTCTTCGCCGTCGAAGACGATGGAGCCTTTGGTCACCTCGCCGCGCTCGGCGGACAAAAGATTGGAGATCGCCTTGAGCGTCGTCGATTTGCCGGCGCCGTTCGCGCCCAACAACGCCACGATCTCGCCCTTGGCAACCTTGAGCGACACCCCTTTGAGCACGAGGATGACGTGATCATAGACCACTTCGATATTGTTGACCGCGAGGATAGGCGCAGCGGTTGGCGCCGCAGCGACACGATCGGTGGCCGCGCCCGCGCCCAAAGGAGGCGGCGCTGGCGCCGCCTCCTTCAAATTGCGATCGGGATGGACCGACATCAGTTGGTCACGAGACACCCGGGCGTGAGCTTCTTTTCAGCCGCGTACTTTGCCGCCGCGTCCTTGACCATCGGTGCGATCACCGAGTCGTCGGACGTGATCCAATCCGACGTGACATTCCATTTCTGGCCGTCCCAAGTCTGGATGCGGCCCGTTCGCGTGCCCTCGTGATCGGCGCACGACACCTTGATCGGCCGCAGCTCGCCCTCGAAGCCGAGCTGCTTGATGCGTTCGGCGCTGATGTCGAGGTTCTCGAGGCCCCAGCGTACCTGCTCGCCGGTGAGCGGCTTCTTGCCGAACCGCTCCTGCGCGGTGCGGATCGCCTCGACGCCGAGCATGGCGTTGATCAATCCGCGCACGTACAGGATCTCGCCCGTCTCCTCCCATTTCGCCGCGCCCAGGCCCTTGTCGTAGAGGTACTTCTTCAAATCCTCATGCAGCTTGAATTGACCTGCGGTGTGCTGAAGAGCGGCGGAATTGTATCCCTTGGCGCCGTCTTCGGCCGGCCGCACGTCCGGCTCGGCCCCTGACCACCACACGCCGTACATCTTCTCGCGCGGATAGCCGACTGCGACCGCCTCCTTGATGGCGGTCGAATTCATCACGCCCCACCCCCACAGCAGCACGTAGTCGGGACGGTTCTGGCGGATCTGCAGCCAAGTTGCCTTCTGCTCGACCCCGGGATGGGTCACCGGCAGGAGCAGGGTCTCGAATCCGTGCATCTGCGCGCGCTTCTGCAGGAGGGCGATCGGCTCCTTGCCGTAGGGCGAGTCGTGATAGACCAGCGCGATCTTCTTGCCCTTGAGCTTGTCGAACCCGCCTTCCTTCTTGGCGATGTGCTGCAGGATGATGTCGGCGGCCGTCCAATAGGTGCCGAGCAGCGGGAAGTTCCACTGGAATACCGAGCCGTCGCGCGACTCCGAGCGGCCGTAGCCCATGGTGATGAGCGGGATCTTGTCGAGCGGCGCCTTCTCCGTGAGCGCAAAGGTGATGCCGGTCGAGAGTGGGAATACATAGGCGGCGCCGGTTGGGCCTTTGCCCTTCAGCCGCTCGTAGCACTCCACGCCGCGGTCGGTGGCATAACCGGTGTCGCATTCCTCAAACGCGATCTTGACGCCGTTGATGCCGCCGTCGCGCTCGTTGATGAGCTTGTAATAGTCGGCGATGCCATTCGCGACTGGGATACCGTTGGGCGCGTAGGCACCGGTCCGATACACCAGCTGGGGGATGAATTGCTGGTTCTGCGCAAGGGATGGCGTGGCGAGTGCCGAGGCGCCAAATAGCGCCGCAAGTACGATCCCGACACGTTTTCCATTCATCGGCTGCTCCATTGACACTCGCAAGAGGCTAGGCGCGGCCCGCGGGTCCCGGATGTCGCCCCTGGGTTGGCGTAAGTTCAGCGACCTCCAACAGCTCGGCTGCGATTTGCCGCGGCAAAGCACGGCGGTAACAGAGTGGGCCGAAACGTATCAGTGGGTCCTAAAGTCTTCAGACCGCGTCAGCCACCCTGGCCACCGCAGGCGCTGACTTCAAGTTAAAAATGCGTAAGCCGAGAGAACGAGTTGCACTCGTTGCGTTTGCGGCCCCCGCTCCGTTTAAGGTCCTGCATCAGCGCTTTGGCTTCCCGCAAGTCCGCTGTGTCAAAGCCTTCTGTGAATTGCTTATAGATTGCTTGCACCAGCTTTAGGCCCTCTCTCCCTCGACCTTGAGCTTGCCAAAGGCGCGCAAGATCACACGAGGCGCGCAATTCCCAGCACCGCGCTTGTTGAGCTCGCGCGATTTCCAGGCTGTTGACGAGGATAGTCTCAATTTCTTTGGTTTCTGCCCCCGCTACTGCTTTCAACAAGTGGGCTTTGACGCGTAGCACCTCGGCCATGGCCCAGCGCTCGCCGGTATCCTTGGCAATGGCGAGGGCCTCCTCGATAACCACTAACGCGGCGTCACTGCGGCCCGCTTTGGCGCAAGCCTCCGCCTCCAGTGTCAGAAAAATCGGCAGCCACAGCCGAGCTCCTCGTTTCTGCCAAGCGGCCACACCTGCCCGAAGTAATTCGATCCCC
>WNGJ01027736.1_pt1 | contig 13800 bp, 8 predicted proteins | sample 5400611 | NCBI WGS metagenome assembly WNGJ01 (sample SAMN13153375, study PRJNA577476) | soil metagenome | isolation source: 40 cm soil or saprolite under Garry oak tree replicate 1 | place: USA:California | collected 2016-06-15 | reverse complement strand
GTAGTCGGGCCAGGCCAGAATTTTGGTCGCACTATGCAGAACGAGGGTCGTTTGCAAGCTATTCGCGAACATGGTTCGGACAGCCTGGAACAAATGAAAGCGGCTTTACCGGGGAGTTATGCTCGCCTGCAAGAGGTGTTGAGCAAGCTCACGGATAGTGATCTCGAGCTTACAGGCATTCATTCCAGGTATGGTGAGAAGTCCCTGGACTGGTTTATCGAGGAGTTTGTGACGCAGCATCTGATTAATCACGTTGAGCAGATCAGGATATGCCTGGCGGCAGTAGAATAAGAATTTTTCCTTGAAAATCCTTCAATGCCTATGTGGGCAGAGTTGGAACAGCAGTTGTCCGCGCTCCAGCTCCAATATGCTCTCCTGGATGCACTCTGGGCACAATGTGATCAGCGAGAGGCAATGCTGGCTTCTGAGTATGAGGTCGTCCACATGAGGGGAAAGCAGCTAAGTCCTCGTCTCTCCAGACGCCAGGCATAATGGGGGACGAGCTAGCGAAGTAGGGGAAATCCCCCATAGGCGCGAACTTTAGCAATAAAGATTTCTCTTTTTCTGTGAATCGGCTTTAAATTCTCCAATTCTCCACACTTTCCTCATATTGACAACGCTATTAATTCATCAGTATACTTCATATGCATTCAAATTCATCAAGAACCTATAAATCGAAATGTCGTGAGTCAAACAGTTACGTGAGAAAGTGGCGCAAGAGATGGTTGAACCGATTTCCCTTGGTATCGCAATTGGTTTCCTGGTTAAAAGTGCCCCAGGTTGGTTCCATAGTTTGCAAGACACGTTATTGAGCAAAGGAAAAGAGCTTGCTATCGAGCAAGGTAAGCAAAGAATTACTGGTTTCATTGATGAAAAGAAGAACCTCCATCACATGGAACTCGCTTTAAAAAATGCAGCAGAACGAGGGCTTAGAAAGTTTCAGACGCTTGAAGAACGAGATCAATATCGTAGCATTCTTGAGATATTAGCTGAAGGCAATAGTGAAGCATTGCGTCAAGAAGTCACGCGCCTTTTCACACTTTCCGACAATCCTGACCTCTCAGAGCTTACAGAAAAATACAATCTCCGGCAACGTATCAGTGCACTAGCTCAACACAAAACACATGAAGAGGAAGATGCGGCACCATACCTGGACAGTTTCTTTGAAGCACTGATTGCAGAATTGTACAATGATCCTTTGTTTCGTGAACAGATGAGCGATGTTATCAAGGTGCGTGCGGCTCTGGCCGGACAACGATCACTAGCGGATATTCTTGCAACACTTAACCAAATCAGCGACATTCTAGCTGATAACTACACTGCTGAGCAGTTTGAACGAGATGTTGAAAGATACAGAGCTCATCTGGAGAGGACACTCCACTATCTCAAGTTGGTTGGTGTTGTTCCCAAAGACCGAGGGGACAAGAATGCAGACCCCGAACTTAACAGCATATTTGTGCCACTACGCATCGCTTTTCAAGAGCAAACACACCCTCATGTGGAGAAGTTAGATTCTATCTTAGCGTTGCTTGAGCATCATCCCTATGTAGTCCTGCTTGGGGGGCCTGGTTCTGGCAAGTCAACGGTAGTTCGTCATCTCGCCTGGAGTCACGCCAAAGCGAACCAAACAAACTCCTCCGTGTCTAATATGCGTCTTCTTTCAGGCAATCCTCTACCACTGCGTATTGAACTTCGTCGTCTAACCGAAGCTCGTAGACACCATCCCGATTACAACTTCTTGTCCTACGCTACAGAGGTTTTCTTAGGAAGAGAAGGTGTTGAGATCAATTCCCAGATGTTCAAGGAACTGCTTGAACGAAAAACCATGCTATTACTCTTTGATGGACTCGATGAGATAGCAACCCTAGATGAGCGTAAACAACTTATTGAGGAGATAGAACATTTCGCTCTATACTACCCTGGTAATCGCATCGTTGTCACCTCGCGTCCAGTCGGCTATGAGCTTGCTCGTTTCTCCAATCAATGGTTTGTACATGTCCAGGTACAGGAATTTAATGACGAACAAATACGAGAGTTCTTAGAGCGCTGGTATACGCATGTGTTAAGATTATTACCCATTCCCCACGAAGATCAGCATGAACTAGAAGTACTATTCACAACTTTACAACAGAATCCACGTCTGCATAAACTAGCCGAGAATCCTTTACTCCTAACTGTCATTACTGCATTACATCGTTACGAGCGGCTTCCAGATAGAAGAGTACAGGTATATGATCGCTGCGCTGATCTTTTGCTTGACACCTGGGCAAAAGTGAAAGGTACAGATGTACGCTGGCAAAATATGAAAATGAGTAGAGACGATCAATATGCCTGCATTGCGCACCTTGGTTTCGTCTTGCATGAACGTTCACACGAGGGCGAAAAAGATAAAGATATTGCTAGCGATGTACCTACAAGGTTCATGTTACGTGAGATAGAGCATTTTCTTAAGAACCAGAACTTTTTTCCCTCAGTTGCCGAACAACGAACCCAAGCAAAACACTTTCTTGAACTTATGCAGTTAGAAGCAGGATTGATTGTTGAACGAGGAACAGATGAGAGTGGCCAGTTACTTTACGGTTTTATGCATCGCACTTTCCAGGAGTATTTTGCTGCCCTTGATGTCTATGAGCGTTATCAACAAGAAGAAGATTCAACGATTATCAGCGAATTTCTGAAAGAGCACCTACATGATCCTCATTGGCTTGAGGTGATTTTGTTACTCCTGGGGAAACTCAAGCGTAAACCAGCCACCATCCAACTTCGTAACATTCTAGAAGGCAAAAGTCGTCTGAGTAGGTACACCGATATAGTGCAGCAAGACCTCTTTTTTACCTGTAACTGTTTAGCTGAGGAGATAGTCGTAGAAAATGAGCTAGCAGTATTTATCGTTTCGCACATAAGCGATCTCGTGAAAAACTCTCCTTTCCCATCACAACGTACCGAGGCCTTTGAGGCTCTCGCCCTACTGATGCAGACACGACATTATGCCGATCTAGGACGAAAAGAACTAAGAGATCTTGTTACTCAGGAAATAATACCAGACATTCCTACAAGAATACGGGCAGCCCGAACGCTCTACTTGAGTAGCCTTCCCAAGTCCGAGGAACAGCAGCAAGCTGTCCAGGTACTTCTGAACTTAGCACAACGATCTGATATTTCCTTTGAGGAGTCTTTACTGGCCGCTCGGACTCTCTATGAACATAGCCACGCCGAGTCAGAAGAGTTGCAACAAGCAGCTCAGATGCTCTTAGACCTGGCGCAGCGCCCTGATATCTCCTTTAAGCAGTCTTTACTGGCTATCGAGATTCTCTATTGGAACAGCCCCGACGTATCGGAGGAGCGGCAACAGGCTATAAAGTTGCTCTTAGGCTTGGCACGGCAGCCTGATATTTCCTTCGAGGAAGTCGGACAAATCACCAGGATTCTCTATGAGTTCGGTTCTACTGACTCAGAAGAGCGGCAGCAGGCAAGCCAAATGCTTTGGCAACTTATGCAGCGGTCCCATCTCTCTTTTGAAGAAGAAATGCAAGTTGCTAAGGCCACTTATGAGAAACGCTTCTTCTATTGGGAGGGACAGCAGCAAGCGGCCCAGGTGCTTTTGCACTTGGTACAGCGGTCCGACCTCTCCTTTGAACAGACTGCACTGGCCGCACAAACTCTCTATATGTACAGCCCCAAGGACTTACAGCAAGCGGCCCAGGTGCTTTTGCACTTGGCAAAGCGGTCCGACCTCTCCTTTGAGCAGAACTTGTTAGTTACCCAAGCTCTCTATCGTATTTTCCCTACACGGTCGGAGAAAAGAGCCCAAGCTACTCGAATGTTTTTAGATCTGATACAACAGCCCGACCTTCCTGTCGAGCAAACCTTACGAGAGAGCAGCCTATCCAGGTGCTTCACCAACTTTCACAGAGGAACGGTCTTTCTGCTGAGCAAGCAATGCAGTCAGCTGAGCTTCTTTATAGAAGCAGTTCTGCCAAGTCAGAGGAGGAGGGACAGGCCATCAAAATACTTTGGCAATTAGCACAAAAACAAAACATCACTACTGACCAACGGCTACGAATTGCCACAGTTCCTTTAACAGTAAAGAAAGCAAACTATTCAGATAGAGTGCAGGCAGTGCAAATGATACTTTCTTTGATCCAGGGAGAATCAGCCGGACGGTACATTGAAGAGTACTGGCAGCCAATTGAACACCACAACGAGACAACAGTAGCAGACATTTCATTCCTCTTCGAGCTTGTTCAACAGGAAATGTTGCTGACTGGGGCACGCGATCAAATATATCAGATACTACGCAACATGGTTCCTCAATTCGACAAGATCAACTCATCTAACACCTAACCCACCCATAACCTTTACAACCTCCCTTGTCTAACACTGCTATACTGGTTATATTGAAGAGGTACAATAGAAGAGCCAGAGAGTATTACACAGGCAAGGAGCCAAACTCATGCCCATCATCGAATGCATAGAACTCACCAAAGCCTATGGCACGCACGCCGTCGCGCTCAATAACCTCAACCTCACTATTAACAAGGGCGCATCTTTCGGGCTCCTGGGAGAAAATGGCGCGAGCAAGTCCACCCTGGTACGCCTCCTCATGGGGTTTATTTTTCCGACTTCGGGTAGAGTGCGAGTGCTTGGTGAGGAACAGGTTGCCCGGGCTCACGCTCGCATCGGTTACGCTCATGAGCGGCCTATTTTTGAGACGCGGTTTGCGGGGCGGAAGTACCTGGCTTATCTGGGGAAGCTGGCGGGGCTCTGGGGGACGGAGAATAGCCGGCGGGTTGGAGAGGTGTTGCAGCAGGTTCATTTGCAGGAGGCAGCGGATAGGGCTATTGGCACATATTCGAAGGGGATGCTGCGGCGGAGTATTGGATGAGAAAAAGGGATTTGCTTTTGCAGTGACATCTTGCCTGGTCTGGCTCTTGCATATATTCTTACTGTGGGCTATACTACATGCGTACAAACAATACATATTCTCCAGCGGTGATGAAGAGGAGTAACCTGGTGAGGGTAGCAGCGAGCCGATAAGTGGTGCGAGGTCGGCAATCCGGGACAGGTGAAGGGCGCTTCGGAGCTGGATTTAATGAGTGGCTTCACGTATCGTGAGGAAGCAGGGTGGAACCGCGCATTATGCTGTAAGACGTAGTTGCCCCAGGCCTACGCTGGCATATATTCGTCCCTGGCGTCGTTAGCTTAGAAGTTGGACGCCCGGGGCATTTTTTTTGAGGAGGACACTCATTATGACACAGACAGAAAACAGACCTACCACCAGCGACACGCCTTTTGTACCGATTGAGAAGATCGTTGCACTGTGCAAGAGGCGAGGTTTCGTCTACCCCAACTCTGAAATCTATGGCGGCGTTTCCGGCATCTATGATTTTGGGCCGCTCGGCGTGGAACTGCGCAACAACATTCGCCGCTACTGGTGGTGGTCGATGGTGCAGCTGCACGACAACGTGGTGGGCATCGAAGGGGCTATCATTACGCATCCCCGCGTGTGGGAGGCCAGCGGCCACGTCGAAAACTTCGTTGACCGGCTGGTAGACTGCAAGAATTGTAAGCGACGTTTCCGCATCGACCACTTGCCGCCAGAGAATGTGATATCAAATAGATGTCCGGTCTGTGGTGGGGAACTGATGGAGCCACGTACCTTCAATCTTTTGATGGAGACCTACCTGGGCGTGGTCGAAGGTGAGCGTATGAAGACGTACCTGCGCGGTGAGGCTTGCCAGAACATCTACCTGGACTATGACAATGTTTTGAAGTCTTCACGTATGCAGATTCCCTTCGGTATCTGCCAGATCGGGAAAGCGTTCCGCAACGAGGTCACGCCGGGTAACTTCCTGTTCCGCCAGCGTGAGTTCGAGCAGTGGGACCTGCAATTCTTCGTCCATCCCAGCGAGATGCAGCAGTGGTTTGACTACTGGAAGGAAAAACGCTTCGAGTGGTATAAGAGTCTCATTAATCATACGGATCGTTTGCGCTTCCGCGCACATGGCAGCGATGAACTTGCTCATTACGCAAAACAGGCTTTCGACATCGAATATCAGACAATTCTCGGCTGGCAGGAGTGGGAAGGCATTCACTGGCGGCAGGACTGGGACCTCTCGCGTCACAGTGAGTATAGCGGCCAGGATTTGAGCTACACCGATCCCATTACAAAAGAGAGATATATTCCCTGGATTGTTGAGACGTCAGGCGGTGTGGATCGCACGTTCCTTAACTTGCTGATCGACGCTTACGAGGAAGAGCCAGATCCAGCCGGTAAAGAGCCGCGTACGGTGCTGCGCTTGCACCCAACCCTTGCACCTGTCAAAGTGGCGGTGCTGCCGCTGCAAAAGAACAAAGAGGAGCTGCTGACCACGGCCAGGGGTATCCACAACAGGCTGAAACGGCTGATGGTCTCGCAGTATGACGACGTGGCGAATATTGGCCGCCGCTATCGCCGCCAGGATGAGATCGGTACGCCCTACTGTGTCACCGTCGATTTCCAGACATTGGACGATGCGACAGTGACGGTACGCGAGCGTGACCACATGACGCAAGTACGTGTGGCTATCGATGAGCTGCCGGCTTACTTGCTGGAGCGTGTGACCTGGCAGTAAGCAATTACACCAGGATGCAAACCAAATGGGCCTGGCTGCCGCATACGACAGCCAGGCCCATTTGGTTTGCATCCTGGCGTATCTTTTGCGATTTCACATTCGTCTGGTATAGTGAAGATAGATTCTATAACTAACAGAAGGATGCAATTTCTAAATGACACGTATACTCTCCTATAATATTCTGGTAGGTGCCACCCGTCGTGTAGACCCATTGACAAGTATGATTAAAGCAGCGAACCCTGATGTTGTTGGACTGGTTGAGGCCACCAATCCCCAGGTAGTTGAGGAACTGGCGCAACGACTAGACATGCAGTATGTGATGAGCGCATATCCCAGGCATTGGCAGGATTGGCAGGTAGCGCTGCTCAGTCGTCTGCCAATCATCTATACAAAGACTCATTTACTGACAAAACCGGTCTTAGAGGTGTGTGTAGAGGAGCCAGGTGGCAGGCAGATCACCGTGTTTGTGACTCACCTGTCGGCGGCTTTTAGTAAAGGCCGAGCAGGTGATAGTATCCGGCGACACGAGGTACAGGACCTGGTCCGTATCATGGAAGCCAAACAGGGAATGCCACACCTCGTCATGGGAGACTTCAATAACCTTGCCCCTGGCGATCCCTTCAAGGCCAGCGCTCTTTTACGCTACGTGGTAAAGATGGATCAAGTCTACAAGCAAAATCCTGCCGCCGTGGAGGGACACCCACACCTGGATTTTGTCGTGCCAGGCCCACTACGCATTTTAAATCCAATCCTGCGCATCATTCCACGCAGTAAGCTGCTGTGCGACCTTTTTGACACGGCCGCCTCTGTGTACGCACCGAGGGGCAGCATCAGGTTACTGCAAAGAGCTGGCTACGTAGATTGTTTCCGCCAAATGAACCCTGGCACAGCTGGCTTTACCTGTCCAGCCGATGCGCCTGCTGGCCGCATCGATTTCATTTTTGCCAGTCCAGAATTGGCCCAGAACCTTTTGACCTGCTGCATACCAACAGAGGGGGCAGGCGTACATGCTGAGGAGGCAAGCGATCATCTACCAGTGGTGGCTGAATTTGGTGAGGTTGTTGGGGCAAAACACGTGCCCCAGTTGAAAGGATGCGCTGAAGAGTGGCACCCCTGGTGGGTGCCAGGCCTACATTTCCGGATATTCCCTGGTGGGTGCCAGGCGAGTTTTTTATTGGAAGACATCCTTTGTCTTTTCAAAGAGATTGCGGAGGATGTTTTTGTCGTTTTGCTCACTTTGCTCACGTTCGAGGCGAGCAAATTCCTCGAGCAGGCGTTTCTGTTCGTGAGTCAAACTCGTGGGAGTTACGACTTTGACTATGACATGCTCGTCGCCACGAGCACTGCTGTGTACCACGGGCACACCCATGCCTTTGAGACGGAAGGAGCGACTGCTCTGCGTGCCAGCCGGAATCTTGAGCGTGGTTGTTTTACCGTCTACCGTAGGAACCTCCACCTCATCACCAAGGGCAGCCTGGGTGAAGCTAATGGGCAGTTCATAGATGATGTCATTGCCCTGCCGCTTGAAGAACTGGTGGGGTTTTACTGTGAGGATAACGTAGAGGTTACCAGGGGTACCACCACGCGCGCTGACTTCGCCCTCACCTGTCACACGGACATTGATGCCATCATCGACACCGGCAGGAATATTGACAACCACGCGGCGATTGTTACGCACACGGCCCTGTCCACGGCATTTCTCACAGGGAGTCGTAATGACGCGTCCTTCACCACGACAGCGTTCACACATTGTGACGTTGACAAATTGCCCAAAAATGGATTGCTGCACGCGACGTATTTCACCCGTGCCCTGGCAGGCGGAACAGCGCGAGGTTGATGTACCAGGCTGCGCTCCAGAGCCTCGACAGGTGGAACAGGTCTCCCAGCGAGGGAGCTCTATCTCTTTCTGGCAACCAAAGACAGCTTCCTCGAAGGTAATAGTGAGCTCGTAACGTAAATCGGCACCCCGCTGTGTGCCGGTACGGCGCTGTGAACCTGCTGTCGCCCCGGCAAAGAAGGTCTCAAAGATATCGTTGATGCTGCTAAAACCGCCAAAGTCGCCAAAGCCACCAGCACCCACACCATTCCCCAGACCCGCATGCCCATAACGATCATAAGTGGCACGCTTCTGCGGATCACTCAGCACTTCATAGGCTTCGTTGATTTCAATAAAGCGGGCTCCCGCTCCCTGCTCTTTGTTGGTATCGGGATGATACTGTTTGGCGAGACGACGAAAAGCTTTTTTCAACTCGTCTTCACTTGCACTGCGAGATACACCCAATACTTCATAATAATCTCGTTTGTTAGTGGCCATCGATAGGTCCTTTACCATGAGAAAAACAGGGCACGATTAGATCCGCCCTACCCTATCCAAGGTTAACTTATTGTATTCCATTCAATACTACAGTGTTTTATAGGTTATACGCAAGAGCATAGCCAAAGTAGGAAGTTTGATTTAGTTTAGCAACCTGGGCAAGGGCATGCCCTTGCCCAGGTTGCTAAACTAAAAAACTACATTTCCTGGAATTCGCCCTCGATGGTATCATCTCGAGGAGGAGTTCCCTGGTTAGGCTGCTCTGGACCGCTGCCGTAGTCGGCAGCGGTTCCGGCACCACTCTGGCGATATATCGACTCTGTGACCTTGTGGAAAGCCTGCATGAGAGCCTCGCGAGACTCTTTGATGCGAGTCACGTCATCGGTTGCGAGGGCAGCACGCACATCGGCTACCTTGGACTCCAGCTCGCTCTTCTGCTCTGGTGTGATCTTATCACCCAGTTCAGCAATGTTCTTTTCCGACTGGTAAGCGGCACTATCCGCCTGGTTGCGCTCTTCAACCTCTTCCTTGCGGCGCTTATCTTCGGCTGCATGCGACTCGGCATCACGCACCATGCGGTCAATCTGGTCTTTCGAGAGACCGCTTGACGCAACGATCGTGATTTTCTGCTCGCGCCCGGTGCCTTGTCCTTGGCGGATACATTCACAATACCATTGGCGTCAATATCGAAGGTGACCTCGATCTGCGGTATGCCGCGTGGAGAAGGTGGAATACCATCGAGAATGAAGCTGCCCAGCGAGCGGTTGTCCTTGGCAAATTCACGCTCACCCTGGAGCACATTGATCTCCACGCTCGGCTGGTTATCGCTCGCCGTTGAAAAGACCTGGCCCTTCTGGGTGGGGATGGTGGTATTGCGCTCGATCAAGCGCGTAGAGACACCACCAAGGGTCTCGATACCCAGGGAGAGCGGGGTCACATCCAGCAGGAGCACATCTTTGACATCACCTGTCAAGACACCCGCCTGGATAGCGGCGCCAACCGCCACCACTTCATCCGGGTTGACCCCACGGTGTGGGTCACGATCAAAAATGCGTCGTACCAGGGTTTGCACGGCCGGCATACGGGTCTGACCACCCACCAGCACCACCTCCTGGATGTTACCAGGGCGGGCATCCGCGTCTGCAAGGGCCTTCATGACAGGACCGCGCGATTTCTCGATCAGGTCTTCTACCAGCTGCTCGAGCTTGGAGCGCGAGAGTGTCATGGTCATGTGCTTAGGTCCGCTGGCATCGGCGGTAATAAAGGGCAGGTTGATCTCCGTCTGCATCGAACTGGACAGTTCTTTCTTGGCTTTCTCCGCCGCCTCTTTCAAGCGCTGGAGAGCCATGCGGTCCTGGCGCAGGTCGATACCCTGTTCCTTGCGGAACTCGTCGGCCAGCCAGTTGATAACACGCTGGTCGAAGTCATCACCGCCCAGGTGGGTGTCACCATTGGTGCTCTTGACCTCAAAGACGCCATCACCCAACTCCAGGATGGAGATATCGAAGGTACCACCACCCAGGTCATAGACGGCGATGCGCTCATCCTTCTTCTTATCCAGGCCATAGGCCAGGGATGCCGCTGTTGGCTCGTTGATGATACGTAACACGTCGAGACCGGCAATCCTGCCTGCGTCTCTGGTCGCCTGGCGCTGCGCATCGTTAAAGTACGCGGGAACAGTAATGACGGCCTGCGTCACACGCTCACCCAGGTAGGCCTCAGAATCGGCCTTGAGCTTCTGCAAAATCATAGCAGAAATCTCTGGTGGGCTATACTGTTTGCCCTGCACCTCGACCCAGGCGTCACCATTACTCGCACGAACAACTTTAAAGGGCACGATACGCTTGTCACGGTCTACTTCGATATCATCGTATTTGCGACCCATGAAGCGTTTGATAGAGTAGATCGTATTTTCGGGATTTGTGATTGCCTGGCGCTTGGCTACCTCACCGACAAGACGCTCACCACTCTTATTAATAGCCACGATTGATGGCGTAGTCCGGGCTCCCTCGGCGTTCGGAATGACGACAGGTTCGCCGCCCTCCATTACAGCAACACACGAGTTTGTTGTTCCCAGGTCGATTCCAATAACTTTTGGCATTGTTGCCTCCTAAATTATAATGTACATTTCTCATTTGATGGAGTATTCATTTGTTCTGCTTCAGTCAATATCGATACCGTAGACTTCGGCCAATAGCTCGTTCATTACTTGTGTCATGTAACGCACGACTGCAATGGCACGGCCATACTGCATACGTGTGGGGCCAACCACTCCCAGCACTCCGCCAATCTTGCCTTCCTGACCATAGCGAGCTACCACCAGGCTGACATCTTTCATGTCATCCCACTCATTCTCTCCACCAATAATCACCTGTACGCCATCCGCCTTACGCAGTTGGGATGCCAGGACAGGTAAAAAGCGATTCTGCTCCAATACTTCGATCACCTTGCGCACACGCTCACTGCGTTCCTCTTCTGGCCCCATGCGGCTATATTCTGGTTGTTCCAGGATGTTCACCATGCCTTCACGGTAGAAAACATCGCCTAGCGGATCACCATGCTGCTGTAGGATATGAGCAATGGTGCTTCCCACCAGGTGCTCGACCGCCGAAAAGTTGCGTTGACGCAAGAGATCATTCACCTCAGTTGCGTTCTTGTGATGAAAAAGTTCATTCAAGCGCACGGCTAAGGCACTCAGTTCTTCCTGATGGAGAGGAAACTCCAACAGTAATCTCTGTTGTTTTACCGTTCCATCCATCAGAACAAGTACCAGGTGCGCCGAAAGCTCGGTAACCGATAGTATTTCAAAATGTTTGAGTTGTCCCTCGATGGAACGTGGAGGCGTCATCACCGCCGCGCTATGTAGTAAACGTGCCATCACTGAAGCAGTTAAGCGCACCCACTGATCCAGTTGATCCTGCACCTGGTAGAACTGGTGACGAATGAGACGCTGCTCGTTAATGGAAAGGGCCGATTCGCGCATAAGATGCTCTACAAAATAGCGATATCCCAGATCGGTTGGGACACGTCCAGCAGAGGTATGCGGCTGATAGATCAGCATTGCTTCTTCCAACCCGGCCAGTTCATGGCGAACAGTGGCCGAACTGAAATTAAACCTGTACTTGCGTACCAGCGTCTCGGATGCAACGGGGGTAGCCGTATGAATATATTCCTCAACAAGTGCACGCAGTATCTGCTGTTTGCGTTCGCTCAGTGGTGTCATCTTTCTTTCTTGCGCACCCTTCCCAACACATCTTGCTATGTTGATATGATACGTCGTTTGTCAAGTGCGATTGCTAGCACTCTCATCAAGAGACTGCAAGTACAGCATAGCACTCAAAGGGGCAGATTGTCAAGGGAGTTACGCTGAAACTATTAGCTGGCGATGCCCCGGCGCATAGCTAGCGCCCCGAGTGCTACAGCCACCAGGGCAGATGCGCTCAACACCAGGAGATCGCGCCCAAGCAGGTCCGAGGAACTATAGAACACAGCCATTTCCAGCGCGTGTCGCCCGTAGGTCAGGGGAATGAAGGTCGCGATATTTTGCAACCAGTCAGGCGCAAAGGCCAGCACGCCAACGCCGCCGGCCAGGAAGAACAGGTAGATTGACCCGCTGTTGGCGATAGCTATTGCCGGCTGCATGCGCTGAAGTGCGGTCCCCAGAGCTACACCCAGCCCGGAACCCAGCAGAGCCAGCAGGGCTATTGCCAGCAAGGCGCTCAGCCAGTAGATCCCCTGCGGCTGTGTCCAGCCTAGCAAAGCCCCTACCAGGAGCACAGCCACACCCAGCGCGAAGGTAATCACGAAGTTTGCCAACACCTTGCCGGTGACGAGCGCGCTGCGCGGCGTTGGCGAGAGCAAAAGTTCTTTGATGGTCCGGCTTTCCCACTCGCGCGACGTGGCCACCCCACCATTGATCACGCCAGCAATGGTAAGCAGCAGCACAATCGTCGGCAACACGCTGTACTCAAACAACTCGATATCGCGGCTGCGCAGATTCTGCTCCTGCATCGTCACCTTCACCGGGCTGCTGCTCCCCTGGGTCTGGTAAAACTGTGTGATCGCATCGGGAACTGCACGCCGGATATCGTTGGTGAAGTCCAGGTTGAGATTGTTGACCTCGACATCAACAGGCGATTGCTGGTGCGCCTCGACGCGCCGTGTGAAATCTGCAGGGATGGTGATGATCGCCACCACCTGGATCTCATTATAGAGTTTGCGGGCTTGCTCCGGCGTGGCATCGGTGATACGAAACACGTCGGCATCGTGAAAAATGTGCTGCATCTGGATACCCTGCTGCCCCTGATCGAGCGTCACCAGTGCCACGGGGCTGCGGCCGACCGCCGTCGTGCCCAGCGCATTGACCAGCAAGAAGCCAAGAGCAGGAATGAATATCACAGCCAGGTTGACCGGCTGACGCAGCCAGACCCGCACATCTTTCTTGAGCACAATCCAGACAATGCGCAAAAAGTTGATCAACTGAGCCATAATCGGATTCCCTTCCATGCTAATGAGCTAGCGTAGAACGCCGCAATACAACCGCCGCCAGGATAATCAGCGCCAGCGCGTAGCCCACAAGGACCAGGGCATTGCCCCCGACACCATAGGTATTCAGATTGAAGTTATGAAAAGCGTGCTGCTGTAACGCGATGGCATACGCAACGGGGAAAAGCTGGGCAATGAACTGAACCGCCGGAGTCGAAAACGAAAGCGGACCAAAAGCGCCGCTCAAGATGAACAACGGGATCGAAGTGCCAAATGAGAGGGCCAGAACAGGCGTGCGATTCTTGAACAGTGTCCCCAGCAGCGTCCCCCAGGCCACGAAGATGACCAGGGTCAACAGCCCGAAGCCAATCACCTCGCCCCAGTGAA
>WNGJ01009932.1_pt1 | contig 13803 bp, 11 predicted proteins | sample 5400611 | NCBI WGS metagenome assembly WNGJ01 (sample SAMN13153375, study PRJNA577476) | soil metagenome | isolation source: 40 cm soil or saprolite under Garry oak tree replicate 1 | place: USA:California | collected 2016-06-15 | reverse complement strand
GCTGCGCAACACGATGGCCTCGGTCGCACTTCGCCGCCCGGACGACCGCACGACGGCGCTGCGCGAAACAATGTCCGAACTCCTCGGCATGGACGGGCCGCGCAGACGATTCGCCGCTGACATGTCCGGTCTGGACATTCATTACGATCTCGGCGAGGGACATCCGCTGCTCGGACGCCGCATGCCCGATCTCGACCTGGTCACCGACAACGGCCCGCTGCGGGTATTCACCTTGCTGCACGATGCCCGGCCGGTGCTGCTCAACCTCGGTGAGCAGGGCGGCTTCGACATCGCGCCGTGGGCGGATCGGGTCCAGCTGATCGACGCCAAATACGACGGCGTGTGGGAGCTTCCGGCACTTGGCGCGGTCACCGCTCCTACTGCCGTGTTGATCCGGCCCGATGGACATGTCGCCTGGGTGGGAGACCGTCACCCCCTGGGCCTTCCTGACGCGCTAACCACCTGGTTCGGACCGCCTACTGCGGCGTAGCGCACCGGCTTCCGGTTCAGGCAAAGCGTACCGTCATCTAGTCCTCCGCAGGGGTTGTCGCCACCGACGGCGTTTCGGACCACTCGGCGACGCAGCGCTCCAGGTCTTTCAGATTTTGCCGCATTTGCTCCAGCGAAAATCCCAACGCGAAAAACCGCTCGGCGACGTCGCCGGGCAGGCCACGCGTCAGGCCTTCGCTGCGCAGGCTTGCGATTTCCGCGGCGTAGTCCTGCAGCGCCTCATGGATTGGCCAGATCGCTGGAGCGCCGACACCGCTTCGCAATGCCGCGGCCATGGCGCCCAGATAGGTGGCGATCGCATCGCTGACTTTGGCCAGGGGTGCTGCGAGCCGCGCCTGCAGTTCGGACGGCAACGGCACCACGCTCGCCCGCCCGATCATCACGACGTCGTGGCGTAGCCGCAAAATGGTCCGCAGCAGCGGGCCGGTGTCAGGCCCCGAAGACAGATGCGCCGCGCGCTCGCGCTCAGCTTCCGCGCCGGTCGCATTCAGGCCGACTAGCGCTGCGCCGATGCCGTCCTGAATCCGGTGCAAGGCGTCGTTGTCGCGCCCGCGCGTCAGCCCCGCCAGCAATTCGGAGAGCGCCGCCGCAATCAATTCAAGCGACCGTGCAGCGCTGACGCGAATCTGATTGTGCGCCCGCGACGGCAGCACGAAGAAAGACACCAATAGCCCGGTGACCGCGCCAACCGTGACCTCGAGAACGCGGTCGACCGCGGAATCGAGGGGATTGACATGGCTCATCGACGGGACCAGCAGCACGATCACCGCGGTAACCGTGGCGGCGTTCAGGCTGGGATTGATGGCTGCGATGAACGCCAGTGGCGCCACCGCCAGCACCAGCAATGCCAGCAGTCCGGCCTCCCCGGAATGCGGAATCAGCACCGCGACGGCGCCGCCATATATCGCGCCACCCACCGTTCCGAACATATAATCGCGGGTCGCCTTCAGCGATCGGCCGACACTCATCTGGGTGACAATGAGCGCCGTCAGCACGGCCCATAGCGGGAGCATCAGGTTAAATGCCGTCGCGATCGCCAGTGCCCCGAAGGCCGCCACGGTGACCCTGATAGCCAGGCCCAGTTGCGCCTTCCGGGACCGCATCGGAGCTGACAGGCGTTTCAGGAAAGCGATCATGCGCCCCGTTCCGGAATGTTACACATGAAGCCATTTTATAACGACATTGGGCATGGCTGCTGCCCACCGCCCGCGGACGGCTTGAAACCCGGAATCAGCCCGCCTACCCTGTGCGACAGCGAGGAAACACGATGGCAGAAGAAACCGCAACGCTTGCCGCCTATGTCGCCAATCTGAAATTCGAGGACATCCCCGAAGAAGTTCTGGCGCGCGCCAAGGTGCTGACGCTGGATTTTCTCGGCAGCGCCATCCGGGCGCGGCGCGACGCGGAATCCACCCCTTCGCTGCTCAAGATGCTCGAAGCGCTGGCGCTGGACGGCAAGGGCCAGTCCACCGTGTTCGGCGATGCCAAGACCTGGACACCGGCGGTGGCGGCATTGCTCAATGGCGCGCTCGGCCATTCACTCGATTTCGACGATACGCACGCGGATTCGTCGTTGCATGCGAGCGCGCCGGTGGTGCCGGCCGCGTTCGCGGTCGGCGAGCTGGTCGGGGCTTCAGGCCGCGACGTGCTGACCGCGATCGTGGCCGGCTATGAGGTATGCTGCCGGCTCGGCAACGCACTCGATCCCACCTCGCATTATGCGCGCGGCTTTCATCCCACCGCCACGGCGGGAACCTATGGCGCGGCGGCAGCCGCGGCAAAGCTGTTCGGGCTGTCGAAAGATCGGATCGTCGCGGCATTCGGCGTGTCCGGCAGCCAGGCCGCGGGATCGCTGCAGTTCCTGGTCAACGGCGCCTGGAACAAGCGCTACCAGGTCGGCGCCGCCGCGATGAACGGCGTGATCGCGGCCACCCTGGCGCGCAACGATTTCGTCGGCGCCACCGAATCGATCGAGGGCAAGCACGGCCTGCTGGTCGGCTACAGCGACAACGCCCATCCCGACAAGGCGATCGCCGGCCTCGGCGATATCTACGAGACCATGAAGATCGGCGTAAAACCCTATCCCAGTTGCCGCTACACCCACGCCGCGCTCGATGCGCTGATCGCGATGCGCCGGGAGCACAATCTGACGCCGGACCAGATCAAGCGCGTCGAGATCGGCCTGCACCGCAACGGCATCACGCTCACCGGCGATGCCGCCACCAAGCGGCATCCGACCTCTATCGTCGGCGGACAATTCTCGATGTACTTCACGGGGGCTGTGGCGCTCGATCAGGGCCGCTTCGGCTGGGACGATTACGAAAGGCTGGGCGACGCCAAGGTTGACGCGCTGGCGGACAAATTCGACGTGGTGCAGGACGACCGCCTCGAAATCGGCCGCAGCCATCCGTTCGGCGCGCGCGTCAGCATCACCACGGACGACGGCGTGCATGAGCGGCTCTTCGCCGATCCCTCCGGCGAACCGGGATCGTTTCCGGACGCGCAGGCGATGGCGCAGAAATTCCTGACCCTCGCCCGCCCGGTGCTGAACGGCCGCGCCGACCAGCTCGCCGACGCGATCCTCTCCCTGGAAAGATTCGACCGCGTCGAGAAAGCCACGCATCTGGGACGGCAGTAGAGCGCGGCGGCCCGTCAGTTGTCCGCCAACTTTGCTTTTTCGCTAGACCCTTTTCCGTTTCGATAGAATCGAAACGGGGCTCCAGATTCCTGATTTGACGCGTTTTCTTGACGCGAACCGGTTTCCACCCCGGATCAAGTCCGGGGCAGGCTTTCGCTTGAAAACGCTCTGGTTGCCGCGACCGCGTCGCTCACGAGCCGGAACACGCCATCGGCCTCCGGCGGCCAATTCGGCGACCGGCCCAGCCGCACGATGACCAGCCGTTCGGATGGAATGACGATCACATATTGCCCGATCGTTCCCTTGGCGAAGAAGGCATCGCGCGGCCAGCCGTGCTCGATCCGGTGGCTGGCGCCAAAGCTGTCGCCCTGATTGGTCCAGAAGCCGGCGCCATATCCTACCCAGGCGTTCGGCGTCGGCGAGGCCGAATACGTCACCCATCCCTCCGGCAGGATTCGCTTTCCGCCGACGACGCCGTCATTGAGATAGAGCATGCCGAAACGCGCCCAATCGCGCGCCGTCGCCAGCATCTGGGTCGATCCTTCGGGGTTGCCCGCGGCGTCGAACTCGATTGTCACGTTGCGCATGCCGAGTGGGCCAAACAATTCCTGCCGCGCGAACCGCAGCACATCGGATGCGCGGCCGCCTGTCGCGTTGCGGAGCAGATGCGAGAGAATGATGGTATTGCCATCGTTGTAATTCCACGCGCTGCCGGGCGGCGTCTCCAGTTCGATGCTTTCGGCATAGGCGGCCATATCCGGTTCGATAAATTTCACCCGATTGACCGGTTCGAGCGCCGAGCCGAGCGAAGCCGACAGCGAGCTGCCGAGCGCCAGGCCCGCGGTATGGCGCAGGAGATGATCGACTGATATCGCGTGCCGGGGATCGCCAGCGCCCTGCCATGCCGCGACGGGCGCAGGCTGATCGAGCGTGAGCGCGCCCTGACGCACAAGGATTCCCGTCAGCGCCGAGATCACCGATTTGGTCGCGGAGAAACCGAGAATCGGGGTATCGATGCCGTAGCCCTCGGCATAACGTTCCGCGACGATGTGGGAGTTTTTGAGAACCACCACCGCCTTGGTGCGGCGGAACGGCGGATGATCGGGCTCGCTAAAGGCGCGGTCGAGCGCGGCGGCAAGCTGGGGGTTGGCAGGCGAGACCAACGACGGCCCGGCGATCTCCGCCAGCAATGCCTGCGCCGGTTTGCCGTCGGCAGACGGCGCCGACGTATCGGCGACCGCGCCGCCATGATCGAGATAGCAGCCCAGACCGTCGCGGTAGACGGCGTGGCTGCGGCCGAGGCCCAGCAGCGTCACGGTGACGTCTTTGCGTGTCCGATCGACCTTGTAGCCGAGCGCCCAGGCGATCAGGCCGGAGCCCGGCATCGCGCCCGTCGTGTCCGAGAAAATCCTGTCGGGATCCTGCCCGGAAACAAAGGTTTCCGAGCAGAGAACGTTGGCGACGAAGCCGGTCGCGACTTTCGGCACGTCGTGCGCGCGAACCGCCGTCAGCGCCAGAGCGCCGCATAGTGCGGCTGTCACAACGAGGATGATTCGATTTCTGGGGGTCACGGTTTTCTCCGGCAATTTCCGCCTTCATTGGCGTGCCGGACATGACCCCACAGGCGGCGCCGCGGCTCGCCGGATTCGGAAATCGGGCTGATGGAAAATTGAAGTCGCTCGCCGATTCCAGAATGTGCTAGCTGCCCCAGTGGGTTAGAGGCTAGGCGCGAGCCTCGTTGAGCCGGCGGTATTCGGTCGGCGTGACGCCGGTGGTCGCCTTGAAGGCGCGGTTGAACGGGCCGAGCGACTGAAATCCCGCATCCATCGCAATGGTAATCACGGGCACCTCGGCCTGCGAGGGATCGGCTAAAGCGGCCTTGGCCTCCTCGATGCGGTGATTGTTGAGGAAGACGTTGAAATTCCGGTAACCGAGCCGCTGGTTGATCAACCGCCGCAATTTGTATTCGGGCACCGCGAGTTTGGTAGCCAGGGTTCCGATGGTGATGTTGTCGTGACGGTAGATTCGTTCGTCGGCCATCAATCGCATGAGTGCATCGACCAGCCTTTGATCCCCAGCACCTGTATCCTGCGCCGCCATAGATTGGCCGGGCGCGTTCGTAACGACCGGGACGACGGACGCTATCGGAAACAGGTCCGGCGCGGCGACGCGCAGCATCGAATAGCAAATCGCGGCAACGATGCCCGCCAATACAGCCGCATTCGCCGTGTTGGCGACATCAGCCGCGTCGCGGCCCGATATCAGCATCTGCAGGATTGCATTGGTGCCGCCGTAAAGCGCTGCGGCGCTGACGATGAAAACCCGCAAGCGACGGCGCCCTTCGACCAGATCAGCAGGCCAGGAGGCTATGGTCTGGCCCACCGACAATGCGATAAAGCCGAGAACGAGCAGGTTGATCGCGATGATTGAAGGCCGCACGTTCCCCGCAGACGCCGATGCAATCCAGGCACAATTGATGAAGCTGAAGCCGGCAACCGCAGCCCAGACCAGCGCATGCCACCAGCGCATTTTGAACGCGTCGTCAAACAGCGCGCGTGTGAACAGCCAGAACACCACAATGTTGCCGGTGGATATCGCGATCAACGGAGCATGCCAGGTTGAAACAAGCGATGTGGAGCCCATGGCGTAGGTTACGGCGTGAGCAGCGGACCCCAACGCGAAGGCGACAGCCAGTCGCCCGGCAAGCGAAGCTCTGAAGTCGCGAAACAGCGCAGCGGCAAGTACCAGCAGCAGGGCCGTGGTACCGGCCCGCAACGCGAGATCCAGAGTGGAAAGCATCATCCGATCGGCTCAATCACAGGGCTTGCGGGTACGGAAGCGATTCTAGCGAAGAACGCCTGAAGGTTCAATTTCAGGAAGCTAGGCCATCCATGAACTGCGCTTCGTCACCCACACATCCGCGACATGGCCGAACAGGTCGGTCTCGCCTTGTTTTTCGGCGCCGAGGCGCCGGGCCACGGCCTGCGACGCCGTGTTTTCGTGGTCGATGCAGTGGATGACGCGATCGAGCTCGAAGGTCGCGAACACCCAATCGATCGCAGCACGCGCCGCTTCGACGGCATAGCCCTTGCCGCGAAATTCGCTGGCAATGCCCCACCCGACTTCAAAGCCCGGCCAGCCCGGCGGAAACCACGGGCCCACCCGCCCAACGAATCTTCCGCTTGCTTTTTCCTCGACCACGAACATGCCCGCGCCATGCAGCGCCCAGTGCCCGGCGATGACGGCGGCGTTCCGCCAGCCGACCAACTCGTTGGTCACGGGCTTGCCATCGACGGTGATGAATCGCGCGGTGCCGGGATCGGACAGCATCGCCGTGTTTGGCGCGATATCGGCGCTGCACCATTGCCGCAGCTTCAGACGCGCGGTCTCGAACACGGGGCCGTTGGGCTGAGCAAGCGTCACGCCTTGCTTGAGGGGAGCAATCATCGCTACTTCCATGCTCTAGGGAAGAATACCTGCCGCTTTACATCAGGCAGCAAGGGCGGCGCGTATCATCCGCGCAAGATCCGACTTGCGATAGGGTTTGGCAAGCAGCAACACCCCGGCATCGAGATGGCCGTGATGGATAATGGCTTCGTCCGAATAGCCGGAGGTGAACAATATCTTCAGTGAAGACCTTCGCTGCAACGCCTTGTCGGCGAGTTGGCGGCCATTCATCGAGCCCGGCATGATCATATCGGTAAACAGCAGATCGATTTCCGTGGGACTATCGATAACGACCAAAGCTTCTGCCGCATTGACCGCTGCCAGCGTGGCATAGCCCAGGCTTTGAATTTGACCGACGACGAATGTTCGCACCAGATGATCGTCCTCAACGACCAGTATGGTCTCACGGCCGCCTTCTACGCTTGAAGGGCGCGCGAACCCGGCGGGCTTGGCGGCGCCGACCGCCTGGGGCAGATAGATCCTGACCGTCGTGCCACGGCCTTCCTCGCTGTCGATCTTGATGTGCCCATTGGACTGCCTGACGAATCCATAGACCATGCTGAGGCCAAGGCCGGAGCCCTTGCCGACTTCCTTTGTGGTGAAGAAGGGCTCGAAAACATGATCCAGAATGCAGGCCGGAATGCCGTGACCGGAATCGGTCACCGCAACCATCACGTAGTTTCCGGCAGTCACATCGCCGTTCATGCTGGCATAGTTGTCGTCGAGGACGGCGTTGCCGGTCTCGATGGTGAGTTTGCCGCCGTCCACCATCGCGTCGCGGGCGTTGAGCGCAAGATTGCGGATGGTGTTCTTGAGCTGGCATGGGTCGATCAGCGCGCGCGACGCATCTGCCGCGAGCATCAGGTGGACCTCGACATTCTCGCCCAACGCCGGTGGCAGCAGGTTGGCGGCTTCGGTCACCAGCGCATTGAGGTCGACTTCACGCGGTCGAAGCGGCTGCTTGCGGGCGAATGCGAGCAACCGCTGGGCCAGATCGGCGCCGCGCACCCCGGCTTCGTCGATCATCTTGGTGATCGCCACCAGTTCCGGCCGGTCGGCGACGCCTTCGGCCAGGATTTCAATCGTTCCGGTAATGACCGTCAAAATGTTATTCAGATCGTGAACGATGCCGCCGGTCAATTGACCGACCGCTTCCATTTTCTGGGTCTGGCGAAGCCGCAGGTCTGCGACGTTCTTCTCGTGCAGCAGACGGTCCTTTTCCTCGACGAGGGACTTCATTTGATCGACGGTGACCTGCAGCGCGGCACCCCGGGCGGCGGTCGAGACGGCCTCCGCCAGGACGCTGGCGAAACCGTTGAGAAAATGAATATCGTACCGGTCGTAATCGCGCGGCTGATCGGCGGCGATTTCAAGTATTCCGTAAGGCTGGCCGTCGTTGGCCTTGATGATGACGTCGACGATCGAGACGATGCCGTGCGCGGCATAGGACGGAGGCAGGTCGTAACAGATCGAGGGTTCGCCGGTGGTGAAGGCGCGCCCCTGCGGAGAACTCATATCGGCGCGCGACACCACATGACCGATCACCTGATCCCGCCAGCCATAGCCGGCGGCGACGACGAGATCGTTGTTCTCGGCGCGGTATCGGCACACTTGGCTGAAGCGGACGCCGAGGCCCTCGGCACAGACCCGAACCGCTTCGCCCAGGATATTCGTCAAATCCAATTCACGGAGCGCGAAGCTGCCAAACCGGGCGATGGCCGTCTGCTGGCGCAGCAACTTCTGCATTTTTGCGGCGTCAGTCACAGGCGCATAGCCCATAGCGCCGCAGTGAGGCCGGCGATCTCCTCGCACACTGGATTTCCTCCGAACCGTCCATCACGTGTTCGGCAACCGCAGCCATCAGCACGCGAACTTTCCTCCGGCGCGGAGATCCAACACTGCGACCCGGCCAAATCATCGAATCCAAGGACAGCAGAACGCACCTCGAAGCGATGACGGCGAGAGCAGCTGACCTTCGAATCGCTTCCTGTGGTTGCACCTTAACCCAACCACTTTGCCAAGCCAATTTGCGCCAAATCGACGCAGTATCCGAAAGAATACTTATAAAGTTGCGTTGCAACAACAATCCTCCGATAGGTGGACTGGACGGCGCGGTGCGAGCGCCATAGCTTCGAAAAATACCGCCAAACGAAAAATACCGCCAAACCCCTGCCCCATGATGCGCACGCCCTTTATCGAAATCCTGATACATTGATGCGTGCCGGCCGATCGCAACGAGCCGGAGCAAAAATCAAGTGTCACAAAGGGAGCAACGATCATGCAACGTCGGGATACCTGAAAACAATGGCTATTGCAGGTTTGGCGGCAGGCGCGGGCGGAGCTGCCGCAAAGGCGCAGACATTCGTGCTGGTTCACGGCGCCTGGCACGGCGGTTGGTGCTGGAGCAGGGTTGCGGACAGGTTGCGCGGCGCCGGACACCAGGTGTTCACGCCAACGCAAACCGGGCTCGGCGAGCGCAAGCATTTGCTGTCGAAAGACATCACGCTGGATACCTTCACCAAGGACATCGTCAACGTCATCGAGGCCGAAGAATTGTCCAACGTCATCCTCGTCGGGCACTCGTTCGGCGGCCTGGCGATCAGCGGCGTCGCCGACGCGATGCCCGACAAGATTCGCCATCTGGTTTATCTGGATTCACTGATGGTGGAGGGCGGCAAGAGCCCGTTCGACAATCTGCCGCCGGATATCGTCGCCGCGCGCCGCAAGGCCGCGGAGGAAACCAGCGGCGGTCTCAGTTTACCCGCGCCGCCGCCATCGGTATTCGGAATTTCCGATGCAAAAGATACCGACTGGGTCAAACGCCGGCTCACGCCGCATCCGCTTAACACCTACACCAGTCCGCTCAACATCAAGGGACCGGTCGGCAACAACCTGCCGCGCACCTACATCGCCTGTACCAATCCGACTTATGCGGCGCTTGAAGGCTCCCGCAAGTGGGTCAAGGCACAGCAGGGATGGCGCTGGGCCGAAATCGCCACCGGCCACGACGCCATGATGATGGCGCCCGAAGAACTAGCGCGCATGCTGATCGGCGTTACAAGCTGATCGTAACGCGATAGCATGGCCACTCACGAGGTCATCCCGAGGTGCGCGCTGTTGCGCACCTCCAGCGAACCGTTACGCAGGGATGACGGCTTGGCGCAAAGATTTCATGGAGACATCATGAGCTGGCTTCCCGACAACGATCCCGTACTGGGCGACATCAAATCCTGCGACGCGCTCGAACTGGTCATTGTGCCGCGGACCCGCGACCTCGGCGATGGATTCGAGGTGCGGCGCGCACTGCCGCATGGCAAGCGCCAGATGGTCGGACCCTTCATCTTTTTCGATCATTTCGGGCCGGTGCAATTCATCGCCCATTCCGAGCGCACGCCCGATGTGCAGCGGCGCGACGGCCAGAAGATGCTGGGCCTGCAGAGCTGGATCGCGCTGCCCGCCGGCTCCGAGGAAATCGCGCCGTCGTTTCAGCACTACGCGGCCGCCGATCTGCCCACCGTAACGGACCGCGGTTTTACGGCGCGTATCATCGCAGGCAGTTCGTTCGGCGTGAAATCGCCGGTTACGATGGTGTCGCCATGGTTCTACACCGAGGTGACCGCGCAGCAGGGGATCAGCGTCCCGCTCGACCCCGACCATGAAGAGCGCGCCATCTACGTGGTCGATGGCGAGATTGAAATTGCGGGCGATCGTTATGAGGGACCGCGCCTTTTGATCTTTCGGCCCGGCGATCGCATTACGGTCAAGGCGATAACGCCGACGCGGATGATGTTCCTCGGCGGCGATGCGCTGGAAGGCCCGCGCCATATCTGGTGGAATTTCGTCTCCTCCAGCAAGGAGCGGATCGAGCAGGCCAAGCAGGAGTGGAAGACGGGCCGCTTCGCGCACGTTCCTAACGAACACGAATTCATTCCGCTGCCGGAGTGAACCACCCCAACCCCTCTCTCTGCCGCTTGCGTTGCGTAAGATGGCGCCGTCTTTGAAAGTTTGACCGATGACCACGATGCTCGCCAGCGACCTGCCCCTGCCACGGATCGGGCGCGGCAAGGTCCGCGATATCTACGCCGTTGGCGACGACCGCGTGCTGCTCCTGACCACCGACCGCATCAGCGCCTTCGACGTTGTGATGGCCGAAACCATCCCGATGAAGGGCGCGGTGCTGACCCAGATCAGCGCGTGGTGGTTCAACGAGCTCGAGGGCGTGGTGCCGCATCACATGATCAGCGCCGACGCCGACGCCATCATCGGCGAAATACCGGTGCTGCATGAACATCGCGCCTCGCTCACCGGACGCGCGATGCTGTGCCGGCGCACGACGGTGTTTCCGATCGAATGCGTGATCCGCGGCTATCTCTCGGGCTCGGCCTGGAAGGAATACGCGCAACAAGGGACACTGGCGGGCGAGAAGCTGGCGCCGGGCCTGCTCGAGAGTGCAAAACTGGAGCCATCGATCTTCAGCCCGGCGACCAAGGCCGAGACCGGTCACGACGAAAACATCACCATCGGCCGCATGCGCGAGATTCTCGGCGATGAGGTGGCGTACACGCTGGAGAGCATGACCCGCGCCGTCTATTCGCTTGGCGAGAAACTCAGCGGCGACCGGGGCATCATCATCGCCGACACCAAATTCGAATTCGGCAGCGACGGCGACGGCCGCATCATCCTGATCGACGAGGTGATGACCCCCGACAGTTCACGGTTCTGGGCGGCGGATGCGTACAAACCCGGCCAGCCGCAGCCGAGCTTCGACAAACAGCCGCTGCGCGATTATCTCGATGCCGAGCGCCGCGCCGGCCGCTGGAATGGCGAGGCTCCGCCGCCGCCATTGCCGGCCAGCGTGGTGGACGCGACCAGCAAACGCTATCTCGAGGCTTATCGCCTGATCACGGGAGCCGATCTCACAGTCTGACTCCGTCATTCCGGGATGGTCCGAAGGACCAGACCTCAGATGTGCGATTGCACATCGGGGAATCTCGAGATTCCGGGTTCGATGCTTCGCATCGCCCCGGAATGACGACCGAGGAGAGAAAAACGACAGGGAGCGCAGCATGACCGACGCCGACACTGTTCTTGTCGAACGCGATGGACCGGTGACCATCGTCTCCATCAATCGTCCGCATTGTCGCAACGCCGTCGATGGCGCGACAGCGCGAAAATTGTTCGATGCGTTTTTGGCTTTTGATGCCGATGCCGAGGCGTCGGTCGCGGTGTTCACCGGCACCGGCGGCTATTTCTGCGCCGGCGCCGACCTCAAGGCGGTGGCGTCAGGCGATCCCAACAAGAAGCGCGAGATCGGGGGTCATGATTCGATCGCCCCGATGGGGCCGAGCCGCCTGCGGCTGTCCAAGCCCGTGATCGCAGCGGTGGAAGGTTTTGCCGTGGCCGGCGGCATGGAGCTGGCGCTGTGGGCGGACATGCGCGTGGTCGCCGAGGACGCCACCTTCGGTGTGTTCTGCCGCCGCTTCGGCGTGCCGCTGATCGATCTCGGCACCATCCGGCTGCCGCGATTGATCGGCCATTCGCAGGCCATCGATCTCATCCTGACGGGACGCCCGGTCGGTGGTGCGGAAGCGCAGCGGATGGGACTTGCCAACCGGCTCGTGCCCAAGGGCGAGGCGCGCGCGCATGCGATTGGGCTCGCCAAGGATATCGCGCGCTTCCCGCAAACCTGCCTGCGCGCGGACCGGCTTTCAGCGTTGCGGCAATGGGATCTCGAAGAGGAAGACGCCATCGCCAACGAAATGCGCGGCGGGCTTGAAGTCATTGCCTCGGGTGAGACGCTGTCCGGCGCCGCGCGCTTTGCGTCAGGCGCGGGGCGTCATGGCGCGTTCGGGAGCGAAAACCACGTCTCGCGTGAATAAGCCCGGGTCGTGGACTCATGAACGCGCAGTCGAGGACCTTCTCCCTTCCAGGCACGGTTTCTCACCCCGTAACCGGACATCGTTCAACCGCAGCGCTTTAAGCGTACGGCTGAACGGAGAAAGGCGACCCTCGGGGCCGCCTTTCTTTTTTTCGTCAGTCGATCTCTTCGATGATCGTGCGTTCATGTGGCTCGACCACGTAGGTCCGGCTGTCACGTTCGATATACCGATACTCGCGCAGTGTCGGAGATTCCCGATAGACCTCATCGGGGAAGGATCGAATCTCTACGGAATCCGGCAAGCGATCGCCGACCCGGACGCGCGTGGACGTGGCGCTGCCGGTGGTTCGCTGTTCGGTCCGAGAGCGAGCGTGCTTGCGAATGACTTCCCGGTCGCTGTCGGAAAAGCTTGTCTTGTGTGACGCGGGGGCCGCCGCCGTCGATCGGCCTGCGCGCGGCAGCACGTCGACGATTTTATAGGTCGACGGTTCGACGATGACGATGTCCTCGCGGACGACGAAGAAATCATAGCCCCGGTACTGTGGCATGACCTCGACCACGTCGGCGGGAAGCGGCTGGAAACGCACGTCCCTCGGAACCACCGTGCCGACCGACAATGAGAAGTTGACGTTGTTTACCGGAGCCGCGTTCAGCCTTGCAATCGATGCACTGACGCGGGTGCGCTGGCTGTCATTGAGATTAGCCGAGACGCTGACATTGGACGAGCGTGACTGCGCAGTGTTGGTCTGGTTGTTCGACGGCTGAGCCGCGGTATTGGTGGATGGCTGAGCGCCCGCATTGGTGTTGGCGTTGGCGCCGGCCGGCGACGTCTGCGACTGACTATTTGTCGGAGGTGCCCTATTGGTCTGCGCCTGATTGGATGAGTTCGACGGTTGGGTAGATTGCGCCTGCGAGGGTGCCTGCGATGGCGGGGAGGCCTGATTTGACTGGGCCTGCGAGCGCGCGGGGTCGTTGTTGCCCGAGGCGTTAGGCGCCGACTGGCTGGTCGTGGTCGGCGATTTCGCTGCCCCGGAAGGCGTCGATTGGACGTTCTGGGCGGAGGGCGTCGAACTCGGCGAAGAAGAGGTCGACGAGGACGTCGACGGCGCCGACGAATTCGAATTGGTCTGGCTTTGCGCCGCGGCTGGTGAATTGGATCTCGGCTGCTCGCTTGGGGATTGGGCAAATGCGCCGGTTCCAAGCATCAGGCCGATGGCGGTCGTAATCAACAAACGTTCCTTCATGTTCCTCTCCTTGGAAGTAGCCTAGAGGTGAGAAAGTAACGCTCCCAGGTCTTGCGCTGTTCCAAATGGGCGCAGCAAACTCCTCG
>WNGJ01005080.1_pt1 | contig 13805 bp, 13 predicted proteins | sample 5400611 | NCBI WGS metagenome assembly WNGJ01 (sample SAMN13153375, study PRJNA577476) | soil metagenome | isolation source: 40 cm soil or saprolite under Garry oak tree replicate 1 | place: USA:California | collected 2016-06-15 | reverse complement strand
AGGCGCGGGTGAAGTCCGTGCTCGAGTCGGCGCAGGAAGGTGCCCGTCGGATCGAGGAAGGCGCCCGCCGGCACCAGGAAACACTGCGGGCCGAGACTCAGCGCCTGGAGGAGCGGCGCCGCCAGGCGCTCCACGGGGTCCGCGAGCTGATGGCGGTCCTCGAAGACCTGCTCGACGAAGCCAAGGGAGAGCCGAGCCCTGAAGAGCTCGACGAGACGCTCTCCGACCGGCGCCTGCTAGGCCGACGACAGCACTAGCGGGAGGGCTAGCAGGCCAGGAGGCTGGCCGCGCGGGCCTCGACATTCTTCGCGTAGCGCAGGGTTCCGAGTGAGGTCGCGGCGCGTGGGGTGCACTTATTCGATCTTCCTGCAAATCGATCGGATCTGGTACGCGACTGAGTTTGTGCACCCGACGCGTGCCGGAGCACGTTTTGCAGGGTCGCGGTCCCAGCCTCAGGTCACATGGCGCTGCACGAGTTCCAGATCGCTGAGGTCGACATCGAGAACGCCGCGCGGCCGCCCCTCCTCGTGGACCAACTCGATGATCACCCAGCCTTGGTCAACAGCTGCGTCATCGCAAACGACACCCTCCGCTCCCGCGGCGTGCTCTCCTACCGGGCGCATCAAGCGTACGAAATCGAACCGCCGGGCCCGCTCCGCCGCCTTGTCGCCCTGATTCATCCACCTCATCTTTGCGCAGAAGAACGAAGAGGCTCTCGACGGAGTCACGGCGTAGAGAAAGTCATGCCGCCGAGCGGCGTCCGGTAGCGCGCGTAGCCGGGTACCGGACGGAAGGCGAAGAGCTGACCCGGGGCGTAGGGTGCATAAACTCAGCCTGCGCAGCCGCGCAGCCGCTCGACCTAACGGACGTCTCAAGTCTCACCTCAAACGAGGCGCAAGTGATCCGATCTAGCGGCTCGAGCTCGCCGGCCATTGCCAGCGCGGAACGTCTCGGATGAGGTGAAGGTCGGCATCGGTCTCAGCCCACGAATTCTGCTGGGCCACGCGCGCGCCGAACTCGAGATGGGAACGCACCGCCTCCTGGAATGGCTCGTCGTTCGGCAGGCCCGCCTTGTCGAGCGCTTCCATATAGAGGGCCACGAATTGCTCCCGCTGGTTGTCAGTGATCTTAAGGTGGCGGTGGACATCGATCAGGTGCTGAAAGCCAAGCTCGCGCGTGGAGCGGTCAGGCCCACCGAACGACTCCCCCGTGAACCAGGTCAAGTGATCGACGTGCCGCGGTCGTCGCTCCGTAAACAGCGTCTTCAGCACCGGATCGGCAAGGGCCTTCGAGTAGAACAGCTCCTCGAGGCGGTGCAGCGCCTCTTCTCCCCCTGCGTGCTCGTAGAGACTCGTCACGTCCTGCCTGACCTTGGCCTCGCGACCACCCCTGTCTGCGGCTCAACCTACAACGCTCAGCGGGGTTGTGTTCCAAGCCCTCTGTTCCAGCCCAACTCGGCGGTTCTCCCGGCGCGAACTGAACCTTGACACCCCACAGGCTGACCGGGTTTCTGGACCGCGGGCGATCCAAGGTCTGGCAGTGCCCCGGGACGACGCGAGAAGCGACGGATTTCACCATCAAGCCTCCAGCCGGAGTTCCGCGACGGCCGCCCGCTAGGGGACGGCCGTCGACGGTAATGAGTCGTTCGAGCTAGCCGCGGACGAGCTCTTGCTCGCGCTCGTCGAACTCGACCTCAGGCTCAGTCTCCGCTGCCTCGTGCGTTGCGGAGACGAGACGGATCCGCTCGGCCTCGAGCTCGGCCTCGCGCCGCTCGCGCTCCCACTGCTCACGCTCGTACTTCGAGCACATGCTGTGCCTCCTTTCGCGTGCGCGAGGACACGGTAGCGCGCCCAGACCCGCCCTGTTACCACTCCGCTGCTATCACAATCGCCATAACGCGGATGTCCAAGAGGCTGGTGGCTCCTTGGGGCGTAGCCTGGCATGAGCCACCGTCTTTCGAGGCGTGTCGCGGATCGTCGGCGTCACCCGGGCGCCCGTCTTCTTCCTCGATTCGACGGCCTCTCACCGCCTTTCGGCGGGCTCGATGCGCTTGTTCTAGAGTCGCCTGTCGTGGCCCGAGGAGAGATTCGCTACCTGCAGATCCCGACGGTGGATGTCGACGCATCGGCCGGCTTCTACGAGCGCGCTCTCGGCTGGACGATCAGGACGCGCGCCGACGGGTCGACCGCGTTCGACGACACCACCGCGGAGGTGAGCGGCGAGTGGGTGCTCGACCGGCAGCCGGCAGGTGACGTTGGCGTGCTCGTCTACGTCAGGGTCGACGACGTCGAGACGATCCTCCAAGAGATCGCGGAGACCGGGGGCGAGATCATCGTGCCGCCCACACCGCAGGGCGAGGGGATGGCGTATGCGACCTTCCGCGACCCGGCCGGGAACGTGCTCGGGATCTTCCAGGAAGGCGGCAAGTAGCCGCGCCGCCGCTTCCAGAGGCCTGCCGTCGGACGCAGCGCGGGCCGGAGCGATGAGGATGGGTCGAGGCGACCGGCTCACCGACTGAGAATCGCGACGCACCTGGGCGCGATCTTGCTCGCGCCGACAACGCCTGTTGCCTCATTCTCGCCAGAGCGCAGCCAGGTGCCCGCGCTGGCGGCGTTCGTTGCCCAGCTGGGTTCGCATCGTTTGTTCCGTGAAGGGAAGCGTGTCGCAGTTCCGCCAGAACGCGACAGCAAGCAAGTGCGCCCTGAGGTATTTCTTGCCCTGCCGTCGTTGGGGCGCTGCTTGGGGCGCCCCGGCGGGGGCGCCAACCGCTCCCGGAGCCGGGTTGCGCTCGGGGTTGGGGGTTGGGGCGCGGCACCAAGGAGAGAGGCGCGAGGGTGGTCTACGCCATCGGGCGGTTAGGAGTAGCCCGAGCCGCCTGAGGCGTGGTCGACGTACGTGCGCCGACGGGTCCAGTGGTCGGGCCCGGCCCGAGACGACCAGAACAAGATCAGCATCGAGAGGATGATCCCGACGATCCCCACGATCAGCAGGATCAAGCCGACCGCATGGACGTCGACACCCGAGCCGTTCCCGGGCACGGCGAAGGCTGGAGGCATTGGCTGCAGGCGAGGTACGAACTGGGGAGCCGCAGCCACCGAGTCGTGGCGGGATGGGAAGAACGCCAGCGCCGCGCCGAGGGCTGCGATGACCGTCAGAGCCGCGATTGCGGGGTAAATGCGTGATCTCCTGGGGGGTTGGTCCGTCACGGGTGGCGGGACGACACCTCGCTCGATCGCCCAGGAGGCAGCGAACGAGCGCGGGTCGAATGCGCCGCTCCCGAGCACCTCCTCGGCTGAGGCGCCCTCGGCCTCCGCTTCCCTGAGGTCGGCCGCGAGGTCGGCTGCCATTTCGTTGGCGACCAGATCTGGAACGCGCAGCCGCTTCCATTCCCGACGGCACTCTTCGACGAACTCGTTCACGCCTCCACCTCCGCTTCCGCGAGACCCAGCACTGCATCGACCGCATCGCGCGCGGCCTGCCATTCAGACACGCCGGCCGCGAGTTCACGTTGCCCCTGGCGGGAGGTGCGGTAGTACTTTCGCGGCGGTCCTCCATCACTCGCGGCGCGATGTGTCTCCACAAGGCCGTCGCGCTCCAAGCGGCCGAGCAGCGGGTAGATCGAACCCTCACCGACAATCGAGAGACCGCGGGCACGCAGTCGCTTCGTCATCTCGTAGCCATAAGCGGGCTCCTCTCCGACCACGGCCAGGAGACAGAGGTCGAGCACTCCGCGAAGCAGCTGACTGCGGCGGTGCTCACTGGCTGCCATGCATCGCAAGGTAGCAGTCATTGTCTTGTACCGCAAGCCACCTCGGCCGGCCGATCTTCAACGCCTATTCGAAGTGGAACTACTGACCGAGGAGCTGGCGGATCAGGATCGAGATGGTCGAGGCAGGATGGTGATGCGGCTTCGGCACCTTGGCGTGAGTCGTGTTCTTAGAAACGCCGTCAACGAAACTTGTGCTTGAGAGGCTCTCGCTGTTGCCGATTAACAAGCCATGCGGCTGCGGCCCCACCGGCGGAATCGCCAAGTGACTGGGCAACTTGCACTCGCCGCAGCCTTCTCACTCGTCGTCTTTGTCTGGGGCCTGCGCGAGATCAGGCAGGCCCTCTAGCGCGCGGCCTCTCAAGGCTCAAGGCTAAGCCCTCGGCCCGAAAGATCCGACCATTGATCACGTTCAAGCGTTTCGCCGAGCGGGGATCTTCCTCAGCCACGAGGTCGCCCTGGGCTAATGAACACCGTGCGCGCGGCCTTGTTCTCGTGGCCGCTGGCCGACGTGCTCGGGGTCGAGCGGCCCGCGGCGATGTAGCCGAAAAAATGGGCTGCGGAGTCGGTCTGGGCCTGACAAGCGCCTAGCTGCGCGGTTTCAGCAGAGCCGGACTAGGCCCATTTTGGCGGCTCATTCTCGGGAGAACGAGCTGTTTTGCTTTGCCAGAGAAAGCGAGGGATTGCTGAGGACCGCCAGGCGGCCGGGTCCACTGTTGCCGTTGAGCCGAAGCGCGACGCGAACAGCGCGACGGCTTCTTCTGAACGTGCGACCTCGGCATCCTGTACTGGTCGCCCGCGCGCGCGAGGCGCTAAGTCGTGGACAGCACCGCCGAGGAAACGGGTCGCAGTTCCGCCAGATCGCGACAGTCCTGCGACAGGAGCTCAGCAAGCAGCGCGGGTTTGCTCCGGTTCAGCTTCCAGCCCTTCCCGGGAGCGCTCATCGTTGTTCTTCGTTAGCGCACTGGTAAAGCACCAGGGTCTGCACGGCGGCGGCTGACCACCGTCGCTCTGCAAGCTTCAGGTCGCGTTTCTGGAGCTCTTGTTGGCGCTTCTCTTGGCGGATGCCTAGCGGGCCAGATCTGGCCCTGATCGACGGCCGCAGACTCGGCGTTGGCGGGTCGGCGGGTTGGCGAGCACCGCTAAGGCGAGTAGACGTTGGATTCCGCTTGCGGCGCTCGGCCGGTTCCGCGTCTGAGGCAATCGGCGCATCGGCCCGAGCGGAGCGTCGGAGGTCTCGGCGGCCGCGGGATCGTTACTGCATCCGAGCGCAAAACCTTCTCAGTTCCAGCGATTATGCGGCCGAGCTGAAACTCGCTGACGACGGAGTCACTCCCGCGATAGGCCCGGCGGCTCGTGCTCTCGGCGCGGTCGGCTCGACCTCGAGGGCCACCAGCTTGGCGCTCTGGCGCGGTGGCGCTCGGGGCGCCAGTGAGTGAACACGTCGCCCCCGATCCGGAGAGACGAGGCGTCCGGCGACAAGCGAGCGCCGTTAGCGGGCTCGAGTCCCACCACACTTCTCCGTGATCGGCTCGGTGACGAAGGGCTTTAGACGCGTCGCGCAGGGAAGCGCATACTCACCGAAGTGGGTGTGACAGAGAGGCTGGCGCGAGCGTCGAGCCGCCACCCGTGGCGGACGATCCTCGCGTGGGTCGGGGCGATCGTCGTCGCCCTCGTGCTCGCCGTCACGCTTCTGCCCGGGAACCTGACGACCAACGGGCACGTCACGGGGAACCCGCAGTCCAAGCAGGCCGAGAACCTCTTCCAGCAGCGCTTCCCGCCGGACAAGAACGCCGTCGACGAGCTGATCGTCGTCCGCTCGGCGCGCCACACCGTCAAGGATCCCGCGTTCACGTCGTTCCTCACCCGCCTCGGTACGAAGGCGGCCGCAACGGGGGTCGTCTCCCGGTACTCCGCCCTCGGCGTCTCCCGCGACCGGCACGCCATCCTCATCGGCGTCCAGCGCCAGGCCGACGTCGACAAGCTCCTCAGCCTCGTCGAGGGCGATAACGGCCAGGAGGGTTTCAGCGTCGTGATGACGGGCGGGGGAACGCTCGACCACGACTTCAACAACCTCTCGCAGCACGACCTCAAGTCGGGCGAGCTCGAGTTCGGTCTCCCCGCGGCGCTGATCATCCTGATCCTCGTGTTCGGCGCCGTGGTGGCCGGGCTCGTCCCGCTGCTGATGGCGATCGTCGCGATCGTGGTCGCGCTCGGCCTGTGCGCGCCGATCGCCGCCGCGTTCTCGCTCTCGGTCTTCTTCGTGAACATGCTCACCGGGATGGGGCTCGCGCTCGGGATCGACTACTCGCTGTTCGTCGTCTCGCGCTACCGGGAGGAGCGGGTGGCCGGGCGGGAGGAGCTCGCCGCGATCGCGGCGGCCGGCGCGACCTCGAGCCGCGCCGTCCTCTTCAGCGGGTCGGTCTTCGTGATCGCGCTGACCGGGATGCTGCTCGTGCCCTCGAACGTGATGAAGAGCCTCGCCGTCGGCGCCATCAGCGTCGGCATCGTGTCGGTGCTAGCTGCGCTGACGCTGCTGCCCGCGCTGCTCGGGAAGCTCGGCGACCACGTCGACGCGCTGCGCGTGCCGTTCATCGGCCGAAACATCGGCAGCGGCGGAGAAGGGCGCTTGTGGGGCGGCGTCGTCAGGGCCGTGATGCGCCACCCCGTCGTCTACCTGGTCACCTTCGGCGCACTGCTCATTGCCCTTGCGATTCCGACTCTTGGCCTTAATCTCGGTGCCAGCGGCGTCAGCACGCTGCCGAACCGGCTCGAGTCCAAGAAGGGATACGAGGCGCTCAACCGCTACTTCCCGCAGGCCAGTGCGAGCCCGGCACTAATCGCAGTGGAGGGGAACGTGCGTTCGCCACTGGTTCGCGCCGCGATCGCGCGGCTGCGGAACGAGCTCGGCACCGACCCGGTCTTCGGCCGCAGCGACGTGCGCTTCTCCGCCGACGGACAGCTCGCGGCGATCGGCGTCGAGGTCGGCGGCGACAAGACCGGGCCTCGGGCGCTGGCGGCGATCCGGCACGTACGCTCGACGCTGATTCCGCAGGCGTTCCGCGGCACCAACGCGCAGGTGGTCGTGGGAGGCGACACCGCCGACAACGTCGACTTCATCGACGCGATGAACCGCTGGCTGCCGTTCGTCTTCGTCTTCGTGCTCGGCCTGAGCTTCGTCTTGCTGACGATCGTCTTCCGCTCGATTGTCATTGCGGGGACGTCAATCGTCCTCAACCTGCTCTCGGTCGGAGCCGCCTACGGGCTCGTGATCCTCGTCTTCCGCCACGGGATCGGGAACGGGCTGTTCGGTTTCCAGCGGGTGAGCGCGATCGAGGCCTGGGTGCCGCTGTTCCTGTTCTCGGTCCTGTTCGGCCTATCGATGGACTACCAGGTCTTCCTGCTGAGCCGCATCAAGGAGCGCTACGACGCGACTGGCTCGACCACCGACGCAGTCACCCACGCCGTCGCGTCGACCGCGCGGCTGATCACGGGCGCGGCGTTGATCATCGTCGCGGTCTTCAGCGGCTTCGCGCGAGGTGACCTCGTCATGTTCCAGCAGATGGGCTTCGGCGTGGCGGTCGCGCTGCTGATCGACGCGACGATCATCCGTTCGGTGCTAGTGCCCGCGGCGATGAGGCTCCTCGATAGCTGGAACTGGTACCTGCCGCACTGGCTCGAGTGGCTGCCCAGGATCGAGGTCGAGGCGCATCGCGAGAAGCAGGTGCCGCTGCCGAGCCCGGGAAGCTGAGTGGACATGGGGAGGGTCTTGGTCACCACCGCATGTCTGGAACCGGCAAGTATTCCGCCCACTGGAGCTGCAGGCCCGCGGCTTTCGTGACGTCGACACCGACGAGCCCGTGCGGGTTGCGTTAATCCCGGCCCTGCAGCGCAGGCGTCGGCTGCGTCGCTGTCCGCGGTGCAGGACGCCGAACAACGCCACGGCCCGCGGGGAGGTTCGCGAAGCCGCGGACCTTCATCTTCATCGTCAGCCCGTACTCCCCGAACGGAGCTGAAGACGGTCGGGCCAAGAGTCGGCACGGTGCGCCGGTACACCATAGAGGCGCGGCGGTCGCTAAGAGTCGAAGCGCGGTCGCCCGTTTGGGGCGACCGCGCTCCCGGGGCGGGCTGACGCGTTTGTCGCGTTCGGCCCGGTTTTCTAGTTAGTGGAGGACCGTCACGACGTTGCTCGTGCCGGTGAGGTACCCGGGCGCCGTCTGCGAGCTCGGCATCACGAGCCGCAGCCGCGAGCGCCCAAGGTGCAAGCGGACGCGGAAGCTCGCCGCGGAGTTCGCATCGAGCGTCACCCGCTTCAGCGTCGAGACCCCGGTCGAGGTCAGCCGCTGAACGAGCACGAACTTGCCGGCGAAGGATCGCGCGGCCGACACTTTGGTCGAGAAGCGGCCGGTCGCCTGGCTGACGAGCGTCAGCGTGATCGACGGTCGCACCTTGACGCTGACGGTCGAGCTGGTCGCGCTCTTCCACGTCGCCTGATAGGAGGTTTCGATCGTCGGCTTGACCACGTCCGACCAGTGACCGCCGGAGACCGTCTGCACGGTTGCGAGCGCGGCAAAGGCCGTCGTCCCAAACGGCTCGGCGAGCACGCCCACGTTCTCGCCCGCCTTGCCGTTTGAGATCTTGCCCGAAAGCGTGACGCTCTTGCCGAAGACGACGTTCGGTCGCGAGGCCGAGATCGTCACCGTCTGCGGCGACGCCGCTGTGCCGACACTCGCAAGCAGCGGCAGAAGCCCGGCCATTGCGAGGGCGACAAGTGCCTTACGCATTAGAGACTCCTTTCGTTGCCGGAAAATGCTGCATAGGAATGGATTCCGTAGGCGCACACATTTCACACTCGAGTCGGTAAAGCAGGCGTAAATTGAGTCGGTAAAGGGGACGTAAAAACGAGGCCGCCTAAATGTCGCCCTTCATACGAAAAGCGACAGAGCCGGACCTCAAGCGCCTTGCGCGGGTGCGTGAGGCGGAATGGGCTGCGGGCTAGCAGACGACGACGTCGACGCTGGCCGCCTCGACCTGCTCGATCAGCGCTCGGGCTCTTGAGTATCGGCCCAGTCCGGCGCACAATGGACGTTCTAGGTCCGGGGCAGGGGCTCTCTCCTCTCCCTGGCGTCCTGCGGCGACTCACCGCTTAGGCGCCAAAGCCCCTGTCCCGGCTCTCAAAGATCATCTCAGAGGCTGAACTCGACGGCTTCCCCCGTAGGTCTGACATTGCCCGAACGTTCGGGTGGCCAGACGCGGATGCCTACGGGTTCGCGATCAGTCATGGCTCAGCCAGTTGTCGCACTTCCGCCAGATGACGACACGGCGGCCCGTCGGCGTTGACGGGCGTTGACGGGCGCCTACCGGTCGCGTTTCGTCGAAGGACCGTGCCTCCCACCCCTGCACTGACCAAGCAGCTCGGGCACGGTCGAACGTGACAATCGCCTTCGCACTGTCGCCACTTGTGTCGCTTCTTTGGAGCCCTCGAACCCCACAACCGCTGCGGGCTCTCGCCTCAGCCTGTCGCTCTGTCGGTCGGTCGCTCACCGACAGAGGATGAGCATCTGCCCCAGGTTCTTCGCTTGCGCGGCGCTTCGCCCCACTCGAAAAGCCAAGCCCTCGTAACGGCATGCCTGAATGCGCGCACCCGCGCGCGTGAGAGAGCCCACCGCCCCTGCCGCTGTCATGGGCGCCGTGTTGCACTGCACCTACTGCGGCTGCGAGCTCGCGGGTAGCAAGCCCGTCTGCCCGGCCGGCCGCCTCGCCAAGGGCCGCTACGACGAGCAGACTTCTCGCGAGCGTCTTGCCGAACGGCCTCGCCTGGCGTGACCAGCGGGCCCACTACGCGCACCTGCGTCTGTTGATACGCGAGCGCGAGCGACGCCGCAGCGCACGCGGCCCAGCGTCCTGAGAAGGATGGACGGTTCAACGGCCCCGATCGCCCGTCGCGTCAAATTCTCACTGGCCCTCGCCTGAGAAAGGAATGGAGCCGGGCGGGGGGTTTTCCGGCTCCTTTGGTTTACATGCCCGCGCAACCGCAAGCCGACACGGACTTAACGAACTTCTTACGGTCCGTCTCGGAGCCGAGACTGGCGCGCAACACGCAAGCGAGCGGCAGGCATATAGCCGCCCCGCGCCCCTTTCCTCGCGGGCGAGGTACCGACTACCGACGTTCGTCGCGCTCGAGTTCGACCCGTAGCAGCTGGCGCAGTTCGCGAAGGTTTGGCGTTGGATCAAGGCCGAGCTCTCTGCCGATCTCGTCGAGCGCATGCCTCACCGCGACCATCTCTTCGGCCGCCAACTCAACGGGCGTACCGGTAGGCGGTTGCGCGTTTTCGGCCTCAATCTTGGCCGCAGCCGAGCGCGCGGAAGCCTGTGTACGGCCGGGGCGATCTTCGCGTAGTTCGTGAATGAGCATCCGAGCCTCGACATCTCGTAGCACGGGTCGCATGTGTCCCACGTTGATCCCGACGGCCACCCGCCGATCCCACGCGGAGACCACACCCCTCAAGCCATCTGTCGAAGTCCTCGGCGGCGGCGGCTGCAACGGGGGATTCAGGCGCTTGACCACTTGACTTCCCCGCCTATCCCCGCTGAGCCCGCAAGCGCCAAGACCGGCCTGTCCCGCCGGAGGTCGCTGGTTCGAGTCTCGTAAAATACCTGTAAATCGGCATCTTTTGTTGCCTCCAGAGGCGCGAACGACCCCGCCGGCCTCCATCGATCCTGCACACATCCCACACGCAAATCCCCGCGCGGAGCAGGTCGTAGCCGGTAATTCCCGGTGGGGATGCAGCCGGTCGATACGACCGGCGTTCGATCCACGATGCCTAATCAGCTGTAAGCACGCTCGCCCAGACAAGCGTCCTCCTAACGGTCCGTCGCGCGGAACCACGCTTGGCGCAGCGCTTATAGGCTATGCAGCCTGGCGGCGAAGCCGTCGCCGACATCGGCCATGTTCACCTGAAGGTCTCTGACCTAGAGCGAGCGGTCGGCTTCTACCGTGACCTTGTCGGAATGACGTTGAGGAACACGCACCAGGGGGCTGCTTTCCTTGCCTTCGGCGACTACCACCATCACCTGGGCCTCAACACTTGGCGCAGCAGGGGCGGTGGGCCGCCCGCTCCGGAGACGACTGGCCTTTACCACTTCGCGGTCCGCTACGCGAATCGGCGCGATCTCGCGGCGGCACTGAAACGCCTTCTCGACGGTGGCGTCCACATCGATTCGACATCGGATTGCGCCGGGGCAGCCGACTCCATCTATCTGCGCGATCCGGATCAGAACGGGCTCGAGCTGACCTGGGATCGGCCTCCCGAAACCCGGCCAAGCCCACCGCCCAAGGAAGATCAGCCGCTTGACCTCGAGGAGCTGCTCGGCGAGCTCGGCGCCAGTGATGACTGATCCTGTCTCGTGGTTACAGATCGGCCAGGGGTGGAACGTGATCACCTCCGATGGCGTCATCGTTGGCACGGTCGCGCAGGTCGAAGGCGATAAGCAGAGCGACATCTTCGACGGCCTGGCTGTCGAGTCCAAGCAACCCACACAGATTCGCTACGTGCCGGGCGAGCAGGTCGCGGCGATTTATCCGGGCGAGGTGACCTTGAAGATCGCGTCCGCGGACATCGGTACGCTCGAGCCGTTTCAAGCGCCGCCTCCCGAGACGAAGTGGCTTCCGGGAAGGGCGCCTCTCGCGACTCGGATGTCGAACTGGCTACGGGGAAAACGCTAGAGGCACCTTCAGCGCGCCTCGTCAGCCTTCTGGTGACTGTGAGACCGGCCGAGGTCGTCGCACGCACCGCACGCCGAACGCGCAGACGTGCGCACTTCTTTTGGACCAGTCTTACGCGCTCCATGAGATGACCGCAGGCCGGAATGACCCCTGAGTCCGGGCGTCCCGCGCGCGTGTAACTAGAAGAAGCGGCGAGCATCGTCAGAGGGTTCGAGTCCTACCGCTGGGCCGAGCCGGGTATTGCGCGAACCACATCGCCGGGTTGGTTGAGGCGCCCTCGCTGGCACTGTGACCGCCCAGCGCCATATCCCGAGATCGCCCCGATCTCCCGCAGCTTCACTCGCCTCTGGGGGCACTCCACGCGTTCGGTGGGTGTGCTGTGGGCAACCCCAGGTCGTCGTCCGCGGCGGCCGTGCGCAAGGCCGACGGGCTGCGCCCCGTCAGCTGGCGAAACACGCGGTGGAGCTGGGCATAGCTGCCGAAGCCGGCCTCGAGCGCGGCGGCGAGTGCGGTGGTGCGCCGCCCGTGGCCGTAGAGAAGCTGGAAGCGCTGAAGCCGCTGCTGGTTGCGGAACCGGCTGATCGAGACGCCCGTCTGCGCCTTGAACAGCCGGCTCAGATGGGAGGGGCTGAGGCGGGCTGCCAGCGCCAGACTGGCGAGATCGCCCGCGGAAGGGTCGGCTCGCAGTAGTCGAGCGACTGTCTCGACCGCGGGATGAAGATCGGTGCCTTCGACGACGGCGTCGCTGTCGAGAAACGCGCGCCACGCGAAGATCAGCAGATACTGGAGACCGGCGTTGAAGAGGACGTCATCCAGCGACTCGGCATCGCGCACCTCTCGGAAAAGCGCGCCGAGGCGCACGACCCGGGCGGAGTCGAGGCGACGCGAGAACTGCCCGACGGGATCCTCCTCGAGCAGAGGTCGCGCTTCTCGCGTCGTCGCGATCCGAGCGACAAGGGGCGGCCGGAAGACCGCCCACCAGAGCTCGTGGTCGGCGGACTCCTCGACGAGGACGTGATCCTGGCCGGGAAAGAGCCAGGTCAGGGTGCCTTGCGCAAGTTCGTAGCGACGCTCGCCGAGCAAGTAGGACGCGGTGCCACGGACGACGAGGTTGACCTCGACCTCGGCATGGCGGTGGGCGCGCGGTCGCACGTCTCCGGCCACGTGTCGAACCACTCGCCCGTCGACGCCGTCCCGAAGCCCGAGGTCAGCCAACATCGCAAGAAACGATAGGAAATCGCGGTCTAGCGTGAGGACATCCCGGCTCTCGTCGCAGATTCTGTGATCGTCAGCGACCAAGGAGAAAGCCCGATGGCCGTCTCAGCCGCCCAGATCACAACCGATCACGTTCGCAAGTTCCGCGACGAGGGCTTCTTCGTCCTGGAGAGCGTCCTTCCCCACACCGAACTCGAGCTGCTGCGCAGCGAATGCCAGCGCTTCATCGATGAGCGCGACCGCGAGATGGATCGGCTCGGCGTCGACAAGCTCGACCTCGACCATCGCGGCAGCCGCTATTTCGTCCACGCCTACGGCAAGAGCGCCGACATCGAGCGGTTCCTGCGCTCGGATTTCATGGTCGAGATCGCAAGGGCGGCTCTGGGGGACACCGTCTACCTTTTCAATGAGCAGTACGTGGTAAAGGCAGCCGAGCGCGGGATAAAGTTCAGCTGGCATCAGGACTCCGGCTTCGTCGAGTACGAACATCGGCCGTATCTCACGTGCTGGATCGCGCTCGACGACGTGACCGAAGCCAACGGCACCGTGTACCTGCTGCCTTACTCGCGCGCCGGCACCCGCGACGTGGTCGAGCACGTCCGCGACGAGGAGACCAACGACCTCGTCGGCTACTTCGGGGACGACCCCGGTGACCCGGTGATTGTCCCGGCCGGGAGCATCGCCTGCTTCTCGACCACGGTCTTTCATCGCAGCGGCCCGAACACCACCGAGCGCATGCGTCGCGTCTACCTGGCGCAGTACACGGCCGAGCCGCTCCTGAGCGAGGATCGCTCGCGACCCCGCATGATTGCCCAGCCTCTACTCGTTGACGGCAAGCAGGTCAGCTGATCGAGCCCTAAGGGCGGGCGTCGCGTCTTGCACTTCGACACGCCATGCGGGCGGTGGCCCGTAGCGCCTTGACACAGCGGGGCAACGGGTTTAGAACCCGATACTTCTTGCCCGAGGCCTTGCTCGTCCCTCGGGTGTTTCGGCGAGAGGAGCATCGATGACGCAATCTCTTCTGCCCCGCGGTCCGCCTGCGGAAGTCCCAAAATCTGCAAGCACACAAGGGGAGGTGTGATGAAGCGGTTTAATCTA
>WNGJ01005077.1_pt1 | contig 13806 bp, 16 predicted proteins | sample 5400611 | NCBI WGS metagenome assembly WNGJ01 (sample SAMN13153375, study PRJNA577476) | soil metagenome | isolation source: 40 cm soil or saprolite under Garry oak tree replicate 1 | place: USA:California | collected 2016-06-15 | reverse complement strand
GGCCGGCTGCGCGCACCCGATGGGCCCGCTGGCGCTGGCCGACCTGATCGGCCTGGACACCACCGCTGCCGTGGCGGCGTCGATGTACGCCGAGTTCAAGGAGCCGCTCTACGCGGCCCCGCCGCTGCTGCTGCGGATGGTCGAGGCCGGCCTGCTGGGACGCAAGACCGGCCGCGGCTTCCACGACTACCGGACGCCGCGGCCGGCCTGACGTGCCGGGCCCGCGCTACTGCAGCTGCTGGCGCACGGTGTCCAGGTAGACCTTCGAGATCTCCCGGACGAAGTCGGCCTGGGTGGTGGCCAGGTTGCTGACCCACTCGACGTTGGTGCCCTGCGCCGCCTGCTGCTGCAGCCGGAGCATGCTCTCCAGCACCTTCTCGTACGCCTCCAGCCAGGACAGGCCGCTCTGCTTGGCCTGCTCGATGAGGCGCTCGCTCAGCTCGCGGACGCGCTGGGTCGCCTGCTCGAGGTCCGGCGCGGTGAAGCCCTGCGTGCTCGTCATGTCGTTACCTCCTCACCGATCATGCTGGCATCGTTGCGGCCGGCCGCATCCCTTCCTTCCACTGAGCAGGACAGGACACGCCCGCTCAGGCGTCCACCCGGACAGACCGGGCTACTTCGCCAGCACCTCGCGGGACGCCGCCATGACCGTCCGTGCCGTGCTGTCGAGGCCGCTGGCGATCAGGTCGTCGTTCATCACCTCGACCGCCACGATGCGAGGCTCGAAGGACACCTGCGTGCCCAGCCAGAAGGAACTGATGACCAGCGGCTGGTCGGCGTCCAGGGCGGCCATGTCAACGTCCTCCTCGTCACGGTGCGGGACGTGCTGTGCCGGGGAGCGGCCCGAGTGTGACACCCGTACGGAGGGCTTGGTTCCTGGTCGTCGCCCCCGTCCTGCTGGGCGGGAGAGACGTGGATCACGATCGGCTCCGCCGGGCGCCGGTCTACAAAGGGGTGATGGCGCGCAGCGGCCGACCGCTCACCGTGACGCTGATCGTGCTGGGGCAGAGCACCCAGTCGCTCGCGTTCGGCGGCATCTCGCTGTTCCTCCCGCTGATCCGGTCCGACCTCGGGCTGTCCTTCGCCCAGTCCGGCACCCTCGCGGCGGCCTCGACGCTCGTCTACGCGCTGATGCAGGTGCCCTCCGGATACCTGGCCGACCGCTTCGACCCCAAGCGACTGTTCGCGATCGGCCTGGTGGGCACCAACCTGATGTCGATCTTGCTCGCGGTGGTCGGCTCCTACTCCTGGCTGCTGGTGGTCCAGGCGACGTCCGGCCTGTTCCGCTCGATGGTCTTCGCGCCAGGGATGGTGCTGATCCGGGAGCAGTTCTCGCCGGCGCGGCGGGCGACGGCGATGGGGCTCTACGTCGCCGGCGGGTTCTCCTCCAGCGTCCTGCTCAACGCGCTCGGCCCGTTGCTGGTCGGGCCGCTGGGCTGGCAGGGGGTCTTCGTCCTGTTCGGGATCGTCGGTCTCGGCTGCGCCGCGCTGTTCGCCCGGGTCGGGCAGTCCCCGCACCGGGAGCCGGGCGCACACGCCCGGTGGGCCGAGATCCGCCGCGTCCTCGCCCACCCTGCGCTGTGGCTCACCGGGGTCATCCAGTTCGTCCGGCTCGCCGTCGTGCTCGGCTTCAACTTCTGGCTGCCGACGTACGTGGTCGTGGAGAAGGGCTTCTCCCTCCAGGTCGCGGGACTGGTGGCCGCGATGGGGGCGTTGCTGACCGCGCCGTCGAACGTCGTCGGCGGGTGGCTGTCCGACCGCCTGCAGCGCCCGCTGCTCGTCATCGGGATCTCGATGGTGGTGCTGGCCGCCACCCTCGCCACAATGCCTCTGGTCGACGGTCTCGTGCCGCTGCTGATCCTGGTGGGGCTGAACGCGATGTTCGTCCAGCTCTACTTCGGTCCGCTGTTCGCCGTGTCCATGACGTATCTCGGCTCGCGCACGGCGGGACTGAGCGCTGGCTTCGGCAACTTCTGTGCCAACGTGGGAGGCTTCGTCGCCACCTACGGATTGGGCGCCCTGAGGGACGCCACCGGGTCGTTCAGCACCGGGTTCCGGATCCTCGCCGGGCTGTGCCTGGTCTCCTTGCTGGCGACCGTCGCGGTGGCCCGCACGAGGCCACTCCCGGACGCCGCGCCGACCTCGCCGACACCGCAGCAGAATCGCGCCGCCGGGCGAGCGTGACGTGAGCGGGTCGCGCCGCAGTCCGGGCGAGCCGCGCCCGACCCGACCACCGGGAGGTCGCAGGCGATCGCCCGGTCCTTCAGCGCGTCCGGGATGCACTCGACCGGCGAGGACAGCCCGACCCCGCGCGGGTCGACCTCGTCCGTGCGCGAGCTCATGGCGGTAGGCCCCGGGGATGGCGTGGCCGTCGGGCGTGGCGAGCATCCCGCCCGGCCGGGCGGCTCACAACGGCGCTTCCGCCTGGCGGGATCACGCCAAATGTCGCGACGGAGGTACGACGCCGGGAGCTGCTTCCGCCCAGCGGGAGTAAACCTTGACGCTTGCGGAGGCAATCTGGCTCCCTGCGGGGAAGCGGCCGTGGACGGCGACGACGCAGCACGGGCAGCTCCACGGCGGTACGCGAAGCCCCATGGTCAGGGAGGCACGCATGGAAGACGAGATCGTCGAGAGGCCGGGCTCGCACGAGCCCACGGAGTACCACAAGACACCGAAGAAGGCGGCGGCCAGCGGCTGGATCGGCAGCGCGCTGGAGTACTACGACTTCTTCATCTACGCGCAGGCCGCCGCGCTGATCTTCCCCGACATCTTCTTCCCCAAGGGCAACCCGACGGTCGCGATCGTCGCGTCACTGGCCACCTTCGGCGTGGGCTACGTCGCCCGGCCGATCGGCGCGTTCGTGCTGGGCCACTGGGGGGACACGCACGGCCGCAAGAACGTGCTGGTCCTGGCCATGCTGCTGATGGGCGCGTCGACGTTCTGCGTCGCGCTGCTGCCCACCTACCCCAGCGTCGGGATCCTGGCCCCGATCCTGCTGGTGACCCTGCGGATCATCCAGGGCTTCGCGGTGGGCGGCGAGCTGTCCGGCGCCAGCGCCATGATCGTGGAGCACGCACCGTTCGGCAGGCGCGGCTACTTCGCGAGCTTCACGTTGCAGGGCACCCAGGCCGGTCAGATCCTCGCCGCCGCCGTGTTCCTGCCGCTGTCCGCGTGGCTGCCGGACCCGGCCTTCAACTCGTGGGGCTGGCGGATCCCGTTCCTGCTCAGCGCTCTCGTGGTGTTCGCCGGCTACGTGATCCGGCGCAACGTCGACGAGACCCCCGCGTTCAAGGAGGAGGAGTCGCACGGGGAGGTCCCGCCGGCGCCGATCGTGCAGGCCGTCCGCGAGAACGGTGCGGACATGCTGCGCGTGGTCTGCATGGCCCTGATGAACGTCGTCCCGGTGACGGTGACGGTCTTCGGGGCGGCGTACGCCACCCAGAAGGGCTACAAGATCGGGTTCAGCAAGACGACGTACCTCTGGATCCCGGTGTTGGGCAACATCCTCGCGGTCATCCTGATCCCGTACATCGGCAAGCTGTCCGACCGGATCGGACGCCGGCGCCCGATCATCTTCGGCGCGCTCACCTCGGGGCTGTCGGCCTACGGCTACCTGTACTTCATCAGCCAGAAGAACGTCGCGCTGACGATCGTCATGTCGCTGGTCATGTGGGGCGGCCTGTACCAGTTCTACAACGCGGTGTTCCCGGCCTTCTACCAGGAGCTGTTCCCCACCCGCACCCGGGTCACCGGGTTCGCCGTCTCCCAGAACATCGGCACCATGATCACCGCGTTCCTCCCCACCCTGTTCGCGATCGTGGCCCCGACCTCGAGGGCGTCGACGGTCCCCGTCGTGGTCGGGAGCATCTGCTTCGGGATCACCATCATCGCGGCGATCTCCGCCTTGTCCGCCCGCGAGACGTACCGTATCCACCTCAACGACCTCGGTCAGAAGGACGCCGTTCCCGTACCGACGGAGGAGTACGAACGGATCCGGGCGGGAGCCCGAGCCGGGGTCTGACCGAGGCCGTTCGGACCGACGCAGAGACTGGCATGCCCCGGCGCGTGGCCCGCGCCGGGGCATCGCCTCTCGCACGCTGAAGGAAGCGAGGCGACATGACCTCAGTACTCGTACTCAACGGCCCCAATCTCAACCTGCTCGGCACCCGCAAGCCCGAGGTCTACGGCACAACGACCCTGGCCGACGTGGAGAAGCTGTGCCGGGAGGAGGCCGGCAAGCTGGGCCTCGACCTGGTGTTCCGCCAGTCGAACTACGAAGGCCAACTCATCGACTGGATCCACGAGACCGGTGCCGAGGTCAAGGCGGGCAGCTCGATCGGCGCGGTGTTCAACCCGGGTGCCTTCACGCACACCTCGGTCGCCCTGCACGACGCCATCGAGGGCGCCGGCCTGCCGGTGATCGAGCTGCACATCTCGAACGTGCACAAGCGCGAGGAGTTCAGGCACCACTCCTACATCTCGCCGGTCGCAAGCGGCATCATCGTCGGCTTCGGCGTGCACGGCTACGTGCTCGCCCTCAACGGCCTCCACCAGCTGGCGCAGACCACCTGACGAGCGGAGCCGGACTCACCGGCCACCCGGCGGCGCCGTGAGGTGCTGGTCGGGCGCCACGGCACCGCAGAGGCGCCCGTGTGGGGGATCAGCGCCGGTCGACGAGCGCCTGGACGACGTCCCACGGGGGATCGAGTCTGGCTCGCGTCCGTGCCGGCTCGCGTCCGGTCCGTGCCTTCCCGGCTAGGGGATCGACCCGCGTGCGGCGCCGGCGGCAGCGCCCTCGGCCGCACTGCCCTGCCGCGTCTCCCACTCGGCGACTGCCATGCCGGTGATCCACGGATAGACCGGCTCGTACGCGAGCCGGCGAGCCCGGGTCGGGGCGACGGCGCCGGCCACGGCGAGCCAGCTGCGCATCTCGTGGTTGCCGTTGCCGGCCAGCTCGATCTCCTCGTCGGGCATGTCGAGGATCTGGTCCAGCTCGCCGCGCTCCAGCCGGTCGAGGAACCAGCGGTCGAAGTCCTCGGCGATGTCGCCGACCCGGGGCGTCCCGATCCAGTGCGACAGGCCGCCGGCGCCGATGAGCGCGACCCGCTCCAGCCCGTCGTACGAGCGGATCGCGTCGCCGAGGGCCTTGCCGAACTCGTACGCGCGGCGCACCGGCATCAGCGGCGGCACCGCGCAGTTCTGCACGATCGGCACCAGCGGCAGCGCCATGTCGTGGTCGAGCTCGTAGTAGACCGTCATGATCCCGTGGTCGAGCTCGAGCAGGTGCGAGAACGCCGGGTCGAAGCCGGCGTTCAGGGTGCTGGTCGCGATGTGGTTGGCCAGGCCGGGATGGCCGGGGATCCACACCTTGTCGATCGGCAGCCACTCCTCCGTCGGGCCCCAGTTGCGCTCGCCGAGCCCGATGCAGATCTGCGGGAAGTTCTCCAGGAAGAAGTTGGTGAAGTGCTCGTTGGACAGCACCACGCAGGCCTGCACGTCCCGCTCGCGGGCCTGCTCGCGGATCCGGTCCAGCGCGCCGAAGAAGTTGTCCCGCTGCTCCTGCGGTGCCGCCTCCCGCGCCGAGGACATCATCGGCGCGTGCGACGAGCAGTACGCGAGGACTATGTCTGCCATCGACCCTTCCTCTCCTCCGGGACCGCGAACGGCTGCAGGAGCGCGCGGTACTCGTCGCGGCCGAAGCCGGCCGCGCGGCAGAACCGGTTGAGCAGGACCTCGTGCAGTCCCAACTGGTAGAGCGCGCCGACGTCCTTCGTCTCGAACGCCTTCTGCTCGTCGTCGGTCAGGTCGTAGCGGGACACGTCGAAGCCCGCCCGGCCGTCTCCACCCGCCTCGCTGTTGACCTCGCCCGCGCGCACCCAGTCGTACACGCACCTGTGCAGCTGGTAGAGACTCATGATGCCGACCCCTCCCAGGAGCGTCCGGGTGTCGCATGTGGATCTTCGTGTCCCCGAGTCTTTCACGCCGGCCGGGGGCGGAGAACGGAACAATCACCGCTCTTCCACCCAGTGAGAGGGGGCCGCCACGCCCTTTCCGCGGCCACTCCGGGAGGGTCCACAGTGGGACCCATGAGGCACGACCCACTCGGTTCTGGCTCCGCCGTCGACGTGCACGCGCACGTGATGCCGCTGCCGCTGCTGCAGCGGCTCGAGCGCCGCGGCCTCGCCGACCTCGCCGACGTCGAGCACGAGGTGGTACGGCTCGACCCGGCGGTGAGCGGGGTTGGCCGGGGCGCACCGCTGCCGCTGGCCCGGTCGCAGTACGACGTGGCGATCCGACTGTCCGAGATGGATTCCGTCGGTGTGGACCGGCACGCCGTGTCGCTGCCGCCGTTCCTGTTCTGCTCCACCGCGGACGACGGGCGGCTGGTCGCCGACGTGGTCTCGAACGGCAACGACGAGCTGGCGACCTACGTGGCGGACGCGGACGGCCGGCTGTCCGGGCTCGGGTCGGTGCCGGTGGGGTGGCCGGGCGCCGCGGAGGAAGCAAGGCGCTGCCTGGACCGGCTCGGCCTCGCCGGCGTTGCCATCGGCAGCCGGGGCGGGGGGCGCGAGCTCGACGACCCGGTGAACGACGACCTGTGGGCGATGCTGGCCGAGCGGGGCACGTTCGTCTTCCTGCACCCGAGCGGCGTGCCGGATCCACACCGGCAGCGGGACTTCTGGCTCCCACAACTGGTCGGCTATCCGATGGAGACAGCGCTCGCCGTCTCCCGGCTCGTCTTCGGCCGCGTGCTCGAACGCTTCCCGATCACCCTCTGCCTCGCCCACGGGGGCGGCTGCCTGCCGTCCCTGCGCGGCCGGCTCGACATGGGCTGGGAGCGCAAGGACGTGGCGCACACCACCGTGCTCCCGCCGAGCAGCTTCACCGACCGGCTCTACTACGACACCGCGGTCTTCTCCACAGCGTTGCTGCGCCGGCTGGTCGAGGACGTCGGGGTCGAGCACGTGCTGCTCGGCACGGACCACCCGTTCGAGCTCGGCGACCGGACACCCGTCGAGACGGTGCGCAACCTCGGGCTGGACCCCCGCTCGACCAGGGCGATCCTGTGGGACAACGCGGCCCGGCTGCTGCCGCTGACCCGCGAGCCGGTCACGAGTTCCGGAACCGGTTGATGGCGGACAGGTGCCGCTCGCGCAGGGCCTGGTCGCGGACCCCCAGCCCCTCTTCGGGCGCCAGGCACAGCACGCCGACCTTGCCCTGGTGCAGGTTGCGGTGCACGTCGTACGCCGCCTGGCCGGTGTCCTCCAGCGGATAGGTGCGCGACAGGGTCGGGTGGACGAGGCCCTTGGCGATCAGCCGGTTGGCCTCCCACGCCTCGCGGTAGTTGGCGAAGTGGGAGCCGACGATGCGCTTGAGGTTCATCCAGAGATACCGGTTGTCGTACACGTGCTCGAAGCCCGACGTCGACGCGCAGCTGACGATCACCCCGCCGCGGCGGGCGACGTAGACCGACGCCCCGAAGGTCTCCCGGCCTGGGTGCTCGAAGACGATGTCCGGGTCGTCGCCGCCGGTCAGCTCCCGGATCTGCGTCCCGAAGCGCTTCCACTCCCGCGGGTCCTGCGTGCTCTCGTCGGCCCAGAACCGGTAGCCCTCGGCGCTGCGGTCGATGACCAGCTCGGCGCCCATCCGCCGGCAGATGTCCGCCTTGTCGGCGGAGGACACCACGCAGACCGGGATGCCCCCGCCGTTGAGGACGAGCTGGGTCGCGTACGACCCGAGGCCACCGGACGCCCCCCAGATGAGGACCGTGTCGCCCTGCTTCATCTGCGCGCCGTGGCGGGAGACCAGCTGCCGGTAGGCGGTGGAGTTGACCAGGCCCGGGCAGGCGGCCTCCTCCCAGGTCAGGTGCGCCGGCTTCGGCATCAACTGGTTCGTCTTCACCAGCGCAAGCTCGGCAAGCCCGCCGAAGTTCGTCTCGAACCCCCAGATCCGCTGCTCGGGGTCCAGCATCGTGTCGTCGTGCCCGGCCGGGTCCTCCAACTCGACGGACAGGCAGTGCGCCACCACCTCGGCACCTGCCGACCACCTGGTCACGCCCGGGCCGGTCCGCAGCACGACTCCGGCCAGGTCCGACCCCACCACGTGGTAGGGCAGGTCGTGCCGCGCGGTCAGCGCCGACAGCCGGCCGTACCGGCGCAGGAAGCCGAACGTCGGCAACGGCTCGAAGATCGAGGTCCACACCGTGTTGTAGTTCACCGCCGACGCCATCACCGCCACCAGCGCCTCGCCCGGACCGAGCTCCGGCGTCGGCACCTCGTCGACGTGCAGCGACTTTCGCGGGTCCTTGTCCCGTGTGGACAGCCCGTCGAACATGCCGGTCTCGTCGGCCCGCACCACTACCCCGCGGTACGACGCCGGGACCGGCAGCTCACCGACCGCAGTGGACTCACCGGCTAGGATCGCGGCACGGACAGCCTGCACGTGGACCTCCTCGTCGGGTGCGGCACGGGACGACACCGACGCCGGGACCCGGTCGGGTCCCGGCGTCGCGGGCGTGTCAGGCGTCGGGCCGGGCCGCCTCCGCCGCCTTCTGCGCCTCCTGCTTGACCGTGTCCGCGAAGGCTGTGGTCGTGTTCACCAGGCCCTTGGCCAGGTCGCGCTGCACCTCGAGCAGTCGCACGGTGATCGCGTAGAACTGGTCGATGGCCTGGTTGGGGTCCGGCGTGGCCGGGAACCGGCCCCAGGCGTCCTGCACGGTCCGGGTCCAGGTGTCGACGGCGTTGAGGACCGCCTCCTGTCCCTGCTTGAGGTTCTCGGTGTACTGCTCCTGCACGCTGGTCATGGCTGCTCCTCGGCTCGCTTGCGTACCCTGTGATTGAAATAGTACGCAGCCTGCCGGCTATGTCAAGCGCCCGCTCGGTCTTTCAAGCGCCCTGCCGGCGTCTGCGCAGCCCCCGGTAGACCCGGACCAGCGTCTCCCGCTCCTCCGCGGTGAGCTCGGGGTCGCTGAGGATGGCCGCCTCCGTGTCGGTCCGCTCCCCCGGCTCGTCCGCGTGCGCCGCGGCGGTGCGCAGCCCGGCCTGGGTCAGCAGCGTGTCCGCCGACAGGTTCAGGGCGTCGGCGATCGAGCGCAGCACCCGCAGCGACGGCTGGTGCAGCCCCCGCTCGATCTGGCTGAGGTAGGCGTTGGACACCTGGGTCATCTGCGCGAGCTGCCGCAGCGACAGGTCCGCGAGCTGCCGCTGGACCCGGATGTACTCGCCGAGCGCGCGCTGCCGCGAGTCCCAGCCGTCGTCCTGCGCCATCTGCTCAGTCCCCTCGTCCTCCCGCCGAGCTCCCAGTGTCGCTGATCTGTTCGTCCGGTGTCGCGGCCGGCAGCTCCTCGGCCGGGCACAGCAGGAAGCCGGTGACGGCGGAGACGAACGCGGCCGGGTCCTCCCAGAAGAACAGGTGGCCGAGACCGGGCAGCACGACCAGCCGGGACCGCGGGAGGCGGCGGGCCAGCAGCTCGCCGTTGCGGGGGTCGACGACCCGGTCGGCGTCGCCGTGCAGGACCAGCGTCGGGGCCTGGATCTCCCGCTGGCGCAGGCTTCCCGCGTAGCGGGCTCCGGCACCGGCGAGGGCCGCCCACGCGGCCGGGTGGTTCGGCCGGGCCCGCTGGTGCGCCACCAGCCGCTCGACGAGCTCTGGGCGGCTTCGTACGGTCTGCGCGCCCAGCGCGTTCTCCACGTTTCTCCGCACCGCCGCCTCTCGCGGCAGCGTCCGGCTCAGGGCGAGCAGGCGGGCGCTGGGCGCGGGCATCGGGTACGCGAACGGCCACCCCGGCGTCGTGCAGGCGAGCACCAGCCGGTCGACCCGGTCGCCGTGCCCGATCGCGACGTCCTGGGCGACCATGCCACCGAGGCTGGCCCCGGCGAGGTGCGCCCGGCGGATCCGGGCCGCGTCAAGAACTGCGACCACGTCGCGGGCCGTGTCCCGCACGGCGACCGGCCCGTTCGGCAGGTCGCTGCGGCCACTGCCGCGGTTGTCGATCAGCACCAGCCGGAAGTGCCTCAGCAGGCCCCGCACCACCGGATCCCAGCCGGAGCGGTCGAACCCGAGACCCTGCACCAGCACCAGCCAGGGCCGCCGCCGGCGCAGGCCGCCGCGCACCTCGAAGGCCACCCGCACCTCGGAGCGGGCGTATCTGGTCCTGCCCACGAGCCGCTACGGACCGGTCGTGGTGTCCGGCCGGCCGCCGCCCGCCGGACCGGCATCGTCCGGCGGGGCGGCCAGCGGCCCGAGCAGGGTCCGCTGCATGCCGGTCCACGCGCGACCCCACTCGGCCAGCGGCCGCAGCGCGGTCTCCAGCGCCTCCAGCTGCTCGTCCAGCAGGGCGAGCTGGGTCTGGAAGGCGGCCACCTGCTCCCGCCGCGCCCTGACCTCCCGGACCACGGTCTCGACCTGCGTCACCGGCGCCTCGGCCAGCTCGCGCAGCCCGGCCAGCAGCTCGAACGGGTTGCCGGCCCCCCCGGTGGCCGTCACGTCTCGACCGCCGCGAGCCCGAACAGCTCCACCCGCCAGTCCGCGTAGCTCGAGCCGGACAGCCGCGCCTCGAGCAGCTCCCGCTGGGGGCCGCGGCCGACGGCGACCTGCGCGATGTCCTCCGCCGGCGTGCCCGCCTGCAGCACCCGCACCTGCAGCGTGCCGCCTTGGCGGTCGGCGCGGGCCGCGTGGGTCAGGACCCGGGTCAGGGCCTGCCGCGCGTCCCGGTCGTCGGTCGTCGCGGCATCCGCCGGCAGCCGTCCGAGCACGAACGCGATCCGCCCGGGGTCGGTCAGCGCCGGCAGCGCGGCGGCCAGGGCCGGGAACCGGGCCAGCACGCCCTCGGCGTAGAAGTGGTGCACCCGGTCGATCGCGGTGTCCCCGCGCACCTCGAAGCTGGCCGGCAGCTGGACGTACGAGTCGAACGCCTCCCGGCCGGCGGCCGCGCAGACTGCCGGCATGTCGGCGAGGTCGTCCACCTCGGTGACCGCCGCACCGCGGGAACGCAGTGCCGCGGCGACCGCGGCCACCTGCTCGGCGGCGCCGGACACTAGGACCGACGGTGGGCTGGGCATGGCCTCCTCCTCCGGATACCAGGTCCCCCACCGTATGCGGCCAGGCCGGCACCGCCGGCACCACTTCCACCCTGCGGGAACGCGGTCAGCGCCGCCGCGGGTAGAGCCAGCCGGCGAGCAGCCGGGCCGCGCGCGGCATCACCACCCAGGTCATGAGCGCCGTGACCATGGTCGCCAGGCTGGCGATCCGGAGCACGAGCGGCCACGACCCGGTCAGCGGGTCCGTCACGAGGTGGAAGACGAGTTGGAGGGTGGCGATCGCGCTCACCGAGACGAGGAACATCTTCCACCGGGGCGGCGCCGGGGCGGTCCGCCCGGGCAGCGCGAACCACGTCTCCAAGCAGCCTTCCTCGGGCCGGCCTTCCCCTCGGGCGAGCCCTCCCATCAGGTCAGCTCGGCCTCCCAGTCGCGCCGCTCGAGCGAGTCGCGCAGGTGCATGAGGAACTTCGACGCGGTCGACCCGTCGAACGCGCGGTGGTCGTAGACCAGCCCGAGGATGCCGACCGGGTGGATGGCGATCGCGTCGCCCACCGCGACGGGGCGCCGCTTCACCCCGTCCGTGCACAGGATGGCCACGTTCGGCTGGTTGATGACCGGCGACGAGGCGTAGCTCTGGAACGGACCCGGGTTGGTGATCGTGAACGTCGAGCCGGTCATGTCCGGCATCCCGAGCCTCTTCGCCCTGGCCGCCGCGGCGAGCTGGGTGATCTTGCTGGCGATGCCGCGGATGTTGAGCGAGTCGGCGTCCTTGACCACCGGCACCACGAGGCCCTGCTCATCGAGGTCGACGGCCACGCCGAGGTTCACGTACGGGTGCAGGGTCCGGGTCTTGGCCGGGACGTCGATCGAGGAGTTGACCGCCGGGAAGGCGCGCAAAGCCTCGATCGTCGCCCGCGAGACGAACGGCAGGTAGCTCAGCGACGCACCGGTCTCCTTCCGGAACCGCTCCTTGTGCTTCCGCCGCACCTTCTCGATGGTGTCGAAGTCGACCTCGACCGAGGTCCACACGTGCGCCGAGGTGTTCAGCGAGCGGACCATGCCGTCGGCGACGGCCAGTCGCATCCTGGACAGCGGCTCGACCTGGTCGCGCGGGTCGGTGGACGTCGCCGCAGCGGCGGTGGGTCGCGCCGCGACCGGCTCGGGAACGCCAGCGGGAGCCACCGGCTTCGGGGTCGGGGCAGGTGCAGTCGTCGGCGCCGGGGCGCGGCTGCCACCGGCCGCGATCGCCTGCTCGACGTCCTCGCGCCGGATCCGGCCGGACAGCCCGGAGCCGCTGACCGTGGCCAGGTCGATCCCGTGCTCGGCGGCGAGCCGGCGGACGACCGGCGAGAGCAGCGCGCCGCCCGGGTCAGCCCTCGGAGTCACCGCCGCGCCGTCGGGCGAGGCGCCCGGCTGGGCCGGTTGGGCCGCCGCGGGGGCCGGAGCCGCGGGAGCGGCGGCGGGTACGGCCGCGCCCAGCTCACCGATGCGCGCGACCGGCGTGCCCACCGGCACCGTCTGTCCACTCTGGACCAAGATCTCCAGCATCACCCCGTCGTACGGGCTGGGGATCTCCGAGTCCACCTTGTCGGTCGACACCTCGAACAGCGGGTCGTCGAAGGCGACCGGATCGCCGACCTGCTTGAACCAGGTGCCGACGGTGCCCTCGGTCACCGTCTCGCCCAGCTTCGGCATCGTGACGACGTTGACGTCGCTCGTGGTCATTCCTCCGCCTTCCGCATCCCCGCGGCCGCCAGGACGCACTAGCCGTGCAGCGACCGGCCGGAGAACGTGATCATGGTTTCACCGATCGCCTCGGACAGGCTCGGGTGCGGCTGGATGAACGCGGCCACCTCGGACGGCAGCGCTTCCCAGTTCACCGCGAGGTAGCCGGACGAGAGCAGTTCGCTGGCCCAGGCGCCGACCAGGTGCACGCCCAGGATCGGGCCGCCCCGCTGCGCGACCACCTTCACCAGCCCGTCGCCGGCATCCCCGATGATCAGCGCGCGCCCGTTGCCGAGCATCGAGTGCTTGTGCACCTCGACGTCGTAGCCGGCCGCGCGCGCCTCGGCCTCGGTGAGCCCGGCCCAGGCGACCTCGGGGTGGGTGTAGACCACCCACGGCACCTTCGTGTAGTCCACCGGCACCGGCCGCTCGCCGAGGATCGCCTGGATCGCGACGACGGCCTCGGCGTAGGCGACGTGCGCCAGGCCAGGGGTGTTCACGCAGTCGCCGATCGCGTACACCCCGGGCCGGGAGGTCTGCATCGTCTCCTGGTGGATCTCGACGAAGCCGCGTTCGGAGACCCGCACGCCGGCCTCGGCGAGCCCGGCGTCCTCGGTCACCGGCCGCCGCCCGATGGCGATCAGGACCTGGTCGACCTCGATCTTCTCCGCGCCGCCCGGGGTCTCGAACGGCACCAGCACGCCGCCGTCGGTGTGCTCCAGCGCACCGACCCGCGCATCCGCGTGGATCTTGGTGCCCCGGCGCTTGAGTGCCTTGGCCAGGTTGTCGGCGACGTCGCGGTCCGGTCCGATCGGCAGTACGCCGTGCGGCAGCGCCTCCAGCAGCGTCGTCTGCACGCCGAAGTCGGTGTAGACGGAGGCGAACTCGGCTCCGATGACACCACCGCCGACGACCGCCGCCCGCTCGGGCAGGGTGGTCAGCTCGCTGTTGGTGGCGTGGTCGGACGTGACGATGCGCTCGCCGTCCAGTTCCATCCCGGGGATCAGCCGCGGCGCCGAGCCGGTGCAGACGATCGTCGAGC
>WNGJ01013782.1_pt1 | contig 13811 bp, 9 predicted proteins | sample 5400611 | NCBI WGS metagenome assembly WNGJ01 (sample SAMN13153375, study PRJNA577476) | soil metagenome | isolation source: 40 cm soil or saprolite under Garry oak tree replicate 1 | place: USA:California | collected 2016-06-15 | reverse complement strand
AGGCCCAGTCCGAAGAGCAAGCCGAACATGTAAGGGTAATTGTAGAACGAAAGCTCACTGCTGTAGTAATGCGGCTTCATGGCCCACATGTATGGATGCAGCGCGGACCTATCTAAGCCATCGCCATACGTCTCGCTCTGGGCTTCTAGCATCAAGGTATTGAGCTCATCGACGGATAATTCACGTTGTTTCCGCCTCTCGAAGAGACCCTGCTCAAAGAGAAAGCGGCTGCTGATATCTACCACGATCTGGCAGGAGCCTTGTAGGGAAGCTTCGAGGATAACGATCTGTTCTTGTGTTCCCGCTCTCTGTAGTGCCGCGTGGCGAATGATCGTTTCACAGAAGATGCTGGCCGTCTCCGCCAGGGTCATAGGCTCATCACGCTGCAGGGCAGTGCGCTGGGCCAGGTTCAGGTTATGATAGCCATGCCCTAATTCGTGGGCCAGTGTACTCATACCATCATAGGAAGGCTTATAGTTGGCAAGGACGCGCGACTCATCACGCCTCAGGGGAGTACAAAAAGCGCCATCAACTTTCCCAGCCCGTGGCTCGGCATCGATCCATTGTTCGCGGAAGGCTCGTGCCGCGAAATTGGATAACCGAGATGAGAAGGTACCAAACTGCTCTATGATGAAGCTTGCGGCCTCGTCATATTCCCACACCCTCTCGTCCTTGCCTACAGGGGCAAACAGATCGTACCAGGCAAGGCGCGCCAGGCCGAGCACGCGAGCTTTGGCCTGCAGGTAGCGCCGGAAGTCAGGGAAAGACTCACGCGCGGCCGCAAGCATAGCATCGAGCGTCTGGCGGTCAATGCTACTGTCAAACAGGGACGCCTCAAGTGGAGATTCCCAGTTTCGCCGCTTCACCAGCGTGTTGACCTCGCCCTTGATACTATTGAGAGCAGCGGCGAGTGGAACTGCCACACGTTTCCAGGCAGCCAGCTCGGCATCATAAGCCCGTCGCCGCACGTTCCGGTCAGCTTCGTAGGCCAGGTTGCGCAGCATGCTCATGGGCAGTTCCTGGAGATGAGCATCCAGTTCTAGCGGCACAGTCACTTGAGAGGTCACATCGCTATGCAATTTGGACCAGGCGGTACCGCTGCTTACATTCAACTCGGAAGCGAGGGCCTCTTCGGGAGGCGTCATTAAGTGCGCGGCTCTCACTTTCGCCTTTCTGAGCATAAAGGCATGCTCACGCGCGAGAGCCGAGTGGTCGATCAATGCTTCTACGTCCAGTGAACCAATCCAGGCAGTGAAACGGGTGCCAAGCTGTGAGAGGATAATACTGGCCTGCTGCAGCTCGCTCATTTTGGCCTGTGCCAGGCTATCAGAAGTATTCGTGGCGACAAAGCACATAATGTACGCGCCCAGCGTCCCTATGGCATCCAGGACCGCGTTGTAGCGTTCAATGACTGTTTCGAAAGCCTTTATTATGTCATTACTCAGCGGCGTAGAGGTCTGCTCCATAATGTGATATGTATCGAAGAGCTGGGCGAGATCATGAATATCCTGAATCACGCTGGCAAAGCCCTGCGCAAATTCTTGCGACTCCAGGCTCGGATAGACCACGCTCATATCCCAATGGGGTAATGTATGAACACTACTCATATGGTTTGTCTCTTTTCATTGCTGCGCGGGGGCGCGACAGATAAACTCGACCTCGTTGCCATCGGGGTCATCGACATACATAGTGCGGCTGGCGAGAACTGGATGTTTACCATCTCGCGGCTTATAGCCGGCCGCCACTAATGCGGCATGCTGGGCGTCGAACGCTTCTTGAGGAAGTTCCAGGGCCATATGGTGAAGCTGATAACCGAACGGTTTGGCTTTGACCTCGTCTGACTTGGGTACGAGAACGATCATCTGTGGGATACCAGCATTCCCCTCGCCTGCTTTGAGAAAGATGTTGGCAAGGGTGGGTGGCGAAATAACCTCCAACCCTAAAAGGTCACGGTAAAAGTGCAGCGCCCGCTCTTTGTCTGCCGTCCACAGCACAATCTCGGAGATACCTACAACATTCTTCATGACAATATACCCTTCTGATATAAGAAATAGCCTATCTGATTGATGCCCTTACATTGTACACCAAATCTGCTCTACCGGAAATAACTATACTCCACTCTTCAGAAATAGGCGAACCTAAGCTGTTGTCACGATTTGCCCATCCTGGATATTGAGGATGCGGTCGGCGGAGGCTACGACGGTGGCATCGTGAGTTGCCACGAGTAAACCGATCTGCTCCCGGTGGGCTATCTCGCGTAGAAGGTTTGCGATATCGCGTCCTGTCAACGAGTCGAGGTTGCCGGTCGGTTCATCGGCAACGATAAAGCGTGGCTGGTGCACAAGCGCACGCGCCAGGGCCACCCGCTGCTGCTCACCTCCGGAAAGCTCTAAACCGCGAGGGTGCGTGCGGGAGCCGAGACCAACGAGCTCCAACATCTCACGAGCCTGCATGGTGCGCTGCTCTGGGGCTACGCGTGCCAGCCGCAGCGGCACCTCGACATTCTCTTGAGCGGTAAGTGAGGGGAAGAGATGTGCGTTCTGGAACATCATGCCAATACTCTCACGTCGCAGACGCGCACGGGCATTTTCGTCTAACCTCGCCAGGTCGTGCCCCAGGATAAATACCTGCCCGTGTGTTGGGTTATCTAGCCCGATCAAGATATTGAGTAGTGTCGTCTTGCCCGAACCAGAGCGCCCACGTAACGCTACCAGTTCGCCTGGCTGCACACGCAAATCTACTCCGCGCAGGGCATGCACCACACCACCTGCCGCGTGAAAATCACGTGTCACGCCAAGCGCCTCGGCAATCGTACTTACAGCCACTGTTGACTCCATTAACCTTCCCCTTCCTCTGCTGAACTGCTAGTGTTGTTTGATACCTACGCTTCACGTGAAGACTCGTCGTTCAATCCTGCACCTGGTGGCCATAGCTCTACATGGTCATCCTGGATGCGCACCTCGGCGCGCCCATTGAAGTGAAGCTTTTCCAGGGCCTCTTTGGGAAGCTGGAGCCGACCCACGCGGTCAATGAGAACGGATTCACGGTGAGTTTCACTCGACAAGCCAATGATCGCACTGACCTGCGGGGTAACCCCGCCAGCAATTGCCTGTGGCGCTTCGCGTCGTACCGTTTCCGTGCTCGTACGCCCATCGCGAATAGCGATAGTGCGGTCTACCGCGGCGGCTATCGCGACATCGTGTGTCACTGTGATAATGGTCAAGCCAAGCTCGCGGCTCAATGTGCGCAAGAGCTCAAATATCTGGCTGGCCGTAACGGAATCAAGCTCCCCGGTTGGCTCATCGGCCAGCAGCAACTTTGGCTCATTGGCAATGGCTACGGCAATGGCAGCGCGCTGCTGCTCGCCGCCGGAGATCTCGTCTGGCCTTTTCCTGTTCATACCTTCCATGCCGACCAGTTCCAACAACTCGCGCGCATGGCGCAGACGGCGTTCTGAAGCGATACCACCGAGCAATTGGGGCAGTTCCACATTCTCGGCAAGGCTCAACTCTGGCAGCAGGTTGCGCCCGCTCTGCTGCCAGATATGTCCGATCACAAAGCGGCGGTACTGAATGCGCTGGGTCTCATTCAGCCGCGTCAGGTCGTAGTCGTCCACGATGCAGCGTCCCGCGCTGGGAGTATCCAGCGCACTGAGAATATTGAGCAGCGTGCTCTTCCCCGAGCCGGAGGCCCCGACGATGGCTATCATTTCCCCGGCTGCCACCTCCAGGTCCAACCCTTGCAGGGCCACGACTTCAAGATCGGCCACCTTATAAATTTTGACCAGGTTATCACAGGTGACAATAGGTTTCGACATAAAAACTCCCCATAGATATCAGATTTTGTCCCCACGTAGGCTCGAGCGATCGGCTTTCAGCCAACTTTTTCTCCGTTCACCGCCGAATCGTATACCTCGGGAAGTTTCGGTACAGTCTCGTAATTCTTGAGTTCCTCTGGAGCAATCCAGCGCATGTCGTTTGCCTCCCAATCGGTGTGGATAGCATCGGGAGTAAGTACCTCGAAGAGAAAGGGATGTATATAAAAATGCCGCCCTAGCGCCGGGTCAAGGTGTTCTACTACCGTGCCTCGTCTCAGCATACGAACCTGGTCACGTTGTAGACCTGTCTCCTCACGAATTTCGGTGTAGGCCTGCTCATCCGGTGTGATGCCAGGTTCCACGAAGCCGCTGATACCCGCCCATTGGCCGTGATAACTGCCAACCCGCTGGCTCCGTTGCACAATCAAAATGCGAGGTTCACCGGTATCGGAGCGCATAAGAAAAGACGTCACTACGTGCGTCGGACGCAATGGCTGCTGAGTTTTATCGATATCGTGTTGTTGTGAGTTCATAGCAACACCCCTTTCCTCTCAGGTAAGATGACAACATGCCAAATTTTCGGTATACTCTTTATACGTCTCTCACCCAACCAAACACTCATATTTTATAACTATTGAGGTCTCCTCGTCGCCTGCGGCGACTCGCTCATTCTATGTGTTGAGTGGGGTTTGGCAGCCGCAGGCTGCCAAATCCCACTCAACACAAAACCCTTGCGAACTGCCGCAGGCAGTGAGGAGTCTAGCAGAGAGCAGACCCCAATAGTTAAAGAGAAGTACACGTTTAGATGGATATACAAGACTCAGCTACCGTAACAGCAAAAACAGAAGATGAAGCACTGTCGGCTCCCAATTCGAGCGAAGAGAGCGTGAGCACAAAACAACCAGGGTGGCGTGCTAAGCTAGCACCGTGGTGCCAGGCAACACTGGCTGTCTTGCCCGCTTTTCTGCTCACTCGTTTCATCTTTCTTCTACTGACCTACTTCGGATCAGTACTCTTCACCGTGCCCAACTACTCGTACCAGGTTGTGCCCCTCCGCACAGTCCTGCGGAGCTGGTACCACTGGGACGTCATCAGCTTTGAGAATATTGCCACCAGGGGCTATGTGTACCGCGACAACGCCGCGTTTTTCCCCCTGTATCCCTGGCTGGAACGCGAGGTCAGCGCGCTCCTCCACATTCATACCAACGTCTTTCTTGGCGGCATGCTCATCACTAACCTGGCGTTTTTGGCAGCGCTGATCGTGCTGTACCGTTTCGTGGAGGTAGAATTTATCTCTTTCTACGCCATGCGCCGGGGTTCATGGTGGCTGGCGGGTCTATCTGGTGGGTTGGCTACGTTGACCCGCTCAATAGGACTGGCTCTGCTGCTCGTCTTCCTCTACGAGTTTGCTCGCCAGGTCTTCCCGGCCATAAAAGAGGCCTGGCACGATAAACGACATGTACAGAGTCTCAAACTGCTTTCCGGCCTGCTGCCGGCGCCGCTTATCCCCCTGGGGCTGGGTATCTATGCCTACTATCTCAACCGGCGCTTCCATGACCCACTTGCTTTCTCACATGCCGAAGCTCACTGGCACCTTGGCCTCAGCGTACCCTGGTATTCACCTGTCACCGCCGTACGAGCCATGTTGACTTTCTCGCCCTTCACCTTTTCCACTACCCATAATGTCATTGACCTGAGCGCCCTCTTGCTCTTTGTCACGCTCCTGATCCTCTGTTTGCTAGGTCCCGAACGCTTTGCTAGCAACCAGTGGAGCATGCTCCTGTTTGGCGTCATGGCACTGGCGCTGCCACTTCTCTATCCCGGCACAGCCTACAACCCCATGCCGTCAATGGAGCGTTATGTCCTGGAGATCTTCCCCGGCTTCATCCTGCTCGCTCGCCTGGGACGCCGTTCCTGGTTCCACCAGGCCTATCTCATGCTGTCCCTGCCGCTGCTCGCGTTCTTTACACTCCAGTTCCTTACAGGCCACTGGACAATTTAGGGAAGACGAACATTATTCCCATTGCAAGGGAAAACGTTGACAGGCCGCTTTATCAGATGGTATATTTTAATTCGCATAAAGGTGTGTTTTTGTGTATCGCGGTGCATGACTACCTGCTTGTGGGGGAATGGAGCCATGTGCTATAATAGAACAGAAGTTCTATATTTGTCCTAAGGAGGTCAAAGATGGCGAGTGGTAGCTACGCCAAAAAGGTTATTTACCAGGAACCTGCTCAAACACGAATTCCCCCACGCGCTACACGCCCGCTCCCAGCGGTGAAGGAGGAGCGAGAAACAACAAAAGCATTGCCAATAGTACGTCCTCCCAAAGTAATTGATGAGTTTGAGGAGGATCCTCTTACACGCCATATTCCATGGTTACGTCCATTCATCGTGTGCATGCTTATTGTAATTGTGTCTGTAGTGACACTGCTGTCCGCGGGTATATTTCAACGCCCTGGCACTGCGCAACTCATTCTTTCATCAAATGCACAGGTCTTCTCCATTCAAGTGGGAGGTACCCTGGGTGCCGTCAATACCTGGCAAAAAAGCAATGGGCCCTTGCCCCCGAAGAAGAAAATTTCTCCGCAAGCAGGTCCATATTCGGTTACAGGCAAGCCCTCGCTTACAGTAGATTTCATGAACCGGGTTCTTGCCTACAACCACTCTCCGGCAGCCGGTAAGGCTCAGGCGCTCTACGATGATGGTTTGAAGTATGGTTTAGACCCTGCTTATGCCCTGGCTTTCTTTATGCATGAAAGTACCTTTGGTACTTCTGGTGTAGCCACAGTGACGCTTTCACTGAGCAATATGCGCTGCGTCCCTGAGTATGCCTGCGACAATGAGGGTGGAGGATATGCTAAATTCGACAGCTGGGAACAGGGTTTTGAAGCCTGGTTTAAGCTTATCCGCAATCTCTACATAGCCCAATGGGGCCTGGTCACGGTTGACCAGATCATTCCAGTATACGCGCCTTCCAGCGACCATAACAATGTGGCCGGTTACATTGCTGCTCTCAAGCACACCATTGATACGTGGCGCGCTGGTGTTGTTCAAGTATCCTGATCATGCAGTAATCAGCCCTTGTTCTAAGGCTTTGCTCAAAGCCTCGGTACGGCCAGATACATTGAGTTTCTGGTAAATATTTGCCAGGTGAAAGTTAACCGTCCGCTCGCTTACATGTAGGCGAGCGGCTATTTCTTTGTTGCGCAGTCCTCGTGCCAGCAATTGTAGGACTTCCTGTTCCCGCGCCGTCAGGGTCTCATACGGGTAATTGCCGCGGCCCTGCCTGCCAAAGCGTGACAGCAACCTGCCTGCAAGTTGAGGCTGGACCATCACCTCGCCGCGTGCCACGGCCCGTATCGCTTGCGCGAGTTCATCGGGCGCAATGTCTTTGAGTACATAACCATCAGCTCCTGCCCGCAGCGTCTCATAAAGATATTCCTCGCGATCCTGCGCCGAAAGCAACAAGACCCGTGTATCGAGATTGAGTTGTTTGATCTGCTTCAATGCCTCCATACTTTGCCTGTTGGGGAGATTTGCGTCCATGAGCACAACCTGTGGTCCCAACTCCAGTGTTTCACTCACCGCCTGCACGCCATCGGCCGCCTCTCCTACCACTTCCAAATCTGGGTAACTTTCCAGCAGGCGGCGTAGGCCGGCCCGAGATACTGCCTGGCTGTCTACTACCAGGACATGTATATGCTCGGTGGCAAGTTTAGGCTTCGTATCCGTACTGTAGTAGAGAGACCCTGTCTGGGGAGCTCTCACACTACCCTTACGATCGCCCTGGCTTCCAGGCACATTATTTTCAGTTCTCACCTTAGGCATTATTGTATAAGGGACACGTGCCTGTACTCGTGTCCCTTGTTCTGGCTGTGTGCTGACTTCTAAGGAGCCACCTAAATGTTCGACGCGGTGGCGTAGATCAATGTAGGGGCCGTATGCGGTGCCCAATTCATTGCGCACAACCCCGCTCCCGTTGCCCACGGAGTCACGAAAATGCGGTACCGGTATTTCTTCCTCGCCGCCGGGCAAGATTCCATCATCTTCGATGCTCATCTGTACTTCGTCATGGCCATAGCTGAAGGTAAAGCGCAGTTTGCGTGCATCGATGTGCTGCTGCACCTGGTAGAGGGTTTCCTGGGCAATGCGATACAACAGGCGCTCGATATAACTGGGCAAGGAACGCTCTTCGCCAGAGAATACCACACGGCTTGATAGCCTGAGCGACTCGGCCGTCTCCTCAACGGCGCGTGATAACGCCTCGACCAGGGTAACGCCAACCAGGTCCGGCAGCGGTATATCATCATTGACGGAACGTAACTCGTAGATGGCCTCCCGCGTTATCTGTTCCATGGTGGTCAGCCCCTTGCGCATAGCATTCAGGTCCGCTTTATCATTACGCACCACAGTTTGCAGCGCGTTGAGTTGCAGCAGGATCGCGCTGAGCATCTCTAAAAGATGCTCATGCGCATTTATTTGTGAAGTATCATTATTATATTGCATGGATGCTCTCTATATATTATGTGTTGTGCTGGTTGATTGTTGAGATCATTCTGATTGTATCACGTTTTGGAAAACATGTAGGGCCAGGCGCCTCAAGGTGTCCGTCATGTTTTTGCATAGGTCACAGGGCGAGGACAAGCCATCGCCCCTACTATGCTACGCGCGGGTCTCCACGTCGTCCATAGTAGGGGCGATGGCTTGTCCTCGCCCTGCTCGGGCTGCTACCCCGTTCACCGGGATAGATACTCGCCGCAAAAATCGTACGCACACCCGGTGCCTCATTACCTCTTGACAACCTCAAGAATAGAGTGATAGGCTTGCATCTTGATGCGAGATAGAGTACCCCTGGTACCTAATCAGCGCTTCAGTTCTAGAGATCTTAAGGTTGTCCATGGTCAGAGTAGGCGCACGAAACGTTCGCGAACCGGGAGAACGACTGAAAGAGCGCGTCCTGGAGGACATTTTTCCCCACTTTGCACGTGGTTTCATTATGCATGCCCGCCGCAGCGGGCTGATTGATGCCAGCCTGGAGGAAATGGAGAGTGAGCAGTGCAGTCGCTTGCTCGAAGCCTATTTTAACGGCACGCTTATCTTTCTCTATCGCCTGCTCTTCGTGCTCTACGCTGAGGGCCGCGACCTGTTGCCAGTACGCGAGGTGCATGGCTACTATCCTAAGAGCCTGGAGAAACTTAAAAGACAGGTCGCCGGGCAAGCCGGAACGATTGTAGAACAGGCTCCGGGCAAGATCAGTGCTGCCTACCATGAGCTCAGCACGGCATTGTATGATGGCTTACAGGAGCTTTTCCTGGCCCTGGACAGGGGCGATGCCAATCTCAACATCCCCGCCTATAATGCTGGCTTATTTATCACCCGGCCTGATCTTATTGATTCTTCGCCCCGGGCAGAGGCTATCCGTTTCCTGGCAGCACACAAGATACCTGACCGTCAATTAGCCCTCGGTCTCGACTGCCTGGCTCGTGACATCGACGAAAAGCGGCATGAACTCGTCTTCATCGACTACAAAAGTCTTGACGTGCGCCAGCTCGGTAACATCTACGAGGGATTGCTGGAATTCAAACTACGTGTTGCGCCAGCAGAGATGGCTGTCGTTAAAGGCAAGAGGACCATAGTCCCTTACGCGGAAGCACAACAGAAAAAGCTCCCCATTCTTAAAGCAGGGCGTGGCAAGTATGCCCGCGCTAAAACCTATCCCAAAGGCACGGTCTACCTCGAGAACGACCGCCGCGAACGCAGGGCCAGCGGCAGCTACTACACGCCCGGCTATATCGTCAAGTACATCGTCGAAAACACCGTTGGGCCCATACTCAAGGAAAAGCTGGAGGCACTGCGCCCAATATTTCACGAGGCCGAACAGACCCTCGCCGCCGAGCGCAACAAGGCTAATGCTCTGAGAAAGCAAGCTGTATTCCCAAAAGGTGATACCCCCGAAAACGAGACCTACAAAAAGTATCGCTCGACGCTCAACGTCTCCTTCTTCGACCTGAAAGTGCTCGACCCTGCCATGGGCAGCGGGCACTTTCTTGTAGAGGCCGTAAACTATATCGCCGACCAGATGGCGCAATTCCTGGTCGCCTTCAAATGGAATCCCATCGTCCACGAACTGGCCGAAACTCGCCGCGCAATCCAAAAAGAGATGGAACGCCAGGGAGTGACGCTAGACACGAGCAAACTCACCGGCATCAACCTGCTCAAGCGGCAGGTCTTAAAACGCTGCATCTACGGCGTGGACCTCAATCCCCTGGCCGTCGAACTGGCCAAAGTTAGCCTCTGGCTCGACTGCTTCACCCCCGGTGCCCCGCTCCCCTTCCTCGACCACCATCTGAAGGTGGGCAACGCATTGATCGGTGGCAATGTACAGGAGGTGCAAGATATCCTCAGCACCAGCACCTGGGGCAACCAGTTCGCCTATCTCCTCAACGCTACTGAACTCGTGCGCCGCGCCAGTGAACTATCAGATAGAACTGCTCAAGAGGTAGCCGCATCGCGCAAAGCCTACCAGGAAGCCTGCGACGCGCTTGCTCCTTTCAAACGACTTTTAGACGTGTGGATCAGCCAATATTTCGACAACAAAGCCCTTGCGATCTCCCTGGCAGCCGCTTTAGAGCTTGCCAGGACGAAACGCTTCTTCCATTGGGAGCTAGAGTTCCCCGATGTGTTTTATACTGCTATGCAGCGCAAGGAGAAGGGAGGCTTTGATGTGGTGGTGGGGAATCCGCCATATGTATCTGCCCCGGCTATGGTTACTGCTATGCCCATAGAAAGAAAATTTCTGGAAGGACGCTACAAGTTACTCACCATGAAATGGGATGTGTATTGCGCCTTTCTAGAGTTGAGCTGCCGGGAACTAAGGGAAAATGGTGCTGCGGGTCTCATCGTACCAGGTCAGGTTCTTTACCAGGACTATGCCAGATTGATTAGAAAAGAGCTTACCGAAAAGTATACTATAGAACATGTAGCGGATTTTTCGCGTGTGCGTGTTTTCCCCGGCGCTACGGTTATGACTTGCGTTATAATCGCACGTAAGTCACTTGCTCAGCAGGAAAACCACCTGGTTAAAACTCTCAAACCTACTGCCGAAAGTGTGTGCTATGGAGAGTCTTTTCTACCAGCTAATCACGTATTGCTACCCCAATCGGCTTTTAGCCAGACAGCAGATAGAACTTTTAGGCTCGAAGCCTCGGATCCGGCGGTCGCGCATGTAGGGGAGAAGCTTTCATTACAGAGCTACAGTCTAGGTGATATTTGTTATGGCTCGGTCGGTGTGGTCCCTCATAGTGAGAAGCAAGGCAAGCCAAAGCAGCATTATATTTTTCCCCACCGGCATGATGCTACATGCCAGCCCTACATCGAGGGAAAAGAGGTTGATAGATACGAGATCAGTTGGCGCGGGAGATTTCTCCAGTATGATTACAATATAGTGAGGCGGCCATCACTTCCCGAACTTCTGGACAGCGTGAAAATCATCCTCAAGATAGTCGCAGGTAAGAGTGGTTTGCATGCGACCATAGATTATGGAGGCTTTTATGGCGATCACTCGTTTGTCATGTTTACGCAAAAGTATCGCCTTACGAACATCAAAAGTAGAACCTTGCTTTTAGACCAGGTTGGTGTAGAGTTATCTAAAAATTATCAACTGGAGTTTCTGCTGGCTATCATGAATTCCTCATTGATGGGCTGGTACTTTCAAAAAAACCTATCCAGTGATTTAAACATAGGGCCTGATGATGTGAAAAAGCTGCCCATCCGTCGCATCTCCTTCACCACGCCACCCCAGGAACGCGCCCGCCTGCTGGAAAAAGCCAGGGACCTCTACACCCACTGTATGATCAGAAATGACCCGGCCTGTGTCCCCGGCTTTGTAGACCACTGCCTATCTCAAGAGCCGCAAGAGTCGGACGTGGTACACGACCTGCTGGCATGCCTGGCCCAGGAGATGATACGGCTAAACCAGGAGAAATGGGCCATCACAAAGGAGTTTTTGGACTGGTTGGTAACAACGCTCAGGGTAGCAGCGCATAAGGACGGTAGACTAGGAATAAATGCGTTAACAGGTAAAGGCAGGCTGATGGATTACGCGGGGAATTATCGGAAGGGGGAGCCGCCGCTGGCCTTTGGAGATCTTGTGGAGATTTTGCGCAAGAACAAGGGGAAGTTGGGTGTGAGATTGGATGATAGTGGTAATGGTGGATTAGTGGATGAGATCAGGGGTAGGTACGAGGAGAGTCTGGGGAGGGTATTGCCGATTAAGGAGCAACTCAGAAAGACGGATAGGTTGATTGACCAGGTGGTGTACCGCCTATATGGGTTGACGGGGGAGGAGATTGAGGTGGTGGAGGGAGGAAGAGAGGGTTTCTTGTGTTAGTTCTGGCTAACACAAGAAGCGGGATCCAGCGATGAGCCATGCAAGAGCAGCCCGCAGAGTACTATCTTTCTGCTTCTGGTGTTCCTTGCTCTCTCTGCTATGCGTGCCCTACTATAGTATGAGTGTAGAATAAATTTCGTTTTGCAGTGTTTAATTGGTGCAATGAGTCCTGGCCTCTGTAGAAAGGATAGACACGTGCGTAGACTTCTATTTTTCTCGCGGTTTCTGCTCATCCTGGTAATGGTCACTGGTGGTACGGACGTCTCTGGACACGAGCAACGCCCGGTGCGCGCCCGAAGCCCTATCCAACATATCGTATTCATCCTAAAAGAGAATCACACCTTTGACAGTCTATTTGGGACGTTCCCAGGAGCGAACGGAGCCTCGACGGCCCTGGTCAAGGTCAACGGTGTAGACGAAACGATCCCGCTCAATGCCGGTCAGAACGTCCCGACGGAGTTCTGTCACGCCTTCGGCTGTGCACGAACCGCCTATGATAGAGGCAAGATGGATGCCTTTAATCTAGCCAACTCGGCCAACTGTGGCGCTCCCCCCTACGCCTGTTACCAGGAAGGGACGCGGGCGCTTATTCCCAACTACTGGTCCTTAGCACAGCGGTATGTGCTTGACGATAACGCCTGGTCGAGCCTGCGCGGCCCGTCATTACCCAACCACCTCTACGCCATGGCTGCCGCCTCAGGACCTGATATCCCCCACAGTGTGATCGACAATCCCGGCAGCACCTGGGGCTGCGATGCGACCTCCACCACGCGTGCGCCGCTCTTTAACGGCACGAGCGTCTTTCCCTGCTTCTCGTTTACAACGCTGGCCGACGAGATGCAGAAGGTACACGTCTCGTGGAAATATTACGCTCCCAAGAACAACGAGGGCGGGTATATCTGGAATACGGCGAATGCCTTCAGCGATATCCGAAACACGAGTCTGTGGAACACGAATGATGTCGAGTGGACAAACTTCGCCACGGACGCACAAAGGGGGACGCTCCCTGCATTTAGCTGGTTGACTGCGCCATGGCAGTACAGCGAGCACAACAGTACCAACGTCTGCATGGGCGAAAACTGGACGATTCAACAAATTAACGCGGTGATGTCAGGGCCAGATTGGGCAAGTACGGTCATTGTCCTTACCTGGGACGACTTCGGCGGCTTCTACGACCATGTTGCACCGCAAAATGTCGACGCGCTCGGGCTAGGCTTCCGCGTGCCGTTGCTGGTGATTAGCCCCTATGCCTTTGCGGGAGACAATCCAGGCAATCCACACATTAGCCACGATAGCGTCGAGTTTAGTTCGGTGCTTAGTCTCGCCGAGAGGACGTTTAACCTGCGATCGCTTGGCAAGCGCGATGTGACGGCAGGGAGCTTAGCCGGGCTGCTCGACTTCTCGTCGGTGCATCACCCACCGCTTGTTTTGCAACAACGCATCTGTCCGGCCGGGGGCAGCGGGCCTCCCCCTAAGATCGACGACTAGGGTTATGTATTTGCATTAAGATACCTGATTTTCAAGGAGCTTCATCAGTAACGAGCTCGATGGGGGCATCGTCATCAATATAGACGGCAAAGACTCTACTCTCATTGGTGTCGT
>WNGJ01005493.1_pt1 | contig 13812 bp, 13 predicted proteins | sample 5400611 | NCBI WGS metagenome assembly WNGJ01 (sample SAMN13153375, study PRJNA577476) | soil metagenome | isolation source: 40 cm soil or saprolite under Garry oak tree replicate 1 | place: USA:California | collected 2016-06-15 | reverse complement strand
ATGACGATCTGCGCTTCTCGGTCGCGTTGCCACTTGCCATCCCATTGCCGAGCGAGCGCAGGCTCCGGCGGCGCAATTTGGAGCGCGGCGCGCGGCAACCAGCCTCTCGTCTCAGTGCCGCCTTGTGACTTGAAGAATGTGCAAACGTAGGCACCGTCCGTTGCGTCGACGAGAACCTCGTCGCCGGGCACGAGGTGCGCCTTCAGCCTGCAGGCGCTCTCGGCGGACGGACAGGCGGGCGTTCGCTTGTCGGGGCCGGCGATAAAGTTAAGGCGCGCTTCTTTCGTGACCACGCGCGCGAGCGCGACCTTATTTAGCTCGCAATCGACCGGCCCCGCGCGAGCCACGACCGCCAGACTGGTAAGGAATATCGCCGGTAGAAAGGGGGCGGAGAGGGCCTGCTTCAAGGAAAGTATGGGCGTAATGTTGCGCCACCATCGGCGATTGGACAAGCCTGAGATAAAGCTGGTGTACCTACAGAGAGGATAATCAGAGAGGATAATCGATTGTGGTCAGTGGGCAGCGTCATCAGGGGCTTATGTTCGCGCGTATCGCACGGCGTTACCATCAATGTTTTGCCGCGGTGGATGAGTGAGGTCTTGGCGCGCCGCCCCACGGCCAGGCCCGCTACGACTTCGCCCCCCTTTGCGCTGGCGATATGGCAATACGCGCATTCGTTCTTGGCTTTCACCTTCGCGGTTGGTGCCTTTGGCTCATGCGCAGGCCACGCGGGGCTGGTCTGTGTGGCCAGCCTCTTGTTGCCGTCCGCGGCACCTGATGCGCCGCGGCTTGTGATAGGCTACGCGCCAGGAGAATGCCGATGAGAATGCCGATGAAATCACTCGTGATCGCGGGCCTTTTGTCAGCTTTGATGATCGGCCGAGCCAATACTCAGGTCTACTACACGTATCCGGAGTGGGACCGGCTTAGCGACCAGGCCCGGACCATGTACATTGCGGGGGCTTACGATTCCCTTGTCAGCATCGCGTCTCCGGATACTGCGTCTATCTCTCGGCACTATTCAAAGTGTGTAAGCGGCCGGGTCCCGATTGAACAACTTGCGAAAAACGTCCGCACGTTCGTGGCCGCGCGTCCTGATTTGCAAAAAAAACCGGTGCAAGTCGGGCTGATTAATTATCTGATTGAGCTTTGCGGCGCGCCCCCGAACTAGGGAGCGCTTTCGTGAGAAGCGGACATAGAGGAACTGAAATCCCGCAGTGCAGCGGTCTTCTGGTGCACCGTCGGTGTGCTATCGTTTGGGTGGCAGCGCAGGAGGGTTGCAGCGCCGACCTCGATTCAGAACAATTCACCCCAGGACTTGCCCACCCTTCTGCGGCAAGTTGAGCGTGCGGTAGACCGACCGGCGGCGCCAACGCGGGAGGGAATCCCGATGTCCGACATGAAGCGGCGCGAGTTCATCACGCTGAGATCCGACGCGGCTGATCCGGCGTGGGGGTGGATGAGCCTGAGCTGGCTCGCCGTCCTGATCGGCTGCCTCTATATCCTCTCGGCAAAGCTTAGCCTTTCCCTGCTCACTCCCGACGGCGTGGCCGTGTTCTGGCCGGCCGCCGGCGTTGCCGCGGGCGCGCTGATCGCTTTTGGGCCGCGCGCGCGATGGGCGGTCGTGGCCGGGACGATGGTCGCGACCATCGTGGCCAATCTCCTGGGCGATCGAAACCTCTTGAGCTCCGTCGTCTTCGCCGTATGCAATGCGGGAGAGGCTCTGCTGGCGGCCGCCCTGATCGAGCGCTTCTTCAGTTCGCCTTTCAATCTCGACCGGCTGCGCCACGTGCTGGGCCTGCTGGGGGCAGCGATCATCGCAACCGCCGTCTCCGGAATCGGCGGGACCCTGGGCTTTGCCTTATTCCATAGCACGACGGCATCGCTCTTAGTCACCTGGCAGAACTGGTTCGCATCCGATGCGCTCGGCATCATCACGATCGCGCCGCTCGTGATCGGGCTCGCCTCGGCAACCCGCGAGCCGCCGGGGCGGAACGAAACCATCGAAGGTCTCGCTGCACTGGCGTCGCTCATCATCATGAGCGTGATCGTCATCGCGCTGCCGCCGGAGCCTTGGACAACTGTCGTGCCGATCGCACTGCTGTTTCCAGTCCTGTTGTGGATCGGGGCACGCTGCCGGCCGGTGTTCGCTGCGGCGGCAGCTTTCATCGTCACCCTCGCAATCGTCTGGACGACGACAATCGGCATCGGTCACTTCGGCGATCCCGGTCTCCCGATGGCGGACCGCGTGCTTGCTGCCCGCGCTGGCATCCTGGCCGTCGCGCTCTGCGCATATGTCCTCGCCGCTCTGTTCGCCGAGCGGCGGCAGCACGAAGCTGCCCTCGCGGAGAGCGAAGCCCGCTTGCAGGAGGCGCTCACGGCAGGGGCGGTCACGACGTTCGTATGGGACGTCGGCACGGGTTCGTCGCAGCGCAGCGTCGACGCCGCGCAGATTCTCGGGTTCGATCCGCGGCAAACCTTTACCCCGAGCAATTTTCTCTCGCGGGTGCACCCGGACGACCGCGAGCGGTTCAAGGCGCTCGTACGCGGCGTTACCCCCGAACGCCCTGCCTATACCGTCACCTTCCGCTTCAAGCGCCCCGACGGCCGGGACGTCTGGCTCGAGGAAACAGCAAAGGCCGAATTCGACGCACTGGGGCGACTTGCACGCCTCAAGGGTCTGACTCTCGACGTCACCGCGCGCAAGCAATCCGAGGACCAACAAAGCCTAATCATCGCCGCGCTCGATCATCGCGTCAAAAATCTGCTGGCGCGCGTTGCTGCCGTTGCCAAGGACATGCGCCATGGCAGCGATTCCCTCGACGATTACGTTCAAGCACTGGATCGGCGCATACAATCTATGGCCGGTGCCCACGCGCTGCTCAGCCAGAATCGCTGGGATGGCGTCGACCTCGCCGAACTCGTCCGCCGTCAGCTTGCGCCCAGCGGAACGGACGCAAACACCACGATCGGGGGCCCGAACATCACGCTCCCGGTCGCGGCGACCCAGGTGCTGGCGATGGTGCTACACGAGTTGGCGACGAACGCTGCGAAATACGGCGCACTGTCGACACCGCATGGACGGGTGGAGGTGAACTGGAACCGCGGACCCGGCGAGAATGCGGCGAACCTGTCGATCGCATGGCGCGAGCTCGGCGGCCCCGCCGTTGCAGCTTCGCCCGACTACCGATACGGCGTCAGCATCATTCGCGATCTCATCCCGCAAGAGTTCGGCGGTTCGGTCGACCTTGCATTCGCATCCAGCGGCGTCTGCTGCAACATCGAGATCCCCCTCGAGCCCGCGCGCGACCGACACACGGGCCTGGGCCAAGGCGACGCACTGTCGCGAGAAGCTGTGCCGCCCGGACGGGTCTTTGCGAACCGGCCGGGCTGACTTCTTGTGCCGGACTAGCCGGTAGCACCAGGATCGGCGCGCCTAAGTGATCGCCGTTATCAATACACGACCTTGGCGCCGGATCGGTTTGCGAAATTCCGGAAGGACGAGGGCGAGCAGGGTTTGGTGAGAGCCCCTGGAGGCGGTAAATCGGAGGACGACTCCAGGGGCTCCAGCCGCAACGGGTTTTCCCCGATCCCCGCTGGACTGGCTCAAAAATACTCTAAACGCTCGCCGTTGACTGTGTCGTTTCGGCCACAGGTTCAAAGTATTCGCGGCAAAGCGGACATCAGGTGAGTGGACGCTCGCTGCGCGCACGCGCGCCCAGCTAGCCCTGCACGGAATAGCCTCCATCGACGGGGATCGCCGCGCCCGTCACGAAATCCGAGGCAGCGCCCGCCAGAAAAATCGCGATCCCGGCGAAATCCTTCGGATCACCCCAGCGGCCCGCGGGCGTACGCGCGAGCACGCGCTCGTGCAGGCCGTCCACCTCGCGCCGGGCCTGCCGCGTCAGATCGGTATCGATCCAGCCCGGCAGCACCGCATTGACCTGGATGTTCTCCTTCGCCCAGGCGGTCGCGCAGGCGCGCGTGAACTGCACGATACCGCCCTTGCTCGCCGCGTAGGCGGGCGCGAAGCCGGCGCCAAAGATCGACATCATCGATCCGATATTGATGATCTTGCCGCGCCCGGCCTTCTTCATGTGTGGATAGGCGGCATGCGTGCAGATGAACGCGCTGGTCAGATTGGTATCGATCACGGTGCGCCACTCGGCGGCGCTGAGCGTGTCGGGCGACTTGCGGATGTTGATGCCGGCATTATTGACCAGAATATCGAGGCGGCCATGACGCGCCGCAGCCTCATCGATCAGCGCACGGCAGGAGGTTTCGCTGGTCACATCGACCGCGGTGAATTCGGCTTCGCCGCCGGCCTGCGCGATGCGCCGCACGGCCGTGTCGCCCTTTTCGGCGTTGCGCCCGGCGAGTACCACGATAGCGCCGACCGACGCGAGACCTTCCGCCATACCAAGCCCGATGCCGCCATTGCCGCCGGTGACGATTGCGATGCGGCCTGAAAGATCGAACAAGTTCATTGGATTCCCCTGATACGATGAGCCAAGCCGACCGCCGCGCATCAATCCCAAAGCGGCTCGTGGGCCTCAGCAACACGGATGCGTGGAATTGTACTCACGCTCCCGTTGACGTCACCCGTGGACAAGCCAATCGGCCATTGAATATGGTTGCGTCCAAAGCACGCTTCGCAAACGCATGAACCCGCCGCCCGCCGAGATTGGTGTACCCGTCGCCGAGGTTGAGACCCCGGCGCTGATTATCGATCTCGACGCTCTCGATCGCAACATCGCAAAGATGGCCGAGTTCGCCAGAGCCGCGGGCGTGCGCGTGCGGCCCCACGCCAAGACCCACAAGTCGACTGCGATTGCGTTACGGCAGATCGCTCTCGGCGCGGTCGGCCAATGCGTGCAGAAGGTCGGCGAAGCGGAAGTGCTCGTTCGCGGCGGTGTGAAGGACGTGCTGGTGAGCAATCAGGTGGTTGGCGAACGCAAGCTGCGGCGGCTGGCCGCGCTGGCAAAGGAGGCGACCGTCGCGCTCTGCTTCGATAGCGCCGAGCAGATCGACGCGGCGTCGCGCGTGGCGCGGGATTTCGGCGTTGTGCTTGGCGGGCTCGTCGAAATCGAAGTCGGCATGGAGCGCTGCGGCATTGCGCCGGGCCGCGATGCGGCGTCCCTCGCACGCCGCATCGCGGCTGCGCCGAACCTGAAATTTAAGGGATTGCAGGCCTACCATGGCCGCGCGCAGCACATGACGGCCTACCAGGAACGCGCGCAGGCGATCGCGTTCGCCGTCGACGCGATTCGCGAGACGTTGGACGCGCTCGCCGCCGAAAACCTCCCTTGTGAGATCATCGGCGGCGCCGGGACCGGCACCTTTGCGATCGAGGCGGCGAGCGGCGTTTATAACGAGCTGCAGGTTGGCTCATATGTGTTCATGGACACGGAATATGCTCGTATCCGCGGGGGCGACGGTCGTCCCTACGCGGAATTCGAACATAGTCTATTCGTGCTCGCGTCGGTGATCAGCGTGCCGACGGCCGACCGGGCAATCGTGGACGCAGGGCTCAAGTCCTACAGCGCCGAGCGCGGCCCCCCGTGGGTGCATGATCGCCCCGACGTCGAAGTGACCGGCGTCTCGGACGAGCACGGTAAACTCAAGGTCGGGCCGCGCGCGAGGCCCTTCTCGCTCGGCGAAAAGGTCTGGCTCATCCCCGGGCACTGCGATCCGACGGTCAATCTGCATGATTGGTATGTCGGTGTCCGCAAGGGGCGCGTGGAGGCGCTGTGGCCGATCAACGCTCGCGGTGCGAGCATCTGAATATTCGCGGAACGGGAGGTTATGGAATATCAAGCTGACAGTTCCGGATCATTGCAGTTTGATCCCCGCAAACTTGACCACCTTGGCCCATTTCTCAGTATCCGCGGCTATGAATTTTCCGAACTCGTCGGGCGCCATCGACATCAGTACCACTCCCACGTCTGCAAGCCGCGACTTTGCCTTTGCATCAGCAAGCACAGCATTGATCTCGTTGTTGAGTTTGTCGATGAGCTCAACCGGCGTGTTCTTTGGTGCACCAACGCCCAACCACCCGCTCGCCTCATAGCCCGGCACAAATTCGTCGAGCGCAGGGATAGCCGGCATTGCCTCGAGACGCGTTCGCGTGGTGACCGCAAGCGCGCGCAACTGACCCGACTGGACGTAGCCAGTCGCCGAAATCACCGGAGCGAACAAGATTTGTGTTTGTCCGGCGAGCAAATCCGGCCAATAGCTGTCGCGATACGGAATATGAACCAGATCGATGCCAGTCATCATCTTGAACAGCTCGCCGAACACGTGTGGGGCGCTGCCGTAGCCGGCCGAGCCCATGTTGATCTTGGCAGGATGTGCCTTGGCATAGGCGATGAACTCCGAAATGGTTTGGGCCGGGAACGAGGGATTGACCACCATGAGAAAGGGAACAACGCCGACACTCGCAACGGGCGCAACAGCGCGGATGAAATCGAAGTTGAGATTGTCGTAGACCGTCGCATTGATCGCGTTCGACGCTGTCATGAGGAGAAGGGTGTATCCGTCCGCAGGTGCACGCACGACGATTTCAGTGCCGATATTGCTGCCGGCGCCTGGTCGATTGTCGACAATAAAAGATTGGCCGAATCTTTCCGATAGCAGTTGAGCTATTAAGCGCGCGGTGATGTCGGGTCCGAGCCCAGCAGGGAAGCCGACGATGATGCGCACCGGCCGCGTCGGGTAGGCTTGTGCCCAAGCGAAGCGTAATACAGCCGGGAGCGCGGCAGCGCCCGCGGCCAGATGCAAGAATGTACGGCGGGGAAGTCTCATGGCGTCCCTCTCCGAAATGCCGGCGACGCGACGCTTCATTCTGCTTTGATGTCGGCCGCCCGGATCACCTCGCCCCACTTCTCTGCGTCATCGGCGATGAGTTTCCCGAACGCGGTCGATGTCATCGACATCGGGTCAACGCCTAAGCCGGCAAGCCGCGCCTTCATGAGGGGATCAGCCGTAACGGCGTTGATCTCGTTGTTGAGCTTGTCGATCACCTCAGCGGGCGTATCTTTCGGCGCACCGACCCCATACCATTGGCTCGCCTCGTAGCCCGGCACGAATTCGGCCAGGGTCGAAATATCCGGCAGCACCTCCGAACGGGTCACAGTGGTCACCGCCAGCGCGCGCAGCATGCCGCCCCTGATGTACTGGATGCACGAGGATATGGTGCCGAAAACGACCTGCACCTGTCCGCTGAGCAGATCGGGAACGTAACCGCCTCGATACGGAACGTGGACCAGGTTGACACCGGTCATCATCTTGAACCGTTCGCCGAAGATATGGGACACGGACCCGCTGCCGGACGATCCCATATTGATCTTGCTCGGATTGGCCTTGGCGTAGGCGATGAACTCCGGGACCGTCTTGGCTGGAACGGATGGATTGACCACCATGAGATAAGGGGCGCCGCCAATGCTCGCGACCGGCGCTATTTCGCGGATGAAATTGAAATTGAGCTTCTTGTAGAGCGTCGCGTTCATCGCGTTCGACAGCCCGACGAGCAGGAGCGTATGGCCGTCGGGCGTTGCCCGCACGACGCTTTCGGTGCCGATATTGCCGCCGGCGCCCGTTCGGTTCTCGATGACGAAGGGCTGGGCGAGCCGCTCCGACAGCGATTGACCCACGAGCCGCGCGACGGTGTCGCTTGCTTGGCCGGCAGGAAAGGGGACGATGATCCGCACCGGCCGCGACGGATAGGCTTGCGCCCGAGCGATCCGCGACGCGGCCGCTAGCGCGGCAGCGCCAGTGGCCACATGCAAGAATTGCCTACGGTGGGGAAGTTTCATGGCGTCCCCAGGCTGTCCCGCGGGGGCAGCGTATCATGCCATTGCGCCTCCCGCAGCGCCTGTGCGCCCAGCCGACCGCTGCGGCGGCGCGGACGCTTAAAACGACGTCAGCCTTTGGGGGTGCCGCGGATATAGACCGACGACCGGCCCTGATCGTCTTTGACGCGACTGATCCGAAGCGGACGTTGATTTGCCGCTACGGATCAATCTCGATTGTAGGAGTACGCGCCCAGCCTCAAGCGCGAGGTGAAGTGAAACGGCGCGAATTTCTTTCGACGCGGCGTGCTTGCGATACGCGAACGGACCAAAGTCCCTTCGCCGCGAACGGCAATAGAGGTCGCGAGGTCAAATGCTCAATGCGAGCAGTTCAATCGCGCCGATACCGATGATGAGCACTGCGAGTGCTACGGGATCGTAGTCCAGCCAATACCGCTTGGTTTGCATGATACGCCTCCCGGTTCCCGTCCTATTAGTCGGACCGGCAGGCAAATTGGTTCAAATGCGGCGCACAATTTTCACAAGGCTTTGGAACTGCTGATGAATCGCGAGTTCACCCAGGCACGCTTACCGCGGCCAGCACGGGCAAGAGGCCAGGTCACGGCACTTCGCGGGCACGCCGAGGTCAGACTCGAATGTCCGCTTTGAGGGGCAAGGCGGACGACCCTGGGATGGCAGCAGGGGGATGCGAAATGAGAGGAAGCAACTAACGGATCGGCGGAGCGTACAGAATGCCGCCGGCATTCCATAATTCATTCAGTCCGCGCGGTATGCCGAGATCCGAGCCGGTGCCGACATTGCGCTCATAAACTTCGCCATAGTTTCCAACGTGGCGAATGATGCGTACGGCCCAATCCTTGGTGAGGCCGAGCTCCTCGCCATAGGCGCCCTCGGTGCCGACAAACCGCATGACGTCCGGTTTTGTGGATTTGAGCGCCTCATCGATGTTCGCAGACGTGATTCCAAGCTCTTCGGCGTTGACCATCGCGTAGAACGTCCATTTGACGATCAAGAACCAGTCGTCATCCTTTTGCCGCACGACGGGTGCGAGCGGTTCCTTCGAAATGACGTCCGGCAAAATGACATGATCGCTCGGCTTCGAAAACTTGAGCCGCAGCGCGTAAAGCCGGGAGACGTCGGTTGTCAAAACGTCGCATTGCCCGCCATCGTAAGCCTTGAACACATCGTCCATCTTCGCGAACTTCATTTCCTGATACTTCATGTTGTTGGCGCGGAAATAATCGGCGAGGTTCAACTCCGTGGTCGTGCCGGACTGCACGCAGACCTTGGCCCCACCAAGCTCCAGGCCGCTCTCGACCTCGCGCGACTTGGGCACCATGAATCCTTGGCCGTCGTAGTAAGAGACCGCGGCGAAATGCAAAGCATAGTTGGTTTCGCGCGACAGATTCCACGTCGTGTTGCGCGACAGCACATCCACCTTGCGCTTCTGCAGTTCCGTGAAGCGTTCGTTCGCATCGAGCGGGACGAATTTGACCTTGCTGGGATCGTCGAAAATCGCAGCCGCGATGGCGCGACAAAAATCGACATCGAAGCCGGACCAGTTTCCCTTCTCGTCGGCGCTCGAGAAGCCGGGGAGGCCGGTATTGACGCCGCACAGCACCGCGTCCCGACGCACGGTTCTCTTCAGAGTTTGCGTATCGTATCGCTCGAGAGCAATAGCGGCCACCGCAACTGCGATCGCAACGGCAAAACCGATCAAGAGGCCGGATCGAAAGTTCAGCGCGAAGAGCCTCGGCATGTTCTATCTCGCTTCTGAAGGTTGCATCGTGTGATCACAGTTCCGGCTTCTGCCGGACGATAACCTTGGCCCCGACTGGAATTCGCTCGTAGAGATCGATGACGTCGCCATTGACCAGCCGGAAGCATCCGGACGAAACCGCACTCCCGATCGTCTTCGGCTGATTGGTGCCGTGGATACGATAGACGGTGGTGCCAAGATAGAGCGCACGCGCGCCCATGGGATTGCCAGGTCCTCCGGCCATAAAGCGGGGCAGGTAGGGCTGCCGCTCGATCATTTCCGGCGGTGGAGTCCAGTCGGGCCACTCCTGCTTGCGCGTGATGTGCAGCAGGCCCTGCCATTGAAAGCCGTCGCGACCGACGCCGATACCGTAGCGGATGGCACGCCCGTTCGGCTGCACGACGTAGAGAAACCTCTCGGCCGTATGAACGATGATCGTGCCGGGAGCCTCGGTGGAGCGGTAAAAAACGGTCTGGCGCCGAAACTGCAGAGGCAGCTCTTCATCGGCAGCATTGGGAATGTAGCCTGGCTGGTCGCCGATCGACATGTCCTCGCGTTGTGCAAAAGCGTCAGACATCGCAACGGCAAGGGACGCCAACAGGACGATCTGGAAACAGAAGAAGCGAAACAACAGCATCTGGGATCCCGCATCGGAATTGAATGGTGCCAGTTGCATAAAATCCAATTCATCCGGGGCCGGCAAGGCCGCCGCGTGATGTCCTATTGAAATGTGGCGGGATTCCAGATGCTCATGCTCGCGCGGGTTTAGGTCCCGTCGCCCCGGGGACGCCCCGATTGGCGTTCATCGCCATAGGGGCCTCCCAACCCAACTGTGAAGATACACGATCCAAGCATTCTCCATCGCCAGCGGCTAAGCTGGTTGCGTGATCGGGACGGAACGAAGAGGAGTAACATGGTCAGAATCGTGGTGCTGGGCTTGAGCCTGATCATCGTCGCAGTCGACGCCGCTCGCGCGCAGGATATCGCGGGAATAGAGGACTGCACGAAAACCTCCGGGCTGGACAAGCGAACGGGGTGCTTTCAGAGCAACATCAACTTTCTGCAGCGGCTCGTGAACAAGAATGCGCTCGAGGCCTCGCAAAAGCTGAACGCGGCCGACGCCGAGATTGTCGCGCTCAAAAGCGCCGTGACCAGGCTGCAAAAGACCGTGGAGCAACTTCAGGCCGCGCAGAAGGCGGCCGGCGACAAGAAGCCGGAAACCAAGTAGCGGCGGCAAGCTTGTATCAGCGAAGCATCTGCCGGAGGACGCGATGCTCGAATCGGATAAGAAATGAGGGCAACGTCAGAATCCTCGCGGCACGACGACTACTGGAGGACCGTCATGAAAACCCGATTGATCATAGCGGTATCAATGCTGGCGGGGGCGGCACTTGGTGGCGCTGCCATCCAAGCTCTACATGCGCAAGCCAAACTGCCGGTTTATATGATCGCCATCAACGAGGTCAGCGACCAGGCGGGCTACGCAAAGGAATACGTTCCGCCTGCTCAGAAATCAGTCAAAGATCATGGTGGCGCGTATGTCGCGGCAGGACCAGGAACGCGGGTTTCCGGCAACCTCCCTGACGGGCCAGTTGTGATCATTCGGTGGGAAAGCATGGAGGCGCTACAAGGTTGGCGCAATTCTCCCGAATTTCAGGCTGCACTCAAGATTGGCGAGAAGTACGCGAAATATAACATCGTCGCCGTCAATGGCGTTAAATAGTAGGTCGCGCATAGGCGAGCACCGTAGCCTCGAAGTCCCAGACAAGCTGCTCGCGCTCGCCGACGAGGTGATCGAATAGATGCGCGCAACCCGTGCACGCCGGAGACATCGTCTCGCGGAGCATGGACCGCGGCAAGACCGGAGAGGTCATGATGACCAAGGCAGATGAAGATGCGATCCGCGAGATTGAATTGCGGTTCAATCGGGCATGGGGCCGACACGACCCGGACGCCATGGTCGAGTCGCTGGTCGACGACGCCCAGTTCGTCACCGTCAACGGCGCATGGACCAAGACCCGGGCCGACTTCCGGGACTTGATGCGGCGCCTGCACGGCCCCAACGGGCCGTTTCGATCGAGTACCCGCGAGACGCCGGAGATGCACGTGCGCTTTCTCGCGCCGGACGTGGCGGTGATGCATTCGCGGTTCCACATCTACGGCGATATCGACGAGAGCGAGCGCACCAGCATCGGTACCCGAGTGGTGCGCAAGCTTGATGGGTGGTGGCGGACCGTCGCCGTGCAGAACACCGACTTACGCCCGGGCCGCAGGCACTAAGCGCACCCCCGCACTGGTTAAATCTCGGCCGAAAGACCCGCCGGTCTGCCCACGAGGTGATCGAATGAACCGGCGCGAGGTCAGCACGCTGCGGTAGCAGGCTGCTCGGCCGCTCGCGGCGCGCGCCGCCAAGCATTTCGCCGCCTTGGGTTTATGCGTTTCCCTTGACGCGACGATCCTCCATTGATTTGATGTCTCCATGGCGCCACGAGAACGAGCGCTTCTCGCCCAAGGGAGACGAATTTGAGTCAGAGCGTATCGCGTAAAGCGGAGAGCAAATCCCGTCGGAAGCATCGACCCAAAGGAAAGCGGTTACGCAGCGTCCGACGGACAGATTTCAGGTCCTTCGGTTGGTATGAAAAAGCCGCCCTGGCGATTGGGATCAGTGCCAGAGCGTCACAAGTCCTGACGACCGGGTGAGCCTCCATCGCCCGCGGCCATCTTTAGACTACGCGCACATCCGCTGGGCAGTATCGGCGCAGCTTCATTGGCCGCGCGCAGTAGGTCGCCCAACCGCGAACCAGCACGTCCGCTTGAAGGGTAAGGCGGGCCGCGTCTCAGTCGCGGCGCGACGTCTGCTTCTGGCTCAAAGCGGGGCAATGTTCGACGCGAGCACGGCCCAGGATCAACACGTGCGTGACGTTGACATCCACGAAAACCCGAGACGAACGGTTGGCGGGCTTTCAACCACGTCAAAGATCGTCTTACCGGGCGCAATAAAAAAACGTTTCTCCCGACCCGTGCCACTAGCGCGCGCCGGTAGGAACTGCTTATGTATACAACATGAGCGTGCCGTTATTCAGAATGGTGACCCTCGTCCTCGCCGTTCTTGTCCTTGGGGCGGCTACAACTGCGTCGGCGCGCCCCAAGAAACATAGGGCCGAGCGTACCGCGACGCCGATCACCACGTGTGATGGAACGCCGATCATCATGCAGGGGATCGACTGCAAGAAAGGCTCTACTGGCGGGGAGGAGCAGGCAACCACGCGCGCGCAACGCCCCCGCGTCACCGCGCGCGGCAGCGGCGGTTCCTACGCCCCGGCGCGTCTAAGCACGCCATCGCTGCCGCTGTCCCAGCCATCGGCGGGTGTCTACATTCCACCGCCCGTCAATAACCCCAGCGCGCAGATCAACCAACTTAATCACTCTTTTCCACTTAACGGGGGCTTGGGGCTTAATCCCACCAACCGCGACGCCTACATCCGCTACAACCTCACCAGGTAACGGCGGCCGCCCGCGTTCCGACAGCGCCGGCCGCTCCGCTGCGGCGCGGTGCGCTATCGCTCGACGACTGGACAGGCCTTCAGGGCGACCTCTGGCGTTTGATCACGAGCGTAACCACCAACACGCTGGCGTTTAGCGCACTGGTCTGGCCCCGGGCGGGCAGACGATAACGTCAAATCCCGAAGGCAAGCCTGACCATGTGCGCCCGGGGCGCGGCACACATCCGACGGGCACGGGAATACAGCCGACAACGGTGCATGCAATTTGCGAACGAGGCTGCGCCTTAGCGCTCCGCTGCGTGTACGATTTGGCGATGACGACCGTCGAAACTAGACAGGCGACTATGGCGATGATGAGTGACTTGATCATTGGCTCAGAGAGACAGTAAGATCTCTCCTTCGAAGGAGAAGAGCTAGGTTGACATTTACCAGCCTTTGGCTCGCTTCCACGCTATCGTGCCGATGGGCGTGGTCCCGTAAGCGGCAGTGGCTTGCGCTCATGTTCGATTGCCGCAGCGGCGTACCTTAATACGACGCCAACTCCTCCGCGATAGTTTCCCCAAACGTCTTACTCCCGGCGCTCTTAGGTCATATTTCCGCCCGTCGCCGAAGCTATTGAAAAGCTATTGAAAGATGGCGCGCCTGGGGATCGTCGGCGCGCGAGTCGGGGGACCTTTCGCTTTGTTGATCCGTCGCCAGACCCGCTTGAGCCGCGGCGTCAAAGGCATCCTCGTGACCG
>WNGJ01012706.1_pt1 | contig 13815 bp, 15 predicted proteins | sample 5400611 | NCBI WGS metagenome assembly WNGJ01 (sample SAMN13153375, study PRJNA577476) | soil metagenome | isolation source: 40 cm soil or saprolite under Garry oak tree replicate 1 | place: USA:California | collected 2016-06-15 | reverse complement strand
GGTTCGCTACTGTGCATCGCTGGAACAACGTGCACCTTCACATCACCCAGAGTGACATGGTCGCCCACATTCACCGGCTCGATCAGTTCAGACGGGAGTTCCCCCTTTTTGAACGGCTCCGGCATGTAGACGCTCACGATTTTAGCCTTGGTCATCTTCGCCAGCTCGACCGCATCGCCCAAATGATCTCCATGCGAATGAGTGACCAGAATAAAATTAGGGTGATAACGAGACAGGTCTTTGAGCTCGGCTGGTGTCGCCGGATTCTTCGTCAGGAATGGGTCGATGAGGATGTCTGTGCCGCCGGATGAGACTAATTGAAAGGCGGCATGTCCCAGCCACGTGATTTGGATTTCTTTTTTCTTCGCTCGAGCCTGAGTTTGCGCGTGCGCGACACAAACGGCCGTCACCAAGAGCACCCCAAACCAGATTATTTTCCTTCGCATCTAAGATTTCGGCGTGGCCATTTGCGAAAGGCGGGTGTTTATTTTTGATTGTAAGACGACACGCGAAGCACGCGAATCGTCACTGGCTTGCTGTCACGCTGAATGTTCCGCTTTTCAATGTCGAACTCGATAGTCGAAGCTGTCGTGAGCGTTCCGCCTCCGTTTTCCTGATACTCCACGTTGTAATGATTGCCTTTCGACTGCAGCACCCGGTAGCGCATGAATCCGTTGCTGTCGGGCGCCGGAGATTGTAGCCATTCGCCATCCTGCTTTAGCCCGTTCTCATTAAATTCGTTCCCATCTTTCTCCACGGCATCCAGATTGATTTCGGTTACCACCGGGCTTTCCGAATCCGAGATCCAGCAATTAATCATGCTGAAAACTTTCGGGTGAATTTTAAGTGCAGAAGTTTGTGCTGCCGCTGGCGTGGCGGCTTCCTCGTCTCGGATTGGATGAAGCGATTGAACAATCTTCACGAATTCGGCGAGCGTAATACCGGTCGCTGAAAATCCATGATATCTGCCGAGGATTGGATGGCCCTCCGGGTTTTTGGATGTTTCCGCATTCATGTTCGCGTCGCTCACCCAGTTCGCCTTGATCTCATCCTTGCGGCCGTTCTTTCCTTTCGGCCGATAGATGAGATACATCGGCCCGAGAGGCGTGTGGATTTCTGTCTCTTCTGTGTTCTCCTCCTCCATGATGTTCCGGTCGCCGATTCCTTCGCGTGCCGATTCGATCGAGAACGTCGCTCCGCTCCGCGGATCGTTGCTGTAGACGATTGAGTAAAGTGGAAACAGACGTTTCGGCTCATCCGGACCGGGTTCGTCGTACGTGATGTCGACCCGCTGCAATCGAAAACCCTTCGGCAGGTACGAAGGAGCAAAGCAAATGATCTCCAGCTTCCTTAGATCGTCCAACGTAAGTTCCGGCGTAGAATGTACTGCCGAGGGCGGGAACGCGGACGCGCACAGAACAAACCACGACGTCATTCGTTTAGAGCGATTGCGAATCATCACTATTCCAATACGACCGACCTAACGACTTTGTCGAGAATCGAACGCGCGGCTCTTCGGTTTGTCTTCAACGCCACCGGTTCTGTCTGGTAATCTGTCGCGATGGCGAAGCCTCAGGAAAAGACCGCCTCGACTGCGGTGCGACCGATCGCGCCGCCACCGCTCTCGCAGCATCTGCGCGAATTGGCGTCGCGCCCTGATGCCTGGGCCGTGCTCGCGCGCAATCTGATTCCTGTTGTCGGCATTTACGTCTTTGGCTGGTCTGCTGCGCTGGCTGTGTTCAACTACTGGTTCGATGGTCTGACCGCGCTGGCGGCGATTGTTGCCGCGTTGATTCCGCGTGCACTGCGCGAGACCCAACCGAAGTCGTCCGGCGTGATGTCCGTAGCTGCGAACATTGTGCGCGGCCTGGTCACATGGATCTTCCTCGTCGGCATCGTTGGTCTGCCGTACTGGATCGTACTGATTCCGCTCCACTATCTGCTGCTCGGGGACGAGCTGCGCCGCCAACTCGCGCATTCTCCCGCACTGTGGTTCACCTTTGGCTCGCTTGCGGCCGGACATTTCTGGAAGGCGTTCCAATCGGGCTATGACGCGATGCCCGACCAGGAGCTGAAGCAGCGCGTTCGCTGGGATGTGTATCTCCTGGTATTGCGCGCAATGGCGATGTTCATCATGGCCGCGCACGGCCTCGCATTCATTCTGGTGCCGCTGATGGCGCTGCTGCTCAGCTATTTCGAGATCTGGCCCGGGCGCGCGCTTGGTGCGGTCTTCGGCGATCCGTCCAGGCTGTACGAATACAATCCGGACAATCCTGCGTCGAGGCGGCGCCGACACTGACGACAGCTGCTGCGTTACGGCCAGGAAAGTAACAGCGAGGTATAACAGCTAATTCCGATGGCTACTTCGCAATGCCGACGATTTTGTGAATGTGCTTCTTTTGCTCGATCGCGTCGAGCATGAATGCAGCCACCGCTTTGCGGGACAACGTGAAACCCATCCTGGGTGCAGCGCCCTCACGGCTTCGATAGTTTAAGGAATCTTCCTGAGTGAGACGCGGAGGCCGCGCGATCGTCCAGTCGAGACCGTTGGCTTGGACGATTTTCTCCATGGCAAGGGAATCGCGCATGTGATTTCTAAGAATGAAACTGGCGATGCGATTTGGAATCCCGGGAAAATGAGCGGCTGCCGAGAGAACAACGAGCCGTTTCACTCCTGAACGCTGCATGGCACGGCTTGTCGCAATCGCACTGTCATTGAGAAGAGAGCTTGGTTTGAAAACCTCTCGCGGTCCCAGAGTCGAAACGACTGCGTCATGATTTTGCATGGCCTCAAAAAGTTGGCTTTCGTCCGTGGCATTCCCCTTCAACACACTCAGTCGCTCGTTTTTTAATGCGATACTTTCAGGTGAACGCACGAATGCGGTTACATGATGACCTCTGACCAGAGCTTGCTGAACGATCTCACGCCCGGTTCGGCCGGTCGCTCCTATCACGAGTAATTTCATAATGGTTTCCTTATTTATTGAGAGCTCGTTGGTTCTATTGGTGTTGCATGCGCGAAAGATTCTGTTTGTCGGCAAAATAACGGTGTGACATCCGGATCAGATCCATCGCCGGCTCCAAATCCTCTTCTCTCTGCACAATCACTGTGACATATCCCGCTTCTGGCGCCCAGCGATGCTGGCGTGCTTTGCCTTCCGCAAGAACCCGTTCCTGGTCGTCTTTCGCCAAGTGAATGTCGCAATGGCCGTGGCCATGGATGTGCATGAACATTTTCCCTCCGACAAAAAAAGCGTCTTCATGGATCCCCGCATTTTGCCGCTCCGTCACATCGGACAAGCTGAGAATCCTGTGCCGTAATTCCTGATGAAGTTCCTCCCGAGATTTCATGATCAGTCTCTTCCTCCCGTGTTTCACATTAACCCGTGACCACTGTCCTTGCAACTATGGAAACTATTCTAGTATATTTAGTTTCCATATTCAACAAAATGTTCGAATAAAATCCGCGGAACACAACCTTGGTGAATATGTGTTTAACGCACGAAGCTAGGACCGCCCGCGCCCTCCTACGAGATCTGGCAAAATGTACTCGCAATCAACGTGGCTCTTGAATAAGCAGATGGCGCACCGGTAATGCTTTTCAATTCGCTCACGTTCGTCGTCTTTTTTGTAACCGTCGTCGCCGCCTATTGGAGCATACGTTCCTGGAATGCACGGAAGAATCTTCTCGTAATCGCTAGCTACATCTTTTACGGCGCGTGGAATCCGCCCTTCGCGGCGCTGCTCTTTTCCACGACAGCAATGGATTTTTGGCTTGGCAGACAAATGAGTAAGGCAAAAGGGCGACATCCGCGTCGCGCGTGGTTGGTTGCCAGCGTCTGCATGAACCTGAGCATGCTGGGATTCTTCAAATACGGGAACTTCCTGCTGCAAAATTTTCAGTGGCTGCTCGCTCGCATTGGCGTCATTTATCAGCCACCTCATCTCGACATTCTTCTACCCGTCGGCATCTCCTTCTACACCTTTCATTCTCTCTCCTACACGCTGGACATTTATCGCGGCGTCCTAAAGCCTACCAAATCGCTGCGCGATTTCGTTCTGGCCGTTTCGTTTTTTCCTCAGTTGGTCGCCGGGCCAATTGTGCGGGCTGGCGATTTTCTTCCGCAACTTGTCAGGCCACAGCCTTTGCGCGAAGGGCAGTTTCTGTGGGGCTTATTACTTATGACCCTCGGCTTATTCGAAAAAGTTGTACTGGCCGATACGATGCTCTCTGGTTCAGCCGATCGGATTTTTACTTATGCTGGGCCACTCATCGCACTGGATTCCTGGATGGGTGTCATGGCATTCGCCGGCCAGATATTTTTTGATTTTGCCGGCTATTCCACATGCGCTATCGGGGCTGCGCTGTGCCTTGGTTTTCATCTAAAAGATAATTTCCGTTTTCCGTACGCGGCCATTGGGTTTTCCGATTTCTGGCGGCGCTGGCATATCTCGCTTTCCACATTCTTGCGCGATTACCTTTATATTCCGCTCGGCGGCAATCAGGTCCGACCCGTCCGCGCCGGGACAAATCTGGTCATCGTCATGTTTCTCGGCGGCCTGTGGCATGGCGCGGCCTGGACTTTTGTAGTATGGGGTTTGCTTCATGGATCTTATCTCGTCGTCGAACGGGTTGTTCGCGCTTTGTTCCAGCACAGGGCGTGGGCGAACCATCTCGCAACTCGACTCCTCGGCGGGTTCGCCACCTATGCTGCCGTTTGCATCGCGTGGGTTTTCTTTCGAGCATCCGATTTCACCGTCGCCGCGCGAATGTTGGGCGGCATGTTTGGTGGACATCCCCACGGCGACGCCATTCTTTCTACGCGTGAAATGTTGCAGATCGCGCTGGTCACCGCCGGGATGATTCTCGTGCACTGGTCCCTGCGCGATAGCAACATCGAAACGGCCGTGATGCGTTTGCCGCACTGGATTACAACAGCGGCATGGGCCTTCATGGCCTGCGCCATCATCCTGACTCAAGGAAACAGTAATGCCTTCATCTATTTCCAATTTTAAACGCAGGCTTCGCCTGCCGCGGTTGTTCTTTAGGAAGCCGACAGAAATCGAAACCATACATGGCGGCCCACCTCTCGAATATGTGCGGCCGATCCCGCAATTGCCCTGGCGCGGCATCACTGTAACAGTCGTGCTGATCGTCATTGCTGCAGCGTCTGCATGGGAACTCTATTGTCGCTCCATCGGTTACGGTCCCACGCTCCACGATAACGAGGATCTCTGGACATCCGCTCGTCGGCGGGTGAAACCCGAGTCGATTGTCATCATCGGCGATTCGCGCGGCTGGTACGATCTCGATCTCGACGAACTTCAAAAGGGATTAGGCAAACGTCCCGTTCAGCTGGCAATGGGCGGCAGTTGCGCTTACCCGGTACTGGCCGATCTAGCCAATGACGAAAATTTTCACGGCACCGTCATTTGCAGTGTTGTCCCCCGTTTGTTTATCGCGCCGCCGGGTTCGCCGCCGATGGATCACGCTGAAAAAGCCATTCGGCGGTCTCACACTCAAACACTCGCGCAACGTGCAAGCCAATATCTCGACATGCCGCTGGAAGAACATGTCGCATTTCTAAAACCGGAAGAATTAACTCTCGACGGTCTGCTAAAACGCCTGCCCATTCCCAATCGTCCCTATGCCCTGATATCGCCACGACTTCCGCCGTACTTCGGAACTTTGGATCGCGAACGTCGCGCGCGCATGATCGACCAATGCGCCCGGCCAGGCAGTGAACCGGCGAGAATGACTCAGCAAATCTGGCTGCCGCTTTTCACTCCACCACCGCCGCCGAGTTACATCCCTCAAGAGGAGTTCGCGAAAAGCATGGGACAGGCGATTGAACAACGCTTTCACGATGTTGCCGCAGCTGTGCAAAAGCTCCGGAGTCGCGGCGGCAAAATTGTTTTCGTGCGCCTTCCCAACAGTGGCGGATTGAAGGCTCTTGAAGATCGCCAGACGCCGCGTGCGGCTGTCTGGGATCGAGTCATCAAGGACACGGCTGCCCCCGGAATTTACTATGAAGATTCTCCCGACCTCGCAGGCTTCAATTGCCCCGAGTGGTCACATTTATCCGCAGGCGACTCTGTCGAATTCAGCAAACGTCTGATCCCACATCTTCGCGCCGCGCTCCAGATGTGATTCAATAATTTGTGCGCTTTATGCAGCGATGTCCCTGGGCTACTCTTGAACCGAACATCACTTATCACGATGAGGAATGGGGTCTGCCTGTGCACGACGACCGACTGCTTTTCGAATTTCTCATCCTTGAAGGCGCGCAGGCAGGTCTGAGCTGGACAACGATTTTGAACAAACGCGATAACTACCGGAGAGCGTTCAATGGATTCCGCCCAGAAAAGATCGCACGTTACGGCGCGCGTGATGTGAAGCGACTGCTTGGCGACACCGGAATTGTGCGGAACCGCTTGAAAATTGCGGCCGCAATCGAGAACGCGAAGAGGTTCCTCGCCGTTCGCAAAGAATTTGGGACTTTCGACACTTATCTATGGAGCTTCGTCGGCGGCAAACCCATCCAGAATCGCTGGCGACGCATGGCCGACGTCCCCGCGCGCACAGCTGAATCCGACGCGATGAGTCGCGACTTGCAGCGACGCGGATTCAAATTTGTTGGCTCAACGATCTGTTACGCGTTGATGCAAGCGACGGGGATGGTCAACGATCATCTCGTAACATGTCCGCGGCACGTGCAGGTCGGCGGTGGTCGCCGCCGCAAGTGAAGCGCGTCAATGGAAGCCATCTCATAAAGTGAAGCAGCCTGAGGGCGGGCTGTCTCCGAGCTCGTCGTCGAAGTATAGCGTTGGAGCCGGGCCGCCCTCGGCCCGTAAACAGAGCGCGCAGAGCAATTTGATGAATGCTGTAGCCACCGGCCTGTGGCCGGTCACAGTTTCGAAGATGCTTTCACATCAGGGAGACGGCCCGCAGGGCCGTGGCTACAGGGGCTACAGTTCTATAAACCCCTTCAGACGCCGTCGGGTCTGTTCTGCGGCGGCGGCGGCATTGGTCCGGGCGGCGCGGCATGTTGATTATCGCCCGAAGCGCCTTTGGCGTTCGCCGCGGCGGCTCGTTTGGCCGCCCACCTGGCTTTCATCGCCGCCGCAAGTTGAGCGCGACGTTCCGGCGAAAGATTCAGTTTTTTCTTCGGCTTCTTAACGGCGCCCGATTTCCCCGCTTCGATTGGCTTGGGAGATTTTGCGGCCGCTTTCTTTCTGGCTTTGGCCGCCTTTGCTGCTTCCGCCGCCTGTAGCCTTTGTTTTAGCTTGGCCAGCTTTTTTGGAACTTCTTGCAGACGCTTTTCGAGTTGCCAGATTTTTTTCTTCAAATTCTTCTTCTTCATAATTTTGTGTGTCCGCTTGCGGCAGACGCGGATAAAGGGTTCTCTTCACAGTTAATGATGAAACTTAGCCGATGTCACGTTCTTCTTTAGCCAAAGACCACTGGCTACCCGTTGATCAACAGTCCTGTCGTCCGTGTCCCGCAGCCTTGTAGTCCTGCGTCTCGTCGTTATCGTTGTTTCCTTCTGTGCCGACTAGTCCTCTGTCCATCGACGCTCACGAGGAAATCTGGCCACTCAGGCAACCGTTTCGTATTTCGCGGGGTACTCGCACCGAAGCGCAGATCGTCGCTTTGACGGTTAGCGATGGTGAACACATCGGTCGCGGCGAAAGCGTTCCGCTCGCACGCTATAACCAGAGCGTTGCCTCGGTGTTGGTACAGATCGAATCGATACAAGGCGATAAGAATTTGAATCGCCAAGGTCTTCAAGACCTCCTGCCTGCAGGTGCTGCGCGCAATGCGTTGGACTGCGCATTATGGGATCTTGAGGCGGAAATTTTCGGCAAACGCGCCTGGGAACTGGCAAATATTCCGGTTGTTCCTGAAGTCGAGACATCGTTTACGATCAGTCTGGATACACCGGAGAAAATGGGAGCGGCAGCGAGTGCCGCTGCCTTCGAAGGCTTCGGCGTGCCAGGGATCCTGAAGCTCAAACTTGGAGGCGACGATCCGGACCTTGCGCGAGTCGCAGCTGTACGTAAAGCGGCGCCCGCGGTGCGACTTCTCATTGACGCCAACGAATCATGGTCGCCCGAGCATTATCGCCAGATTGTTCCGGGTTTGAAACAATTGGGCGTCGAGCTCATCGAACAACCGTTTCCCGCCCACGACGATGAAGTCCTCGAAGTTCTGGGTCATCCGATTCCAGTGTGCGCCGATGAGAGTTGCCACACGACTGTCGATCTTTCTCGCCTGACGAATCGTTATGAAGTCATTAACGTAAAGCTCGATAAAACCGGCGGGCTGACCGAAGCGCTGCGCTTGTGCGAGCGCGCCCGCAACAGCGGCTTCAAATTATTGATCGGTTGCATGGTTTGCACTTCGCTCGGGATCGCGCCCGCTCGCCTTCTGGCAAGCTTCGCGAACTGGATTGATCTCGATGGGCCGCTACTCCTCGCCCGCGATCGTGATCACCCGGTGCCATACGCGAACGGAAGGATTGGAATTCCGCCGCGCGACTTGTGGGGTTGAGATTCCACGGCGCAACATCTTATCGATTTTATCTCCAACTCGCCAGCCCGCCGGTCATCATTTCATCGACAAATCGCTACGGCGTAAGGAAAGTCTTGCCTGTATAAGGATCTCTTACTTCGGTTCCGGGCGGAAAACTCCGGACGTCGATGTAACCACTGTCTGGCGAGAACGGGCTGGTCACCAAACCTTGTTTTCCGGGCACGGGAATTCCGTACGGCAGGTCACTGTTTCGGTTCTTCCGGGCAGCAGTTGCTTTCGCCACGCGCACGTTATTCGGGTTCGGAGGCGCAGGCGCCGGAGTCGGACTTGGTGAGGTCTGACTATTTGAAGTATCTGAAGCATCGCTCGGCGGAGTCTCATTATTCTGCTTACGATTGGTCCGGCGCGGTTGCGGTGGTATGGTGAAGATCGACAGACACATGACAATTTTGTGGAGCGGCGGTTTCATAACGCTGACGGATACTGCCTGCATCTTTTGAAAAAATCCAGTCTTCCGAATTTCCCAATGGTGCTAACTTCTTAATTCTTACGTCTACCTTTCCTTAACGCTCAAATAAAATTTAGTCTTCGCGGGTTCGCGGCGCGTGAAATGTCAAGTGTTTAGACATGACCTATTTCAAAAGCCTGTCCGGAAAGCTAGCTGCGCCAGCTTGTAACCATCGACTCTGGAATACTTCGCGATCCCAGCGAAGTGCCCGCGCGTTCGCCTTCCATGGGGCTACTCTTCAACGTGCACAAGATTCGGGTCAATTCTCACAATAAGCGGTGAGCGCGATGCACGAACATGGCTTTAGCTCAATCCAGAAAGATAAAATATGAATAAACTAATAAGCACATGGAATCCGCTGAGAGAGATGGAGGAAGCACAAAATCGCTTCAATCGGTTCTTCTCGGGCGGCTTTCCCAACAGAATAGGCACTGGGGAGATCCACAGCCTGGCGGTCGCAGATTGGTCACCAGAGGTTGATATCAGTGAGGACGATCACGGGTATCTGCTCAAAGCTGACCTGCCTGAAATGAAGAAGGATGACGTTAAGGTAACAGTCGAAGACGGCATTCTTAGCGTTTCTGGAGAACGGAAAGTCGAGAAGGAAGATCACAAGAAGAAATTCCATCGCATCGAACGATGCTTTGGCACTTTCCGACGCACCTTCACGCTGCCTGAAGATGCCGATAGCACGAAAGTCACGGCGGAGTTTCGCGACGGAGTGCTGAAAGTGCACCTACCAACAACGACGAGAGCAAAATCAAAAGCTACCCAAGTTAAAGTGGCGTAATGCTCTAACACTGACCGCGGGCGTGCGGAGGGTTCCGTGCGTTCGCCCCCAGTGTGGGAGTTCAGTCAACGACTGCCGGGAGCTAGGAATTACACGGGGACTAAGGGTTTCGTTTAAAACAACGGATGCGGCCGTGGGGCCATCAAAGTTAACTAACCGGGTAGTAACGAAGTATGTCACCGAGCCATCCCCATGTCTGACGAAATCCACTCTTACATTCAACTCCAGCAACAGATGCATCACGCCTTGCGCGTGCAGCATCCCGACTGGGTTGAGCCGAACGGCAATTGCCCCACCTGCGACTCCTATGAGTCACGCCTCGCGGACCTGCTTGGTCTCTCGCCCCAGACGAACAGTGCTATACCGAGCGTCGCAACTTCGGAAGCGATTTGCGAAATTGCGTGGGAGAGCGACCGACGATTCGCCTAAACGCGCGATTGAAGTTTGTCATGGATTGAAATCCGCATGCGAAAGCAGCTTCGCTAATTCGCGAGTTAGGATTGAGCAAAAGCGTCTTTGATTTCTCCACTCGAACCCTGGAGAGATAGTCGATGAAATTTATCCCTGTTGCTTTCTTGAACATCTTGCAAAAGTAATGCCTACTGATGTTAGCCGCCTGGGCCACGCGCCCGAGAGACAGCGGCTCCGTCTGATGCTTCTCGATGAAGAGCCGCGCTCGCGACATGTTCATGGACTCGTCGTTTTCGCGCCGTACGGCCAGTTGATTCGACAAGATCGACAGGTGTTTCGCAAAAATATTCAGAAGCCGCAACATCGCGCGGTACCGGTCTGGCGATAAAACGCACGAGCGAAAATACGCTCGCTCAAGTTTTTTCCAGTCCGCCTTGTAGCCCCACGCGCGGAGCTGCCGAGTAATGGTCGCGAAGTGTTTCTTAGTCGGGTTCTTGAGCATCACTTCGCCTGTCTCAAGAAAACCAAGAATGTGGCCACCTACATACACCGGCACTGCACTTTCGGAGAGTCCCGCAAACCAAGTAACGGTACGCGTTGTCGAGTTCGGTTCTCGAGATGCGTCGGTTTGAGCCCTTAAGCATGCGGCACGAGCCTTGTTAAAACGAGCCAGAATTGAGGCGAATGAATCGTGATCTTCCTTCCCATGATGCACAGGCGACCACGAATCATGCCCTCGGATATTTAGCGGCAAACCCGTGGCTTCGCTGAAAGCTCGCTCGTAATCTTTGAATATGTGCGAGCGCGACAGATGTCGCATCACTTCCTGATCAGACGATTGGGATGCGTTTCGCTTGCTCATTTCACTCTGCGAAGCAGTACGTCTAACCCCGCTTGCGTGTCGCGTCGCCTGGCGCATACTCAAATTCGAACCCTCTCAGCCACAGCTGGCCCGATCGAAGCCTTTGCCCGGTGTGTGCGTTGCCGAACGTCAGCCTCTTAACATCGCAGGTCTGATTTGCGGCTGAAGCGCGAAGCTGCCTGAAAAGCGCCGCCCGACGCTTAGATCCCTTATGTCGCTTGAAATAAATCGCGCTGCTTTGTTGGACGGTTGGTTGCATATTTGTTGATAAGGAAACTGCCGGTGCTGATCTGAGCTACATTCGCAGCCCGCGAAACACCGCACTCCAGCAAGGCTTTGGTCGTCTCCTCCACGGTCAGGAGATATTTGAGCACGATCGGATGAATTGCATACGCGACTTCAGCATCTCCCATTATTTCGCGGAATTGGATTAGATGCATGTGCAGTTAACCTTAGAAGACTGTCTTACGGTGGCGTCCTATTGCGACATAGTAAGTGTTGACGTTTTGCCCCGGATTCCTGCTTCGCCCTGCTTGCCAGCTACGGTCCTGAGCCATCGGAAAAGCGTGGCGCCGCGTTTTGAGACTTTACGGTGCGCAAGATAAAGCGCGCTGTTTTGGGTGATCGCTGGTTCCATATTGTTTTCCTTTAGTGGTTTTAATTTAAATGCGCCGAGCGGTTTCCGGTCTCGGACTCATTGTCGCGCCTTACACTCTCTCGATGCGAGTGCGCATCGCTGTGCACCTGAATTTCAGGTTGGTGATCCGAGCGGGCAATAAACCCCGAAACGGTAATGTTGCTGGACAAGAAGTCCCCGAGCCATGTTTGGTGCGCGTCCTTGTTTTTATGAATGAAGACTGTCATCGAGAGAGTTCTACTCTATTTGATTGGTGCAGAGAGAAGGGGCCGCACCCGCGGTCGATTGACGCTGCAAACGTTAGCGAAGCAATCTAAACCCGCAATGCGGATTGCCTAACGTTATTTTGGCGCTCGCGCGACCTGCAAGAGCTCAGGGTTAACACAAGATTAGGGCGCAGTTCACGATTCCACGTCTTCATCAGTCTGCGTGATCACGGAAAGATTTTTGACTCGCGACAACGTGCTCGCGATCAAGCCATTTGAATTCAAATTTAAGCTTCACTCAGCAACCTATCAGACGTCAGCTGAGCCCACCGCGTCCGGGCAGTCGTCGCTCGGCCTGACGACCCCTTCCACAGCCGCAGAAAACGCTTGCGGCGTTTCCCTCGGGCGACTGCTGTCTCGGGCATCCAAAGGTGAAATTGTTTGCGTTTGAACGCTCTTCTAATGTCTCTCATCCACCTACTATCGCACAGTCTACCCGAATCCCTGCAGCATATCTCTGAGACTGGCTTTAATCAGCTGTATGCGACATCTGCAACAGCTGTAACTTCGTTAGTGACAAACTGACCCAACTGCCGATGCGGAAATAAGTTAATTAGCAAACGGCAGCGTCTGCGAGGCGGTATCTTAAGGTAAGGGCAGTCAAAAGCTCGCTTAATTCGATTCTGACAATGCTCGAAGCCGTATCGCTAAGGCCATAAGGCAGGATGAGTTGCCCGTTGTGGACGAGTGACCCACAGGAGTAAACGACATTGGGAACGTAACCTTCCCTTTCGTTCCCTTCCGGTCTTAAGAGCGGCTCTTCCAGCTGGCCAATGATTCTTGCAGGGTCGTGCAAATCCAGCAACGTCGCTCCAATGCAGTATTTTCGCATTGGCCCGACGCCATGAGTAAGAACTAACCAGCCAGCTTCGGTTTCAATCGGCGAGCCACAGTTACCGAGCTTCACAAACTCCCAAGGTTGACGAGGTTCTTGTAGTAGCAGTGGGTCGCTCCAGAAATGCGGGTTGTCCGAGAAGGTCAGATAAAGGTTCTCATCATCCTGTCGTGTAAGCATCACATAGCGTCCATCGATCCGACGTGGGAAAAGAGCCATGCCTTTGTTTTGAACCGCCTGTCCGTTAAGAGTCAGGATCCGGAAGTTAAGGAAGTCCTCGGTCTCGATCAGTTGAGGTAGAATGACTCGACCGTTGTAGGCCGTGTAGGTCGCGTAGTAGATAACGCTCCCATCATCTTCAACAAAACGAACGAAGCGAGCGTCCTCAATGCCATTGCTCTCGTTAGGCGAGACGGGAAAGATAATTCGTTCCGACATTTCCGAAGAACGAGCGAAGTGAATTTGGTAGTTGGATTCCGCCAGCCAGTGCATGCACTCCAAGGTTCGTGGCACGTCCCGCGTGTGTGCAGAAGCTTCGTCGAGCGCTGCTTGCTGGATGGACTTATCCAACTCATCAAGGAGGAAGGTCTTACCTAATCGTCCCATGACGGAGGCGGCCCAGTCATTCTCAAGTCCCATCTCACTTAGTTTGTCCAGAAAGCTGCGTTTATGGTAGGTGGGATTGGGATTAGGCTCAGGCAGTATTACAAAAGGCGTCGTCTTCTCTATCTCTATTGAATGATCCCGATGGATAACTCCGGTTCGAAACTGGATCGACGAGATATGTCCTTCACCGGTCGACCGCAGGCTCAGGATAAACCGAAGATCGCCCTGACCTAGACCAGTCTGGTCAGGATGCGGCACAATCGAGGGGTTGAACAAGGCTGCCGATTCCAGTGCATATTCACCGGAGAAGAGCGCCCCGATGAATAACCGGCGTGGTTCGGAAATCGTTTCGCTGTCCCGGATG
>WNGJ01015893.1_pt1 | contig 13816 bp, 11 predicted proteins | sample 5400611 | NCBI WGS metagenome assembly WNGJ01 (sample SAMN13153375, study PRJNA577476) | soil metagenome | isolation source: 40 cm soil or saprolite under Garry oak tree replicate 1 | place: USA:California | collected 2016-06-15 | reverse complement strand
TCCTTCGGCTTGGCGTCCGCCGCCTGGCATGTCCTAATCGCTCGGGCCTGCGCATGGCTTGGTCGGGGCGTGCGCACACCGGTCCGCAAGGCGCTGCTGGCTGCCGCCGTCACGCCCGAAACCTATGGACGCGCCTTCGGCTTCGAGCGGATGATGGACACGCTCGGCGCGATTGTCGGGCCGATAACCGCCTTGCTTTTGCTGGAAGCATTCAACCATCGCTATCCGGCGTTGTTTGGCGTCACACTCATTCCCAGCCTCGCGGCCGCCGGCCTGATCGCCTTCGCCGTCAAAGAAAAGCAACGCGCTCCGGTGCCGCATATTTCTTTCGGCAACAGGCTCCGGTTACTGCCCGTGGCTTACCGAAGAATGTTGCTCGGAGTTGGATTGTTCGGCCTGGGCGCTTTCGCTCACACGCTGCTCATCCTTCTCGCGACGCAAAAACTGACTCCGATGTTGGGAGCGACGAAAGCGGCCAGCGTGGCTGTTGCGCTCTACGTGTTGCACAACGTGTTCTATGCTTCCTTCGCCTTCATCGGCGGCTGGCTGGGAGACCGTTTCCCGAAGAACTGGCTTCTGGCCTGCGGCTACCTGATGTCTGCCATAATGTCACTCTGCATCATCGCGCTGCCAGCCGGCATCGGCGCGTTCGCGCTGATTTTCATCCTGGGCGGAACAAACGTGGCGCTCGAAGAGACCCTGGAAGATTCGCTCTGCGCGGAACTCGTAGCCGAAGAACATCACGGCATTGCCTTCGGCGCAATGGCCACCGTCAATGGAATTGGCGACTTCTTCTCCAGCATCGTCGTCGGTGCGCTCTGGACGGGGTTTGGCACAACTAGCGCCTTTGGCTACAGCCTGGTGTTGTCATTGGCCGGAGCGGTTCTGGTGCTCGCGATTCGCCCGCCAAGGAAGAAAACTCCAAACCACAAGCCCCAAGCACCAGGGAAGCCCCAAGCATCAAGCCCCAAGCGCGGCCTTTGAGCCTTGGTGCTTGGAGTTTCCCTGAAGCTTGGAGTTTGGAGTTTGAAGCTTTGTCCTCTTCAATAAATGATTTCAAAATCGCCATCACGTCGAGCCAGAGCGGCGGCAAAGCTCCAGACAGGTAGCCCTTCCTTGCGGCCGACAGTCTCCGTGGGTTTCCCTTGGGAATCGAAAAGCTGCCAGGCAACCGTCCCACCCTTCTCCCAGCCAGTGCCTTCGGCCCAGACCAGCAACGTTTCCCCGGTCGCGTTAGCAACGGCGACCGGATGCTTTTGCCCGCCGCCGCCAGCGGGTGCAACGGCGACCGGAGGGCGGAGGTCGTAAGTCAAAGGCCGCGCTGATATCCGTCCTCCGACTTCCGACCTCCGTCCTCCGGTCTCCCGCCGGTCAATCGGGCTGAACCAAACGCGCCCCATGGTTTCCCAAGCCGCAATGGTACCATTCGTTCCAGCAGAGCCGAGCCATGCCGAACTCATCGGACAGGTCGTTACTTTCCACGGATGAACATAGAGGCCGCGGAAGGTTTTGCCCCGGTCGCTTGAAGCCAAGAGCACTGCATCACGGTCAACGCCGCCGCGGGCGGCACGATAGAGCAGATACAGGTTGCCGTCCGCAGCGGCGAACGCCTTCATGCCGCAACAGCCGCAGGCGCCGGTCGGCTCCCGATTTACCCTCTGCTCGCGCCCAAACGTTCGGCCTTCGTTCGTCGAGATCGCGACGAACACAGCCCGGTCGGTTTCATTTCCATCCGTCGCAGTCGCGCTCCCGTGCCACGCAACATATACGTCCCCGTTTTCGTCAGCGGCGACGGAACCACCGCCGTCCAGACCACCGGTGAAGGTCATCACGTCCCGTTCGGGCTCAAAGGCCGTGCCGTTGTTGTTGAGACGAGTGTAGAGCATGGGCGCCCCTGGGTGGGTCGAGGCCTTCCCGCTGCCATTCCAGGCGACATGAACGCCGCCGTTTTTGCCGAGCGCCATTTGCGGGCCACGGATTGTCCCTATCGCAATGGCCGCACCGGGCTGTGCGTTCACACGAATTGGTTTGGTGAATTCACCCGAGCCAGTTGCCCTTCGCGCGTAAAACAAGTCGCCCGCTTTCGGATCTCCCCGGAAATAAATCAAGTGCAGTGTTCCATCTGAACCGACCAGGGCCTGTGGTTGGAGCCCGCCCTCGGGGACGCGTGTAAGAATCATCTCGACCCCAGACCCACTGAGCGCTCTGGCCGCCACGCCTGTCAACAAGGCGGTCATCACCAGATAATGGGCGAACTTCATACGTCGTGCTTTGGCGGCGGGTGGACCGTTGGGAATACTTTCATGCCAGTGTTGTGTTTTTGGTTTGGTTCCAACCTGATGCACAGTTATTTTTCTTCGCCATAGTCTTTATCGCGCCACCCGCTGATCTGGCCATCGCGCAGGCTCACTAGCTTACGACGATGACGTTGGAGCAGCGAGGTCAAAACTATGAAATGGAATACCCGACAAAAAGCAACAGGGATTCTTATCATTCTCGTCACGCTGATAGCCACTAGCGGGTTGATTGTTGCCTACCGGGAGAAGAGCAACGAACAGAAGCTGGAGGCCGAGCGCGAGAAACCGGTTGCGGCCAAATCGTGGGTCAGTAACGGAACAAATGGTCAAGCGATACTGGCGCTGGATGCTGAGACGCAAAAGCGCATCGCTCTCAAGGTCCAACGGGTCGCCTCCGGCACAATCGTCCCGGAGTTGCGAGGGTATGGCCGAGTGCTTGACCCCGCTCCGCTCGCGGCGCTGTCGGCTGAACTAGCTGCGGCGCAAGCCGCCTCGGCTGCGTCTGAAAAAGAATTTGAGCGATTGAAGCTGCTGAACGACCAAAAGAACGCTTCCGACCGGGCGCTCCAAGCCGCAGAGGCCGCCGCCCGGCGCGACCAAATCGCAATCCAATCTGTTCGCACACGGCTGGTGTCCGGTTGGGGCAAAGCCATCGCGGAACAGCCCAACCTGACCACTTTCATCAGTTCGCTGGCCTCTCTCGAAGACGCGCTGGTGCGCATTGATCTGCAGGCGGGCGAGGTGCTCAACGCCCCTGCTTCCACCGCGCGCATTGTAGCGGCATCCGCCGGGAAGACCCCGATTTCAGCGCAGTTGCTGGGGCCGGCCCCGAACGTGCACCCGCAGATGCAGGGCCAAGGGTTCCTCTATTTGGTGAAAACCAATGCCGCGCGGCTGGTGCCCGGAATGGCGGTGCGCGGCTATGTGCCAATTCAGCAGGAACCTCTGCATGGCGTCACTATCCCGGACTCTGCGGTTGTGAGGCAGGCCGGACAGGGGTGGGTTTACGTCCAGACGGGCGACGACACTTTCACGCGGCGCAAAGTCTCTCTCAACCATCCGCAGGAAGGCGGCTGGTTTGTCGCCGACGGACTCGCAGGAGGGGACCGTGTGGTCATAAGCGGCGCTCAGGAGCTGCTTTCCGAGGAGCAGAAGTATCAGATTAAGGTGCTCGAGTAATCGTTTTGAAAGTGCGAACCTGATGTAAACTCCAAGCTTCAATCACCAAGCTTCAGGGAAACTTCAAACCCCAAGCCTTAATGCGGTATTTTGGAGCTTGTGGCTTGTAGCTCCCCGGTGCTTGGAGTTTGGAGTTTGAACCTTTTTCCTTCGACGCCGTCATGCTCAAGCGCCTCGTTCAGTTCTCCCTGCAGTTTCGTGGCGTTATCATCGTACTGGCGTGCGTCTTGGTGGCGTACGGGCTTTACGTTGCTGCGCACACCAAGCTCGATGTTTTCCCGGAATTTGCGCCGCCGCAGGTAGTCATCCAAACCGAAGCGCCAGGGTTATCCGCTGAGGAAGTCGAAGCATTGGTGACCCGCCCGATCGAGAGCAGGATCAACGGCACGCCCGACCTGGTCACGATTCGCTCCCAATCAATACAAGGACTTTCAGCGATTACCGCCGTATTCAGTGACCGTGCCGATATTTATCGCGTCCGGCAGATGGTCAGCGAACGCCTGACCCAAGTGGCGGGCGTGCTGCCCCAGAATGTCAAGGCCCCGAAGATAGGGGCGCTGACTTCCTCCACCGGCTTGACGCTGTCCATTGGACTAACTTCCACCAACCGCACAACGATGGAACTTCGGACCTTCGCCGATTGGACGGCGCGGCCTCGACTGCTGGCCGTGCCCGGCGTCGCCAAGGTGGATGTTTTTGGCGGCGAGGTGCGTCAAATGCAGGTTCAGGTAAAGCCAGACCGCCTGGTGGATTATGAACTGGCTTTGGAAGACGTGGTTGCTGCCACCCGTAAGTCCACCGCTGTGCGCGGCGCGGGTTTCGTGGAGAACGCCAACCAACGCATCGTCCTGCGCACGGAAGGCCAATCGCTCACCCCCGAGCAACTGGGCGAGGTGGTCCTGGCGCATCATGACGGCGTGAGCGTGCGTTTGAAGGACTTGGCGAAGGTTGTCGAAGGGCCGGAGCCCAGGTTTGGCGATGCCCTCATCATGGGCCAGCGCGGAGTCATTTTGCTCGTGTTCAGTCAATACGGCGCGAACACTTTGGAGGTGACTCGAGCGGCTGAACGTGGCCTGGCGGAAATGGCCTCGGCTTTCGCTTCAGAAAAAATTAGCGTGCAGCCGCGTTTGTTTCGTTCGGCCAACTTCATCGAGGCCTCGCTGCGCAATGTGAACCAGTCGCTAATGATCGGCGGCGTGCTGGTGGCCGTCGTGTTGTTCTTTTTTCTTTTGGACTGGCGGACAGCGTTCATTTCCTTCAGCTCAATTCCGTTCTCATTGCTGGCGGCGGTCGTTGTGCTCGACCGCTGCGGTGTCTCCCTCAACACGCTGACGTTGGGCGGCTTTGCTATTGCCATCGGTGTCGTGGTGGATGACGCCATCATTGACGTGGAAAACATTCTGCGACGTGTGCGGGAGAATCTCGCTCTCCATGAGCCACGTCAGCTCTCTCAGGTTGTCCTCGATGCTTCCCTCGAAGTCCGCAGCGCCGTGGTGTATGCCACGTTTATCGTCGCGCTGGTGTTTTTTCCGATCCTGACCATGACCGGCATCCAGGGAAAGCTGTTCACACCGCTGGCGAGCGCGTTTATTCTGGCCATTCTGGCGTCTTTGGCGGTGGCGTTGACCGTCACACCGGCGCTGTGTCTGGCGATGCTCTCGCGCACTAAACCGCACGAGGAGCCACATTACGTGCGCTGGATGAAAGAGCGGCACCGCCACTGGCTTGGTTCGTTGAGTCAGCGACCGCGCACCGTCACCCGTGTGGCATTGGTGATGTTCCTGGCGGCGGTGGCTACGCTGCCGTTCTTTGGCGGCGAGTTCTTGCCGGAGTTCCGTGAAGGACATTTCGTCCTGCACATGGCAGCGCTGCCTGGCACATCACTGGAGCAATCGTTGGTTCTTGGCCGTAGAGTCACGGAGGAGTTGCTTAAAAATCCGCACGTCCGCTTCGTTTCGCAGCAGGCAGGGCGGGCGGAGAACGGCGAGGATACTTGGGGCACGCATTACAGCGAACTGCACGTGGATTTGCAGCCGTTGAGCGGCGAGGAGGCGGAAAAAGTCACAAGCGAAATCCGCCAGACGCTGGGGACATTTCCGGGGCTCACTTTCCGTGTCATGTCGCCTTTGGCTGAACGCATCGAAGAAACCCTCTCGGGTGCAACGGCGCAGGTTGTGGTCAACCTCTTCGGGGATGACCTGGACGCGCTGGACCAAAAGGCCGGCGAGGTGCGCCAGGTGCCCAGACGTACGAAGGAAACCGGGTTTTCGACGTCACGGTCATTTTAGACGAACAGAGCCGGAAAGCGCCGGAGCAAATCGGCGCTCTCCTGTTGCGCAACTCCCAAGGCCAACGGATGCCGCTCCGGGAGCTGGCAGAGGTCTATCCCACCACGGGACGCTACCTGATTGCCCACGAAGGCGCGCAGCGCCGCCAGCAGGTGACCTGCAACGTCGCGGCCCGCGATATGGCTTCGTTCGTCGAGGAGATGAAGAAACAGACTGCCGCCAAGATTTCGTTTCCCGCAGGAGTCTATCCGGCGTTCGGCGGCTCCGGGCTGGCGCAGGCGGCGGCGAAGCGCGAGTTGTTCCTGCACTCGGCTTTCGCTGGAGTTGGCATCGTTCTGCTGCTCAGCATCGTATTCAGCAACACCAGGAATTTGCTCCTGGTGCTGGTCAACATACCCTTCGCACTTGTTGGCGGCGTGCTGGCGGTGTTCGCGACTGGCGGTTCGCTTTCACTGGGCTCGCTCGTCGGCTTCGTGACGCTCTTTGGCATCACCACCCGCAACTCAATCATGATGATTTCGCATTTCGAGCACCTGGTGCGCGAGGAAGGCATGACCTGGGGACTGGAAGCCGGAATTCGTGGCGCTTCCGAACGGTTGCTCCCCATCCTGATGACCGCGCTGGTTACCGCCCTGGGGCTGCTGCCCCTGGCCATCGGAGCGGGCGAGGCCGGGCGCGAAATAGAAGGTCCTATGGCGATCGTGATTTTGGGTGGACTGCTGACCTCAACCGCGCTGAATTTACTGGTGTTGCCGACGCTGGCGTTGCGGTACGGCAGGTTTGGGGAAGAGAAAACTCAACTCTAATGCTTCCATTCTTTGGCCTCAATAAGACGCCGCTTGACTCGCCCTATAGAAGAATGGCATTCACGTATTCCTCAAAGTAATTCAATGCCCCCAATAAGACATTACTTGGCTCGCCGCCTGACTGGGCGGGAAGCGGCCGCGGTGGTTATGGTCGCGGCGATTCCAAAAGTGTGCGCCAGTGTCCGCCAGCAGCGCCGAACCCTGTTGAGTGCTATCGAAGCGTACAAAGCTCACTTTGGCGTTTATCCGCCCGATCACGTAACGAGTCGGCAACCGTTGGTGGTTGATCCGGTGAACAACCCGCTTCTCTACGAACTCGCAGGCGTAACTTTTAACCCGACCAATCAAATGTTCGAGGTGGGGTACTTGGAACCAGCGGACGCGAAGTACGTTAAAGAATTCTTCCATTGCGACGGCTTCAAGAACTGCGGCGAGCGGGTTGACCAGGTTAAAAACTTTCTGCCAGTCGAGAAACTGCCAGCGCGCCAGCTCCATGACGACCCGGACGTTTTCGCCTTGGACTTTCCGTTATACCCCGAAGCGCTCGACCCGGCGGTGATGTATGAAATCGGCGTCAGTCCCTGGCGCTACATCTCTACCTCGCCTACCAACAATCCAGGCAAATTCGACTTGTGGGTTGAGCTTAAAACCAAAACCCGGACGGTTACCGTCGGGAATTGGGAAGCGGCCCAATAATTCTCGGATGAGGCCGGGAGAGGAAAATGGGAACAAAGGCGGTGGGTTCTTAAGCAACGGATCTCTTGATCGCAGAGAATTTTCCTCCTTATCGAGAGGATGGTAAGACGCCGACCGCTTCCGAAAGCCCATACTGTGCCTTGTTGAATTCGGCGATGGCTGTCAGGAAGTCCTGACGGGCGCGGGTTAGATCCCGTCGGGCGCGTCGTGCTCGTTCCAGATCAACCGCCGACAATACACCTCCAGCTCGCGCCGGATGGGGCGAAGCGGGGTCATAAAGCTCTCGGCCAAGTCTGCCCGGTCTTTATTCATGACAGCTTCCAATAAGTCTAATCCAGCCGCAGGGGTGATTTATTACAAAATGTTTTTCCAGGCATCCCGGCGCCAAGAGGCGTCCCTCTGGGGGAGGTTGGTAATGCCGTTTGCGCCGTCGTGGTCGGGTGGCCACCGTGAACCGGGAAGTGCTGATGTTATAGCGGCACTCGCCGAAATTTGCGGCAGGCAGCCAACACTCCAAGCAAGGCGCACAACAGCTCTGGTTTTCCGGCATCTTAGTTGATTTCGCCGGACTGACTTTGGTATCTGTGAGTCGGATCGAGGCTAATCTGGCTGACTCCGACCCGCTTGCGAGTAGTCCGCAGTTGAACTGTCGGCTTTGGGGTTTTTGCCACAATTTGTCACAGTCCCAATTCGCTTTGGTGCGAGGTTGGCGTCAAGCACAAGTGTTCTAGCGCACTAAAATACAATGAATCAGGAAGATGAGAATCAACGTCGATCAGGCTTCGAATCCCTTCGCTCGCTCCATTTCTATCAATGGTTTTCTCACCCAGCCCCTTCTTGGCACAGTTTTGACCCAGTTCGGCGACTTCGTCCCCTCAGATCTGCTCTTCAGCGGCCCCTACCAGGATCTGCTCGACGAAGTTGCCAAAGGATTAAAACAATGAACAACTACCAGCAAATCCGCGAGGCGGTCTCGCCGGTTCGCGCCGCGCAATTCCTCCAGGTGCAAAACCAGATGGCCCTGTTCGTGAACATCAACATCGCCTCGGAGGAGCTGACGATCGGCTCCAAGCCGGGGAACCATGAGTAACCTCCAAGCCATAACCATGCCGAGCCCACAGTCCCGAGAGGCTTCCACCTCCAGGCGATGGTTGTGGGGCGGCTACGTCTTTATCGGTTCTTTCTTTTTGACACGCTTGCTTTACCTGGCCTCAGGCACCATCGAACTGACCGAGGACGAGGCCTACCAATGGCTTTGGTCCAAACATCTCGCGCTGTCCTACTATTCCAAGCCGCCCTTGATTGCTTATGCGCAGTTCGCCAGCACTTCTCTGTGGGGTGACAATGAATTCGGCATTCGTTTCCTTTCCCCGGTGCTTGCCGCTCTGCTCTCTCTTCTCATGCTTCGGTTTATGGCTGCCGAGGCAAGCGCGCGCGCGGGCTTCTGGCTCATTGTCATTCTCGCCGCCACACCTTTGACTGCCCTGGGCTCGACGTTGCTCACGGTCGATTCTCTATCGGTCTTTTTCTGGGTCGCCTCCCTGGTGGCGGGCTGGCGCGCTCTGCGAACCGGTTCGCTGAAAAATTGGGTCTGCACCGGCGTTTGCCTCGGCTTGGGCTTCCTCAGCAAATACACTGCGCTGTTCCAACTCCTGAGCTGGGCGCTTTTCTTTTTCATTTGGCCTCCGACACGCGCACACCTTCGCCGTCCGGGACCATACCTGGCGCTGGCAATCCTCGTTCTGGGTGTCATGCCGGTTATCTGGTGGAATTCGCAAAACGGGTGGCTCACCCTGACTCACCTGTCGGAACGCGGCGGGCTCAACCAGCATTGGCGCTTCCGACCGGGCTTTTTCGGCGAATTCCTCCTCTCCGAAGCGGGCCTGCTGAATCCTATCTTCTTCGCTGCTATGCTTTGGGCCGTGGCCGCCTCGTGGTTTCTCGCACAGCGCCAGCCGCTGGCGCTCTATTTGCTTGCGATGGGAGTGCCGGTGTTCGCCTTCTATCTGCTTTATACCTTGCGGGCGCGGGTCCTGCCAAATTGGATCGCTCCCGCAGTGGTGCCGCTGTTTGCCCTGATGGTCATTTTCTGGGAACAGCGCTCACTCTCAGGTTCGCGGGGCGTCAAACGCTGGCTGGCTGCAGGCCTGGTTCTCGGGTTCGCCGCGGTTGGGTTGCTCCACGCCACCGAGGTGGTAAAACCTCTCTTCGGCTCATATTTGCCCGCCAAAATCGACCCGCTTCACCAGGTGCGCGGCTGGAGAGAGATCGCGCTTATGCTGGAAAATGAGCGTCAAAAAATCCTTCAGGAAGGCAGGCCGGTGTTCTTCATTATGGACCATTATGGAACCACCAGTGAGATAAGCTTTTACAACGCCGCGGCGAAGCAAAGGGTGCAAAAAGAGCCGTTAGTGTATTATCTTCGCTCAACTCGGCCAGCAAACCAGTTTTTCTTCTGGCCAGGATACGAGCACCGCAAAGGAGAGAATGCCCTTTACGTCCGTGAAAGAGACGACCCGCTGCCTCCGCCTCCATCCCTGGTCGCCGACTTTCGCTCCGTTACCGACCTGGGTATGCGCGAGGCCTTCTACTTCGGACGTCCGTTTCGTCGCTTTCAACTCTACATGTGCCGGGACTTGCGCTAAGAAGTGGTTGTGTGCCCTGAGATTTCAGTCGTCGTGCCTCTCTATAACGAAGCCGGGAACGTTCAGCCATTGGCCCGGCGGATTCTGGACACGCTGACCGCTACGGCGCAGGTATTCGAGCTGATTCTAGTCGATGACGGCAGCACCGATGATACCTGGAAGCGCATCTTGCTGGCACAGCAAGCCGACTCGCGGATCCGCGCGATCCGTCACCCGGCGAACCTGGGACAAAGCGCGGCTCTCTTCTCCGGTTTTAGAACCAGCCAGGGGAGCATTATCGCCACTCTGGACGGAGACCTGCAAAACGATCCGGCCGATCTCCCCCGGATGCTTGCGGAACTCGGCCTCTGTGACATGGTTTGCGGAGCCAGGATTGCGCGGGCGGATGGACGGCTGCGCCGCATCTCTTCTCGCGTGGCGCGCTGGGCTAGGGTACTAATTCTGGGCATTGATTTTGCCGACTCCGGCTGCAACCTTCGTGTGTTCAAGAAACGTGTGCTGGACATCATTCCTGCTTTTAAGGGTGTTCATCGCTTCTTTCCGATCCTGGCAAAGACCGGCGGAGCCGTCGTGAGAGAAATACCTGTATCTCACCATCCGCGCAGCGCCGGATGCTCCAAATACGGGGTTTGGAACCGTGTCGGCTATGGAATCTTCGACTTGTTCATGGTGGCGATGTTTATCCGAAGGCAAATCACCGTTGATTTTCTTAAGCCGAACGAAGTTTCTCCGCAAAGTTGCGGGAAAAAGCTTGCAACGCCGTAGCGGAACCTCTATTTAGCCGCGTAAACTTGGCAATGGAGTTTGCCGTCCCGAAAGGGAAAAACGCCGGAAGGATTTTCCGAGCTGATAACTCCTACCGACGCAACGCGGGCGCGTGGGTAGGAGTCTTTTGTTGCCCGCGCAGGGCCGGCAACCCCGCAAAATGCATAGGAAGAAAACACTTTGCGGACCAGAAACCGTGTCGCACAGGAACGTGACCTTTTATTTTCCACTTTTTCTGTCTTCAATTTTCAATTCTTCTGTCTAACTAAGCTCCGGTCGCCAGAGATTGACAAGAACCTATGACGCTATGCATGTCAAAATGAGGCATTCAGTGCCAATCCTGGTCCTGGCAGGCTGTCTCTGCGGCTGCGTCCGTTTTCAGCCCAAACCGCTGTCGCCGGTTGGCGCCGCTGATCAGTTTGAGAGGCGAACCCTGAACGACGAACGGTTACGGCGATTCTTTGAGGCCAACCACCAGACAAACGCGTGGCCCAGGAAATCGTGGGACCTGGACGCACTTACGCTGGCGGCGTTCTACTATCACCCGGATCTGGACGTGGTGCGTGCAAAATGGGGCGCAGCCACTGCCGCCCTGGTCACCGCCGGCGAGCGACCTAACCCAAGCGTGAGCTTCGCGCCCACGTATGACACCACCACGCCGCCGCCCTGGATTCTTGGCTTGAGCTTTGACATTCCGGTCGAGACGGCAGGTAAACGCGGCTATCGCATCGCGCTGGCCCGGCGGTTGTCTGAAGCGGCACGCCGGAATTTGGCCTCCACGGCCTGGCAGGTGCGCGGCCGTGTGCGCAGGAGTTTGCTGGATCTTTACGCCGCGCGTGAAACCGAGTCAGCGCTGAAGGAGCAAGCCGACGCGCAGGCCAAATTGGCCGAGCTTTTGGAGAAGCAGGTGGAAGCCGGCGCGGCCGCACAAGTCGAGCTGACTCAGGCCCACATTAATCTGAACACAACGCGGCTAGCATTGCAAGATGCCCAGCGGCAGAGCGCGGAAGTTCGCGTCCAGCTTGCCGGGGCAATCGGCGTGCCGGTCACGGCTTTGGACGGAGTGGGGATCTCGTTTGCGGGTTTGGACCGGTTTCCAGGGGAACTTACGACGGCGGCGGTTCGTCGGCTGGCGGCGCTGAATCGTAGTGACGTCCTTGGAGCGTTAGCCGAATACGCCGCCAGCCAGTCGGCGCTGCAACTGGAAATCGCCCGGCAGTTTCCCGACCTGCACATCGGGCCTGGATACTTGCTCGACCAGACGGACAACAAGTGGACGCTAGGGGCGGCGCTCACGCTGCCGGTGCTGAACCAGAACCAGGGGGCCATCGCCGAAGCCAAAGCTCGCCGCGAGGAGATGGCGGCGCGCTTCATCTCGGTGCAGGCGCAAGCACTCGGTCAGATCGATCGGGCGGTGGCCGGCTACTTGGCCGCAACGCAGCAAGCTGCGACTGCTGAGTCCCTGCTTGCTGATTTGCAGAAAAGGCGGCAAACGGCGCAGGCCATGTTTGAGGCCGGCGAAGTGGACGCAGTGACGGTGGCAGGCGCCCAGGTTGAGTTCAGCACAGGGGCGCTGGCGCGCCTGAACTCGCTGTTGAAAGCGCAACAGGCCCTGGCCGCACTGGAAGATGCGGTCCAGAGCCCTCTGACTATGGCCAACGAAGCAAAAGCCTGGGAGAGCGGTCCTCGCAACTCGAATGACCAGACCTCACGAAAATGAAAGAGGGCGCACGACAAAATCCTTCGCTGCCGCATAAATGCGGCGTTCCAAACCTCGCCGGAACGCCGCATTTATGCGGCAGGAAGGCGCCCCAGAAGAAATCTGTCGTGCGCCCAATGAAAGAGTTTCGGCTCATTCTCTTGGTCCTGAGCGCCGCCGTCTTTGCTGGTTGCAAGCCCGGCGCACCGGAAGAGAGCGATCAGGTTGCCACTGTGGTGGCCGTGCAGGTTGGCAAACTGTGCCGCGCGACTATTCATCGTTATGTGACGGCTTATGGGGTAATCGAACCTGAGCCGGCGCGCGATGGGAAGCCCGGCGCTGGGTCGCGGTTGGCACCGCCTGTTGCCGGCTTAATCGCGGAAGTGAATTGCGCCGAGGGTCAGCGAGTTGACAAGGGCGCGATCCTTTTTCGTCTCGACAGCCGCCCAATTGACGTTGCGGTGGAGTTTGCCCAGCAGACTTATGAGCGGCAGAAGAAGCTGCTGCCGATTGGCGGCACTTCGCAAAAGGCGCTCCAGGAAGCCGAGCAGCAACTTGCTTCGGCCCGTGCGCAACAGGCCTTGCTAAGAATCCAGGCCCCGTTTTCGGGTGTCATTGCGCGCGTGAATGCCCGGCCAGGCGAAGCGGTGGATTTGAACAGCGTGCTGGCGGAGCTCGTTGATCTCGACCGGCTGGTTGCCACGACCAGCGTTCCGACAGCGGAAGTCATTGGCCTGAAAACAGGCCAACCTGTTGAATTCATTGTGGAGGGCAAGCCCATGTCCGAGCGGGGCATAGTGGCTTTCGTTAGTCCGGAGATCGATCCGAAAAGCGGCGCGGCCCTCGTCCGGGCGTCTGTGCCGCCGAACGCCGGATTGCGTCCTGGCCAGTACGTCCAGCTTCGGATCGTGAGCGAGGAGCGACTTGACCGGCTGGCAGCTCCGGCTGAAAGCGTCGTCAAAAATGAGGATGGAAATATGGTTATTGCGGTCGTGCAAGGGGACAAGGCAGTGCAGAAACCAGTGAAGGCTGGAGCCAAAGACGGTTCGCTGATTGAGGTTGAGGGCGACGGGCTGAAGGAGGGGGACACAGTTGTCACCGTGGGCGCTTACGGGCTGCCAAAGGAGACGAAGGTCCGCGTGCTCACAGAAAGACATTAGACAGAAAAAAAACTCCAAGCTTCAATCACCAAGCTTCAGGGAAACCAGTGAGATGAAAAAAGAAAAACTCCACGCTTCAGCGAAACTACAAGTCCCAAGCCACAACCCGCCCTTTGAGGTTTGGCGCTTGGAGTTTCCCTGAAGCTTGGTGCTTGGAGTTTGAAGCCTCTTTTCCCCCATGAATCTCCTCCTTTCATGAAGCTCGAACAATTCGCTGAAAGGGAAGGCTCGGCGTTCGGACGCTTCGCCCTCCGCCACCAGGTAGCCATCACCTTCATTGC
>WNGJ01006472.1_pt1 | contig 13820 bp, 15 predicted proteins | sample 5400611 | NCBI WGS metagenome assembly WNGJ01 (sample SAMN13153375, study PRJNA577476) | soil metagenome | isolation source: 40 cm soil or saprolite under Garry oak tree replicate 1 | place: USA:California | collected 2016-06-15 | reverse complement strand
CGCCGCAGCTCACGAGCCGCCCACCGCGCCCGAGGGAGCGCAGCGATTCATCCCACGTCGCCTCGCCCACGTTCTCGATCACGACGTCGGCGCCGCGCTTGTTGGTGAGGGCCCGAACCTCCTGGGAAATCTTCTGGGTCTTGTGATTGAGCGTCACATCTGCACCGAGCCTCTGTGCCTCCTGCAATTTGGCGTCGCTGGAGCTTGTGACGATCACTCTCGCCCCCTTGAGCTTCGCGATGCGCATCGCGGCGAGGGATACACCGCCGCCGATCCCCCAAACCAGCACGGTTTCCCCCGGCCGCAGCTGCGCCCGCGTGACAACCATCCGCCAGGCTGTGAGGGTCACCAACGAGAACGTCGCGGCCTCGGCCCACGTCAGGGGTTTCGGCAGTGTCGGGATGATGGCCGTATTCTGCTCGGGGACGATGACGTACGGGGCCAGGGTCCCGGGCAGGTGCTCGCCCAGAATGCCGTAGCTGAGACACAGCGAGTGCTCGCCGGCGCGGCAGTACGCGCAGCTGTAGTCGGGAATCCCAGGGTTGATCATCACCCGGTCGCCCGGCCGGACCGAGCGGACCTGAGCGCCCACGGCCTCTACGACGCCGGCTCCGTCGGCACCGAGGATATGGGGGTAGTGGTATTCGTGAGGCAGCCCCCGCACGACGAAGAGATCGAGGCGATTGAGCGCCGCCGCGCGCAGCGCGATCCGAACCTGCCGGCCCTCGAGCGGGCCCGCGGGGTCGGGGACGTCGGTGATTTCGAGTTGGTCGAGGCCGCCGGTGCCGCGGATCACCCAGGCGCGCATGGCGTGGGCGCCCCCTCGCTACGGCATGAAGGCGGGGGACGTCATCTGCTCGGCGCCGGTGGTCGGGATCGGCACGGGCGCGCCGCTCCCGGACGACCCGACCGGCTGGACGTACACCCTGAATACGTTCTTCTGCACCGCGACGACGAGCCCGAGGAGATCGCCGGCGGGGGAGACCGTAAAGTCCGTGACCACGAGGTCCTTTCCCGAGAGCGGCGTCACCTTCCCGGTGGCCACGTCGACCTTCACGACCTGCGTGACCGTGCGGCCGCTCTCCTTCTGCTCCACCAGATAGGCGAGCGAGCCGTCACGCAAGAACCTGGGCGCGGCCTCCTTGCTCTGCGGGCCCCGGGTGACGGGACGCTGGCCCGCGCCGTCCTTCGACATCAACCAGATATGGTTGTTGCCTTCACGGTTCGACACGAACGCGATGGTCTCTCCGTCCGGCGACATGGTCGGCTGCGAGTTGTCGGCGGGCTCCTGCGTGAGCTGCAGCGCGTCGGAGCTGGTGATCGGCTGCAGGAAGATCTGGCGGTGCCCGGTGCGCTGGGAGTGAAACACCACCGCTTGACCGTCGGCCGTGAACGACGCGTCGCCGTCCGCCCCCGGTATCGTCCATGACCTTGCGGAGCTGGGCCAGGTTGGCGCGCTCCGCCGCATAGAGCTGGAAGCGGCCGGTGCGCGAGCTCGCGACGACGATCTCCCCCTGGACGAACACTTCGGCAACGGCGCGTCTCCCGCCCGGCGCGGTCGCCGTGATGCGCGCGTGGCCGTACGCCGCCGTCGACACCGTGCCGTCCTCGACGACCGCCACCACCTGCGGGTTATCGGAAGCCCAGGTGACCCCGGTGGCCGGGCCAATCACGACGCCCGCCTCGTCAGCGAAGCTCGCCTTCAGCGGGTACCGCCGGTTGAGCGGGAGGCCGAGCCGCGCGGCAGAGAGCTTCAAGCCCGCCGCGATGACCCGGATCTGCCACGTGACCACGAGTTCCCTCGGGCCAGGGCCCTTGAGCACCAGCGTCGTCTTTCCGGCGCGTTTCCCCGTCAGCGTCCCCGACGCCGCGTCGAAGCTCGCGAGCGAGGTGTCCCCGACGGTCCAGCGGAACGGCGCTTCGGGCACGGGGCTCTTGTCGGCCGCGACTGCCTGCACCGTGAACTTCGCGCTCCCCTGGATGGGGAGCGGCAGCTCGGTCTTCGAGGTCGGGAGGACGTAGAGCGTCTCGACCGTCCGGTGCACCAGGATGTCGACGCTCTTCGTTTGCAGCAACCCGACGACGCTGAGGGTCGTGCGGCCCGGAGCCACCGCGGTCACGACCCCGGTGAGGCTCACCCGCGCGACGCCGGGATCGCCGGCGGACCACTGCAGGGCGAGCGGGCTGACCACCCGGCCGCCCTGCGCCGGCACCACCACGTGGAGCGTATCGACGTCCCCCGGCGACATCATGAGAGGCACAGACTCTTGGATCGCGATGTCGCTCGGCTGCACCACGACCGGCGCCGTCGCGGTGAGGCCGCTCGAGCTCGTGACCTGCACAGTGCCCTGGCCGGGGGCGAGCGCCACGATCACGCCGTTCTGGTCCACGCTCGCGATATCCGGGCGCAGGGACTTCCAGGTCGCCGCCACCGGTGCCGCAGGAGAGCCGTCGTCTCTGAGCGCACGCGGCGACACGCGCGTATTCTCGGACGGCAGGAGATACACTGTGGGCGGCTCGATCCGGAGGACCGCGGCCGGTCCGGTACCGACGACCTGACCGGCGTAGGCGTCCACGCCGGAGGGCGTTGACGCCGGAGGTTGCCCGCCCGGCGGTTGTGTGGCTCCTCCGGCGGGGGCCGCGACGGGGGCGGAGGCGGGGGCGCCCACCACCTGGACCGCGGCCTGGCCCTTCCGCGTGCCCGCCCGGGCCTCGATGATCGCCACCCCGCCACCCACGCCCGTGACGGTGCCGTTGTTGTCCACCCTCGCCACCGCGACGTTATTGGACGACCAGATGAGGCGCACGGTGGGGATGACATTACCGGCGCGGTCGAACGCGGTCGCCAGCAGCCCGCTCCGCTCCCCGATTCTGATTGTGATCGAAGGGGGGGCCACCTGAACTTCAGCGATATTTTGTGCCGACACCGCGCCCGGAAGGCCGAGGCCGGTGAGGAGGACGATGCGCCGAGCCATCATAGCGGCGCGAAGGTAAGCGCCCGTAAGTGCCGTTGTCAAGCTAACTTGTCACGAAACACGCGAGGCCGTCCGAGTCGTGGCAGTCTCCCCCGCATCCACTTGCGTGGGAGCATTCCCGGGGTAAGCTATAGGCCACGCCCACCGACACCCAGCGGAGGAGAATCATCCGATGCTCGCGTCAACGGATTTTTCGGAGAGCAGTTGGACTGGCTCCGGGATGATGGAGCCGATGTATCCGCCGTCACCCATGACGCCGCCCGCTCCCGCGCCGATGAGGGACGAGCCGATGACGGCGCCGCGGCCGAAGCCGGCGAAAAAGCGGAGAAAGCCGGCGAGATCCAAGGCGAAGAAGAAGGCCGGTAAGAAGCGGCCCAAGGCCCGGGCGAAGCGCGGCAAGACGAAGCGGCGGAAAGCGGCGCGGAAGCGCCGCCGCTAGAACAGCTCGACGTGACAGCGCGGGAGCGCCTCTTTGGATGGCTCGAGCCATCTCCTCGAGGCGCTCCCGCGTCACGTTCGCATCCTTTGGTGCGGAGCGGCCGGACGATGCGGGTAGTGAGATGGCGAGGTCCCGGGACGTGGAGCGCGCTGCTCGTGCTCGCCTGCTCGGCCCCAAAGGTCATTCCGGGGGATCCGCAGGCCGAGATCGCGGCGACGCTCGAGCGCAGCGCCCGTGATTGGAACCGCGGCGACCTGCCGGGCTTCATGAGCGACTACGTGCAGGATTCGCTCACGAGCTACGTATCCGGCGGGCACGTGCAGTACGGTTGGCAGCGGCTGTACGACCACTATCAGACCGCGTACTTCGCGCCCGGCAAGCGCCGCGACTCGCTCGCGTTCGCCGAGGTGCGCGTGCGCCCCCTCACGCTCGATCTGGCGCTCTGCACGGCACGCTTCCAGCTCTCGCGCGGCGACTCGGTCACCGCGAGCGGGCCGTTCACGCTCGTGCTGCAGAAACGAGGGGACCGCTGGCTCATCCTCCACGATCACACGTCCGCCGACCCGAAATGAAGGGCGCCGCCCTTGCGCTGCTCCTGGCGCTCGCCGGGTGCACGTCGGGCGACGGCGTCATCGCCCTCGAGGGCGCGACGCTCATCGACGGATCGGGAGGCGAGCCGGTCCGGGACGCCCTGGTCCTCGTCCAGCAGGGGCACATCCAGGCCGTCGCCCGAGTGAACGAGATCCCGGTACCGCGCGGCGCGCAGGTCGTGAACCTCATCGGCAAGACGATCATCCCGGGGCTGATCGATGCCCATGCGCACGTCGAGCGGTGGGCCGCGGAGCGCTACCTCGCATGGGGCGTCACCAGCGTCCGCGACCTCGGCGCGACCAGCACCGACTCCGCCATCGCGCTCAAGAACGACTTCGACCTGGGCTCGGTGTTGGGCCCGCGGATGCTCACCTCCGGGGCCATGATCGACGGCGCGCCTCCAACCTACGCGACGGCGACCGCCGTGAGAACCGCGCCCGAGGTACGCAGAGCCGTCGATCTGCGCGCGGTAGCGGGGGTGGACCACGTCAAGATCTACACCAAGTTCACGGCCGACCTGCTGCGACCGCTCCTGGACGAGGCGACCACGCTCCGACTGCCCGTGGCCGCGCACCTCGGCAAGATCGACGCCCTCACCGCCGCGAGGGCGGGCGTGGCGTCGCTCGAGCACATGGCCGGCGTCGTCGCCGCGGCGAGCCGCGACCCCGCTCCTTTCTTCAGGGCGCACGACCAGTTCCTGCGCGGCTGGACGACAGAGGAGATGGGCTGGGCCGCACTCGATTCCGCGTCGCTCGCGCGCACGGCGCGCGCGCTCGCGACCACGCACGTGGCGATCGTGCCCACCCTGGTGGTGCACGAGATGCTCTCGCGGCTCGACAACCCGACGCTCTTGTCGCGCCCGGGCATGGAGGACGTCCCGGCCGGCGCCGCGAGCGTGCGCGATGTCGCGGGGCTCCTGCGCCGCACGGGGTGGCGCACCGCCGACCTCCAGGCATTCCGGCGATCGCGCACTCGGCAAAACCAGTTCGTCCGGGAGTTCAAACGCGCAGGCGGGCTCATCGCGGCCGGCTCCGACGCCGCGAACCAGCTGCTCGTCCCGGGCCTCTCGCTGCACGAAGAGCTCAGCCTGCTCGTCGCCGCCGGCTTGACGCCGGTCGAGGCGATTACCGCCGCGACGCGGAAAGGGGCGGAGCTGCTGCGCGCCGATTCGCTCGGCTGGGTGGCCGCGGGCAAGGTGGCCGACCTCGTCGTGCTCGACGCCAACCCCGCGGCGAACATCGCGGCCACGCGTCGCATCGCGTGGGTCATGCTCCGGGGACGCATCCTCTACCCAGATTCACTGAGGAGAACATGGACCAAGTAAGACTCGCGCTCGTGGCCGCGGCGATCATCGGTGCCTGCGGGAAAGGGGAAACGGGAACGGGAACGGGGAAAGGTGCCTACGACCTCGTCCTCAAGAACGGCTGGCTCGTGGACGGCAGCGGCAATCCCCGCTACCGCGGCGACGTCGCCCTGCGGGGTGACCGTATCGCGGCCGTCGGATTCCTGAACGGTGCGACGGCTCGGGAGACCCTCGACGTGGGCGGTCTGGTCGTGGCGCCCGGCTTCATCGACATGATGGGCCAGTCCGAAATTAATGCGCTGATCGACAACCGAGTGTTCTCCAAGATCACGCAAGGGATCACGACCGAGGTGACGGGGGAGGGCGGCTCGGTCGCCCCGCTCACCAACAAGCTCGTGGTCGACGACTCGGATGCCATGAAGAAGTGGCACTATCGCGAGGACTGGCGCGACCTGGACGGCTACTTTGCGCAGCTCGCGAAGCAGGGCTCGGCGCTGAACATCGCGACGTTCGTGGGCGCCACCCAGGTACGCCTCGCGGTCGTGGGCAACGAGAACCGACAGCCGACCGGGACCGAGCTCGCGCACATGGCGGCCATCGTGGATACGCTGATGGAGCAGGGAGCCCTTGGCGTCTGGACCGCGCTCGAATACGCCCCGGCGAGCTATTCCAAGACCGAGGAGATCATCGCCCTCGCCAAGGCGGCCCGGCGCCACGGCGGCATCTACGCGTCACACATGCGGAACGAAGGGATTCGGATCGACGACGCTCTGGACGAAGTGTTCCGCATCGCGCGCGAGGCCGACATTCCGGCGGAGATCTCACACCTCAAGGTGTCGGGGCGCCAGAGCTGGGGTCGGATGCCCCGCGTGCTCGCCCGGATCGATTCGGCGCGGGCCTCGGGGCTCGACATCACGGCCGACCAGTACCCGTATACACGCGCCGCGACGGCGCTCGACGCCTCGATTCCGACCTGGGCGGAAAGCGGAGGGTGGGACTCCCTGCTCGCGCGGCTGCGGGCTCCGGCGAGCCGTGCCCGGCTGCGCGAGGACATGCTGAATCCCAAAGCACTGGAGAGCTTCTATTATGAAGCGGGCGGCGGAGACGGCGTACTGATCACGGGGACGTTCCAGGACTCGCTGCGCTACCTGCAGGGAAAAACCGTCGGCGAGATCGCCGCCGCGCGTCACCGCGATCCCGTGGAAACCCTGTTCGACATCGTGCTCGCGGAGGGCGGCCACCGCACCGACGCGGTGTATGCGGTGATGGACGAGCCGGACGTCCAGGCGGCGCTGAAGACGTGGTGGGTCGCGGTGAACACGGACTTCGGCGGCGTCGCACCGGACGGACCGTTGGGGACTCAGTCCGCGCATCCGCGCGCCTACGGCACATTCGCCCGGATCCTCGGCCGCTACGCGCGTGACTTGAGGCTCTTCCCGCTCGAGTTCGCGGTGCACAAGATGACGGCGTTGGCCGCTCAGCGCGTCGGGCTGTCCGACCGCGGGCTGCTCAAGTCCGGGATGGCGGCCGACATTACGGTGTTCGATCCCGCGACCGTGGCCGACAAGGCGACCTTCGAGCAGCCGCACCAGCCATCGGTCGGGTTCGCGTACGTGTTCGTGAACGGACAGAAGGTGCTCGATCACGGCAAGCTCACGGCGGCCCGACCAGGGCGCGGGTTGCACGGGCCGGGGTACGTGTCGCCCGAGCGGCGCGCCGGGAAGTGACGCTCGAGCGGCTGGTGCTCGCGTGGATCGTTGTGGCGGCCTGGTTCGTGATCGCGACGCTCGGGATCCCGCGCCTCATCGGCTGGCTTCCGGATCCCGCCCCGCGAGCGCTCTGGAAGTGGCCGATCGCGGAGGCCGGACTGGTCACCTTATTCGCGTCGCTGTGGTTCGACTCGTTGGGCCGTGGCGGCTGGTGGCTGTTGTTCGCACTCGTCGGAGCCTTGGCGACCTTCCCGAAGTGGCTGCCGGGACCGGAGCGGGCCGTGCCGAATCGAGTGCTGCTGGTCGGCGCCTGTGCCGACCTGGTGCGCTACGAGATCGCCGGCGCGATCCTCGCGTGGAGGCTTGGCTAGCCTCGTTCCCGTCGGCATCTTCTGTGGTCCATGAGCACCGAACCCATGACCGCCATCCGGCTGACGCGCTACTCGCACGGCGCGGGCTGAGCCTGCAAACTCGGGTCATCCGAGTTGGCGCAGGTCTTGCGCCACGTGCCGGTCGCGACGGATCCCCGGATCCTCGTCGACGCCTCGCGTCGCGACGACGCCGCCGTCTTCCAAATGGCGCCGGATCGCGCGATCGTGGCGACGGTGGACTTTTTCACGCCCATCGTGGACGATCCGTACGACTTCGGGCGCATCGCCGCGACCAACGCGTTCTCCGACCTGTACGCGATGGGCGCGACGCCCCTGTTCGCGCTCAATCTCGTCGGGTGGCCGCGCGACACGCTGCCGTTCGAGCTGCTGGGCGAGGTGCTGCGCGGGGGCGCGGACGTGGCGCGCGCGGCGGGCGCGTTCGTGCTGGGTGGGCACTCCGTGGACGACCCCGAGCCGAAATACGGCATGGCGGCGATCGGGGAAGTGCACCCCGACCGGATCGTCACGAACGCCGGCGCGCGACCCGGCGATGCGCTGGTGTTGACCAAGCCGCTCGGCACCGGCGTGCTGACCACGGCGCTCAAGCGCGACTTGCTGACGGAGTCCGACGTAGCGGCCGCCGTCACGACGATGACCACGCTCAACGCCGGCGCGGCGCGCGCCATGCTCGGCGTCGGGGTACACGCCGCGACGGACGTGACCGGATTCGGCTTGCTGGGCCATCTGCGGACGTTGCTCGAAGCGAGCGGCGCGGCGGCGGAGGTACGCGCGGCGGCCGTGCCGCTCCTGCCGCACGCGCGTGAGGCGGCAGAGCGCGGAGCTATCCCCGGCGGCACCGAGCGCAACGCCGCGAGCGTGGCCGACGCGGTCAGCTTCGCACCCGGCGTGGACCAGATGACGCGCCTGCTGCTCGCGGACGCCCAGACCTCGGGCGGGCTCCTGGTCGCCGTGGCCGTGGAGCGCGCGGACGCGCTCGTGGCGGCGCTCCGCCGCGAAGCGACGCCGGCGGCGGCGGTGATCGGCCGGGTCGTGACCGGGACGCCCGGCACGATCGCCGTGACGTGAGGCAAGCGTGAAGAGCGCGATCCGCGAGTTCCGGAGTCTCACTCCCGATGCGCTCGATGCGCTCGAGCGGGCCGTGCGGGAGCGGCGGCGGGTGGCGTTGCGACGCCGCGGGACGGAGTATGTGGTCGTCGCCGAGCGGCTGGAGATGCTGGCGCGCGACGAGGCCCTTCAGGGGAGGCTGCCGATGACGGGGGAGCTCTTGGCGTTTCCGCTGCACGAGCTCGAATCGTTCGCCGTGCTGCCGTAGCCGTGTTCACGCGCCTGCTGGTGGGACTCGACGGCAGCCCCCGGGCCGATGCGGCGTTCGAGCAGGCGGTCCTGCTCGGGAAGCGGTTCGGCAGCACGATCATCGTGGCTCACGTGCGCGAGCGCCACGGACACGAGGCGGACGGCCCCGCCATGCTCGACCGGGCGCGCGAGCGGGTGTTGGCGGCGGATTTGAATGTCGAGGCGACCGAGCTGACCGGTGAGGCGGATGTAGAGCTCGCCGAGCTCGCCAAGACCGCGGACGCGGTGCTCGTGGGGCGCCGCGGAGTGACCACCAAAGGGGGCACCCTCGGTCCGACCGTGATATCGCTCATCCGCATCGCCGAGCGTTGCGTGATCGTGTGCGGCGGCCTGCCCTCGCCGATGCAGTCGATCGCGGTCGCCTTCGACGGCCGCGACACGAGCCGCCGGGCCCTCGAGCGGGCGATGCAGTTCGCGAGCGTGGCCGGGAGCACGGTCCACATCATCCACGCGAGCGCCGACCGCGAGGCCGGGCTCAAGGTCGTGGGCGTGGCCGAGGCGACCCTCTCGATGCAGCGGGTCGCGTTCGTCACGCACGTGGAACCGGGCAAACCCGGTGAGGTCGTGGCCCGGGTCATCAAACAGATCCGCTGCGACTCGCTGTTTGCCGGGGCGCACATGAGCCACGCCGATGGCCGGCCCAGCGCCGTGGTCGTGTCCCACGCGGAGGAGATCCTGCGACACACCGACATTCCGGTGGTCATCCAACCCTGACATGGCCGGCGCGGCCGGAGGAGGGCGGGGGGGGCCCCGAGTCCTGGTGCACGCCGATGAGAGCTGCCTGGGCAACGACAGCTCCAAGCCCAGCCCCGGCGGGAACGCCGCGCTGATCGAGGCGCCTGCCGGAGACAGCGTGGCGCGGTGGGACTTCTACGAATCCTCCCCCCAGACGACCAACAACAAGATGGCCCTCGCCGGAGCGATCGCTACCTTGGAATGGATCCGCCGTCAGTGGAAGCGCGCCCGCGTCGTGTACGTTTCCGACTCGCAGTACCTCGTCAAGGGGATGAGCGAATGGGTGGCGGGCTGGGAAGCCCGCGGCTGGAAGCGCAAGAGCGGAGTGCTCGAAAATCAGGAGCTCTGGAAGAAACTGGTGCAGGCCGCGGCGGCCCACGAGGTCGAGTGGCGCTGGATCGAGGGCCATGCGGGGCATGCGAAGAACGAATACGCCGACGTCCTCGCGACCAGCGCGGCGGAGCGTCAGGCACGCTCGAACGGGCTGGTCCCGTCGGCGTTCGACACCTGGCTCGCCCAAGAGCGCGCCCGCAGGCGCTACGCGGACTACGATCCCGATCAGGAGCTGCATGAGCGTCTTTAAGGACGGGGTGCCGGCCAATACGCACTTCCTGAACGTGCTGCCCGACGGGGCTGCCGCACCGCCCGTGGACCGCATCCCGCTGTACGAGGTGTACATGCGCATGGCCGAGGAGCTGGCCAAGCGCTCGACCTGCGTGCGGCTGCAAGTGGGGACCGTCGTGACGGACCAGGTGCTCGAGAACGTGCTCGCGATCGGCTACAACGGCAATGCGCGTGGCTTGCCCAACAAGTGCGATTCGGCGGTGCCGGGAAACTGTGGGTGCATTCATTCGGAGATGAACGCGCTCGTGAAGGCCTCGGGCAGCGTACGCGACAAGGTCGTGTTCGTGAGCGCCTCCCCCTGCGTGATGTGCGCCAAGCTGATCATCAACTCGGGCGTGACGCACGCCTTCTATAGGAAGGCATACCGCGACCCCTCGGGAATCGAGGTGCTCCAGCAGGGCGGCATCGTTCCGGTGTTGTACGAAAAGTGGGTTCGCGAGTGGCGGTAGATCGAGTGCGGAATGCGGAGTGCGGAGTGCGGAATTTGAGGTGTAAGGTCGTTCCCACAGGGAGGTCTCTCATGAAACGTGTCTCGTTGGCTCTGCTCGCGCTCGCGGCCACGGCCCCGCTCCAGGCGCAGTCGCTCCTGTACCGCCCGCCGAACCTCGGCGGGACGTGGGTGCCGGACCCCGGTGTCGTACAGTTCAACTTCGTGCACCGTTTCTACGTGACCCCGGGGCCCTCACACGCGGTGATCAACTTTCCGACCTTCACCCTCGCGGCCGGCTTGGGGCATCAAGCGGCCTTCGGCGCGCACTTCGCGACCAGGTCGATCGTTGGCCTGGGCAACGGGGCGCTGTCGACCAATGAGACCGAGGTGTTCGGTCGCTGGCGCGTACGCGGCGTCGAAGGTCAGCCCGGCTTCGCTGTCGCGGTGACACCGGCTTACAACCTCCTCGCAAAGAGTGTGGATGGGGAGGTCGGAGTCGACTGGACGCAGGGCCCGCTTACGGTGCACGGAGCCGCTCGTGCCGTGTCGCGCCGCCTGGGGCAGTCGGGAGACGGGGCGGCGGCGTTTGCCGGCGGGTTCAACGCACGGCTAAATCCGTACGTCGGGCTGAGCGCGGACGTGGGCTCGTTCGTGAGCCCCACCGTGCGCGCCGCTTGGAGCGCCGCGATCACCGTCTTGATTCCGGGGTCCCCGCACACGTTTTCGTTTCATGTCAGCAACGCTACCAGCGCCTCGATCCAGGGCGCGTCTCAGGGCATCGAGTCTCCGAAGAACGTCCTCTACGGCTTCGAGTTCACGATCCCGCTGCACCTGAAACGCTTCGCTCCTTGGTTCCACGGCTCCCCCAAACCCGTCGCGCTCGGCGCGCCGGCCGGCGCCGCGATCGCGGCAGAGATCGACATGGCCGCGATGAAGTTCGCGCGCGAGACCGTCACCATTTCCGCGGGGCAGGCCGTGCGCTGGACGAACCGCGACCCCGTGGAGCACAGCGTCACATTCGACGGCGCCGAGCCGGGATCGCCGATCATTCCGCGGAACGGTTCGTACGTCCATCGCTTCGAGCAGCCAGGCACCTACACCTACCACTGCACGCCCCATCCCTTCATGAAGGGGGTCGTGGTCGTGAAATAACGGGAAACGTGGCAGACGATCTGGATCGGTTGTTCGAGCGGTTGGTGAGCGTCCTGGCGGACGATGCGCCGGGGCGGCTGGCCGTGCCGTTCCCCGCCGCCGAAGTCTACGAGCGGCTCGTGCCCTACCGCTCGAACCGCTCGATCCTCAAGGTCGCGACGCATCAAGACTACGAGATGGCGGTGCTGCGGCTGCTCGCGGGGGAGCGGGGCTACGCGTCGCTCGAGCCAGCCGAGGTGCAGGACGCGCTGCGGCGCGAAGTGGCGGAGTCGAATCCCGACGCCGCGCTGTTCCGTCAGTTCCCCGACGCGATGATGAGCCTCAACCGACTCGCCGCCGAGCGGTCGTTGCGGGGCGACCGGGCCTACGCACCGCCGCCGCCGCCCCCGCTGGCGCCACCGCCCGAATCGGCCGACGCCCCCGAACGGGAGCAAGATCAGCACGAAAAGCCGGCGCTCGCCGGTGCGGCGTTCGAGCTCGCCGAGCAGAGCGAGACGCCACGCCAGTGTCCCTACTGCGGCGAGACACTCCCCGGCAGCGGCAAAGTGAACTTCTGCCCCCAGTGCGGGCAACCGCCTTCGGGAGAGCTGCGCTGTCCGGCGTGCGGCGGTGAAGTGGACGTGGGCTGGCGCTACTGTGTGAGCTGCGGCCGCGCGACGGGGTTCGAGTGAGACGTTGCAGAGTCGCCGTGATCCCCGGGGACGGGATCGGGCCCGAAGTCATCGATGCGGCCCTCGGCCCCATCGAGCGGGCCGCCGCGAAGCACGGCGTCACCCTGGAGCTCGAGCGTCTGCCGTACGGCGCCGATCACTACCTCAAAACGAAGGAAACGCTCCCGGACCAGGCGTTCCACCATCTGCGCGACGACGCGGACGCCATCTTGCTGGGCGCAATCGGGGACCCGCGGGTACCGGGCAACGAGCACGCGCGGGACATCCTCCTGGGACTCCGGTTCCGGCTCGATCTGTACGTCAACTTTCGCCCCGTCACGCTGCTCCATCCCGACCTCACCCCGCTGCGGGGGAACGGCCGGCATATCGACTTCGTGATCTTCCGCGAGAACACCGAAGGAGTGTATCTCGGCCGGGGGCGCATCGACGGTGATGAATACGTCGCCGAAGAAGTCAACACGGCCAAGGGCGTGGAGCGCATCATCCGCGCCGCGTTCGTGTGGGCGCAGGATCACGGCAAGGTCCGCGTCACCATGAGCGACAAAGCGAACGCGGTGCCCGCTCACAAGATCTGGCAGGAGACCTTCAAGCGCGTCGCCGCCGAGTTCGGTGGCATCGAAGCCGAGCACCGCTACGTGGACGCCCTGGCGATGGAGCTGGTACGCGAGCCGGAGCGCTTCCAGGTCATCGTGACCAACAACCTGTACGGCGACATCCTTTCCGACCTTGGCGCCGCGCTCGTCGGCGGCCTGGGGCTCGCCGCCAGCGCCAATCTTCACCCTGGTCGGGGGGGAGCGGGGTTGTTCGAGCCGGTGCACGGCTCGGCGCCGCCGCTCGCGGGCAAAGGGATCGCCAACCCGATGGCGGCCGTCCTCACGGGCGCGCTGATGCTCGAGCAGCTCGGCGCTCCCGGGGCTGCCCGCGAGCTCGAGCGAGCGGTACGGGAGACGCTCGCGGCGGGGGTGCGGACGCCCGATATCGGGGGGACGGCCGGGACCCGCGACGTCACGGCGGCCGTCGCCGCGCAGCTCTGACAGTGTCCACGCCGGCGGCCCCGCGGGAGCTCGCCCGCGTCCTCACGCTCCGCGACCTGGTGCTCATCGTGGTCGGTACAACGATCGGGTCGGGGATCTTCACGGTGCCAGGCGCGGTGCTGCGCCAATCCGGCGGAGACCTGGGCGTGGCTCTGCTCGTCTGGTTGGCGGGGAGCGTCCTGGCACTGCTGGGCGCCCTCACGTTCGGCGAGCTCGGCGCCATGCTGCCCGACGCCGGTGGCAGCTACGTCTACGTGCGGGAGGCGTTCGGCTCCCTCCCCGCCTTCCTGGTGGGCTGGACGCTGTTTCTGGCCATCAACACCGGCGGGACCGCGACGCTCGCGGTGGCGTTCGCAAACTATCTGGGTGAGCTCGTCCCGCTCGCGCCGGCGGCGCACAGGCTGGCCGCGGT
>WNGJ01006393.1_pt1 | contig 13821 bp, 13 predicted proteins | sample 5400611 | NCBI WGS metagenome assembly WNGJ01 (sample SAMN13153375, study PRJNA577476) | soil metagenome | isolation source: 40 cm soil or saprolite under Garry oak tree replicate 1 | place: USA:California | collected 2016-06-15 | reverse complement strand
CGACCCGCAGTCGCGCCGCCAGCTGTGGGAGATCATCCGCCGTTTCCGCGCCGACGGCGGGACGGTGTTGCTCACGACGCACTACATGGAGGAAGCCGAGCGCCTGTGCGATCGCGTCGCGATCATGGATCACGGCAAGATCATCGCCCAGGGAACTCCCAAGGAGCTGATTGCGTCGCTGGGCGCGGACCACGTGGTGGACTTCGCGCTGACGGAGGGCGGGATTGCGAATGATCTGGTCGAGATCTTGCGACAGATGGGCGGCGTGACCGCGGTGCGGACGGGTCCCGACGGAGTCTCGCTCACGGTCGTAGAGCTGCATCGCGCCCTCCCTGCGTTGCTCGCGCTGCTCAAAGAGCGCGGCGTGGAGCTGTCGCTGCTCACCACGCATCACGCCTCGCTCGACGACGTCTTCGTCGCACTCACGGGACGGCAGCTCCGTGATACGTGAGCATGCGATGTATCAGCTGGCGCTCGCGCGCATGCGCGAGTTCTACCGCGAGCCGGAAGCGGTGTTCTGGGTGTTCGGCTTCCCGATCGTGCTCGCGTTCGCGCTCGGGCTCGCCTTCCGCAACACTGGCCCGGGCAAACTGCAGGTGGGCGTCGCCCGCGGACCCGGCGACAGCGCGATGGCGGCCACGCTCGGGGCGTCTCCCCGCCTCCTCGCCTCGGTCCTCGATACGGCCACCGCACGCCTGCGGCTGCGGGCGGGCCGGATCGCGCTGTTCGTCATTCCGGGCGACTCCGTCGTGTACCGCTACGACTCGACCCGTACCGAGAGCGGCCTGGCGCGGCTCGAGGTGGATGACGTGCTGCAGCGCGCGCGGGGGCGGAAGGATCTGGTCGCGGTGCGCGACGACCGCGTGGTCGCGCCGGGGTCGCGGTATATCGATTTCCTGATCCCCGGACTGTTGGGCATGAATCTCCTGGGCAGCGGGATCTGGGGAGTCGGGTTCTCGGTCGTGCAGGCACGGCAGCGGAAGCTGCTGAAGCGCTACATGGCGACGCCGATGCGGCGCAGCCATTACCTGCTGAGCTTCATCCTGTCGCGCCTCGTCTTCCTCATCGTCGAAGTGGTGGCGCTGGTGGGATTCGGCTGGCTGCTGTTCGGCGTGGCGGTCCGCGGCTCATTTACGTCACTGGCAGGCATCACCATCCTCGGCTCGTTCTCATTCGCGGGACTGGGCCTTTTGGTGGCAAGCCGGGCGAAGACGATCGAAGGCGTGTCGGGATTGATGAATCTCGTGATGCTGCCGATGTGGATTCTGTCGGGGACGTTCTTCTCCTACTCCCGCTTCCCCGATGCCATGATCCCATTCGTGAAGGCGCTGCCGCTCACCGCGCTCAATGACGCCTTGCGGGCAGTGATGATCGACGGCGCTGCGGTGACGGCGCTGGGAACGCCGCTGGCGATCGTCGTCGCCTGGGGCGCCGTGAGCTTCGTGATCGCCCTGAAGATTTTCCGCTGGCGTTAGCTTTCTGGTCTGAAGAGCGCCGCCAACCGCCGCAAAAAGCCTCCAAACGCACCCCGCACCGCCGCATGAAATGCGCCGGCCGAGTGAAACCGCTCGTTCGGGTCGCTGCGAAGCGCGCGCCGCAGGACATCCTCGACCTCTCGCGGCACGTCGCGCCGCTCGGCCGACAGCGGCGGCACGTCGTCGGTCGTTTGCTTCGCGAGAATCTGTTCCGGGGTTTTCCCGGCGAACGGCGGTCGGCCGAGCAGTCCGAAATAGGCGACCGCGGACAAGGAGTACAGATCGGCGCGCTGGTCGACGCGTTCGCCCAGCAGCTGCTCGGGTGCGGCGAACTGCGGTGTGCCGCTGCGCGACGTCGCGCCGCCGAAGCGCGCGCTGCCGCGCAGCGCCAGCGCCAGCCCGAAGTCCGTGATCCGGAGTCGCCCGTCGGGGTCGATCAGCATGTTCTCCGGTTTCAGGTCGCGGTGAATCAGGCCTAGGCTGTGGGCGTGTTCGAGCGCCGACAGGGCTTCGTTCAGCAACCGTTCGGTCTGGTCGAGCGAATAGGTGCCGTGCCGTTGGACCACCTGCGCCAGGCTCGAGCCGGGGACGTATTCCATGGCATACCAGGTGAGGCCGGCGCGGCCTTGAATGTCGTAGATGCTCACGATGTTGGGATGCCGCAGCCGCGCCGCGAGCTGCGCCTCGCGGCGAAACCGCTCGGTCACGCCGGGGTCCGCGGTGAGCGCCGGATGCAGGACCTTGATGGCCACGTCGCGCTCGAGGGCCAGGTCCCGGGCGCGATACACCCGCCCGAACCCTCCCGCGCCGATCTCCTCGAGGAGCTCGTAGTCGTCGCCCAGCGCGCGACGGAGCCGCCGCTCGAACCCAGTCTCGGTGATGACCGGCGCCGCGGCGAGCACTTGAAACGTGCCGGCGTCGGTCACGAAGTCCTCGAGCATCTCGGTCGCCGTGTAGTAGCGATCCTTGGGCACGCGTGACAGCGCGCGCACGATGACGCGCTCGACCGCCACCGGCACCGTCGGGCGCTGATCGCGCGGCGGCACGATGCGCGCCGGATCGGGGTCGGGAGGGAATCCCGTGAGCGCGGCGTAGATATTTGCGGCCACGCTGTACACATCGCTTGCAGGTTCACCCGCCTCGCCCGCGCGGACTTCGGGTGCCATGAAGGACGCGCTCGCGTCATCCGCCTCCATCGGCGGGAGATAGGGCAGGCACCAGTTGGAGTAGCGCAGGTCGGTGACGACGCCCTGACCGCCGGAATTGATCATCAGCGTGGAGGGCACGATGCGGCGCATGATGATGCCGCGGGCGTGGGCGTGCTCGAGCGCCGCCAGCAGATCCCGGATCAGCGACATGGATTGCGGAATCGGGCGCGGGCCACGCCGCAATGCATCGGCGAGGCTTTCGCCTTCGATCCAGTTCGCCGTACGGTAGGCGAACGACGCGATCTCGCCGGCGGCGTAGACATGCCGAATCGCGGGATGGTCGAGCTGGGCGAGCGTTTCGGTCTCGCGCATGAACCAGGCGCGTCCCGGCGCCTCAGCCGCGAGATGCACGCGAATGGAGACCGGCCGCTTCAGCACGCGATCCCAGCCGTGATACAGCGCGCGATCGGCGGACATCGCGACGAGGTTGTCGAGCCGAAACGTCGGCTCGAGCGCCCGGAGCGCGTCGTCGAGCACGCCCGCCGGCGGTGTCTGCACCGCGGTATGGGTGACGGGCGTCACGTTCGGACCTGAGCGTCGATCGGGTGTCTGCACGCGCGACAAATCTAGCCGCTCGTTTCGGCTGGCACGAACTCCAGGCGCACCGCAGATTGATCGGGATGGACAACGAGTACCGTGAGCCGCGACATCACGTGGAACGTCGCGTGCGACCTGAGCGCCGCTCCGGGCTCGACCGACGGATCACCGATCGGCGCGTACGCCACGCCGCAGTCCTGGTAGAGCGGCGCGGGCGGTCCGAGCGACGCAGTCGCATGGAGCGGCGCTCGTTCAAGCAGCGGCGTCATTTGCGGGATCGTCGCGGCTCCGGCCTCACGTTCAACGACTCGACTCCATCCTGACCGTCACGACGGCCCAGCCGTCGCGGCCCGCGCGCGCGTAGCGCGCATCCCACAGGTAAACCGTCGTCCCGCTCGAGTCCACGTCCGCCGCGAGGAACCGAGCGAATTGCGCCATCGCCTGGCCTTCGCGTGTCTCCGTGACTGCGCGCTCGACCGGCCGCGCGCGCAGATGCCGCGGTAGCCGCCAGTCCTCGCCCGCGACCGTGTCCTCGTTGGCGTAGATCGCTTCCCACGTGAAGGGCCGGCCGATGTTCGTGAGCGCGGCCCACGACGCCGCGGGGCCGAAACGGTGTTCGGCCACCTGGCGGATCTCGCGCTTCCGTGTGCCGGCCACGACCGCCTGGGCACCCGCGTACACCACAAGCACGAACAAGGCAAGCGCAGCGGCGCGTTGCCGCCCCACGGGGCCGAACCAGTAGCGCAGCCATCCGAACGCGCCAATGACACAGACGATCGCATACACGGCGAGGACCCACGTGGCCACGATGTCATGGGCCCGGACCAGGAAAACGCTGATGGTCCCACCGACCACAAGGGCCGCCGCCAGCGGTATCCAGTGGCGCTCCGCTCCCCACGCGAGCGCGACCAGCGGCACCAGCCAGAAGAACGGGTCGACGATCGCCACCCAATCCAGGTAGTACCACGTGTTGTGCCAGGGAAGAAATGGCCGCCAGCCATAGGAGCCCTGCCAGTCCATGTAGAGGTGGCTCAGGACTGCTGCTCCGATGCCGGCAGCCAGCCAGCCCCACGCCGGGACCGCGACTGCACGACCGTCCCGGGCGAGGGTCCACCGAGCCAGGCGCCACCCCACTCCCACGAGCAGTGTCAGAGCGACAATCTCGCCGAGCGCGCCGATGAGCGAGTGCGTAACACCACGATGCAGCACCAGGTAATCGGCGCGCGTGCCGGGAAGTCCGATGAGGAGCTCGCTCAAGTCGGGCACGTTTGCCGCCACGACGCCGATCAAACCGGCACGCGGCACGTGACGATCAGCGACGGCACGCATCAGCGCGGCGCCAACGAGCGCGTGGGCGAGATTGTCCATGGCCATACGATGCCGCACGACCTCGCGGGCCGTCCAGTGCAGCCGTAGCTTCGATTCGTGTCGTATCTCAAACTGACCGATACCACGGGACAGCAGGTCGCCGAGTCCTCAGGTGCGGCGGTGCGGTTTGGGCGCGATCCCGATGCGAGTGTCGTCGTCCGGGGCGAGGCGGCGCGCGTCGCATCGGTCCGCCACGCGGAGCTGCGGTTCGAGCAGGGGGCGTGGTTCCTCGCCGATTTGAGCAGTAAGAACGGCACATTTCTGAACGGCAAGCGCGTGAGCACGCCGACTGCGGTGAAGCAGGGTGACGTGATCCGCCTTGGAGAGTCGGGCCCCGAATACAGTGTCGCCACCATCGCAGCCCACCTCGAGGCCACGCTCGCCGAGCATCCCGGCCTGACGCAGCGCGCTTACGGGGTGACGTTGCTCGCGACCGCCAGCGGAAAACGCTTCGAGGCGCGTGGCACGCGCATCCGCCTCGGCCGCGGCCGGGAATGTGAAGTCCAGCCGGTTGAGGCGAATGACACCATCGTCTCTCGCGTGCACGCTGAGCTGACCGTGGGTGCGGGCGGCGGTCTGGTGGTGCGCGATGCCGAAAGCAAGAACGGCACCTATCTGAACGGCGAGCGCATCACGAAGCCGACGCCGGTCCGGCTCGGCGACAAGATCATGCTGGGCCAGGGCGGGCCTGTGCTGCTCGTAGAGGGAATGGGAACCGCTCCGCGCAAGGCAGTGCCGCGACCACAAGCGGGAGCGTCACCTGGTGAGAAGACTGTGATCGGAATGATCGGAGACGCGCTCGCGAAAGCTCGTAATTCTGTGGCGTTCATGACAGGGGTCCGCGACGAGGTCGGCAAGGACGCGAGGCGCAAGATCCGCTGGCTGACCGGACTCATCATCGTTCTCGTCCTGCTGCTCGGCGGCGGCGTGTACGGCGTCTACTGGCTGCTCTCCGGTCAGGTCGAGCATACGAAGCAGGCGCTCCGGACCGCGGAAGATTCTTCGCGCGCCGAGGGGGAGCGGTTGCGCCACGAGTTGGAAGCCGCCCGTGCCGCCGCGGCGCCGGCTGCGGATGTCGAAACGCTCCGCGTGAAACTGGCCGCGGCGGAATCGCGGACGGCGCAGCTACAAGCCGCCTTGGACCGGGCACAGCAGGCGTTGGGACAGCAGCTCGCGACGGGCGAAACACGGCGCGAAGAGGCGCAGCGGGACCTGCAGCGCCTGCGGGATCAGCTGGCTGCCGCCGAGCGCCGCGCACCGTCCCAGGAGCTGATCGATAGTCTCCGGCACGCGGTCAGCTCGGCGGAGGTGCAGACCGCCAGCCTCGATGCCAAGCTGCGGGCGATCCGCGGGACCGATTTCGCCGGCATGGCGCAGCAGAGTCAAGGCGCGGTCGGATTGATTACCGTCGCCCTCGGCGGCGACCGCTACGACGGGACCGGGTTCATGATCAGCCCGGACGGGTACATGCTCACCAACTGGCACGTCGTCGCAGATTCCGCGCATGGGGGGCCGGACACGATGTGGGTCACGATGGCCGATTAGTCGAGCGGCCGGTATGCCGATGTTGTGGCCACCTCACGGGACCGCGACGTGGCGCTGATCAAGGTGCGGGGCTACCAGGGCTCGTATCTGACCGCGATCGACTGGGCCGGGACCAAAGCCCGTCAGGGTGAACCGGCGGCGCTGATTGGCTATCCCGCCGGCTCTGGGTTCGCGCGCGATCGGACGTCCATCGTGCGGACCTCCATGACAGCCGGGATCTTGTCGCGCGTGACCGCCGACCTGATTCAGTTCGACGGCATGACGACCGGGGGATCCTCAGGGAGCCCGGTTTTCAATGCTGATGGAGACGTGATTTCGGTACACCGGGCTGGTCTGCGGCAGGGGCCGGGATTCGCGCTGTCGGTCCCGGTGAAATACGCCATCCCGCTCATGCCGCCGGCATTGCGCCAGCGGCTGGGCGTCTAGCTAGTTCCTCGAAAAGTCGACCGTAACCACAACGGTGGACGGGCTGGTTGCCGGACGGGCGGTCGAAACAACGGCCACTGTCTCTACAGCGTGACGGCTCTCGATTCTGGAATCGGTAAGGGCCTGCCGGACGGCCGAGAGGGCCTCAAAGCCCTGGCGAGTATCGATTACCGTAGCGGTGGCTTGCAGGGTGCCACGAGCTTGGGCTTCTGCATCTCGCCCCACCAGCGTCAGCGCTCCAACCACCAGAACCGCTACAAGCCCGAACCGCATCGCCGTGCTCCCCTGAGTAAGTGCCGTTGGATTTCGGCTCCTTACTAAGGCAGGGGGCGTGCCGGTCAATTGTAACGACGTAACATGTTATGTAACAGGCGATTCCACGCTATTGCCAGCTCTGACCCAGCACGAAAAAGCGTCAATAATTACGACACCATCCCGTTGTTGCTTTAGCTAAGTCGAAGTCCTATCTTGACTTCCCTTTTTCGGGGTTATGTCGTCTAAAAAATTGACAGTGGCCAAGATCATGTCGGTTGGCATAGGCCTTGCCCTTACAGCCTTCCGAAGGATGGAGGAGCCGAATGGCACTCCAACTGACTAAAAGCTCGACACCAAAAACAGGAGTTAACGAAATGCGCAGTATCACGAAGCTGTCCCTGGTTGTGGCCGCCCTCGTCCTGACGGGCACGGCACTCCAGGCCCAGACGAACAATGCCAGCATCACGGCGACGGCAAGCGTCCAGACGCCGATCAACGTGGTTGGCGCTCAGCAGTTGAGCTTCGGGAACGTCTTCCCGGGCGTGAACAAGACGATCGCAGCTACGGATCTCACGAACGCCGGCCGTTTTGACGTCACGGGCCAGGCGAGCACGCCGGTAACGATTTCCTTCACCCTCCCCGCGACGCTCGGTTCGGCTGGTAACACCATGCCGATCGTGAGCTACACGGGCGTGCATGCCCAGAACAACGCGCAGACCGGCGGCACCGCTTTCTCGCCGGTGGCTGGCGCGACCCCGACCCTGAACGCCTCAGGCGCTCTGTGGGTGTGGGTTGGTGCACAGGTGCAGCCAGCGACGAACCAGGCGGCGGGCGTCTACACTGGTTCGATCACCATGACGGTGGTCTACTAAGCTACTGAATTTGGCGTCGAGCTGATGGCGCGCCGGCAGGGGATGCAATATCCTCTGCCGGCGCTGTCGCAAGGAGACGCCTGAACATATGAAACGCGAATCGTGGGTCCTCATCGGAGCGATGTTGCTCGGCGTGCCGCTGCTGGCGCAGGGCAAACCGCTTACAGTCACTGGTGTGCGTGGCGTGACGTTCGGCGCCGTGCTGCCGGGTGTTCCGCGCATTGTGTTGCGCACTGATCCCGCGAACAGCGGGCAGTTCGACATCAAAGGCCCGAAGGGTGGTCCCGTGTTGCTGTCATTCGTGCTGCCGCTGACGATGACTGGTCCCGCTGGCGCGCTCATGCCTATCGTGTTCGGGGCGAGTGACGCGGGGTTCTCGGCAACACAGTCAATTGGGAGTCAAGTGGGCTTCGACCCCAGACAGCCGACTACCGTCGTTTTTCCGAGTAATGGCAACGTGTCGGTCTTCGTCGGGGCCACTGCGAATCCCGGGACGAACCAGCGCGCCGGCGCATACACCGGGACGATCACCCTCACCGTGACGTACCTGTGATGCGCGCGCTCGGGCTTGCCGGCATGTTGGCGATCGTCAGCGCGTCATTGGCCGCGCAGGGTGTCATGGTGGCCCCGCACGCCGTGTTCATCGACCACACCCAGCGTAGCGGCTCCGTGCTGCTCTACAATCCCGGTACCCAAGCGGTCGAAGTCACGATCTCGACAATATTCGGGTATCCGACGACGGACTCGGCAGGGGGGATCAGGCTCGACACTCTGCCTGCGGATTCGGCGACCTCCGCGCTGGCGTGGATCCAGGCGTTCCCCCGTCGCTTGACGGTGGCGCCACGGGAGCGCCAAACCGTGCGCCTCCTCGCCCGGCCGCCCATCGGACTGGCGGACGGCGAATACTGGCTGCGGCTCATCATCGCCGCCCAGGCCGGCCGCGTTCCGATCACAGGCGTGGGCGACACCACGGCGATTCAGGTCGGTCTGACCCTCGAGGTGCGGACCATCATCGGCGTGAACTATCGCAAGGGTCCCGTGCGTACCGGCGTAACGCTGTCGAATCTGCGCGCCCAGATCGTCGGCGACTCGCTCGTCACCCGCGCCAAGATCGAGCGTCAGGGGAACGCGGCCTTCGTCGGCATGATTCGCGAAACCCTCGTGGATTCGCTCGGCGCGGTGCACCCACTGCAGGTCGGCGATTCGGTCGTCCGAGCCTATCAGTCACCGGTCGGCGTCTACTACAGAATGGAGCCGCGTCTCGCGACCGCAGTTGCCCGTCCGGCGCTCGCGCGCGGGCGCTACTGGCTGCGCTACGAGGTCGTTGCTGAGCGTGAGGACCTCGATCCCAAGGTCGTGCTCAAGGCGCCGGCGGTCCATGATTCGGTTCAAGTGGTGGTCCCGTGAAACGGAGTGTGCTCGTCGCCGTGCTTCTGGCGTTGGCGCCACGCCTGCAGGCGCAAGGGGGTTCGAGCTTCGTGGCGGCGGACGCCGTCGTGGTCACGACCGGAATGACGATCGCGACCATGCGGGACCTCAATTTTGGAACCGTCATCAAAGGCGTTGCGACGACGGTGGCCCCTGCGGCGGCAACCGCCGGGGAGTGGCAGGTGAGCGGCAGCGCCAACGCGTTCGTCGTCATCAGTTTCACCTTGCCCACGACGCTCACGAACATTCAAGCGCTGCCCGGTTCCACGATGCCGATTGCGTTCAACGCGACCTCGGCGATTTGGCGTCGCTCGACGAACAATCCGGCGGGGGGCAACGTGTTCAATCCTGCCGTCGGTAACGTGGGCCGCCTTGGCCCGCCTCCGAATTTCAACATGTTCATCTGGCTGGGCGGCACCGTGAACCCCGCGCCCACGGCGAAACCCGGGATTTACCAGGGAAACGTCGTCGTTTCGCTGATCTACCAGTAAGACCATGCTACTCGCGGCGCCTCTCTTGTTGGTGGCCGCGCTGCACGGCTACCAGGTTCCGCGGGATACCGCCCCCGAGCAGGTCGTCATCGACCTGCGCATCGGGCGCATCACGGGGATGACCGTCCAGGCCTATCGGGTCCGGTCTGAAGTGTTGCTGCCGCTATCGCAGTTCTTCCAGCTCGTGGAAATTCGCCATCGCCTGACACCGGACGGTCGCCTGGAAGCGACGATGGATCCGGGCAACGTCCCCATCATCATCGATCCGCGCAGTGACTCGATGCAGTACGGCGCGCGGCGCGTGAAAATCGAGCGGGAATTCATCCGGTACGAATCCAGCGAGCTATACGTGGGCAGCGAGCGACTGGGCGACTTGCTCGGCGTCATGTTCGCCGTCGACTGGTCTGATCTCACCGCGACCGTCGTGGATGCGGGCAGCCTCCCGATCGCCCGCCGGCTGCGCCGCGAATCAGCCCGCGAGGCGTACCTGCGTCGTCCCGATGGGACGCGCGCCGACCTGACGTTCGGGCTCCAGCGTCCGTCCTGGGATGGCGTCGTCATCGACTATTCGCTGTTTTCGCCCTCCACAGACCCGCTGGCGGGCTCGACCTACGGATTCGGCCTCGGCGCCGATGTCGGCGGCGGCTCGCTCGAAATGCTGGGGCAGAGCGTCGGCCCGGCCGATGCGGGCCGCGTGCACATCGATGCCTCCTGGACCGGCGTGTGGCGTGAGAACCGCTGGGTCAAGCAGCTGCGATTGGGCGACGTTGCATCCACCGGGCCACGGTCCCGCGCGCTCCTCGGCGTCGCGATCACGAACGCGCCGTATGTCCGCCCATCCCTCATCGGGTCGCTGCGCTACGCCGGCAGCCTCGAGCCGGGGTGGTCGGTCGAGGCGTACCGTGGCGGCGATCTCGTGGCCTTCGATTCGGCCAGCCCCTCGGGCGGGTTCTCGATCGATCTTCCGGTGCGCTACGGCGAGAACCCCGTCGACTTCGTCGCCTACGGCCCCTTCGGTGAGATTCGCGAGTTCAATCGTACCTACCGCGTGCTGACCGACCTGCTCCCGGCGCGCCGGTTCGAATACGGCATTTCGGGCGGTCACTGCCCGCAGCCGTCGTTCACCTGTAACGCGACGGCGAATCTCGACATGCGATACGGAACGACTGGGCGCTGGACAGTGCAGGGGGGCATCGATCAGTACTGGCGCGACTCGCTGCCGGACCGCACCCATCCATACGCCGCGGTCTCCGGGAATCCGAGCAATGCGTGGGCGATCCAGAGTGAGCTGATCGGCAATGGGCTCGTGCGGGGCGCGCTGCGCTACGAGCCATCCGTCGATCTGCGGCTCGAGGGAGAGTACGTGCACTTCACGGCCGATTCGGTATCGGTGCTGGCTGTGCCGGGACGGCGCGCGCAGTGGACGCTGACCGGGTTTGTGCGGCCCCGGACGAGCCACGGCTTCTTCTTCTTTGATGGCCGCTTCGAGCGGATCAGCACCGACGCCGGCGTGGTGACCCGCACGCGCGTGGGAGCCTCGCTTCAAACGGAGGAGGTCCGGCTGTTGCCGTATGTGCGCACCGACCATGGGCAGGCGGCGGGAGTAGGGGGTGTGGGGGCGGCGAGCGGCAACCAGGAGTTTGCCGGCGTGTCGACGTTCATCACACCGCGCGGCCGGTGGGGGACGTTCCTGAGTCAGACGCTGCTCCGGACCAACACCGAGATCGAACGCCGGGCGGGACTGGTCTCCTGGTCGGCGTTCGCGGCGCATTCAGTGGCGCGCGGTGTACGGCTCGAAGTCGGCGCGAGCTGGCTCCGCGGCGCCGGACTCACGTACACGGTCACGGTGACGTCGTACTTCTCGGCGCTGCGCGCGGTCACGTCGGTGCTTGCACCCCCCGGCCAGGCGGTCAGCGCGACCCAATTCCTCCAGGGGTCCGTCCTGTGGGATCGCCGCACGGACCGGCTCGGCGTAGCACCCGGTCCTTCCCTCGAGCGGTCCGGCCTTTCGGGGCGCGTCTTCATGGATGTGAACGCCAACGGCATTCGCGACGCGGGCGAGCCGGGCGTGGCCAACGCGCGGGTGCTGATCGGCTCGCTCTCAGCGCGGACCGATTCCACCGGCGCCTATCACGTCTGGGATCTCGTTCCGTTCGAGCCCGTCATGGTGAGTCTCGACTCGGTGTCGCTCGAGTCACCGCTGCTCGTGCCGCTCTTTGCGCGGACGAGCATCGTTCCGGGACCGAACCGGTTCCGCAGTCTCGACATTCCCGTCGTGGAAGCGGGCGTCATCGAGGGGCGCGTGGTTCGCAATGGCGCCGGTGTCGGTGGCGTGACGCTCAGGCTGACCGATCGGCGCAGCGGCATGCGCCGCGCGCTGGTGACCTTCAACGACGGCGCGTTCTACCTGATGGGCGTGAAACCGGGTGATTACGAGCTGACGGTCGAGGAACAGGTACTCGACGCACTCGCGGTGGATGTCGAGCCGGTGCGCTTCACGCTGGCGCCCACACCGAACGGCGCTCGCGCCGCAGGCCCTGCAGGAACTCCGCGCCGCTCATCCCGGGCATGCGAACGTCGGACACGATGACGTCGAAGCGCGCGCGGCGCAGCGCGCGCAGCGCGTCGCTGCCGTCTTCGACCGCCAGGACGTTCATGCCGCGCCGCTTGAGAAAGGTCGCGACGGCCCGCCGCAGGCCTTCTTCGTCGTCGACCAGCAGCACGGAGAGCGCTCCCGCTCCCTCCGGCTCGCGTGCCGCTTCGGGGATCTCCATCGGCGGGGGTGTGGTGCGCTGCCGCTGGCGTGCGTCCCGCGGCAGCGAGATAGTGAACGTCGCGCCGTGTCCGGGCACGGAGTGCACCGCGATGCGGCCGCCGTGGTCGTGCACGATGCCGTAGCAGATGGAGAGTCCGAGGCCCGTTCCCATGCCTTCCGGCTTCGTGGTGAAAAACGGGTCGAAGATTTTTTCCTGGATGTCGGGGGGGATGCCGGGCCCCGTGTCGGCGACCTGCAGCTGGACGCCGTCCTCGGCGGCGCTCACAGTGCGGATCGTGATGGCGCGCCGCCCGGGCGGGGGAATGGTGGTCAACGCCTGCTCGGCATTGATCAGCAGATTGAGCAGCATCTGCTGAACTTCGGACCCGTTCGCCCACGCCTTGGGGTTTGCGTCGTCCAGCTCGAGATTCACGGTGATGTTGAGCGTGGTCAGATGGTAGGAACGGAGCGCGAAGGTGCGCCGCACCGTGTCGTTCAGCTCCACCAGCGTCCGCTCCTTGCTTCCCGCGCGCGCGAACGCGAGCAGGTTCGACGTGATGCGGCCGATGCGGGTCGCCTCGTCGTATACCATCTGCACCGTTTCGCGCTGGTCGGGTGTCAGCTGATCGAGCAGCAGCGTCTGGGCGAAGCCCGAGATGATCGCGACGGGGTTGTTGATTTCGTGGGCGACGCCGCTGACGAGCTGGCCCATGGCGGCGAGTTTCTCCGCCTGCTGCAGCTGCGTCTGCGTACGGCGTTGTTCGGTGATATCGCGCACCAGCATCAGCACCTTGGGAATGCGGCCGCCTTCCCGGACGGGCGCGAGGAGCACCTGCGCGGTCCCGTCGTGGCCGTCAGGCCGTGGAAACGGGACCTCGAAGCGCCGCAGCGACCCGTCGAACGCGGCGAGCAGATTCTCGCGTGCAATCCGGGCTGCGGTGCCTTCGAGCCATCCGAAGCCCGTGCGTCTGCCGCTCTCCGGTTTGGCCTCGCTGAGACGCACGCTCACGAGACTGCGCCCCGCGGTGTTTTCGTCGAGCACCTGGCCTTCCCGGTCGACCACGGTGATCGCATCGGGGACCGCCTCCATGAGGAGCCGGAGATTGCGCTCGGCTGACGCCGTCGCGCCGAGCGAGCTCATCAGCGAACGCGTCTGATTGGCGACCTCATCCTCCAGGATCCGCGCGTAGCGCTGCGTCACGCCCAGCGAGTACAGGACGCGCACGGCGACGATCGCCATACCGATGCCGACGATGACGGCATCGTCGGAGTCAGGGATCGGGCGGCTGAGGCCAAAGACGGCCATCCCCGTCATGCCCGCAAGACCGATCACCAGTGCGACGATCCGCGCCGCGTTATTCGCTTCGGGTCTCGTGGCGCGAGTGTGCTGGAGGTGCACGCCGTAGTCGGGCGCGATCGCGGCCGCCGCCGCGATCATCAAGAGTCCTGCGTCCCAGGTGA